>Ga0193751_1001185_pt1 | contig 17105 bp, 13 predicted proteins | sample L1c2metaG_FD_143050 | JGI IMG/M metagenome (GOLD analysis project Ga0193751, IMG submission 143050) | Soil microbial communities from a riparian zone of the East river system, Colorado, United States - L1c2 | ecosystem: Environmental > Terrestrial > Soil > Riparian zone | place: USA: East River... | reverse complement strand
CCTATGGTCCGGGCTCTTTATTGCTGCGGGCATCGTTACTCTTGTCTTTGCCATTGTGGAACGCACCAGCGCACAAGTGGGAGCCGAGTCCAAGTGGGATCCGCTGAAGCTGCCGCCGGTGCGAACGGGAGAGCGCAAACCGTCGTTGTTGAAAGCGGTCTGCGAATTGGGATTCGGGTTCTTCGGGCTTGTCTGGCTGTTGCTGGTACAGCACTATCCGGTACTGATCCTCGGCCCGGCAGCGTCGTTCCTGAAAGCGGCGCCGATGTGGCACACGTTTTACGTTCCCATTCTTTTGCTCAGCACGCTCGGGCTGGTGCGATCGGCCGTCACGTTAGCGCGACCGCAGTGGACGTGGTTTCCTCCCCTCAGCCAGCTGCTGCACTCTGCTCTTACGTTGATCCTGCTGAATTACATAATCCAAGCCGTCACCAGGACACCGGGCGGGTACCCATTTGTGGTCCTTAAAGACGCAATGCGTGATTCCCGACATTATCTCCAGTTGGTTGCAATTGTGAACGTATCCATTCTGGTCAGCGTCGCCTCTGTCTGGCTAGGCCTGTCAATCGCCACGATCTTCCAAACCTGGGAATTCCTGAAGTATCTTCGCAAACGAATGGCCCGTACGCAGCGAGCCGCGTCCGTCAGCGTGCAGTAGGGATGCGATAAGATCAGAGCTATGAAAACGTCTGATACGGCTGCCGAGACCGGCGAACATGCCGCCCCGGAGTCCCGGCCGTCGAATTTTATTCGCGACATCATTCTCGAAGACCTGAAGACCAATAAATATGGCGGCCGGGTGCAGACGCGGTTTCCTCCCGAGCCTAACGGATATCTGCACATCGGGCACGCAAAGGCAATCTGCCTCGACTTCGGACTGGCCGACGAATTTGGCGGACACACGAATCTGCGCTTCGACGACACCAATCCTGAGAAAGAAGAAACCGAGTACGTCGAGTCCATCCAGGCCGACGTGAAGTGGCTCGGCTTTCATTGGGACGGACTGTTTTATGCGTCCGATTATTTCGATCAACTCTACGAATGGGCGGTGAAGTTGATTAAAGACGGCAAGGCGTATGTTGATGATCTCTCGGCCGAAGAAATTCGCAAGTATCGCGGCACGCTCACCGAACCCGGCAAGGACAGCCCGTACCGCTCACGCTCGGCGGAAGAAAATTTAAATTTGTTTGAACGCATGAAGGCCGGAGAATTTCCCGACGGGTCGCGCGTGCTGCGCGCCAAGATCGACATGGCGTCGCCCAATCTGAACCTGCGCGATCCCGTGATGTACCGCATCCTGCACGCAGAGCATCACCGCACCGGGAACAAGTGGTGCATCTATCCGATGTACGACTTCGCGCACGGACAGTCGGACTCGATCGAACGCGTCACACACTCCATGTGCACGCTGGAATTCGAAGATCACCGTCCGCTCTACAACTGGTTCATTCAGCAGCTTGGAATCTTCCCGTCTCAGCAAATCGAATTCGACCGGCTCAACCTCACGCACACGCTTCTGAGTAAGCGCAAGCTGCTGCAGTTAGTGCAGGAGGGACGCGTCAGCGGATGGGACGATCCCCGCATGCCTACGCTTAGCGGCATCCGTCGTCGCGGCTATACGCCGGAGGCGATCCGCAATTTCATCGCGTCCATTGGAGTATCGAAAACTACAGGCTCGATTGAACTGGCGATGCTGGAACACTTTGTGCGCGAGGATTTGAACAAGCGCGCCCCGCGCGTGATGGCCGTGCTGCGCCCGCTGAAAGTTGTGATCGACAACTATCCCGAGAACCAAGTTGAGGAGATGGACGCGGTCAACAACCCCGAGGATGAAAGCGCCGGTTCGCGCAAGGTCCCGTTCTCGCGCGTGCTCTACATCGAGCAGGACGACTTCCGCGAAGTTCCTCCGCCCAAGTATTACCGTCTGTCACCAGGGCGCGAGGTTCGCCTTCGCTACGGCTACTTCGTCACCTGCAAGAGTGTCGTGAAGAACCAGAAGGGCGAAGTCATCGAAGTGCACTGCACCTATGATCCGGCGACGCGCGGGGGAAATGCCCGCGACGGCCGCAAGGTGAAGGCGACCATCCACTGGGTCGCGGCCGCGAGTGCGATCGACGCCGAGGTGCGCATCTACGAGAACTTGTTTCTCAAGGAAAATCCGGCTGACGTGGAAGAGGGCAAGGACGTTCTGGACAATCTCAACCCGAATTCGCTGGAGATCATTTCCGACGCGAAACTGGAGCCGTCGCTGGCCAACGCTGCGCCGGGAAGCCGCTATCAATTCGAGCGCCTGGGATATTTCTGCGTCGATCCGGATTCAAAACCCGGGAAACCTGTATTCAATCGGACGATCGCATTAAAAGACACGTGGGCGAAGGTGGAGAAGAAGCAAGGCGGGAAGGGTTGAAGGTCACCAACTTTTGTCATGCTGACCGAGGAAGGGCATTCGCGAAGCGAAGGTCGTCCGCAGTCGAAGCATCCCTGCTCTCATGAAAAATGCCGGCCTCTCGCATGTCGTCATATCGATTCCGGAAACGCGCGGGACCACGCGTTCGTAGTGCTTTAGGGATGCTTCGACTCCGCAGTTAGGATCGCCATCGCGATCCTAACGTCTCCGCTCAGCATAACAGACGGCGGTGTTGCCGAACCTGAGCAGCGATGTTACCGAAAGCAAAACCCCGAGTGCGAATTCAACTCGGGGCCACTAGCCTGTCCAGCTACAACGATTATCGGCAGTCAGAAATTGGAAGTCAAGGTTACTTGGGGAGTCTGGCCTGTCCTCAGACTCCCCTTCAGATTCCCTACCAAGAAATAGGGAATGCTGTGGACCCGACGGGATTCGAACCCGCACCTCTCAGCTGGACAGGCTAGTGTGCTGCCATTTACACCACGGGCCCGAGATCAGGTTAGGGCGCAGTTGAGCAGCGAACAAGACTGAACGCAGCCTAATTCTGAGCAACGTTCCGTTTTGGAGCCCGCTGATTTGTGCACGTGCGGAGGCCGCTCTTCAACTCGTTGCATGAGCGTGTCCAGCAAACAAATATTCTCCTACTCTTCGTAGTACAATTCGCACCGCTGTATCGACCTCGGGAAAACGTGCCCTCGAATGAAGTACGCACGCTAACGCCTGGCATACACATGCACTCAATCCTTCTCGCCACCTTCTTTGAGATCTCTCGCACCCCGGTCTCGATGTGCAGCGCCGGCATCCTGGTTTTCCTGATTGCGCTGTGGGCTGCGAAGACGGATATCGCCCGGGCCATTGGCCTCGACAAGATCGTAGCCTTGAGCAATTTGTGTTTCGCCATCCCATTGGCGGTCTTCGGCGCCCTGCATCTCTCTGACGTGGGATCCGTCTTACCCCTGGTGCCCAAATATATGCCGTGGCGATTGTTTTGGGCGTATTTCGTCGGCTCTGCGTTGCTCGCCGCATCGTTGAGCATTGCCACAAAAATTGAGGTGCGCTGGTCGGGCCTGCTGTTTGGGATCATGATGTTTCTTTTTGTGGCCATGTTGATCATCCCGGGAGTTCTCGCCCACCCCAGAGACAGGTTTGCATGGACGTTCGTCTTCCGCGAAAGCTCATTCGGGGGCGGAGGCTGGATCTTAGCGGGAAGCTCGATTCTTGCGGGAAACGCCCTGCGCGAACAAGGTCACGAGAAAGGTCGCGGGCACGGTGGAAGCAAGCTCATAACCGTGGGCCGCGTGTTGATCGCGATCGCCGCTATTTTTTATGGTGTTGAGCATTTTCTGCACCCAGTGAACGTTCCCGGAGTCCCACTCGAAAAACTGATGCCCATGTGGATCCCTGGGCGCTTGCTCATTGGCTATCTGACGGGGGCAATTCTCTTTGTTGCAGGGGCAAGCATACTGCTGGCCCGGAGGACGCGGATGGCGGCGACTTATCTCGGTACCTGGATTGTGCTGCTGGTCTTGTTCATCTATGGGCCGATTCTGATCGCGTCGCTGTCCGACCCGAGCACCGCTGTCAAAGTTGAGGGGATCAACTACTTTGCGGACACGTTGCTGTTTGCCGGAGCGGTTCTCGCGCTCGCCAGCGCGACGCCACGCCCCGATTAGATGCCGGCTGCCAACCTGTTGGGAAACGTGTTACGAAACGAGGACCACGCCAGTGAGAGGCGACAGCTAATTATGCACGTGAGGGCTTTGCGCGGGATTATGCCGCGGCCCCGGCGGTTCTTTCACGACTTTTACCTCGAAACTTACGGGAAGAGTCTTGGGCGGGAAGCACTGCGCGTTGTCGCAAGCCTGGTATCGCAGGACGCCGTGCATCACATATTTTCCCGGAACCACCGCGTGCAGCGGGTGGACGGCCACCGCGATGGTGAAATCTCCGCTATAAACATTTAACTTCTCATCCGGCGAGAAGGGGAAAGCCAAGTCTTTGCCTGCGGGATACTGAATCTTTCCCAGGATGATGTCGGTGGGCAGGTCCATTCTCAGATTCGTGGAAATCAGGAATTCTGACTTCGGGGTGTTGGAGTTGATGTGAAATCCTGAAGCGACACGGAAATTCAAGTCCACCATGGTCTGCTTGGTGCGTTGAGCCGTGACCAGCGGAATGGGAGCTATCGAGACCGAAGGTATTTTGACGGATTGTGCCCATGCTGCGCTTGCAAGCAAAGCTAAGGGCAAAATCAGCGCCGACCTGTGAGTTTTGATGTTCATTGCGGGTGCATCCAAATAGTAAAGCGATCGGCCCGGCGTTCCTATTGTCACTTCTGAGGCTGCAACGACGTGGCAGCTTGCGAATTCCCTGCCTGCGTATTCAGTGCCTTCTTAATGGAGTCCTCGATTTCCGACTTGCCCTTCAGTCCGATAATCTTGTCCACAATTTTTCCGTCGCGGCCAATGAAAAAAGTTTCCGGCAGTGCCGGGACCCCGCCGTACGCGTCGCCCACTTCTTCCTTGCCCAGCAGCACGGGATAGTTGACTCCCATATCTTTGGCGAACTTGGCAATGTCTTCCTTGCTGGAGTCATCCATGGCGACGCCGACGATCTGCAGGCCCTGGGACCCGTACTGCTTCTGCAGTTCGATGAACCACGGCATTTCAATCTTGCAGGGGCTGCACCAGGTGGCCCAAAAATTCAGCAGGACCGCTTTGCCCTTCAGGTCCGACAGGCGCATGGTGTTGCCGTCGAGCGATTGCAGCGTGAAGTCGGGCGCAGGCCCCGACTTCGTGATGCGAGGGGCGGGCCCGGAGCGGCGAGCCATGTGAAAGCCGAAGTACAACATTGCCGCGGCGACAATCGCAACCACCACCAGAGCAAGGGGATTTCGTTTTCCCCGGCTTTCCGGTGTGGGTGCGGAGGCACCGTTATCGCCAAAGTTGCCGCCATCGACGGTAGACATAATCAAATCCTCCAACTACAAAGCAAAACGATTCAGAAACGACAGCCAGCTCGAGATTAGTGTGAAACGTCCAATCACTAGCAATACACCGAGTGCAATCAGAAGGCCTCCGCTGGCGACTTCCAGCACGTGCATGTGTAAGCGAAACCGGCTGTAAAATTTCAGGAAGCGCTCCATCAGCAGGGATGTCAGCAGGAAAGGGACCGCCAGTCCCAATGAGTAGACGGCGAGCAGCAGGATTCCCTTCACCACCGTGTCCTGTTCGCCGGCCAGAGTCAGGATCGCGGTCAAGATCGGACCCAGGCACGGCGTCCAGCCAAAGGCAAAGGCGAATCCGATCACGAACGCACCAATTGGTGTGCTGCTCCCCTTCACGCTGTGCAAGCGCGCGTCCGTATAAAGCGCCTTGATCTTGAAAAGCCCCGTCAGGTGCAGTCCGAAAATAATGATGACCACTCCCGCCACGATCGAAAGGGTGTGCTTATAACGCGCCGCCATCTGCCCGATTTCCGTCGAGATCGCGCCCAGCGTCACAAACACCACGCTAAAGCCCAGGATGAATCCAATCGAATTCACCATCACGCGGCGCATCAGCTGGCTCTGCGGCGACTTCAGTTCTTCGACGCCCACACCCGAAATCAAAGAAACGTATCCCGGCACCAGCGGCAGCACACACGGCGAGAGAAATGAGATCAGGCCTGCGAAGAACGCGGCAATGGGAAGCGGAAGGCTGTGCATCGAGTCTATTGTAGCTGCTGGACGCTATCTCATTCGATGTGACGCGCGGCGGAGGATTTAGTTGCAAAAGAGGCGGCAAACGATTGAGTGCGCCGTTAATGCATTTTCTGTGGTTGCGCCGGCGGTGGCGGCGTTTCGAAATCAATCTGTTCCTCCGATTCCCCCATTTTGCGAAGAACTCCGCCCGGAAGAATCGCCGAGAGGACGGCGCGGCTGCCCTCTTGGCGCACGTGCAAGCTGTCAAAAAGAGCCTTTACGTCAGCGTCACTGCCCGCTGAACCGACTGATACCTCGGCGCTGCGAAACATCGCCAGAAACACATTCGCCTTGTCGGCAATCTCGCGAGCGTCCTGGTCGCTGCCGGCCCATGCTTCCGCCCGCAAGTGCAATGCGTCGACGCGCAGCGGAAGATGCAGCGGGCTGTAGCTGGCGGAAACTACCAGATCGGCCGGCTTGGGAAAAATCGTTGCCCAAGCCCCGGATTGCCGCGCCAGCGGCTCAATCCGCGCCACCATCCAAAACGGGCTGGCCAGCTGCACCCGCTTGTAATACTTCCGGAGAAAAGCCGGCCCGCCGAATGGGGACGCCAGCCGCCGGGAACGGTCCACCATGCCACGGATGACGGCCGGATCGTCATGATTGGACGCCGCGACAATGTCCACCCCTAGAATTGCGATGCGGAAAGAACGTCCGTAAAGCGGGATGGTAAAGATTTCGATCGAGTTGTAGTTTTCAACGGACTGTGCCGTCCGCCTAAGGTAAGCGAGACACTTGCTTCCATCGAACCTGCCAGTAAAGACTTCGGAAAAACGAGGTTCGGGAGCCGAACCCCCGGTTCCGCCGCCAGTCCAGTTTTGGGGGTAGTGGATGGCGAAGGCCACCGCGTTCAGATCGCGCTCGAAGTCAAAGCCAGTTTCCTGGATGAAGTATTCGTATTCCGCATCGTGCGCGACTGGGACCAGAAGCTTTCCACCATTCGCCTTGCGGGCCCACCCCAAATTGCCATAGACAAAGGCGTCGGCGCCAGGCAACAAGCGGGCCGCTTCCGGCGGAGCGTGCTTTCGTAGCTGGACGGCAAGGGTCACCGCCGCAGCCACAATCACGAGCGCCAGAGTAATGGGGAAAGCGCGTCTAATTCGCATGGAAGGCGGTCAGGAATGAAATGATAGCATCCCAACCCGCCGCTGGGAGGGAGGAGCACGGCGGGGTCCAAACTCACCGGACCAGAAGCGCGCCGGTAACTGTCCATGGGAGCGCCCGGTTACCCATCTTCGGTAACTGAGAGCGGCCTTATGTGTCGTTGACAGTGGACACCCGGTTTGTTACCGTTAACCAGTCATTCATAAAACCTTTGGCCGAGCTAAGTTCTGCAAACACTTTGAATTGCAGACAAGCGCAAATTTAAGGCTCAGGTCCCAGTTCCGGTAGGTACGGGCACGAAAGCTGTCCATTCCCAAAATGGGAGCGTAGCCCGAAAAGAAGTCAGGTGTTCCGAACAGGCATATCGCAACTAAGAAACTAGGCCTGAAGTGTCCGGACCTGATGTTGCAAAACCTGCTGTACAGGCTTTAAAGGAGCGACTTGCAAAAACGCTTTTACATCCTTTTCGTGGCTCGCGGGGACGACGGGCAACTTCGTAAGATCTCGATCCCCGTGCATTACCTCTACGTGTTCGTAGTGGGTGCTGCGATCGGATTCCTAAGCCTGACCGGCATCGCCAGTTCCTACACCCGCATGTTGTTGAAGGTTTCCCGCTACAACCAATTGCGCACGGAAAAAGATCAACTGAAGGATAACTATTCCCGCCTGGAGCAAGTGGCCAAAGAACGAGACGTGCAAGTGGCTTCGCTCGGCTCGATTGCGGGGGAAGTCTCGGCGCTCTACGGCTTAAAAGCTCAGCCCACGCTGGTAACGGCAACGGCGGAACAAATTCAGGACGCCGATGTAAGTTCCTCGCTTGATCAATTGCATGCCTTGCGGACTTCGGCTCTGACCGGGGCCACCATGGTTGGCCTGACCATGGGCCTGACTCGCAATGCGACGACCGCGGACTGGTTCAAGGCAAACTCTGCTCCCAACCTCTGGCCAGTGGAAGGCCAAGTGACGGCAAGTTTTGGAGAGCGGATCGATCCATTCAACGGTGAAGGCGCGTTCCACAGCGGCGTGGATATTGGCAGCAGCTATGGCGCCTCCGTTCTTGCTCCGGCGGACGGAGTCGTGACCCGCAGCGAGCTGATGGGTGGGTACGGCAAGGCAATCATGATCGACCACGGCAACGGCATCAGCACACGTTACGGGCATCTCTCCGGTTATGCCGTGACCGCGGGCCAGGCGGTGCATCGCGGAGATGTGATTGGATATGTGGGCACGAGTGGCCGCTCCACCGGTCCTCACCTGCACTATGAAGTCCGCATTAACGACACCCCAGTAAATCCCTACAAGTACCTTCGCATGACCGTTGCACACAACGGCGGCTTCTCTTCGGGAAGCTAGACAAGCGCTCCGCTCACAATTGAATCGCACTTTTCGACCTGATTCCGCCCTGCCTCGGCCGGTTACCGGCACGTTACCGAGGTAATGGATTCCGGCAAAGAGAGTGCGGAATCCCGGCATCGACGGCGCTACCATGTAGGAACCCTCCCAATTCCGTGACCGAATCCGAAGCTGCAGTCAGGACTACATGGAGAATGCGCAGTTAAAGCGGTTTGGCCGGTATGAGATCGTGGCCGAATTGGGCCGCGGCGCCATGGGCGTGGTGTACAAAGCCCGGGACCCGCAGATCGATCGTCTGGTCGCGGTAAAGACCGTTTCCATGTGGGGCCAGGACCGGGAAGAAGAAACAGAATTCCGCTTGCGTTTCATGAATGAGGCGCAGGCCGCGGGACGCCTGCACCACGCAGGAATTGTTTCAATTTTTGATGTTGGGGAAAACTCTGAAAATCAAGATCCCTACATTGTGCTGGAGTACGTAGCGGGAGAGTCTCTGAACCGGATTCTGGCGCGCGAAAAGAAACTGCCGCTCGAGAGAGCTTTAAAACTTGCAGAAGAAATTGCGGATGCCTTGGACTATGCCCACGGCCAGGGCGTGGTTCACCGCGATATCAAGCCGGGAAACATTCTCGTAACCGAGGAAGGGCACGCCAAAATTGCCGACTTCGGCATAGCGAAGCTCAATCTCGCCCATTTCACCCTGCCCGGGCGGGTAATGGGAACACCCGCCTACATGGCGCCGGAACAACTGAGCGGCGATGGAGTAGACGGGCGCTCGGATCTCTTTTCGCTGGGCGTGATTCTGTATGCCATGGTGACCGGTCATTCTCCTTTTCAGGGCAACAGCGCCACCACGGTCTGTTTCAAGGTGGCGAATAGTGAGCCCGTGGCGGCGAGCGCTTTTGACCTGAATGTGCCTCAGGAACTGGATGAGGTCATCTCCCGTGCGATGGCGAAGGATCCGGAGCAACGCTATCAAACTGGGGCCGAGTTCGCCGAAGATTTGCGCGAATTAGAACACGTATTCGAAGCAGGATCGACCACCACGTCCCTACGAGTGGCAATGTTGCCCGGACCCCAAACCACAGGCCTTCGCATCGCTAAAACCGGGCAGCGACTCAGGACGCCTCCGGCGACGGATACGGACCGGCAAGAATTGTTAGTCCTCAGGGCGATCCGAAATGCACCCGTGCGGAATGTAATGTTGGGTACGGCGGCGCTGGTACTCCTGTTCGTCGCCGGAGTTCAGTCGAACTTACTGCTCATTTCCCCAAAACTCGGAGTGAATGCGCTCAGCCTATCTACCACCCCCGAAGCGCCGTCGACACTGCAAAGTAAACGCCTGAGATCAGTCCAGGCCAAGGAGGCGCTCAACTCGGCCGCCGCCGGTATAGCGGCCAGGTCTCGGCAAACCACATCCAAAGCCGGAAGGAGAAAGCCGAGATTGCCGGTCTCGCCTTTGTCGCCAACAGCGGAACAGACCGTGGTTCCACTCTCTAATCTCGACGTCGCGGTGCAGCACCAGTTCAAAGATGCCACTCTTTTTGTTTGGGTCGACGATCAGCTAGCATTGACGCGCCCCTTGCACGGTGGTCTCCAGAAGCGGATGGTGGTGTTCAACGGAATACGAGGCGTGGATTCGGAAACGCTGAGGATTCCCGCAGGCAGGCACGCGCTTCGCGTGCGGGCGCTATCGGCCGACGAGACGATTGATCTTTCCAAAACCGTTTCGGCCGAATTCATCGGCGGCGCCGAAAAATCTCTCCAGGTCACTTTCGATAGGCACAATACGGCCATGCGCCTCACGTGGCAGTAAGCTACTGCCGCAATCCCATCCAGTTTTCAGAGACGACCAGAGAGTTCCCGGGATTCTGCGGATCGTATTTCACGGAAGTAGGAAGTCCGAGACGGCAGGAGTGGAGGTTGATCCAGTGCCGCAGGTAAGTAACATCCTGTGAACATTCGTACGACACTCCAGCGACATCGTAGTGGTAGATCAACATGATGGCGGCGTGATGGTTGCCGGCCGCCGCCAATTCCTGCACATCGATCACCGTGCCGTCGGTGATGCGGCCGGTGCTCTCCAGCCACGTTCTGCGTTCGCGCTCCAGTTCGTCAGGCGACTTGGGCTTGCGCCGAAGAAGCGCATACGCCGCTAGCAGTGCCGCGCCGCCTGTCACCAGCCCATAAAGTCGTAGTGAATCCATGCTCGGGAGAACGGATCGAATGAAGTGTCGATCGCTCTCTATCAGCATAAGCTGAAAGCGAGTGACGTGGAAGTGGTTGGCCGGTTACAGAAGTGTCACGCTCCAAATATTTGGAGTCGACTCATATTTCAATGCGATTGTTTTACAATCGGGCGGCTGAAAAATCCGATCCGGCGGAAACAGAATGCGAATGAAGCTCGTAGCGATTGCTCTCGGCCTCTCAATGGCATTGGGGGCAGCAAACGGCGCAACGCCATCGTCTACGGGAAATGGTCCCGACAAAGAGAAAAATCACGATTGGCCGGTTTATGAGGGCACACCGGAGAATAATCATTTCTCGATCCTCACGCAGATCAACCGCAAGAACGTGAAGCGGTTGCGGCTCGCTTGGACCTTTGATACGGAGGAATCCGGCGGACTGCAAACCAGTCCGATTGTGGTCGGCGGAATTCTGTACGGACTGACTCCTTCGCAGAAAGTGTTTGCCCTGAATGCGGCAACGGGGAAATTGTTGTGGAAGTTTGACTCGGGAATTCGCGGCACGCAACCGGATCGAGGATTGGCATATTGGTCCGACGGACATAGCAGCCGGATTCTCGTAGGGGTGATGAACTTCGTCTACGCGCTCGATGCGGTCACAGGTCAGCCGATTGCGACCTTCGGAAAAGGCGGACGGATTGACTTGCGCGAGGATTTGGATCGCGATCCCGTGACACAATCCATTTATATGACCAGCCCGGCGGTGATTTACAAAGACCTGATGATCGTCGGCGGCCGCGAAGCCGAGACCCTCCCGGCCTCTTTCGGTGACATCCGCGCTTATGACGTGCGTAGCGGAAGGTTGCGCTGGTCGTTTCATACCATTCCGCGTCCCCGCGAGGTCGGCTATGACACCTGGCCGAAAGAGGCATGGAAAACCAGCGGTGCAGCGAATAACTGGACAGGGATGACGGTCGACACGGTGCGGGGAATTGTTTACGTGCCAACAGGTTCGGCGGCGTTTGATTTCTACGGTGGCGATCGCATTGGGGACGATCTGTTTGCCGATTGTCTGATCGCCCTCAACGCCGAAACCGGCGAGCGCGTCTGGCATTTTCAGGGAGTGAAGCATGATCTCTGGGACCGCGACTTCCCCGCGCCGCCGGTTCTTTTGACAGTAGAACGGGATGGCAAGAAAGTGGACGCGGTGGCGCAGACCAGCAAGCAGGGTTTTGTATTTCTGTTCGACCGCACCAATGGGAAGCCGCTATTCCCAATCGAATGCAGAAATTATCCGCCCAGTGATGTGCCGGGAGAAGTCGCCGCGCCAGAGCAATGCTTGCCCGCGAAACCAGCGCCGTTTTCGAGGCAACTGCTGACCGAGGATCTTCTGACAGCACGTACGCCGGAGATACACGAGTGGGCGCTGCAAAAATTCCGTGCCTTTCGGAGCGAGGGACAATTTGTTCCCTTCAGCGTGGGGAAAGACACAGTAGTATTTCCAGGGTTCGATGGCGGAGCCGAGTGGGGCGGAGCCGCAGCCGATCCCGAGACTGGAATTCTCTACGTCAACGCGAATGACGTGGCCTGGACTGGTGCGCTGGCGGAGAACACACCCGCCGAAAATGCAGAGAACACTCCAAAAGCTTTGTATATGAGCCAGTGCGCTGTATGCCACGGAGAGAACATGGCAGGGTCGCCCCCAGCGATTCCTTCGTTGGTGGGTATCGGCGAACATAGGTCAGTTCCGGAGATAGCCGCCACGATACGTAACGGCAAGGGCCGGATGCCCGGCTTTTCCAATCTGAACGACGACCAGATTGCCGGGCTCCTTTCGTACTTAACGGAGCCCCGTGCAAAGGAAAATGGCGTAAAAGAAAACGAAAATAAGGAACTGGTGACGCCGGAACCGCAACCCGCGGCGATTAGGTATCACTTCACTGGGTATCACAAGTTCTTGGATCCGGAAGGATATCCGGCCGTCGCCCCGCCCTGGGGAACGCTGAATGCTATCAACCTCAACACCGGCGAGTATGTTTGGAAAATTCCTCTTGGAGATTATCCCGAGTTGGCAGCCCAGGGACTTAAAAATACCGGCACAGAAAACTACGGCGGCCCGGTCGTAACCGCCGGCGGTTTGATCTTCATCGGTGCGACTAACTTTGACAAGAAGTTTCGCGCGTTCGATAAGACAACCGGCAAATTGCTTTGGGAGACCACTCTGCCATTCGCCGGAAATGCAACGCCGGTTACGTATGAAGTAAACGGGAGGCAGTTTTTGGTGATCGCGGCAGGGGGAGGTAAAGATCTGAAGTCGAAGTCGGGCGGCGTTTACGTGGCGTTTGCGCTCAAAAAATGACTCTACTTGTTTTGACTGCAAACGCTTTTGCTGACCATGGCGACAAAGCCGCCTTCGGCATTCTTGCCGAACTGGTCGTCATGCGCGGCCTTTTTACTGACGACGATGCGCCCGCTCTGGTCGCGGGAATAGAACCACTCGCTCGTGGGGGCGGCAGTGCCGCTAGCGCAGTTGAAGCGCACGCGCGCGCGCATTTCAACAAAGGGTCCGCCTTGCGGAAGTTTTGCCGGCTCCTTATACTCCACGCGGACCAGTGCGATCCGCTGATTATTCTTCAGAACGCGCACGGAACTTATCGACACTTTGTCGCCAGCGTCAGTCTGGCCGATGGTCCGCCAGTCTCCGGCCGCGAAAACGACCAGGCTGACCACGAGCACGGGCGCCAGCACAACGGCGGCAAGAACGATAAGGGCTTTTCTCAACTCTGATAATTCCGCAACCGGAATTGCAACGAGACACTCTCGTCGAAAATGGCAGTTCTGTCAACCACGGCAGCAACTTCAATGATCTTCACTTGAGTGTCGTGTTATGGTGGTGAACGCAGTCGGAGTGCGTGACTCCATGGAAATCCTTCATTCCTCGACGCTTGCATCTCCAGTAGGGCCTTTGTTCCTGGCGGCTTCGGATTCGGGACTGATGGCTCTCGAATTTGATCTACGCCTCCCAGGCCAGCAAACGATTCGTCCGAACCCGCGCGATCTGCGGGAAGAGGAGGATTCGCGGAAAAGCCGCGCATTTCAGTTCGAGGAGTCCGCGGGGGCGATGCGGGCTTACGCGCAGCAGCTTGAGGAGTATTTCGCGGGTAAGAGACGCAACTTCAGTTTCGCGCTAGACCTACGCGGTACCGAGTTCCAGCGGGCTTGCTGGCGAGCGTTGCTCGCGATTCCCTATGGTGAAACCCGCAGCTACGGCGACATCGCGCGGGCGATAGGAAGACCTCAGGGCTTTCGAGCCGTCGGCATGGCAAATAATCGCAATCCGGTTGCGATCGTGGTCCCCTGCCATCGCGTAATCGCATCAGATGGAACCCTGTGCGGCTACGGCGGTGGCCTCGACGTGAAGCGGAAGCTGCTGGAGTTGGAGGGAGTACTCAGCGGGAGACTAGCCGCATAGCAATTGTCGATTTTGATTCTCGATTGAAAAGCTCACGATCCACGCGGTTGGTTTTCAATCAACCATCAGCAATCAGAGCACTGCTGTTTCGTGAATCAGGCGACCTTCTGAAAAGCGGGCCAGGTTCAGAAGCGAAGCATCAATTAGGTCCGTCTTGCCCGTCAGAATCAGCTCGCTCAAAATCTTTCCGGTTGCCGGAGCGTGCATTACTCCGTGTCCGCTAAATCCGTTGGCCAGAAAAAATCCTGGGACCCCCGGAGCTTCCCCGAGAATCGGGTGGTGATCAGGCGTCATCTCGTACAAGCCGGCCCAGGCCCGTTTCGGATTGACTGGCAGATCGGCGAAGCAAGGCACTCGATCGGCGGCGCGAGTCAATATCTTCTCGACAAACGCAGGGTCGAACTCGGTTTTGAATCCCGGCGTCTCTTCGGGGTCATTCCAGGCCAGTAGGAAGCCGCGGCCCTCAGGGCGGAAGTGGAACCCGTTGGACATGTCGATGATCATCGGCGCGGAGTGGGGAAATTGGTCGAAGGGTTCGCTCGGCACCAACATGCGGCGCAGCGGTTCGACTGGCAGGCTCACACCCGCCATGGCCGCGACGCCGGCGGCCCAGGCGCCGGCACAATTAACCACGTTGCGGGTTGCCACCGGACCGGCGCTGGTTTCCACGCCGGCAATTCCGCGATCGTCCCGCACCAGGCCGGTCAGCGCCGAGTTTTTACACAATCTCGCCCCGTGATCGACTGCCCATTTCATAAAACCGTTCATGGCGCTGTAGGGATCGACGAAGCCGTCCGTGGAACAAGAACTTCCGCCGACAATATCATCGCCGCGCAACTGCGGGAACATGCGGCGGAGTTCACTCCCGTCGACTAGTTGGACGTTTTTCAACCCCATGGCTATCTGCTTTTCGTAATTCGCCCGCAAGTAGGCCAGGTGCCTTTCATTCGTCGCGCAGAATAGATAGCCCTGCGGACGATAGTCGCACGGGTAACCAAGCCGTTCCTCGAAGGTGGCATAGAAGGGAATTGAGTAGAGCGACATCTGAATGTTGACGGGAGTGGAGAACTGGGCGCGGACGCCGCCCATGCTCTTGCCGGTCGATCCTTTGCCTTGCGCAGACTCCCGTTCCAGGACCAGAACGTCGCGGCAGCCCGCCGACGTCAGGTGATACGCAATGCTCGATCCGACAATCCCTCCGCCGACAATGACGACATCTGCCGTTTGCATGCCTCGCCCGATTGGACCGAGCATTCTAGCCTAGCCGTGCCAAGGGTACATGTACCCTCGGTAACGTATTTAGCAGCGCCAAAGTCCCCCCTCGGTAATCTTGCCCCAGTTACCGGCTCACCCTAGTCTGGAAGAGCATGGCCCTTCGTTGCCTGTTGTTTTCCTCGGATGAGGGAACCGCCGAGCCCATTCGCCAGGTTCTAGCCGGTCTCGGCGTGGAGGGAGAGTACTGTTCTGACGCGACGGCGGCGGTCGAGAAAGTCACGAATCAGATCTTTCAGATTGTCATTATCGACTGGGATAAACAGCCCGAAGCTGGATTACTGCTGTCGACCGCCCGCCAACGCAAGGCTGCCGAACGGCCGCTTACGCTGGCAATTGTGAGCGATGATGTAAGCGTACCGCAGGCGCTGCAGGCCGGTGCTAATTCGATTTTGCGCAAACCTCTTCTGGTCAATCAAGTTAAAGATACTTTGACCACTGCTCGTGATTTGCTCCGCGCCAAGCAGGAATCAGCGACAGCGGCCGCAGCAGGAGCGTCTGCGGGCTCTGCAGGTAGCGCGACACAGGCAGACGAAACATCGCAGCGGGCGACAAATTTTCTAGAATCTTCCCCTTCGGTTCCAATAGGGCAGTTTGTCGCCAAGTCTCATGCGCCTGAATTTGTGACGGCCCTCGAACCTGTCGTTGTGCCAAAGGAGTCGGCACCGCTCCCTGTACCGGAAGCAGAAGAGAAACCTTATCAGTCTCCCGCCGCGCCCCCTTCACCCCTTCCACCGGATGGCCCTAAAGGTTTGCAATGGTACTTAAAAACGAGACTGCGGATAACATCCGCGAGACAGGCCGTTGCGCAGGCTCCTACGGCTCCCGCGGACACAGACTTGCTCGGTTATGCCCAGATGACATCCCCTGCCCAGAAAACTGCACCGCAGAAGTCGGGCGACGTGGCTAGGGGGTACGGTTCCGAGGGAAAGCGGGATCACAAAGACATTCCGGAATCCAAGCGCGAAGCACGAAGAAATGACGAGCGAAGAAACGAAGCGGAACTCTTCGCTTACATGGCAGGCGGGAAGGGGGACTCCGAAGAAGTTTCACCGCCCCGATCAAGGTTGAAAGGCGCAATCATTGGGGCACTTATTCTGGCCGGCTGCGCGATTCTGGCCGCGCCCCAGGCGCCCTGGCATTCGAACATACGTGGTTTTTGGGCGCGCGGACAACAGACGATGCATGGCTGGCTCAATCCGCAACCGGTTGCGCCAGTGCAAGCGCCCGTCGCTCACGAAAACTTTGGCCGAGCCGGGGATGAATACAAAATGCCCGTCGAGGAAAATATTCCGGATGCCACCACCGATCCTTCGCAGATTCAAGTGCTGCCAGTGATTGATCCGACCGCCAAGAAGCCTAACACCGACACTACGAATACAGAGCAGGCCGGGGGACACCCCGAGGGAGCGGGTTCAAGCGGCACCGTACCAGCTGACCAGCTTCCAGTTCCTCCAATTCAGATTCTGGAAAAGCAGCCTTCGCCGCCAACGTCCGATCCTCCAGGTTCTGCTGCTGGCGGAGCATCGGCTCTGACAGTCGTTCCTGGCCCAGTCGTTCCCGCGCCAGTCG
>Ga0193751_1001184_pt1 | contig 17111 bp, 18 predicted proteins | sample L1c2metaG_FD_143050 | JGI IMG/M metagenome (GOLD analysis project Ga0193751, IMG submission 143050) | Soil microbial communities from a riparian zone of the East river system, Colorado, United States - L1c2 | ecosystem: Environmental > Terrestrial > Soil > Riparian zone | place: USA: East River... | reverse complement strand
ATCACGTCGCACCCGCAGCTCGTCACCTGCTGCCTGCTCTCGCGCAAGCTGAACCGTCCGATCCAGTGGACCGAATGGCGGACCGACTTCCACATGTCGATGTCGCACGGGAACGAGCGCTGGTTCCGGGACACCGAGGTGGCGGTCAAGGAGGACGGCACGCTGCTCGGCTTCAGGACGAAGGCGCTCGACGACGCCGGCGCCTGGCTCCGCTACGAGCCGCTCGGCGGCGTGATCTGGGCGCAGGTCACACCCGGCATGTATCGCTGGCGGCACATCCGCGTCGACTTCACCCAGGTCGCCACGAACAAGGCGCCGGTCTCGCCGAACCGCGGCTACTCGCGGATGCAGCACCTCTGGTTCACCGAGCGCGTGATCGACATCGTCGCCCGCGAGCTCGGCCTCGACCCGGTCGAGGTGCGCAAGCGCAACTACATCCGCGCCGAGGACATGCCGTACGAGACGCCGAACGGCTGCGTCTACGACTCCGGCGACTACGCCCGGATGCTCGACATTGCGCTCGACCTGATCGGCTGGGATTCGATGGAGGAGAAGCGCCGCGATGCCGAGTCGCGCGGCAAGCGCCTCGGCGCCGGCATCGGCTCGACGCTCGACTCCGGCACGAACAACTTCGGGCAGTCGCGGCTCATCAACCCCGAGCTGCAGTTCTCCGGGAACAACGAGGTCGCGACGGTGAAGCTCGACATCTTCGGCGAGATCGTCGTCACGCTCGGAACGACGCCGCAGGGCCAGGGCCACGAGACGACCGCGTCCCAGGTCGTGGCTGAGATCCTCAACTGCTCCGTCGACGACGTGCACGTGCGCGCGGGTCACGACAGCTACTGGAACTCGCATGCCGGCTTCTCTGGCACGTACGCGAGCCAGTTCGCCGTCACGGGCCTGTCCGCGGTCAAGGGCGCGACCGAGATGCTGCGGGAAGAGATCAAGAAGCTCGCGTCGGTGATCTTCGGCGGCGTCCCCGTCGAAGCGCTCGAGCTCGCCGAGGGAGGCGTCCGCATCAAGGACAATCCCGAGGCGTTCCTGCCGTTCATGGCGTGCGGCGCGATCATCAACGCGAACAACGCCGGACTCCCGGAGGATCTGGGCGTCACGCTCAACTGCCGCTACGTCTACCGGCCGCCGTTCCAGGTGCCCGACATCGAGCGCAAGTTCGGCAACCTCACGCTCACGTACGCGGCGCAGATCCACGTCGCGGTGATCGAGGTCGACACCGAGACGGGCTACTACGACATCGTCGACTACGCGGCCGTGGACGACTGCGGCAAGCGAATCAATCCGCAGATCGTCGAGGGGCAGGTGATGGGCGCGACCGCGCAGGCGATCGGCGCCGTCATGCACGAGACCTTCGAATACGACGAGGACGGGAACCTGCTCACCCCCAACTTCTACGACTACCACGTCCCGCACGCGCTCGACATGCCGCCGCTGCACACCGGCGCGATCGAGAGCCCGTCGCCGTTCACGCCGCTCGGCACGAAAGGTATGGGCGAGGGCGGCGGCGCCGGAATCCACGCCGTCTGCGCGGCCGTGCAGGACGCCACAGGGAAGATCGTGACCGACAGCCACAACCCGTACCACCGCGTGTGGGAGCTGATGCGATGAACGTCTCCGGCGAGCGCACCTTCTCCGCGCCGCGCGCGACCGTGTGGCGCGTGCTGAACGACCCCGCCTCGATGGCGAAGGTCATGCCGGGCGTCGAGGGCTTCGACGTCCACGACAGCGGGCGCTGGACCGCGAACGTGAAGATCCCGCTCGGCCTCGGCGGCCTGCGCATGAAGGTGGACATGGAGAAGACCGAGGAGCGCGAGCCCGAGTTCGCCAAGATGGCGATCAAGGGCACGGGCGTCGGCGCGATGCTGAACATGGTGACGTCGTTCGACCTGCGCGACAGCGAGGGCGCGTGCGCGATGGCGTGGTCGGCCGAGGTCAAGATCGCCGGCCCGGTCGGCTCGATGGGCCAGCGCGTGCTGCAGCCGATCGTGAACCAGCAGGTCGAGAACGTGCTATCGGCGCTCGAAGTACAGGTGCAGGAAGCGCTTCGCGCCGAGTGAGTCCGCCCTTCTGCATCGGCGTCATGCAGCTGACGATGGAGCCGCTCGACGAGATGCTCGCGTCCGCGCGCGCAATGGACGAGGCGGGCATGGACACGATCTGGCTCGCCGAGGCGTATCCCTGGTGGCGCAAGCACGGGATGGAGGCGCGCTCGTCGACCGTGGTCTCGGCGCTCATCGCGCGCGAGACGACGAATCTGACGGTCGGCTGGGGGATCATCTCGCCGTTCACGCGCCATCCGGTGCAGGTGGCGATGGACGCCCGCGTCGTTCAGGAGGCGGCCGGCCCGAACCGGTTCATCCTCGGCTTCGGGACCTCGAAGATCTTCCTCAACAACGCGCAGATGCAGACGACGAAGACGCTCGGGCCGATGCGCGACGCGGTCACCATCGTGCGCGGCGTCCTCGGCGGGAAGGCGTTCGAGTACGCGGGCGACACGTGGAGCGCCTCCGTGCCAGCGCTCCAGGACGAGGCGGAGACGCCCCGCGACGTCCCGCCCGTCTACGTCGCCGCGACGGCGCCGAAGATGCAGGCCCTCGCGGGCGAGATCGCCGACGGCTGCCTCACTCCGTCGATCACGACGCCCGCGTTCGTGCGCTACACGCGCGAGAACGTCGCCGCGGACATCGACATCGGGTGCACGGTCGTCGCCTCCATCCACGAGGACGACCGCGACGCCGGCCGCGACGGCGCGCGGGAGATCGCCGGCATGTACCTCGCCAACAAGGTGCAGAACATCCAGGGCTCCGCCGACACGCTCCTCGATCTCGCCGGCATCGAGCAGGACGAGATCCGCCCCGTCGCCGAGGCGATGGAGCAGGGCGGCCGCCTCGCGGCGAAGGCGAAGGTCTCCGACGCGCTGCTGGACAAGTGCCGGCCGATCGCCGGGACGCCTGCCGACTGCATCGCGGCGATCGAGGAGTACCGTGACGCCGGATGCAGCCACGTGATGCTGGAGCTCTGGGGCGCGAACCGGCACGAGCAGATTCGTCTGTTCGGGTCGAAGGTGCTGCCGCACGTCCGTCCGCGATAGACCAGATGCTCGCCGAGGCCCGTTCTCGCATTGTCCGCTACACGCCTGCCGAGGCGCTGGAGGCCGACGTGCTCCTCGTGGATCTGCGCTCGGTCGACGAGCGCGAGCGGACGGGGACGATTCCGGGAACCGTGCACGTGCCGCGGTCGGTGCTGGAGTGGCGCGCGGATCCGACGAGCGAGTGGCACGATCCCGCGCTCGCGGGACGCCGGCTCGTGGTCGTCTGCGCCCAGGGCTACTCGTCCAGCCTCGCCGCTGCGTCGCACGTGCGGCTTGGCGTCGACGCGGGCGATCTCGACGGCGGCTTCGAGGCATGGGCGGCCGCGGGGCTGCCGGTCGAATGAAGGTCGACCGCGACAGGCTCGTCGAGTGGGCGAGCACGGCGATTGCAACGCCGAGCTTCACCGGCGACGAGCAGGCCATGGCGGAGCTGATGGCGCAGACGCTCGACGCGATGGGCCTGCACGTGCAGTGGCAGCAGGTCGAAGAGGGCCGCGCGAACGTGCTCGCGACGCGCGTCGGCGCGGGTGGCGGGAAGAGCCTGATGTTCAACGGTCACATGGACACGTCGTACTCCGGCCGCGAGCCGTGGCTGCGGTCGGTTCCGGGCTTCCAGCCGCAGCCGTTCGAGCGCGACGGCCGGCTGTACGGGCTCGGCATCTCGAACATGAAGGGCGCGCTCGCGTGTTACGTGGAGGCGCTGCGCGCGCTCGACGATGCGGGAGTCCGGCTGCGCGGCGACGTGCTCGTCGCTGCGGTCTGCGGCGAGATCGAGAAGGCCCAGCTGGGCGACGCGCAAGGTGCGCAGTACCGCGGCTACGCGGCCGGCTCGCGCTACCTCGTGACACACGGTGGCGTCGCCGACATGTGCCTGCTCGGCGAGCCGACGGAAGGCAAGGTCGTGCTCGGCCACTTCGGCTCCCTCTGGGTGCGGATCCGCGTCCACGGCGGCTTCATCCACACGGCGTTCAGCGAGGGCCGGCGCGGCGAGAACTCGATCCTGCGCATGCACGAGGTCGTCGCTGCCGTCCAGGAGTGGATCCCGGCGTGGGAGGACGACCCGTCGAACGCGTACCGAGGCGCGAAGGCGATCGTGAACGTCGGGGCGATCCAGGGCGGCTTCGGCTGGCGCGTGTCGCGCACGCCGCACCACACCGACCTCTTCCTCGACGTGCGCGTGCCGCCGACGAAGCCGATGGCGGTGGCGCGGGCCGAGGTGCTGGAGATGGTGCGCGGCCTTCCGCACGACGCCGAGGCGGAGATCTACGTCACGGCGCCCGGCGCCGAGATCGACGAGGGGCATGAGCTCGTCCGCGCGGTCGACGCGGCGCACGAGCAGGTCTTCGGCGGGAAGCCGGAGCGCGACGTGACGCGCTGGTTCAGCGATGCGTCGGCGCTCAGCCGCTACGGCGTTCCGACCTTGAATTACGGCACGTCCACCGGGCTGATGGACGTCGAGCTGGGCGAGAACCTCGAGATCGACGGCCTCGTCAAGACGGCCGAGGTGTACGCGCGCGTCGCGATGGAGGTCTGCGGTGTCGCATGACGTCTACACGCTCCCGCCGAACCTCCCGGTGCCGGAGGACGACGGCGCCGCCGATCACCTCGTCGGGCTCGAGCTGCCGGCCCTGACGCTCCGCTCGTCGCAGGGCGAGGTGAACGTCCGCGACTTCGCCGTGATCTACGTCTATCCGCGCAGCGGGCGTCCCGACGTTCCGCTCCTGCCGGGCTGGGACGAGACGCCCGGCGCACGTGGGTGCACGCCGCAGTCGTGCGCGTTCCGCGACCTGTATCCGGAGCTCAGCGTCCCGGTCGCAGGCCTGTCGGCGCAGACGCTCGACGACCAGCTCGAGTTCGCGGAGCGGAACAACATGCCGTTTCCGGTGATCGCCGACCCGGAGCGGAAGCTCGGCGCCGCTCTGGGGTTGCCGACCTTCGAGATCTCCGGACTCACCCTTTACAAGCGGATCACGCTCGTCGCCGAGGATGCGCGGATCGTGAAGGTCTTCTACCCCGTCTTCCCGCCAGACGCGAACGCCGGCGACGTGCTCGCCTGGCTGACGGCCCGATGAAGCTCGTCACCTACGAGGACGGCAAGGTCGGGCGCATCGAGAGCGACGAGATCGTCCGCCTCGACGTGCCCGACATGCGCACGTACTTCGAGCGCGGCGGCGCCGACGATGCCGGCGAGCGCACGCCTTTCGCCGACGCGCGGCTGCGCGCGCCGATCGTCCCGAAGAAGTTCTTCCACACGGCAGGCAACTTCCGCGAGCACGAGGAGGAGTCGAAGCGCGTCAACTGGTCGCACGAGATCGCGCCGTGGATCATGTTCTTCCAGAACGTCGACGCGATCGTCGGCCCCGACGAGCCGGTCATCTACCCGGAGCATTTGACGAGCGAGCTCGACTACGAGCTCGAGCTCGCGGTGATCATCGGCAAGTCCGGCAAGTGGTTCGGGCCGGAGGAGGCGATGGACTACGTCGCCGGCTACGTCATCTTCAACGACATCACCGCGCGCGACATCCAGCGCCAGGAGATGAAGAGCGGCGTGTTCTCGTTCTGCAAGGCGATCGACACGTTCTGCCCGCTCGGCCCCTGGATCATCACGCCCGACGAGATTCCCGACCCGCACGATCTCGCCATGACGCTGCGCGTGAACGGCGAGACGCGGCAGACGTCGCACTCCGGCCGCATGTCGACGACGATCCCAGAGATTCTCAGCCACTACTCGCCGCTCGGATACTCGGCAGGCGACGTTCTCTCGACGGGTACGGTGAGCGGCGTGGCCGGGTTCAGCGAGGACGCGGCGTCGCTCTACCTGCGGCCGGGCGACGTGATGGAGGCCGAGATCGAACGGATCGGGGTGCTGCGGAACCCCGTCATCTCGTGGGCAGAAGGACACCCGGAGTGAGCCGGAAGGCGTTCATCACCGGCATCACGGGCCAGGACGGCTCCTACCTCGCCGAGATCCTGCTCGAGAAGGGCTACGAGGTGTTCGGGATGATCCGGCGGTCGAGCTCGTTCAACACCGCGCGGGTCGACCACATCTTCGGCGACATCGAGCTCGTGTTCGGCGATCTCACGGACGCTTCCTCGCTCAATCAGCTGATGCGCACGATTCGCCCGGACGAGGTCTACAACCTCGGCGCGCAGAGCCACGTGCGCGTGAGCTTCGACGTTCCGGAGTACACGGCCGACACCGATGCGATGGGAACCCTCCGCCTGCTCGACGCGATCCGCGAGGAGGACGTCAAGTGCCGCTTCTATCAGGCGTCGTCCAGCGAGATGTTCGGGCAGGTGCGCGAAGAGCACGTGCCGCAGACCGAGGACACGCCGTTCCATCCGCGCAGCCCGTACGGCGTGAGCAAGGTCTTCAGCTACTGGATCACGCGCAACTACCGCGAGGCCTACGGCATGTACGCGGTGAACGGCATCCTCTTCAACCACGAGTCGCCGCGCCGCGGGCCGACGTTCGTGACGCGCAAGATCACGCGCGCGGTCGGCGCGATCCTGCGCGGCGAGCAGGACGTGCTGCGCCTCGGCAACCTCGACGCGCAGCGCGACTGGGGCTTCGCGCGCGACTACATGGACGGCGCGTGGCGGATGCTGCAGGCGGACGAGGCCGAGGATTACGTGCTCGCCACGGGCGAGACGCACTCGGTGCGCGAGTTCCTCGACGAGGCATTCGGTTATGCCGGCCTGGCGTGGAACGAGTACGTGCAGATCGATCCGCGCTACTTCCGCCCGGCCGAGGTCGATCTCCTCATCGGCGACTACTCGAAGGCGAAGGAGAAGCTCGGCTGGGAGCCGACGGTGCGCTTCCCGGAGCTCGTGCGGATGATGGTCGACCACGACCGCGAGCTCGAGCGGACCGAAGAGCACTACGTCTGACGTGAGCCGTCCGCTCGACTCCACCAAGCTCGAGCGCGTGCGTGCGCTCATGGAGGAGGACGGTCTCGACGCGCTCGTCGTCCGCGCGCCGGACAACGTCCTCTACCTGACGAACTTCTGGGGCATGAAGGGCTACGACGCGTGCGTGTTCCCGCGCGAAGGCGAGCCGGCGCTCATCTGCCTCGAGGCGTCGGCCGAAGATGCAGCGCGGACGGCATGGACGTCGGAAGTGCGGTACGTGCGCGGCTACGACCCGGACGACCCGCGGCCGCCGCTCTCGCGCACGCTCGACGCCGCGGTCGACGCCGCACGGGGCTATGGACGCGTCGGCCTCGAACTGTCGCTCGGCACGCAGGCGTCCGACCGGATGGTCGGTGAGCCGACGACGTTCACGCGGGCATGGTTCGACGCGTTCCCAGAGGCGGCTGACGCGGCGCCGCTGCTCGCGCACGCACGCTCGATCAAGACCGAGCAGGAAGTCGCGCGAATGCGGATCGCGAACGAGGTCGCGGCCGACGCGATGGAGCACGTGCGCGGCCGGCTCGAGCCCGGCATGAAGGAGTCCGAGGCGGCGGCGATCTGGCAGGGATACGTGCACGGACAGGGCACGGCGCGCGCCGACGTCGAGCTCGCGCTCCCGTTCTCCCTCGTCTGGGCTGGGAAAGGCATCAAGACGTTCACGGCGACCGGCGACCTGCCGGTGGTCGAGGGCGAGCCCGTGCTCTTCGAGATCTGGGTGTGCGCGGACGGGTACTGGGCCGATCACACGAAGAACCTCGTCGTCGGCGACCTCACGCCCGCGTACGCGGAACTGGAGGAGCGGCTCATGGGCGTGTACGAGAGCGCGCTCGCCTTCATCCGGCCCGGCGCGTCGATGCCGGAGCTCGACGTGCTCGTGCGCGAGCAGCTCGCGTTCGAGCCGTCGCATCCCATTTGCCACGGCGTGGGCGCCCGTGCGCACGAGCCGCCGTACCCGCACCAGGCCGCGGGCGGTGTGGTCGAGGAAGGCATGGTGCTTGCGGTCGAGCCCGGCATCTACTGGGACGGCGGCGGCGGCCTGCGCGTCGAGGACAACTTCCTCGTCACCGCCGACGGCGTGGAAAAGCTGTCAGCCTTTCCCGACGGAGTCGTGCGCTGTTGAGCGATCTCATATGGACCGGGGGCCTCAACGACGGCCATGTCATCGGCGGCCACGTCGGTCTGTACGACACGACGTTGCGCGATGGGGAGCAGACCGTCGGCGTCGTGCTCGATCCGGAGCAGAAGCTCGAGATCGCGCGCCTACTCGATGAGCTTGGCGTCGATCGCATCGAGGCGGGATTTCCGCGCGTGTCGCAGGACGACTGGGATGCGGTGAAGCTCGTCGCCGGCGCGGGCCTGCGGGCCGAGGTGTGGGGCTTCTCCCGTGCCGTCCCCGCGGACCTGGAGGCGCTCGTCGAGCTCGGCGTGTCCGCGTCGGTGATCGAGTCTCCGATCTCCGACCTGAAGCTCGACGCGATCGGCGTCGACCGCGACAAGATGCTCGGCCGCATCACGAGCGCGATGCGCTTCGCCGCCGACCATGGGATCACTGCCGCGTTCTTCGGCGTCGACTCGACGCGGGCGGCGCCGGAGTTCTACGACCGCGTCTATTCCGCGGCCGTCGAGGCCGGTGCTGCAGAGGTCGTCGTCGTCGACACGCTCGGCATTGCCTCACCTGAGGCGGTCGCCGATCTCGTGGGCCGCACCGTCGAGCTCGTCGGCGACGTGCCGGTGCATTTCCACGGCCACAACGACTTCGGTCTCGCGACTACAGCGGCTGTTGCGGCGGTGCGCGCGGGCGCGACGTGGGTGCACGGGACGATCAACGGCATGGGCGAGCGCGCTGGGAACGCGAACCTCGGCGAGGTCGCGCTCACGCTGCGCGCGCTGTACGGAGTGGAATCCAACCTCGACCTCGCGCGCATCCGCGACGTCTCGGCCCGCGTGCAGGAGCTGTCCGGCTACGCGCTCGAGCCGTGGAAGCCGGTCACCGGCGAGACGCTCTTCCGGCGCGAGTCGGGCGCGGTCGCCTCGCAGTTCCACGATCCGCCGTCGATCGAGCCGTACTCGTCGGCGCTCGTCGGTGCGGAGCGCGGTCTCGTGCTCGGCAAGAAGAGCGGTCTCGACTCGATCCGGATCAAGGCGGAGGAGCTCGGTCTCGACGTGCCGGAGGAGCGCCGCGCGGAGGTGCTCGCCCGCGTGAAGGAGCTCGGGATGCGCAAGCACGGTCTTGTCACCGACGAGGAGTTCCGAGCGCTCGTCGATGGCTGAGTACGACGCCGTCATCGTCGGCAGCGGCGTCAACTCGCTCGCGTGCGGTGCGCTGCTCGCGAAGGGCGGCTGGAGGGTGAGTGTGCTCGAGCGCAACGACTGGCTCGGCGGTGCCATCCACACGGCGGAGCTGACGAAGCCGGGGTACCACCACGACGTGTTCAGCGCCTGGCATCCCCTGTGGGTCGGGGGCGCGGCGCATGCGCAGCTGGGCGACGACCTCGCCGCGCGCGGCCTCGAGTACCTCAACACGGAATTGCCGACGGCGACTGCGTTCCCCGACGGCTCTGCGGCCTTCCTACTGCGGAACGCGGAGGGGAACGCGAGCGAGCTCGGTCCCGAATGGCACGGCGTACTCGATCGGTTCTTCCCCAACGCCGATCTCGCGTTCGGTCTCCTCGGCACCGAGCTGTGGAGCGGCTCGGGTCTCGCGCTCGCCGCGAAGGCGTACCGCCGGCTCGGGCGCAGCGGCGTCGCAGCGTTCACGGGCGAGCTGCTGCAGTCGAGCCGCGACTGGCTCCAGCAGACGTTCGCGTCGGAGAAGGCGCACGGCGTTCTCGCCCCGTGGGTGCTGCACACCGGCCTCGGCCCGGACGCGGCGTCGTCGGGGTTCATGACGCAGGTGATCGCGGTGGCGGTGCAGGAGGGCGGCATGCCTATCCCGCGCGGCGGCGGCGCGAAGCTCGCGGACGCGCTCGTGCGCTTCATCCGCGACCACGGCGGCGTGTGCGAGACCGGCCAGGACGTCGAGCGTGTCGTCGTGCGGAACGGTCGTGCGGCGGGCGTGCGGCTCGCGGACGGCGAGACGATCGAGGCGGAGCGCGCAGTGATCGCGAACGTCACGCCGACGCAGCTATACGAGCGGCTGCTCGAAGGCCCCGCACCGGAGGGTGCGCGCCGCTTCCGATACGGGCGCGCCGAGATGCAGATCCACTTCGCGCTCTCAGAGCCGGCGCGCTGGGACGGCGACGAGCGGCTGAACGGCACGGCGATCGTCCACGTCACGCCCGGTCTCGACGGCGTCTCGCGGGCGGTGAACGAGGCGGAATGCGGCCTGATCCCGGAAGAGGCGACCATCGTGGTCGGTCAGCCGCTGACGATGGACCCATCGCGCGCGCCGGACGGGAAAGGGCTTCTATGGATTCAGCTGCAGGAGCTTCCGTCGCGGTACAGCTGGAACGACGACGAGCGCGAACGCTACGCCGACCGCATCCAGGCGCGGCTCGCGCGGCACATCCCGAACCTCGAGTCGTCCATCGTCGAGCGCGTCGCGCTCGGCCCGCACGACCTCGAGCGCATGAATGTCAACCTGCTGCACGGCGACCCGTACGGCGGCGCGCTCACGCTCGACCAGAACTTCCTCTGGCGGCCGTTCCCGGGGAGCTCCGGCCACACGACGCCGGTCGAGCGGTTGTGGCACATCGGCGCCAGCACGTGGCCCGGCCCGGGGCTCGGCGCCGGTTCGGGCACGCTTGTGGCGAAGAAACTCCTCGCGCCACCACTCGCACGGCGATTGCGTAGATTCCTCCCGTGAGATTCAGCATCTACAGCGAGCTGCAGAGCTGGCCCGGCAAGTCGTATTCGCAGCTGTACGGCGAGGTACTCGAGCAGATCGAGAACGCCGACCGCCTCGGCTACGACGCGTACGCCGCGATCGAGCACCTGTTCTTTCCAAAGTTCTCCGCGTCGGCGAACGTGTTCGGCCTCTTCGGGATGGCCGCGGCGCGCACGCGGAACATCAAGTTCCGCACGATGCTGCACATCCTCCCGTACCACAACCCGCTCGTTCTCGCGGCGATGATCCACGAGTTCTCGCTGCTGACAGACGGCCGCTACGAGTTCGGCGTCGGCCGCGGGCACGGGTGGATCCCGCTCGCCGCCGGCACGCCGCTCGACGAAACTTCGCGGCCGCGTTACGAGGAGGCGCTCGACCTGTTCATCGAGGCGTTGCGCAACGACACGGTCTCGTTCCACGGCGAGTACTGGAACGTCGACGACAGCCACGTCATCCCGTTCAGCGGCCATCGCTTCCGTGTCGTGCTCGGCGGCACGTCCGATCGCACGTATGACCTGGCGGCGAAGCACGGCTGGGCCGTCGCCGTCCCGCCGCTGCTGCCCTATGCGGCGTTGAAGGAGCAGCTCGACCTCTATCGCGCGAAGTGCGCGGAGTACGGCACGACGCCCGACATCATCTGGATCCACGCGTGCTACATCGACGACGACCGCGAGCTTGCGAAGCGCGAGGCGGAGGCGCACATGCGCGGGTTCCTCGCGGGCAACGCGTCGCCGCTGACCGACTTCACGCCGCCGCCGGCCGATGGGTTGAACGCAGCCGGGTACGGGTTCTATGCGTCGGGGATCATGGAGAAGCTCGCTGCGACACCGTACGACGACATGATCGCCAGCGACATCGTGTGGGTCGGCACGCCTGACGACGTCGTCGAGCGGATCAAGGAGACGATCGAGGTTTGCGACGGCCTCACCGAGATCGCGATCACGACGAACCCCGGCGGCGTCGACCACTGGAAGGCGATCAAGGCGCAGGAGCTCTTCGCGCAGCACGTCATCCCGCGTGTGCGAGAGATGACGGGCGGTAGGTTGGCGGAGTCGGTCAGCGCTCCGGCGTAAGCGCGCTGGCGCAGCCGATCGTCATGATGCTCGGGGCCGGGATCGGCCACCGGACCGGCCCGACGGAAGGCCCGGTGCAGCTGTCGGGAGGCGACCCTTTCGCGATCGCTATAGGGCGTGAAAGAGTGGCGTCGTGGCAGCTCCTTCTGATGCCCTGCGGGAGATCTATGAGCGTCGGGCAGCGATCGAGTACGCCGAACCGGTCGATCTTCCCGATGCGTCGAGTAGCCGGAAGTTCGAACGAATGATCGCGGTTGTCGCTGAGAGGTTGCCTGCCGAGGCCTTGCTCGATGCCGGGTGCGGGGATGGACGCTTCCTTGCCGGCATCGCGCGGCTGCCTGATCGTCCGCACCGTATGGTCGGGACTGATATTTCCACTCGTATCCTCGAGACGGCGGGCCGCTGGGCGGAGCGTGACGGGTTCGAGGTCGAGCTCGTACAGGCAAACATGGAAAGCCTGCCCTTCCCTGACGCTTCGTTCGACCTGGTATTCAGCGTCCAAGTTGTCGAGCACCTCCTCGACCCGGCGGCGGGCCTGCGAGAGCTCGCCCGTGTGCTTCGGCCCGAGGGTCGGCTGATTCTTTCTACCGACAGCTCGCAGAATCTCGTCAGCCGAGTAATCAACGCGCCTCGTTCGGCCCTCGTCAGCGCGCTTGCGCTTCATGGACGACACCTGAACGTCGTTTTCCCGCACCGTGACTTCCGGCTTGACGAGATCACGGGGCTGATTGAAGGGGTGGGCCTGGTTGTCGAGCATCGCGAGACGTTCGCGTTCCACATCGACGGGGTCAACCATCCTCGGGTGACACGACTACTCGCGCACGCCGATCGAGCCCTTTCGCCGCACTCAGTCGGCGACCTGGTCGCCATCGTCGCCGCAAAAACTCATTAGCTCGGGTGACATTCCCGAACACTGGCGCAGCCGAGCGTGTCCCTCCTCCTGCTTAACCGGTGACGTCTCGCGCTGAAGGAACTGAACCAGGCCGACGTCGTGCAATGGCGCCGCCCGCAGAAGGCTTTTCATTCGCGCAGACGGACTCGTAGCAGGACGACGATCGCCTTCACGCCGTCCCGCCACGTGATCTTCTTGCCCTCCGCGTAGGTGCGGCCATAGTAGGCGACCGGCAGCTCGTAGACGCGCAGCCCTCGTTTGCAGATCTGCGCGGTCAGCTCCGCCTCGATTCCGAACCGGTCCTCACGTAGGTGCAGCCCGCGGAGGACCTCGCTGCGAAAAGCCTTGTAACCGGTTTCCATGTCCGAGAGCGTCGTGTTGTAGAGCACGTTCGTCAGCAGGGAGAGGAATCTGTTTCCGACGAGATGCCAGAACAGGTAAGCGCGCTGCGGCTTTCCTCCAAGCAGCCGGGAGCCGTAGACGACGTCTGCGAAGCCGTCGACGATCGGCTGTATCAGGGCCGGAACGTCGGAGGGGTCGTACTCCCCGTCCGCGTCCTGGATCACGACGATCTCTCCGTCGACATGCGGGAGCGCGCTGCGGATAGCGGCTCCTTTTCCGAGATTCACAGGATGGCGGATGCAGACGACGCGGCCGTCGGTGATCGCCGCCTCGGCGGCAGCGGCCGTGCCGTCGTCGGAACCGTCGTCGACGACGACCACCTGGAAGTCGAGCGGTAGCGCCGCGATCCGCGTCAACACGCCCCCAATCGTCGCGGCCTCATTGTAGGCAGGCACGACGAATGAGACCCGCACCGCGCCACCCTACTCGACCGGCCGGTGCAGCTTTGCGCCAGCCGTGAGCGACGGAACCTCAGCGGGCTCGCGCGCGGCGACCAGGAAGGAGACGTTTCGGAGCGCTGTGGTAAACGCGGCGGTGGCGTTCAGCGCAAGGCAGGCGGCGACCGCGGCGAGCGCGAGGTACGCCATCTCCTCGGGGCCGCGGAGGCGAAGCGCCTGAGCCACGCCGGCGGATAGGAGGACGAGCAGCCCGACGAGCGCCACGACGACGAGCGCGTGGTGGAGGGTCGAGACTTGCGTCCCAGGACGACCCGAGAGCAGCGACTCGCCCCAGCCGACAAAGGGGAGGCCGAGCGCGCTCGAGCCGGACGTGAACCAGGCGCCGAGGCGGATTCGTGCGTAGATCCACCACAGGAGCGCCGGGATGGACGACGTCGCGAAATAGAGGGCACTCGTGTGGCGGCGCCTGAGCAGCTCCCACACGACCACAGCGGCGACGACGACGAGCAGGGACTCCTTCGCCAGCGGCAGCAGCGCGAGGCATGCCCACACCGTCCGCCGCCTCCCTCTCCGGAGCGCCACTAGGGCAGCGAGCATCAGAGCCGCCGCGAGCGGCTCGGCGAGATCGTTTGTGGCCGCAACGACGAGACCTGGGTTTAGGGCGACGAACAGGCCCGCCCAGCCAGAGCCGCCGCGCGCGACGGCAAGCCCGACCGCAAGCACCGCGGACGCGGCGAGCGAGGCGAGCCCCACCAGAACGAGCGCGACGGGGACTGCGGTCGCCCCACCGGCGCTCAGAAGCCAGCCCAGCCAGCCGTAGAGTGGATGCCCGTACCGGTACGACGGCTTATCGAAGTAACGGTGGACGGAGCCGAGCGCAAGCGGGTCGACGGCGATTCCCCAGTAGAACTGGCCGTCGTAGCCCAGCGGATGGACGCCGCGGAAGCCCGGGTCAAGCGCCTTCGCCGCCGAATAGAGCGGCGACTTCGGATCGACGTGGGCGAGCACGCGCGGGTTCCAGTCGGCCGAGCGGAGCAGCGGCACCATCGCCGCCACCGCAACCGCGACCGCGAACAGCGCGCACGCGGGGGCACGCGCCCGATCTAACTTGACGAGCTTGCCGCGCACACCCCAGGTTCTACCGGCGGCAGCGGCCAAGAGACGCTATCCCGAGGATCACCCCTACCGCCGCGAAGCCCTTCAGCGAGCCATTATCGCCGAGGCTGCCTGGCCGGAATGTCTGCGCGTCGCCCACCACGAGCCTCGTCAGGGGCCATTCGGGAACACTGTCGCAGGGCAGTGAATCTCGATTCTCAGCCCGCTATCGGTTCCGGCCGATGAAATGTCGCCGCGAGACGGTTCACTACGCTGAGGTCTCACATCACAGCCGAAGGAGCTCCCATGTCTCGGGTCCGGGTTCACAACTTCTCGATCTCGCTCGACGGGTTCGGCACCGGCGACGGCCTGTCGTTGGAGGCGCCGTTCGGCCACGCCGGGCATCGGCTCCACGAGTGGATGTTCGCGACCCGATTCTGGGACGCCGCCGGCACTGCCGGCGTCGACAACGCCTTCGCCGAGCGTCACGGGCACGGCATCGGCGCGGAGATCATGGGCGCCGGCAAGTTCGGCCCTCCGGGATGGCAGGACGACCCGGAGTGGCGCGGATGGTGGGGACCAAATCCGCCGTTCCATACGCCGACGTACGTGCTGACCCATCGCCCGCGGCCGCCGCTGGAGATGGACGGCGGTACGACGTTCCATTTCCTCGATGTCGCGCTGGTGGATGCACTCGCCGTTGCTCGGGAAGCGGCAGACGGTCAGGACGTCCGCATCGGTGGGGGCCCGACGATGCTGCGCGAGTTCCTCGCCGACGGGCTTGTGGACCATCTGCATGTCGTGCAGGTCCCGATCCTGCTCGGCCGCGGCGTCCGGCTGTGGGACGGTCTGGAGGCGCTGGAGGAGCAGTACGACGTGGAGGCGGTGTCGACGCCGAGCGGCGTCACCCATCTCACCTTCACCCGATGAGGGTCGAGCCTCGGACACGTCCGTCAGGCGTCATTCCGGAACACTGGCGCATCCCGGTGTACTCCACGCAGATGGGTATGACATAGGTGAGCATGGTCTACGAACGGGATCCGCGGGTGGATCGATACATCTCGGGTCTGCCAGTCTGGCAGCGGGAGATCTGTGAGCGGCTACGCGACGTGATCCACCGAGCTGATCCTGAGATTGTCGAGACGATCAAGCGGAGCGTTCAGCCGTACTTCGTGCTCGACGGGAATGTTTGCGCTCTGCTCGCCGCGAAGAATCACGTGAACCTCTTCCTCTACGACGGCGGGATAGTGCCCGACCCCGACCGCATCATCACGGCCGGCCACGGCAACAAAACGGCACGGACGATCTCGTATCGCGAGGGAGAGAGAGTCAGGAGTCGGCCGCTTATAGCAATGCTTCGGCTGATCGTTGCCAACAACCGTGCTGGTGGTTGGCGGAAGCTGAAAAGGCCGTGAGCGAATCTCTGTTCGCTCGGAGTGTATTTCCGCACACTGGCGCAGGCGACGCTCGTTACCCCTTTGCTGTGAAGACGCCGACGCGTCTTCCGTAGGCGTTACTCCGAGTCGCCGGTTTGGAAGAAGCTCGCGATCGCGCCTGCCGAGCCCGCGACGACGAGCACGGCCCAGATCTCGAGGAAGACGTCGACCAGTCGTCCGGCAACGCTGAGCGGATTCTTGATCTGCGACGAAACGGTCAGGAGCTGCACCGTGGTGAAGAAGAACGCGTCGAACAGGCTGTGGACGTCCGTCTGCTTAACGTTCCGCTCGAAGAAGTAGACGAGCACCGTCCCGATTCCATCGACCACTACGGTCAGCATCAGAACGAGCAGGAGCCGGCTGAAGAGCCGCCTGTGCCGCTCCTGCCACGTCCCCAGCCGCTTCAACTCTTCACGGATCAATCGTCGCCCATCTTACGAGCCCGAGATTGCTCGGGGAACATTCGTGAACATTCGCCAAAACGTAGGATGAAACAGTGGGAAGACACGTCGCCACCGCGCTGTACGTGCTTGCTCTGGTAGCCGTAGTAGTGGGCCTGGATGTCCTGTTCTTCAGGCACCACTTCTGGGCGCGGCTGGCAGCAAATGTCGGCATCGTCCTTGTGTTTGCGGCGTTCTATCTACGGTTCCGGCACGCATTGGGGGGTAAGTAAAGAGATGCGCCGCCTGAACTTCCTGCAAGACGAGCCGTGGGATGAGGTCGACGAGAACAACCGTCGGCGCACCCGCTGGTTCGGACATCCGTTTGGAGCCGACATCCTCGGCGCTTCGCTCATAGAGCTTCGTCCAGGCTCGCCCGGGGGCTCGCTTCACATGCACTACGGCGTCGAAGAGATGTTCTTCGTCCTCAGCGGCACGCCCACGGTGCGGACGCCCGAGGGCGAGGAGCAGCTCTCGCCCGGAGACGTCATCTATTTCCCCGAAGGCCCCGACGGCTTACATACGTTCTCG
>Ga0193751_1001182_pt1 | contig 17117 bp, 17 predicted proteins | sample L1c2metaG_FD_143050 | JGI IMG/M metagenome (GOLD analysis project Ga0193751, IMG submission 143050) | Soil microbial communities from a riparian zone of the East river system, Colorado, United States - L1c2 | ecosystem: Environmental > Terrestrial > Soil > Riparian zone | place: USA: East River... | reverse complement strand
CCACCACTCTTTCGATTTCTTCAGAAGAAAACGGGCTCGCGGTAGGCGCCGAACACCGTTTCCATCGCCGCGCGGATCTCGTACAGCGTGCAATAGGCGCGCGCGCAATCGAGGATATAGGGCATCAGGTTCTCGGTTGTCTTCGCCGCTTCCCGCAACGCATCCAGGCGGCGGGTGACGAGATCATTGTCGCGCTCAGCGCGCATCTTGGCCATGCGCCGCCCCTGCTCGCGCTCAGTCGCTTCAGCGATCTTGAGCAACTCGATCTTGAGCTCGGGCTCGTCGGTCACGAAATCGTTTACGCCGACTATCACGCGCCGGTGCTGCTCCACTTCCCACTGCTGGCGCGCAGCAGACTCGTTGATTTTTCGCTGCAGCCAGCCCGTCTCGAGACCTCGAACCACTCCGCCGATCTCTTCGATTTGCTCGAAAAGCATCTCCGCTTCGCGCTCGAGCTCCGTAGTGAGCGTCTCGACGTAGTACGATCCACCAAGCGGGTCGATGACGTTCGGCACGCCGGTCTCGTAGGCGAGCACCTGCTGAGTGCGGAGCGCAACTTGTACCGACTCCTCGGTGGGCAGCGCGAGCGTCTCGTCCATCGAATTGGTGTGTAGTGACTGAGTTCCGCCGAGGACCGCCGCCATTGCCTGATAGGCGACGCGGATGATGTTGTTCATTGGCTGCTGAGCGGTAAGTGTCACTCCGGCCGTCTGCGAGTGGAATCGCATCACGAGCGACCGCGGGTCTTTGGCGCCATAGCGCTCCTTCATGTGCCGCGCCCATATGCGTCGCGCCGCGCGGAGCTTGGCGATCTCCTCGAAGAAATCGTTGTGGATGTCCCAGAAGAATGAGAGTCGCGGCGCGAAGGTGTCGACGTCGAGCCCTCGAGCGATACCGCGCTCGACGTAGGTGAATCCATCGGCGAGCGTAAAAGCCAGCTCCTGCGCCGCGGTTGCCCCGGCCTCGCGAATGTGGTAGCCCGAGATCGAGATCGTATTCCACTGCGGCACGTGCTCGGCGGACCACTCGAAGCAATCGACGATGAGTCTGAGCGCCGGCTCGATGGGGTAGACCCACGCGTGCTGCGCCATGTACTCCTTGAGGATGTCATTCTGAATCGTGCCGCGAAGCTTGTGCGAATCGATTCCCTTTTTCTCCGCCGCCGCGAGGTAGAAGCAGTAGAGAATGACCGCCGGCCCGTTGATGGTCATGGACGTGGAGACCTCGTCGAGCGGAATCCCGTCGAATAGGGTCTCCATGTCGGCGAGGCTGGAGATCGCCACGCCGCACTTCCCCACTTCGCCCTCGGATCGCGGATGATCCGAGTCGTAACCCATCAGCGTCGGGAAATCGAAGGCGACAGAGAGTCCGGTCTGTCCGTGCGCGAGAAGAAACTTGTATCGCTCGTTGGTGTCGCTCGCGCTTCCGAAGCCGGCAAACTGCCGCATCGTCCAGAGACGTCCGCGATAGCCGGTGGGATGGACGCCGCGAGTGTAGGGATAAAACCCCGGCATCCCGAGCGCCGCCGCATCGGTTTCCGCGGCGTCAAGCGGAGTGTAGATCGGCTGAACCTCGCGCTCCGAGTTGGTGAACGCGATGTCGCGCAGCTCACCCTTCCCGTACTTCTTCCGCCACTCTGTGACTTCCTGACGAAGCAGGCGCAGCTCCGCGCTTTGCTCCTCGATCGTGGCGATCAATTCTTTATCGGCGACGCCTTTGGAGGCAGGGCTTTTCAGCTTGCTCATGTCTTTGGCTCTCCGCGTACGAGCTCACCGCTTCGAAGAAGCAGCTGGTCGGCGACGGCGAATGGTGAGGACTGGCCCTGTTCCACCGATGGGAGCTGCTCCTCGAGCCAGGCCATCGTGCGAGAATCCTTCCACAATCGGTCACTGACCTTTCGGTGCACAACGTCCATTACACGTTCGCGCATCCGTTCGCGCCTGCGAGCGTGCAATGTTCCGCTCTGCTCAAGATAAGCGAAGTGACGGTCGAGCGCCTTGACGATGTCGTCGATGCCTTCCTGCTTCGTCGCGACCGCGCTGAGAACGGGTGGGGTCCAGATCGTTGGACTCGTCTCCGCAGCCGCCTCACGTGCAACGCGAGCTGGATTCACTCTCTTGAGATCGACGCCGTGGTGAGCTGGAGCGTTGCCGAAGGAAACCCCCTTCCGAAGACCGAGCATCAGTTCTACATCGTTGCGCAAACGATCCGCGCCGGGACGGTCAGCTTTGTTGACGACAAACACGTCGGCGACTTCCATCACTCCGGCTTTGAGAGTCTGGATCGAATCACCCGACTCTGGGACGAGAATCAGTGCGGTGGAGTCGGCGGTACGCGCGACATCCAACTCCGACTGCCCCACACCGACAGTCTCGATGATCAGCCGGTCGAACCCGAATGCGTCGAGTACGTCCGCGACCTCGCGCGTCGCGGCGGCCAGTCCCCCTAGGGAGCCACGCGTCGCCATCGATCTGATGAAGACGCCCGGGTCGAGCGCGACATTCTCCATCCGAACGCGGTCTCCGAGCAATGCTCCACCGGTGAAAGGAGACGTCGGATCGACGGCGATCACGCCGACCTTCAATCCAGCGTCGCGGAAAGTTTTTACCAGCAGCGCAGTGATCGTGCTCTTGCCGGCTCCGGGTGGACCGGTCAAACCGATTCGTCTGGCGCGTCCCGTTCGAGAGTGCAGCCCCCCGAGTATCGCCTCGAAGCCGTCCCGGTGGTTTTCGACGATACTGACGACGCGCGCAAGCGCGGCTGGCTTGCCGGCGTTGAAATCGTCCAGCAGTCGGTCAGACGACACGCGCGAGGATCCTTTCCTGTTTCCGCCACATCGGCGACTTGTCGCGCCTCGCGTTGTGCGGATGATCGTAGCCGAGCACGTGAAGCGTGCCGTGCACGACGAGCCTAAGCAGCTCCTCCTGTGCGGACACGCCCTGCCGCTTCGCGTTCGCTCGGGCGATCTCCGGACAGATGTAGATGTCCCCGATCACCGGTGCACGACGGCCGTGCCGTTTGAGACCGAAGGAGATCACGTCGGTCGGGCCTCTGTGACCGAGGTAGCGCCTATTGAGCTCGGAGATCGCGGCTTGTCCGACAAAGGTGATCGACAGCATGGCGTCCCTCGCGCGCTCCGCCTTTAGAGCTGCGCTTGCGGCTTCCTTGACGCGCGTGGTCGAGACGTGGAGGCGTCGCACGGTGGAAGATACGTCAATCGAAATAGGCAAAATGTCAGGAAGGGATCGAGTCGAAACTGCAAAAGAACGAGAGGTCAGCCCAGAGCGCATAGCCGATAGCCATTTAGCTGCAAACTCGGGACGTCAATCTGTGGCGTAACGGCAGAACACGTCTTGCTTGTAGCCTGGTCCGCGCCTATTACGTCCCGACGTGGTAAGGCTATGGGCTATCAGGCTACACGCCATAAGCTGACCACTGGTTCTTTTGCAGTTCAAAGGTCTGTAACGCTAGACGCCGGCGTCATCTGCGTACGCCTTGATGATCTCTCTTACGAGCCGATGGCGAACGACATCGGCATCGGTGAGATAGTAGAACCCGATCCCGTCAATGCCAGGCAGTATGCGCTCGATCTGCACCAGGCCAGAATCCTCGCGCTTGGGCAGATCGATCTGGGTTTTGTCGCCTGTGATGACAGCTTTGGAGTTAACGCCGAGCCTGGTGAGGAACATCTTCATCTGCGCGTTGGTCGCGTTCTGCGCTTCGTCAAGGATGACGAAGGCATCCGCTAGCGTACGGCCGCGCATGTACGCGAGCGGCGCGATCTCGATCGTGCGCGTCTCGAGCGCCTTTTGTACGCGTTCGTGCGGCATCATGTCCTCAAGCGCATCGTAGAGCGGACGCAGGTACGGATCGACTTTCGCTTGCATGTCGCCTGGTAGAAAACCGAGGCTCTCCCCAGCTTCGACAGCCGGGCGCGCAAGCACGATCCGCCGCACTCGCTTTCGCGCGAGCGCGTCTACGGCAGCTGCAACGGCGAGGTAAGTCTTGCCGGTTCCAGCCGGACCGATGCCCACGACGATGTCGTTCTCCGCCATCAGCTTCATGTACTCGGCCTGACCGCTCGTCTTTGCCTGGATGATCTTACGGACGCCGGGCAGAACGATGCGCGTCTCGCTGTCCGTGCCATTGCCGTTGCTCTCGCGCGGTCCGTCTATGCTCATGCGCAGCACGTCGTCTGCGGTGAGGGGCATCTGCTGTTTGGCGGTATCGATCATTCGTTGCGCGATCGGAATTGCTCGCGCGACCGCATCGGCCGGGCCGCTCACAGCGAGAGTTTCGCCGCGCAACGCGATCTTGGCGCCCGTCTGTCGCGCCAGCTCGACGAGGTTTTCGTCGTTCACCCCGGCCAGGGTCAGCATGTCCGCGCCTTCGGTCGACAGGCGCTGTATGGTTGTCTCTTCGCTCACGTCAGCTCGTCATTTTCTGAAGATGGAGTTCCTTGAGGTCCTCGGGTGGCACGGCCGTTGGCGCGTCCTCGAACAACGCCCTCGCCGCAGTGGTTTTCGGAAATGCAATTACGTCGCGCAATGACGACGCTCCAGCGAGCATCATCGCAATCCTGTCGAAGCCAAGCGCAATCCCGCCGTGCGGTGGCGCCCCGGCACTCAGAGCATCGAGCAGAAATCCGAAACGCGCCTGAGCGGCTCGCTCGTCGATACCCAGCAGCGCCAGCACTCGTCGCTGGAGCGCAGGATCGTTTATCCGAATGCTCCCTCCACCCAGCTCGGTTCCGTTGAACACGACATCGTATGCGAGAGCACGCACGTGTTCTGGTTTCGAGTCCAGCAGCGGGATGTCATCTGGATGCGGCGCTGTGAACGGGTGATGTACGGAGCTCAGAGTGCCATTCTGCTCGCGGATGAACATCGGAAAATCCGTTACCCAGAGAAATGAATTCCGATTTCCGGGAACGAGTGACAACCGCTGGGCGACATCCTGACGCACTCGATCGAGGGCGGGATTCGTAATGTGCTCCGCGCCGGCGACCAGCAGGCACAGCTCGCCCTCGGCGATCGCGAGATGCGTCGCCGCGGCGTCATTTAGAAACTTCGCGGCAGGTCCCTCGAGACCACCCGGGCCACGCTTGAGTCGAATGAGGCCACCTGCTCCCGCCGACTTGGCAATCGCTTCGATCTCGTCTACCTGCTTGCGCGAAAGCGCAGCGCCGCCCGGAATCTTGAGGCCGCGAACGCGTCCGCCAGCGGCGAGAACCGACGTCGCAATACCGAACTCGGACCCGCGAAAGACATCGCTGGCATCGAATACCTCGAGCGAATATCTGAGGTCGGGACGATCTGACCCGAACCTCTCCATCGCATCCGCATAGCTAAGCCGATCGAACCGTGAAGGAGTCTCTTGACCGGCCTCCTTGAACAAGGTCGCGAGCATTCCCTCGGTGAGCGCGATGATGTCATCGGGCTCGATGAATGAGGCCTCGATGTCGATCTGCGTGAATTCTGGCTGTCTGTCGGCGCGCAGGTCCTCATCCCTGAAGCAGCGCGCAATCTGGAAGTAGCGATCGAAGCCCGCGATCATGAGGAGCTGCTTGTACAGCTGCGGCGACTGCGGCAACGCGTAGAACTCACCGGGGTGCACTCTGCTGGGCACGATGTAGTCGCGTGCTCCCTCGGGCGTTGGCTTGGTGAGGATCGGCGTCTCGATCTCGAGGAACCCGCGCTCGTCGAGATATCTCCGGGTCGCCTGCTGCAGACGGTGCCGAAGGATAAGATTCTTCTGTAGCTCCGCGCGCCGCAGATCGAGATTGCGGTGCTTGAGCCTCAGCTCCTCGGCGGGGAGCTTCTCGCCTCTGCCGCGCGCGACAGGAATAGCTGGCGTCTCCGCCGGTCCGACGATCTTGAAATCGCGCGCGCGCACCTCTACTTCGCCGGTCTCCATCTCCGCGTTCCGCATCTCGGTCGGACGCGAAGCGACCTCGCCATCGATCGTTATCACAGTCTCGAGCCCGAGCTTGCCGGCGCGCTCGATCACGTCCGAAGGCGTCCACTTTGGGTCGAACGACACCTGAACGAGTCCGGCGCGGTCGCGCAGGTCGAGGAAGACGATTCCGCCAAGGTTTCGCGTGCGGTGTACCCAGCCACCGAGCTTGACTTTGGTGCCGGCGTGCGAGGCCCGAAGCTCACCGCCCAGGTGAGAGCGCTTGGCCGTCGCGAAACGGGAGGAGAGAGGCGTGGAGGTCAGCGCCGCGCGATGTGGGTCGAGAAAGGCATCGAAGTGGGTTAAATTTAGTAGTTGCATAGACTTGGTGGAAGGAGCATGGCTCAACAAAACACACGAAGGGAGGGCACGCCGCTCAAGCGGAACCTCCTCAACATGCTCCCCGCTGAGGCCGAGCAGGCGCTCCGCGATTTCGCTATCGAGCACGGCGAAAAGCCGTTCCGCGGGTCGCAGGTTGTCCGCCATCTGTGGCAGAATCCGGCTGAGAGCTTCAGCGCGATGACCGATCTTCCGGCCGGGTTTCGCTCGCTGCTCGAAGAGCACTTCGCGATTCCCCGCCTCACGATTGCGACGCGTCAGATCTCGAGCGACGGAACAGAGAAGTTTCTCTTCCGCCTCGAAGATGGAGAATTCATCGAGACAGTCGCCATTCCCGAAGGCTCCCGCGTAACGCTCTGCATCTCGTCTCAAGCGGGTTGCGCGCTTCAGTGCGCATTTTGCGCGACGGGAGCAATGGGCTTCACTCGCAACCTCCAGATGTTCGAGATCGCCGGCCAGGTTCGCGAGATGATGCTCCTCGATGCGCCGAAGGCCGTAACGAACGTTGTCTTCATGGGCATGGGAGAGCCACTCATGAATTGGCGGGCTGTAGATCCGACTCTTACCGTTCTCAATTCTCCCGCCGGTCTCGGGATCGGGGCGCGGCACATCACAGTCTCAACAGTCGGCCTCCTTCCTGGTATCGTCGCGCTCGGGGAAAGACCAGAACAATTCCGCCTCGCGATTTCGATTCACGCCCCGAACGACGAGTTGCGCCAATCGCTGATGCCCATCAACACCAAGTATCCGCTCGCGAGCGTGATCGAAGCGGCGAAAGTGTTCGACCGGCGCGTGACGTTCGAGTACGTGATGCTCGGCGGTATCAACGACGGTGCGGAGCAAGTGACAGAGCTGGCGGACCTCGCGCGCGAATGTCGAGCGTTCGTGAATCTCATTCCACTGCATCCTGGAGGAGCTGGAGATTTCACGCCGAGCTCGGCGCAACAGATTCACTGGTTTGCGCGACGGCTCCGAGCGGCGGGAATCGAAGTGGCCGTGCGCAAAAGTCGCGGGATGGATATCGCGGCGGCGTGCGGCCAGTTACGGGTGGAACGGCAGCGCCGGCGGGCGCCAGTTGGCCCCGAGGATGACGGTAACGTCCAGGTAGCGTGAGCTATCGCGCTGCGTGACCACCGGCGCGGCCATCGCTTGGGCCACACGCGCGGCCCAATCAGGATGCCCCGAGCGATCGTAGACCACGGTCATCGCTCGTTGCTCGGTGTTGGTGCCTGAGCCAACCACATCAAAGCCGCGATCCCGGAGAAACAAAGTCGCGCGTCGGGCCAGCCCCTTCGTTTTCGTTCCGTTCAGAATTTCAACCTTGATGCGCGTTCCTTCTGGCGCTTTTGCGTCGTCGGGCACGTACACAGGTCGGTCGCTGCGGCTGTTGAGCGTCCGGATGCCGAGCCACGCTATCCCGCCGACCACGAGTACCGCGAGAATGATCCTTCCGTAGCGCCGCCCGGTAAAGGTCACCTCAAGCTATTCCAGAGCTCTACGGTTTCGGGGAAGATGTGGTTGCCCTCGCGCACCGACCACTCGAGCCTGAATCGAACTACCTGGCGAAACACGCCGTCGAAGTTGTGCGGCACCTGACTCGCGAGAAACCCTCGATCCTCGGCGAGAAATTTCCGGCCCGGCTCGAGATAATCTGCCATGTAGAGCGCACGCCCTGTTCGATCCCACTTTGCAGAACCAACGGTGTGAAAGCGAATCGCGTCGAGGAGATTCCTTCTCGATTCGCCCTCGCTCTCGAGCTTTAACGCCACTGCCGGGCCATGCAGTAGACCATCAGGTGATGTGCGGTCGCCGGTGATCTGCCTAAGCTCGGTCACGGGCGCATCCCGCAGAGCGTCGTGCCAAGTGCCCGCATCGATCCACGCATTCGCCTCGTCCGGCGCGACGCGCATCGCCGCGCCCCACGCGCGAAGTAGTGATGTCACGCGTTGGATGTGGCTGAGCCGGCGGTCACTTACCTGCGCCCAAGTCGGCAACCCGGAAGCCTGAAGCTGCACCATTAGAAGATGATGTTGTCGATCAATCTGGTCTCACCAACCCGTATGGCGCCCACGGCGGCGTCCCCGTGTCGAACAGTGTTGACGCGCTGAAACGTGTCTGCACTAACGACCGCCAGGTAGCGTGGCGTGAGGCCGGGTACACGCTCCAGCATACGCCAGCCTACCGCTTCGAGCGCGCTCGCCCGCCGCTCACCTTTGGAGAACACATCCTTCATCGCAAACAGAGCCTTCGAAAGAATGAGGCCCAATGTTCGGTCCTTCGGTGACAAATAGCGGTTCCGGCTCGACATCGCCAAGCCGTCCGGATCCCTAACGATAGGCACTACCAGAATACCGACAGGGAAATTGAGATCGCGCACCATCGCCTTGACGCATGCAACCTGCTGCAAGTCCTTCTGACCGAATACTGCAACGTCGGGCATCACGATGTTGAATAGCTTCGCGACGACAGTGAGCACTCCCTCGAAGTGATGGGGCCGCACGGCGCCTTCCCATTCCTTTCCGATACTTCCAGGGTGCACCAGGATCACTGGAGCGTGTTCCGGATACATGTCCTCTTTGCGGGGCGTGAACAGGAAATCGACGCCGCGGTCCGCGGCGAGCTTCGCATCATCGTCCAGCGTGCGCGGGTAGCGGGCAAAATCCTCGCTCGGTCCGAATTGAAGAGGATTCACGAAGATGCTCATGACGACGATCTCACCTACACGCCTCGCCTCATCGACAAGCTTGAGATGACCTTCATGTAGCGCGCCCATCGTCGGCACGAAGGCAATGCCCTGCCCCTTCGCCCTCGCGTCCGCGATGACGCCCCGCATCTCCGACATTGTCTCGACGAACTTCATGCTAGAAGCTGTGGTCGGCATCCGGATACGCGCCGCTTCGAACGTCGCGAGCCCAATTGCCAATCGCGGACCGGACCTCTTGCGCCATTTGAGCGTACCGCTTGAGAAATTTCGGGTCGAACGTGTCGTTGAGGCCCAGCACATCGGGGAGCACCAACACTTGTCCGTCGCAGTCTGCGCCGGCGCCGATGCCGATCGTTGGAATTCCTACGGCCTTGGTGATGCGGGCCGAGACAGCGGCGGGAACGAGCTCCAGCACTATCGCAAACGCTCCCGCTTCATCGAGTCCTTTCGCTTCGCCGATCAATCTCTCGGCGCCCTCTTCCTCGCGGCCTTGCACTCTCGCGCCGCCGATGGTGTTCACCGACTGCGGTGTAAAACCAATGTGCGCCATTACGGGAATGCCTGTCCGCACCAGTGCGTGCACGGTGTCGAGCATCTCAGGACTGCCACCTTCGACTTTCACCGCCGACGCTCCGCCCTCCTGTATCGCGCGGCCGCAATTGAGGACCGCGCTCTCGATGCTCGCCTGGTAGGAGAGAAACGGCATGTCGATGATGACCAGCGCCCTCTTCGCGCCGCGACAAACCGCGGACGCATGGTAGATCATGTGATCGAGCGTCATTGGAAGAGTCGAGGAATAACCCATCACAGCCGTCGCGACAGAATCGCCGACGAGAATCGCATCGACACCAGCTTCGTCCACGAGACGCCCGAAGAGTGCGTCGTACGCCGTCATCACCACCAGCTTCTCACCCTTCCGCTTTCGCTCCGCGAAATCGCGGACGGTGATGGGACGCTGCTCGGGTTTTGGTTTATTCAATGCGGGCGCTCCGTAATGTCTTCAGCTCGCCGAGCCAGAACGGGCGGTTCGACAGCTCCGGATGCGGGACAGTAAGGCCTGGCTCACGCACGACCTGGTGTTCGAAGAGCACAATGTCCAAATCGAGCGTGCGCGGACCCCAGCGCTCGCGTCGCACGCGACCAGCGTTTGCTTCAATTCGCTGCAGCTCGCTGAGCAGCTCGCTCGGCGACAGCTCGGTTTCGATGGCGATCATCTGATTGAGAAAGGGTCCCTGCGCTATCGGGCCAATCGGAGCCGTCTCTTCGACCTTCGTCTGGCCCAGCACGCGCGTTTGCGCCAACTTCGCTATCGCCTCACGCGCCTGCGCCAAAAATACTTCACGCTGGCCGAGATTGGAGCCGAGCGCCACGTACGCGACGTCTTTCACGCACGCTCTCGCTCTAGCGCAACCTCGGCGTAGGCGAGCGGGCCGGGTAGCGCGACATTTGGCTTTCGTACCGCGATGCGCACTCGCTCGACGAGCGGAAGCTCGAGCGCCCGCTCGGCGATTCGCTCACCGACCTCCTCCAGAAAACTGATGTGCCCGTTTGAAACGACATCGGCAACGAGATCGTACACGCGTCGGTAGTCAACGATGTCCTTTGCCGAGATGTGCGTGCCCGGGCGTCGAACCCACAAGGAAATGTCGACCTCGATTGACTGCGCGATCTCAGCCTCGTGCGGGAGCACGCCGATGCGCGCGTGGAAGCGCATCGCTTTTAGGGTGACCACATCGGCTGCCAATTCGCTTTTACCCATCGAGGGCCTCCCTGAGCTCTCGGGTGAGCGCGAGAACTGCTTCGGGACTCTCTTCTGCCGCCCTGACAATCGCACTGCCCACGACGACGCCGTCCGCGAGCTGTCCGACGGTTCTGGCCTGCGCCGGGGTCGAGATGCCGAATCCTACACAAATCGGAAGTGTCGTCGCAGATCTCAGTCGAAGAATCGTTTCCGGCAGCGAGCCCGAGGTGTTCTCTTGGAGACCAGTCACCCCGAGCCGGCTGATAAGATAGACGAACCCGCTGCCGTGACGCGCAATCTCGACCATTCGGTCTCGCGGCGTGGTGGGAGCGACGAGCCTGATGAACGAGAGTGGACCGTTGCCGAGCCACTCTTCGCGCTCCGGATCCGCGCCAACCGGAATATCGGTGATCAGTATCCCGCTCGCGCCTGCATCGGCTGCGCGAGTGAGAGCGTTTTGGCCGGCCGCGAGGATCGGATTCAGGTAGCTGAAAAGGACGATGGGGACCTCGAGCTTTGCCTTCTCGACCAGCGAAAGCACTCCGTCGTATGTCATCCCGTTCTCGAGCGCCTTCTGGGAGCTGGCCTGAATGATCGGGCCATCGGCAATCGGATCCGAGAAAGGGACGCCGAGCTCGATGATGTCGGCGCCTCCTTCCTGAAGCGCGTGTAGCGTCGCGAGCGAGCGAGGAAAATCGGGATGACCAGCGGTGACGTAGCAGACCAGAGCGCGGCGGGACTCGTCGCGTAGCGCGTCGAAGCGACGCGTGATTGCGCTAGATGAGGTAGTCGCCGGGGGTAACGCCATACCGATCGGGGTCCGCCGTCTTGATGATTGTGCGCGGGTACTGACCGCCGGCCTCCGGGATGGCGAGGTCTACGACGTGCGGCGGACTCACTCTGTTGCCCTGTGCGTCACTGATAATCTTAACGATCGGCCTGGACAATGCCTCGGGATTCTGATTCGAGGCCGAGACAACGGCGAGCTCGAAGGTGTCGAGCACTACAAGAGTTCCTACCGGATAGATGCCAAGCAGGTTGATGAAAGCCTTGACGAGGACGGGGTCGAGTCCACGACGCGGATTGTCGCGCATTTCCTCCAGCACGGCCGACGGCGCGAGCGGTTCCGTCTTGTAAACACGCCTCGATGTCGCCGCGTCGTAGCCATCGGCGATCGACACAATCTTGCTCAACAAGCTCACCTGGCGCGGACGAATCGCCTTTGGGTAACCGGTGAGGTCGATCTTCATGTGGTGCTCGTGGCATACAGTCATGGCGCGATAGGAGAGCTCCTCTTGCTGTCGCCGGAACTGGAACAGGACGAGCACTCCGAGCCACGGATGCGCAGCCATCCACTTCCACTCTTCGTCGGTGAGCTCTCCCGTCTTCTGTAGCATGTCGAGCGGTACGCGTGACTTGCCGATGTCGTGCATGAGCGCCGCCAGTCCCAGCTCATACAGCTGGAGCTTCGTCATTCCGAGGCGGCGGCCAAGCGCGATCGAGAAGATGCAGACGTTCACCGAGTGAGTGAACGTGTATTCGTCGTAGTCGCGGATGGCTGTAAGGCCAATCAACGACGTCTCCTCGTTGAGTACCTGGTCGACGATTCCCTGCACCACTCGCTTGATCTTTCTGATATTCGGAGTCTTGCCGATACGGACTGAGTTGATGACGTCCTTCGTGACGGCCACCGACTGCGAGTATGTCCTGTTAGCTGCTGCCTTCGCTTCTTCGTTGAATTCCCTGTCGGTCGCCGTCTCGGCAGGCTGATCGATTTGGAACGTCTCGATCTTCGTTTCCTTGAGGCGCTTGACGATCTCGTCATACCGTTCGCGAGGCGCCGCCTTGGTTTCTCCCCCCAACATCGAAAGCAGCACGGTCCAGTCTCTCGCCGTGCCGTTTGTGCCGACGTGAATCGCTCCGACGCCCGAGACCTTGCAAAGCGTCAGGATGTGCCCGAACGTCGCGTAATTGCTGAGATCGAGTCTTAGCCGGGTGGAGTTGATGAAAATGAATTCGCCCGAGATCCGGAATTCGAGCTCGCCCTCCTCGCCGCGGAGCTCTTCCGCCACTTGAGAAAGCTCGGCGAGAGTTTTTTGCACAGCGCTGTGCTCAAGGGGATAGAGCTTGATCGCGCGGAGCGCCGCGTAGAACGCGACCATGAAGTTCCGGCCGCCACGGCGAAGGTTGCCGCCGGCCTGACGGTCAGCGTCGGTACGCATGCCCGGTGGGGTCGATCTCGCTGCAGTCACGACGGCGTTCCGCGAATGGCGCGACTCACAGCGTTGCGGACGATGACATCCTTCTGGCCGAGCGCGCGATTGAGGGACTCAACCGCTTTTGCGGATCCGATCTTCCCGAGTGCCATCGCCGCACAGGCACGGATCTCGGAATCGTCGCGCTTACCCATGAACCCCTTGGCGTTGAGCAGTCCGTCCAGCAGAGCGATGCCCGCATCGCCGCAAAGCATCCCGTAAGCCTCGAAGAAGGCCATCTTTTCGGTGAGGTTGCCTTCGCGCAGTTCCTTGCCTTTGATGGCCGCCTCGATTCGCGGCAGCGCTGCACGCGCGTTGCGCGAGCCAATCGCTCGCACGGCAACCACACGCACCTCGCGATCCTCGTCGATCAAAGCTCGCTCGAGCATCTGCATGGCGCCGGGGGAGCCGATCTGGGTGAGGGCGGTGACTGCGGCGAGCCTCCCGTCCGGCTCTCCCACGGTCAGCATTTTTCCGAGAGCGGGCACCGCCGCCGCCGATTTGAGGGCGGCGGCGCGTCGAATCGCCTCCAGGACGACGGCTTCATCCTCAGAGCCGATCAAGCGAATCAGCTCGGCGCTGTGCGTGCCGGCGAGCCGTGTAGCGGCAACTTCGAGGAGCATCTTCAGTTGCGGGTTGTTGCTACGGCCGATCCAGCCGAGGATCGTTTCCAGAGCGCGTGGCTGGAGAATGCCGAACAGCTCATCGAGCTCGAGCTGAGGCGCACGGAGCGGAGAATCTTCCAGTGCCTGGAGAAGTTGGCCGAGCGGCTTGGGGTCGCTCATCAATTCACCCAGCTGGATAAGTCGCTGCTTCTGTGGCTCCAGAATCTCGGGCGCGCGGCCAGCAGTGACGCCCGCTTCGCGCAGCAAGTAGGCGGCATTCCGATATTGCGCAGTCGAGAGCAGAATCAGCAGGAAGTAGTCGAGGAGACCACAGATCTCCTCGCGCACAGTCGGGTCTTTGTGCGTCTCGAAAATGTCAAGGAGTGACGCGATTACCGCAGGCCGGAGGTCGGTGGAGAATTCCCGCCTGATCTCGTTCTGGAGGTACTCGACTTCCTTGTCGTCGAGGAAATAGAGCGTTGAATCGAAGTCATCGAGCTTCGCAATCGAGGAGTTCGTGGACTCGAGCCCGGCTTCTGCCTGCGCAGGGGAGAGAATTTTTTCCTTTTGCTCCTCTCGCTCCATCGACTCGACACCCGGCCCGGCTTCGGCGGTGAGGTCGACGTACCTGTACTGGAGAGTCGCAAACTCACGCTCCCACATCATCGTGAGGAGGTCGTCGTCGTCATCGGTGGCTTTGCGCACACGCTGCAGGATGTCGAAGAGAGTGCCAAGCTCCTCCGTCTCGAAGCCTTTGAGGAACTTCAGCTCGCGGATGCCGTCCTTGTAAAAGAGCCACGCTAGGTTGTCGCTGGTCCTTTCCTGTTCGTCCAGGACGACGCGCCCCTCCCACGTCACCTGGGTCTCGACCACCTGAAACTCGACCTCGTCGGTCTGCTCCCAGACCTTCGCGAACGCTTCTCGGACCGCTTCGAGCGATCGCGAATGCATCGGGTTGTTTGGCAGATACAGCTGATGCGCCCGGACGGCCTTGACGAAGGCCTTTAGCAGGTCGGTGACGTACGCGATGGGAAAGGACGGCTCGTCGAGCCCGTCCTCAAACGCGTTCGTTGGTACCGAAGTTGTCATTCGGGAAGTAGTCCCATCTCAGTTATCTGCGCGAGATCCTTGTCACCACGGCCGCTGATGCAGATCAGCACGGCGTCGTCCTGCTTCCATCGACCTTTCTCTTTGACGACCCAGGCGACCGCGTGTGACGTCTCCAGGGCGGGGATGATCCCCTCTAGCCGGCTCAGGATTCCGAGCCCCTCGACGGCTTCGTCGTCGGTGACAGATACGTACAGCGCCCGGTTGGTGTCCTTCAGGTACGAATGCTCCGGTCCGACGCCGGGGTAGTCGAGTCCGGCGGAGATGGAATGGGCTGGATGAACCTGCCCGCTTTCATCCTGCAGCAGATAGCTCAGCGAGCCATGCAGCACCCCGGGAACGCCACGTTGGAGGGAGGCTGAATGCGCACCGCTGTCGAGGCCCCTCCCCGCGGCTTCCACCCCCACCAGCTCCACCGAAGGGTCTGCCACGAACGGATGGAAGATTCCCATGGCGTTGGAGCCGCCGCCGACGCAGGCGACGACGCTACTCGGGAGACGCCCGGCAGTCTCAAGCATTTGCGCCTTTGCCTCGCGCCCAATCACCGCCTGGAAGTCGCGGACCATGCGCGGATAAGGCGCCGGTCCGACAACCGAGCCGATGATATAATAGCTGTCGCTGACGTTGGTGACCCAGTCGCGGATCGCCTCGCTTGTCGCGTCCTTGAGGGTCCGGGTGCCCGAGAGAACCGGCACCACCTTGGCTCCCATCAGACGCATCCTGAAGACGTTCAATTCCTGCCGGCGCATGTCCTCTTCGCCCATGTAAACCGTGCAGTCGAGGCCGAACCGTGCACACACCGTGGCTGTCGCGACACCGTGTTGCCCGGCACCGGTCTCGGCGATGATTCGCCGCTTTCCCATCCGCAGAGCGAGAAGTGCCTGACCAAGGGCGTTGTTGATCTTGTGGGCACCAGTGTGGTTCAGGTCTTCGCGCTTCAGGTAGACCGGGCAGCCAACTTCCTCCGAGAAGCGTGGAGCAGTACTGAGTGGCGATGGTCGCCCCACATACTCCTTGAGCAGCCGATCCAGCTCGGCGACGAAGGCGGTATCGCGCATGGCCTCGTCGAACGCGGCATCGAGCTCGTCGAGCGCCGGAATGAGCGTCTCTGGTACGTACCTCCCGCCGAACGCTCCGAACCGGTAAAGAGTGTCGATTGCCACCTAGTGTGCCCTCATGCCAGAAGCCGCGGCGAAGAATTCGCGCATGAGCCAGGGATCCTTGATGCCCGGCGCACTCTCGATGCCGGAAGAAACGTCAACGACGTCGGGAGCAAGCCTCCGAATGGCCGTTCCAACATTGCCTGGTTTAAGACCGCCGGCTAGAACCACCGCGGAGCTTCCGCGATCGCGTGCGAGGTCAATGGCCAGTTGATCCCACGGCAGCGTCTGACCAGTGCCGCCGAGCCGTTTGTCACTCCGGGCGTCGAGCACTACAGCGTCGGCTGTGTCGAACAGCATTTCAGATTCGGGTGGGATACGAGTGCCGGCGATCCTGATAGCAGCCCAGATCTCGCCGCTGAACTTCTTCCGGATTGTTTTCACGTCGTTGGGAGTGGGATCGGCGTGGAGTTGAAGGACGTCGAGCTGGCTCGCGTCGGCCATGCGCGCGATTTCTTCGGGATCATTGGTGCCAAAGACACCCACCCGCCTGATGCCCTTCCCGGCTGCGTCCAGGATTTTCTTCGCTGCGTCGGTGTTTACGCGACGCGGACCGTTGGCGAACACGACGCCGATGTAGCTCGCTCCGATCTCTGCGCCGAGGGCCGCATCGTGGGGCCGCGTCATGCCGCAGAACTTAACCTTTGCGAGCACCACCAGTCCGCGCGACGCCGGTGAGTGCACGCACCGCTGCTTCAGGCTCCGCCGATGCCGATATCGCCGAGCCGACCAACACGGCGTCAGCTCCCACCGCGGCCAATCTCTCCACATCACCCGCCGATTTCACGCCGCTCTCAGCGATTGCAACAACGTTGCGAGGGATGAGAGGCAAAAGCCGCGTCGAAGTCTCCGGGTCGATCTCCAGGGTCTCCAGATTCCTGTTGTTGACACCAATCAGCTTGGCGCCGAGCGAAAGAGCGAGATCAAGCTCGGCCTCGTCTCTGACTTCCACGAGTATTTCGAGGTCGATATCGCGAGCCACTTCAACCAGGTCTCTCAACCGCGCGGGATCGACGGCCCGAACTATCACCAAGGCAGCGGAGGCACCCAGAGCCTTTGCCTCGAGAAGCTGGACCGCTTCGACGTGAAAATCCTTCTTGAGCAAAGGAACGCGAGCGACCGCACGCGCTGATGTCAGGTCTTCGTTTGAGCCGGAGAATCTTGTGGGCTCGGTGAGGACCGAGATAGCCGCGGCTCCGCCGTCCTGGTAAGCGGCGACCTGATCTTCGACACGAAGACCCAGATTGATTA
>Ga0193751_1001180_pt1 | contig 17170 bp, 16 predicted proteins | sample L1c2metaG_FD_143050 | JGI IMG/M metagenome (GOLD analysis project Ga0193751, IMG submission 143050) | Soil microbial communities from a riparian zone of the East river system, Colorado, United States - L1c2 | ecosystem: Environmental > Terrestrial > Soil > Riparian zone | place: USA: East River... | reverse complement strand
AGCAGATGATCGAGCGCAACATCGGGGAACTCGTCGCGCATTACCCGGGTGACGGTCGTCCTCCAGAGGCGCGAAGTCTCGAGCACGTTCGCTTTGTCGACGGACGTGAGCTTGCGGCGGCGGACGCGCGCGAGCTGCGCTGCTACTCGTGTGACGCGCTCGACCTCGATGGTGGTGTAGACACACTCGTCGACGGCGCGTTCGCCACCCGCCGCTTTTTCGCGACGCTTCTCGCCGAAGTACATGCCACCGGTGAGCTCGCGTACGAAAATGAGATCGACCCCGGTTAACCGCTCCGCACGCAGTGGAGAGATAGCCGCGAGCGACGGATGCACAGTCACCGGTCGGAGATTCGCGTAAACTCCCAGGGCTTTTCGGAGGCCGAGCAGTCCCTGTTCGGGGCGCTGGCGCGCGTCGGGATTATCCCAGCGCGGACCACCGACGGCGCCGAGTAGAACGGCGTCGGCGGCTGTGCAGAGCTCGAGTGTCTCAGGAGGTAGAGGTGTGCCGCGCGCATCGAGGGCGCAGCCGCCGATCAATCCGTCACGCAGGTCGATCGCATGATCCCAGCGCTCGCCTACCGCGCGGAGCACACGCACGCCTTCGGCGACTACCTCCGGGCCAATTCCGTCGCCCGGGAGGAGCGCAATCTTCAGCGTGTGCACACGCGGCTGCTATGCGTCGATTCGTAAGCGGCGATCGCCGCGTCCTGCCCGATGAGAAACCCCAGCTCGTCGACGCCGTTGAGCAGACAGTGTCGTGCAAACGGATCAACCGCGAAAGCGTGCGACGTTCCGTCGGGCAGCGTAGCCCTCTGTGTCTCGAGATCGATCGTAACGGACGAGCGTGGTGATACCGCGAGCTGATTCAGGAGTGAGGCGTGCGCAGGCTTCGAAAGCGCGACGGGGAGTAATCCCGTCTTGAGCGCGTTGTTGCGGAAGATGTCGGCGAAGCCGGTGCTGATGACGGCGCGAAACCCGAAATCGAGGAGCGCCCACGGTGCGTGCTCGCGCGACGACCCGCACCCGAAGTTGTGTCCGGCGACGAGGATCGCCGCGCCCACTGCAGCGGGCGAATTGAGCGGAAACTCCGTGCGTGGCTGACCGTGCTCGTCCACACGCCAGTCCGCGAATAAGTGCGCGCCGAGTCCGCGGCGCTCGATGGTCTTGAGAAAGCGCGCGGGAATGATCTGATCGGTGTCCACGTTCTCGGCGGGCAGCACCACGCACGACGACGTGAGTGTGATGAACGGCTCAATCGTTTTTTCTTTCACGAAAGAGTCCGCACGTCGGCAATTGCGCCGGTGACCGCCGTCGCAGCGGCAGTGAGTGGGCTGGCGAGAAACGTCCGGCCGCCTTTGCCCTGACGCCCCTCGAAGTTGCGATTGCTGGTGCTCACCGCACTTTGACCTGGCTCGAGCTGATCACCATTCATCGCTATGCACATGGAGCAGCCGGCTTCCCGCCATTCCGCTCCTGCTTCCAGGAAAACGCGATCGAGTCCTTCGGCCTCAGCCTCGCTCTTCACATTGCGCGATCCCGGAACGACCAGCATGCGCACGCCAGGCGCGACATGACGTCCGCGCATCACTGCCGCGGCCTGGCGGAGATCGGAGATGCGCGAGTTGGTACAGCTGCCAACGAACACGACGTCGACAGCGCGCCCGAGCAGGGACTGTCCCGGCTCGAGCGCCATGTAGCGGAGCGCCTTGTCGAGGTCCGCTCGCTCGGCACCGCTCCCGGCGGCGGTCGGGTCGGGCACGTGCCCGTCGATTGGAATGGCCATCGACGGATTGGTGCCGAACGTGATCATCGGCGCGAGTGCTGCCGCGTCGAGCTGAACGGAAAGATCGTAGGACGCGTCGTCGTCGCTCGCGAGCTGATTCCAGTGGGTAACCGCCGCGTCCCAATTCGCACCAGATGGCGCGAAAGGACGTCCGGCGATGTACTCGAACGTAGTTTCGTCCGGCGCGATGAGGCCGGCGCGGGCACCTGCCTCGATCGACATGTTGCAGATCGTCATCCGCTCTTCCATACCGAGGGCACGAATGGCCGAGCCGGAATACTCCAGGACTTTACCGGTGGCTCCGCCGATGCCGACGCGCGCGATAATCGCCAGGATGATGTCTTTCGCCGTCACGCCCCGCGAAAGCACGCCATCAATGCGGACCTCCATGTTGCGCGGCTTGCGCTGCAGCAGCGTCTGGGAGGCGAGGACATAGCTCACTTCCGACGTCCCGATTCCGAATGCGAGCGCTCCGAACGCGCCGTGAGTGCTGGTGTGGCTGTCGCCGCAGACGATTGTCATGCCCGGCTGGGTGAGTCCCTGTTCTGGTCCGATGACGTGGACGATGCCCTGACGACTGTCATCCAGGCCGAAGAGCTTGATCCCGAACTCCTCGCAGTTGGTCTCGAGTTGCTTGAGCTGCGTCGAGGCCTGGGGATCGAGCACACGGAGGCGACCAGCGGAGCGAGGGGTGGTCGGCGTGGAGTGATCCATCGTCGCAAGCGTGAGATCGGGGCGCCGAACCTTGGCGCCCCGATTGCGCAGCTCGGCGAATGCCTGTGGCGATGTCACCTCGTGCACGAGGTGGAGATCGACGTACAGCACGGCCGGAGTGCTCTCGCTCTCCGGACAGACGAGGTGATCGTCCCAGATCTTGTCTACGATCGTTCTTGGAGTCATGGTCTTGACTGCAACTTACGACTACCGGCCGGGGTCGGAACTACGAACTGAACACTACCTGCTAGGGGCTTTGGGTGTGGCGGCTGGGTGCTCCGGGCGAGCTTAGACATGATTTCTTTGATCATCGCATTACATCCTTTCAGATAAAAGCTCGCTGCCCCCCGCCGCCCCACTCAAAGCCCCGAGCCGGTCGTGTTCAGTTGCAGTTGCCGCAAACGTGTTCAGTTGCAGTTCCCGCAAAAAAGAAAGCGGCCCACCTTAGAAGAGGGGCCGCCTGGACTTCCGATCGCGAAACTTACGCGTATACCGGGGGGCCGCCTCTCGTTGGGAGAGCCGTAAGAAGTCGATTAATGAGAATCGAAATGCCGAGCTGGTGCATGCGTTTGGTTTGCGTTATGCGGGCGCACGAGCGCGCCCTCGAGTTCGCAATGTATTTCTCGCCCCAGCGACGGTCAAGCAGACAAAGCCTTGACCAATTCACCGGACCTGCATATTATCCCAGAACAATCGAAGTCCCTGTGGTCATTTGCCGCGTATTGCAGCCACGTTAAATAAATGCTAAAAAGCGAGGAACGCCCGCGGCCTCACAGCCACGGGCGTTCTGCTTTATGCGCGGAGTCCATTATCTGAGGATTCCAATGACTTCCCTGCAACAGCTAGACATCGACGCCACTCAGGCGCTCTACGAGTTCCCCGCAGCGCATCTGGTGCCCACCTCCCGAACCGCACCTCGAACAGTGCGAGTTGCGCTCGCCGGATGTGGAGTTGTCGGTGGCGGTTTGGTCCGCCTCCTCCACGAATCTGCTCCCACAATCGCCGCGCGCTTCGGCGTCCAGTTCAACCTCACCCAAGTTCTCGTGCGTGACGTGACGCGCGAGCGCAACCTGCCGCTCGATTCGCGCCTCTACACCAACGACCTCGACGCGTTTCTCGCCCATGACTCCGATGTGGTGATCGAGGCAGTCGGCGGCGATGAGCCCGCGCGCACGATCGCATCGACGGCGTTGAGGCGTGGCAAGAAAGTCATCACTGCCAACAAAGAGCTGGTCGCATCCCACGGCGACACGCTTTCGGCGCTCGCGCTGGCAAACGCGACGGGTCTCGACTTCGGCGCGGCAGTCGGTGGAAGCGCGCCAGTGATCTCGACTCTGCGCGATCTGGTCGGCGCCGCTACGCCGAAGAGCGTGCGTGGAATTCTCAACGGGACGTCGAACTACGTCATCTCACTGCTTGAGGGCGGTGCCACCCTTGATGCCGCGCTGGCATCGGCGCGCGAGTGCGGGCTGGCCGAGTCGGATTGCTCGCGCGATCTGGACGGGCGGGATGCGGCTGCGAAGCTCGCCATCGTCGCCTGGATCACTTTCGGCATCCGGCCCGCGGATCTCCACATTCGCCGCACGTCGTTGATCCCTGGAGTCGAGCGCCTCATAAGATTCGCGAAGATAGACGGCGCGTGTGTGCGCCTGATCGCGGAGTGTACGCAGCTGCCCGGACAACGTGTCGCCGCGACGGTCGAGCCGGTGATCGTTCCTCCCGAGAGTGCCTTCGCTCGCACGACGTTCGAGGAGAATCGAGTGGAAGTCGACCTTGGCTGGCGCTCGCCACTCAGCGTGTCGGGGCCGGGTGCCGGCGCGGGTCCGACTGCCGCGGCACTACTCAGCGATCTGCTTAGAGTTCCGCCGCCGCCCAACGATCGGGGCGCCGGTGCACCACAATTCACCTCAGTCGCTGATTGGCGCGAGCATCGCTGGCTCGTCGCGGCTCGGCTCGACGCTACAGAGCTGCAACGTACCGCGAGTGCGATCGGATTTCGGTCGGAGCGGTTTACGACTACAGGGCCGGACGTCGCTCTGATAAGTGCGCCTGCCACTTGGTCCTCCGTTCAGAGTTTGGTCACGGCGCTCGAAGCTCTTAACGCGGCGCCTTGCGCCGCTCGATACGAGTCCGTTGCAACAACGGAGGTGCTCCAATGAGCGCCAGAGCAGTAGCAACCACCCGTGAGCGGGAAATCCCGTCCACGAACGACGCCGAGTTTCTGATAGCAGATTCGGATTCGCGCTCGGCCGAATACGAGATCGTCGGACCCGTCGGCGCGCCAGTCATCGCCGTGCTGGGCGGCATCTCGGCATCGAGACACACGACATCGTCGGCCGCCGATCCATCGCCAGGATGGTGGGAAGAAGTCGTCGGGCCCGGCCGGCCGATCGACACGCTTCGGTACCGCGTCCTCGGCATCGATTATATCGCGGGCGGCAATACCAACGAGTCGGTAACGACCATCGATCAGGCAGATGCGCTCGCGACAGCGCTGGATCAAGCCGGAGTCAACAAGGTGCACGCCGTCATCGGAGCGTCGTACGGTGGAATGGTAGCCCTCGCGTTTGGCGCCAAATACGCAACGCGCGCGAATCGACTGATCGTGATCAGCGCAGCGCACGAGAGTGATCCGCTTGCGACAGCACTCAGACACCTTCAACGTCGTGTCGTCGCGCTCGGCAGAGAAGCAGGTCTCGAGCGTGACGGCCTCGCGATCGCACGCGGGATCGCGATGACCAGTTATCTGACACCGCGCTACTTCGAGGAGCGTTTCGCCGATTCCGATCGCGACGATTCGCGCAGCCTGGAGAACCGCATCGGGAGTTACCTCAAGACGCGCGGTGAGCAGTTTGCCGACAAATGGACGTCCGAGAGGTACAACGCCCTGTCACTCTCGCTGGATCTGCACAACGTCCGACCCGAGGATGTTATCGTGCCGACGACGGTCATCGCTGTCAGCAGCGACCGTCTCGTACCCGTCGCACAATCACGCGAGCTCGCGCGCAGACTGGGTGGAGCCAGCCAGCTCATCGAAGTCGACTCCGCTCTCGGCCACGATGCTTTCCTCGGCGATGCTCCGCGCATCACTCCGTTCATCGACGAGCTGCTGCGACTGCGGCTGGAGGTGGTGTCGTGACCGACGATATCAGACCTCAGGCCACGCGTTCGGCACGCCGATCGGCAACGCGTGCGGTCCGTGCCGGAATAGCGACCGATCTGCATCACGGTGCGGTTGTCCCGCCGATTCATCTCTCTTCGACGTTCTCCTTCGAGCGCTTCGGGAAGAAGCGGCTCTACGACTACACGCGCACTGGCAATCCAACGCGCGAGTACCTCGCCAACGCTCTGGCAGAGCTGGAAGATGGCGAGGGCGCAGTAGTCACCAGCACCGGGATGTCCGCGGTTGCTCTGGTGCTGCAGCTCGTGCGTCCGGGAGATCTGATTCTCGCCGCGCACGATTGTTACGGCGGGACGCACCGCATCCTGCGCTCGCTCGCCGCGCGTGGACATTTCGACGTCGCGTTCGTCGATCTCACGTGCGAGGCAGCTGCGCAGATAGTGACGTCGCGCAGACCCAAACTTCTCTGGATCGAAACGCCGAGCAATCCACTGCTGCGCTTGACGGATTTGTCGTGCGTGATCGAGGCAGGACACTCGGTCGGGGCAATCGTCGCGGTCGACAACACCTTCCTCTCGCCGGTGCTGCAGCGGCCGATCGAGTTCGGTGCGGATCTCGTCATCCACTCAACGACGAAGTACTTGAACGGACACAGCGACGTGGTTGGCGGCGCAGTCGTGGCGGCCGACGCATCCCTTGTCGAAGAGCTCGCCTGGTGGGCGAACTGTCTGGGAATCACTGGCGCGCCCTTCGACAGTTTTCTCACGCTTCGCGGTGTGCGCACTCTGCACGCGCGTATGCGCGTCCACTGCGAGAACGCTGCACGGATCGTTGAGCTGCTGGACAATCACGAAGCCGTTGAACGGGTGTACTACCCGGGGCTGACGTCGCATCCGGGCCACAGCGTCGCCGCTTCGCAGCAGGATGGCTTCGGCGCGATGGTGAGCTTCGAGATCAAGGGCGGCATCGCGGGTGTGGAGTGTTTTGTAAACGAGCTCCAGTGTTTCACGCTCGCTGAATCGCTTGGCGGCGTCGAGAGCCTGATCGCCCATCCGGCGACGATGACTCACGCATCGATGGATGAGACCGCGCGGGCGACCGCCGGGATCAGCGCGTCGCTGCTCCGTCTGTCGGTTGGAATCGAGCACGCGGACGATCTCGTCGCGGATCTTGCCGCGGCGCTCGATGTCGCGCTGGCCGCCGCCGAGAGCTACGCCGAGACTTTGGGCGCGGAAGCCGACGCGCTCGATCTCTCCAGCAATATCTCGGCGACAGAATCGAGCGAGCTGCCGATTGCCTCCAGCGCCACGGCAACGTGATAGACAAGGTCAGCCGCTTCCTCGGCGGAGCGAGTTGTGTCTCCATCGGCACAGGCGGCGATTAGCTCCGCGCTCTCCTCGCCGATCTTCTTGAGCCGGAGATTCCGGTCGAGCAGAAGCTTGCGAGTATAGCTTCGCGAGCTTTCCCGCGATCCTGACTCGGCCTCAGCGTTCGCGGCGGCATGGCGTGCTGAGATCGTCGCAGCGAGCGCAGCCCAGGCATTGGGTGCAGCAGACTCAGCGAAGCAAGATACCGCGCCGGTGTGACACGCTGGTCCGGCGGGGACGACGCGCGCGAGCACTGCGTCGGTGTCGCAGTCAGCCGTGAGCGAGACGACCTTCTGGACGTTCCCGCTGGTGGCGCCCTTTCGCCACAGACCGCGCGTTCGAGAGCGGTAGTGCATCTCACCGGTCTCGATGGTGCGCTCTAGTGCTTCCCTGTCAGCATTCGCGACCATCAGGACTCTACCGGTCGCCGCATCCTGCGCAACGACGACGATTGTCCCCGTATTTTTGTCGAACCGCAGTCCGTCGAGATCCAGCCGCACGCTCATGATCTGCTCCTCGCTGACGCCACTTCGCGCGGGACACTGAGAACATCCCGGGTCGCAGGCACAAGAATCTCCCGCACGATCCCGCCCAGCTCCGCGTTGGTCGCGATCGCGTCTCCACCGAAGGCGGTCGCCCTTCCCTGCCAATCCGTGAACTCTCCGCCTGCTTCCGTGATGATGGGCATCAGCGCCGCGACATCCCAATCGGAGATGATGTCGTCGACCATGATGTCGGCGCGTCCTGTTGCGACGAGCAGATATCCGTAACAATCTCCCCACGTGCGCATGCTGCGCGCACTGTCCTGCAGGCGTGTCCACCGGTCTCGCCTCGACACGTCGCGCGTGAAGCGCGCATCCGTCGTGACCAGACGCGCTTGGGCCAGATCAGAGATGCTCGACACGCGCGCGCGGGATCCGTTCCACCAGCAGCCTTCACCACGTGCGGCAACGACGATCTCGTCGAGCGCGGGGAAATACGCCGCTCCAGCGATCACGTTCTCTCCTTCGGCTACAGCAACCAAGGTCCCCCAGAGCGGAACAGCCTGAAGAAACGTGTAGGTCCCGTCGATCGGATCCAGAATCCATCGACGCGCTGCATTGGGCCGCACCGTTGGCAGCTCTTCGCCGAAGATGCCGTCGTCCGGGAACCGGATCTCGATCCAATCGCGTGCGGCTTGCTCTGCCTCCAGATCGGCAATGCTCACCGGAGATCCGTCCACTTTCGTGCGAATGTCCGGATTGTTTCCGTAGTAACCGTTCGCGATGTCGCCGGCAAGGCCGGCAACTTCCGCCACGGCATCCATGTAATTCCCGATGTCAGTCACGCAGCCGTCCTCACCTGAATGCTTGCCGCCTGGAGCGCCGCCTTGACGCTCCGAATATCGGTCGTGCCGTCGTGCAGTACGCCCGCGAGCAGCGCAGCATCGGCACCGCCTCGAATGAATGCGTCGACGACATCGCGCGCGGAACCGGCGCCACCTGACGCGACGACCGGCACCGCCACCACTTCCGCTACTCTCGATACGAGATTTATGTCGTAGCCCGACCGCGCGCCGTCACGATCGATGCTGGTGAGAAGTATCTCGCCCGCTCCGAGTGATGCGCACCGCTCTGCCCATTCAATGGCGTCGAGTCCTGTCGGCTCTCTGCCGCCATTCACGTAAACTTCCCAGCTGCCGTCGGTCTCGAGAGCGTCGATGCTCGCGACTACGCACTGAGATCCGAAACGGCTCGCCGCCTCCGTCAACAGCTCCGGACGCCACACCGCGGCGGAGTTGATCGCGACTTTATCTGCGCCGGCTCGTAACGCGCTCGCAATATCGTCGACCGTCCGCATTCCTCCTCCCACCGTCAGCGGAATGAAAAGTCGTTCGGCCGTGCGACGAACCAGATCCAGAAGAGCTCCCCGACCTTCGTCAGTCGCGGAGATATCGAGATACACGATCTCATCCGCGCCCTGCGCCTCATATCGCTCGGCAAGCACTACTGGATCGCCGGAGTCGCGGAGGTTCACGAATTTCGTTCCTTTGACGACGCGGCCATTCTTTACATCGAGACACGCGATCACACGATGACTCAACATCAGTCCACCCTCAGCGAGACTGATCCCTTCGTGCTGACCGTGTCTCCGGTGTCGACGAGCGCATCGCGAAGCGCCATGCCTAGTGCCTTGAACGCGGCTTCGACGATGTGATGCCGGTCGTTGCCGCGGACAACGAGGATGTGGATCGTCGCCCGTGCCTCGTTACTGAAGCTGCGCATCCAGTGATCGTAGAGACGGCTCGGGAGTGGTCCCTCGTAATACGGCCGGCCACCGATGTCCACGGATACCTGCACGAGAGCGTCGTCCATCGGCACGACGCGTGTTGCGTATCGCGCCGCACCCGCGGGAACGATCTCTCTGAATGCGCGGCCGAGTGTGAGCGCCACGTCTTCGACGAGGTGGTGGGTGAGATCGCTGCGCGCCGTCACGTCGAGCGTGAGTCCGGAGTAACGCGCAAAGGCTGTGAGCATGTGATCCAGAAACCTGTTCCCCGTTTCGGTTCTGCTCGGTCCCCCTCCAGCTCGCAGCTCAACGCGGATGGAAGTTTCGGCGGTCTCTCTCTTTGTGACGCTCATGCGAATTCCTCTATGATTGTTTGCGGATCGAGCGCGCCCGTGTAGAGCGCCATGCCAATGATTGCTGCGCTGACTCCGAGCGCGTCGAGACGGCGAATGTCGTCGACACTGCTGATTCCCCCGGAAGCCTGAAGAGGCAGCTTGGAGTGGCGGGCGAGCTCGCCCATAAGTGACAGGTCGGGGCCTTCCATGCGGCCCTCACGCTCGACCGCAGTGACGAGAATTGCGGCGAGCTTGAGGGAGCCGAGCTCGTCAACAAAGTCGATGACGTCTCGCGCGGCAGTTTCCAGCCAACCGCGCGTCACCAATTGGCGGCCCTTTGTATCCGCCGCCACGATGATCCTGTTCGGGTAAGCGCAGACTACGCCCTCGAGCCACGCGCGATCTTCGATCGCCCGGGTGCCGAGCACGACTTCGGATGCGCCGGCGGCGAGAAGCTCCCCTATCGTGTCGAAATCGCGAACTCCCCCGCCGCACTGAATCTTTGGTCCACCCGCGCCCAGAATCGCTGTAACGATTTCTCGGTTGGATCCGCGCCCGGTTGCGGCGTCGAGATCGACAAGATGAATGCGATCAAATCCGAGGCGCGCCCAATTCTCTGCGACGGCCGCCGGATCCTGGATGCGAACCCGCTCATCGGTGTACGATCCCCCGACGAGCTGTACGCACGCACCATCGCGCAGATCTATGGCAGGGATCACTTGCACGCGATGAGATCCTCGACCACCGAGTTGATGAAAGCGCGTCCAGCGAAAGAGCTCTTTTCCGGGTGGAACTGGACGCCGACGGTGTTTGCGCTCCGCACTATCGACGCAAATCTGGCGTCCTCATGCGTCGTCCACGCGAGGATCGGCGTTCTGTCGTCCGGCTCGCAGATGTAAGCGTTGGCGAAATATGCCGTCCGAAGGTCGGCCTTCTTTCTGCCGTTTCCGGCTACGCCCCATTCGATGTCGTTCCAGCCCATGTGCGGCACCTTGGACGTGCGCAACCGCGTGACTTTACCTGGGATGAACCCAACACCGTCCCCCGTCCCTTCCTCGCTGGCGTCGAATAGGAGCTGCATGCCGAGGCAGATGCCGAGGCACGGGAGACCGTCGTTGAGGGCGGCGCGGAGATAGGCTTGCTCGTTTCGCATCGCGCTCGCAGCGGCTCCAAAGGCTCCGACGCCAGGAAGGAGCAGGACGTCTGCCTTGGCGGCGGCGTGAATGTCGGTCTCGATCGAGATCGCACGATCGGTGGTCGAGATCGCCTTCACGAGCGAGTGAAGATTGCCCGCTCCGTAGTCGAAGATCGCGAGGCGCTTCATGTCGCAGTCACCAGCGCGTCGATGCATTGCTGCATCATTTCCCACGGCCCGATCGCAATGCGAATCGCGTCTCCGATGCCGGCTAGCTGCGGTAGTGCACGCACGCGGATTCCCGCGCGTTCGAGTCGGCGTGAGACCGCAGCGCAATCGTCGACGGGGACGAGCACGAAATTGGCCGAGGACTCAAGCGACGCGAAGCCCCCCTGCATGAGCTCTGAGCGAAACCTCGACCCGTTGGCGATGACTTCGTTTATCCGATCATCGACCCAGACCCGATCGTTTTTTAGAGCGGCAATCGCCGCGCGCTCTGCCAATGCATTCACTTTGTACGGGCCGCGCGCCTTCAACACTTCGCCGATCAGCTCCGGCGACCCAATCCCGTAACCCACTCGCAATCCAGCGAGCCCGAATGCCTTGGACATCGTCCGCGTGATAAGCACCGGGCGACCGCTCGACGCGAGGTCGACATAACTCTCGCCTCCGAATTCGACGTACGCCTGGTCGATGATCACCAGGCCGCGCGCGTTTTCTACGATCCGCTCGACGGTCGTTCGTGCAATTGCTCCACCCGTAGGATTGTTGGGCGAGCAGAGATAGATGATGCGAGCATCCGTTTCCAGGATTGCGTCGACGTCCACGTCGCGCGACCGAGTGAGAGGAATCGAAACTGGGGTGAGCCCATTCGTGCGGGCGAACACCGGAATCATGCTGAACGAAGGATCCGGCACACACAGAACTTCGCCTGGCTCCGCGAAAGCCCTGATGGCGGAATCGAGCACGTCATCCGAGCCGCACCCGCAAGCAATCATGTCCGGCGAAACGCCGACGTAGCTCGCCAGCGCCGAAGAAAGCGCTGGCTCATATGCGATCGGGTAGCGCGCGATATCGTCCTGACCGGCCGCCGCGAGTGCGCGCAGAGCTGCCGGTGGCGTGCCCCACAAGTTGGTGTTGTCGCTCAGGTCAATGTCGACCCGACCGCGCGGCGTTGAATAGAGCGAAATGTCGCGATAGCTCTCGCGCGCCAGAGCGGCCACGGATTCCGCACCGCGATTCTGGCTGGCCGTCAGCATTCGACACTCCAGCCAAGCGCAGCGCCGGCGTGTCCGAGCAAGCCCTCGGCGTCGGCGAGAATTGCGGTATCAACGGCCAGTCGCTGCGCCGCCTCTCTAGTCACCTTCTGGTACGACGTCCAACGCACGAAATCGAGCGTGCCGAGCCCTGAATAGCTGCGCGCCAGGCCGCCAGTCGGGAGAACGTGATTGCCTCCGGTGATGTAGTCGCCGAAGACCACCGACGACTGCTCGCCGACGAACACGCATCCGGCATTTCTGATGTCTGGTAAGACGCGCTCCGCGTCTTTGAGCGCGAGCAACAGGTGCTCGGGCGCGAACGCGTTGGCGAACTCGATCGCATGGGCAACGGAATCGGCGCGAAACAGACCGCCGTTCTGCTCCAGCGAGCCTCGAACGACATCCACGCGAGAGATTCCTACCGCTGCATCCTCGACGGCTTCCGCGATCGCGATCGCGGTATCGTCATCGAGCGCGATGACTATGACACACGCGTTCACATCGTGCTCCGCTTGCGCTAAAACCTCGCGGGCGATCGTGCGCGCGTTGCAGCTCGCGTCGCAAATCACGAGCAGCTCGCTCGGCCCGGCGGGAGAATCGATCCCGACCTCTCGACTGACCTGAAGCTTCGCCTCGGCGACGTAGGCATTCCCCGGTCCGACGATCCTGTCGACGCGCGGCACGGTCTCGGTACCGTATGCCATCGCGGCGATCGCCCCGGCACCGCCCACCGCGAACACGCGATCTACGCCGGCGATCTCACACGCCGAGAGCACTACATCGGCCGGATAGCCGTTGCTCTGCGGCGGAGAGCAGAGAATGATGTCCGATACGCCGGCGACACGCGCGGGAATTGCGGCCATCAACACACTGCTCGCGTAAGCGGCGCGACCGCCGGGCGCGTAGATGCCAACCCGCTGCAACGGATCCGGCCGACGGCCAACCGTCACGCCCGGTTCGGTCTCGACTTCAACTGTCTGAGGCGCCGCCGCGGAGTGCACCGCCCGGATATTTCGGGCCGCTCGCTCGAGTGCTGACCGGAGTCGCGGATCGATCTCGTCTAACACACGGCTTCGCACAGCACTCGGCACTTCCAGCGCATCGAGTGTCACACCGTCGTAGGTGCGCGCCATCTCTCGGAGCGCAACGTCGCCTCCAACGCGCACGCGCCGCACGATCTCTTCCGTCTTTGCACGCACCGACGCCGTGGTCGCGCTCGTTCGCCGCGTGACGGACGCGCGCTCCCCTGCAGACAACTCGCTCAAGGCGCCCGCGTATCTCCAGCCCGTTCTCTCTATCGTCGAGCTCATGGCATCAGGCGCTCCACCCGCGTCACGAGTATGCCGCTCGCGTCGAGTGCCTTTAGCGCACCGATCGTCCTGAAAACCGTCGCGGCATCGACCACCGCGTGCACTGCCACACGGTCCCCGCCGTTCAGAATGTCGATCACAGTCGGACCGTTGATGCCGGGAATGACCTTTTTGACAGCCTCGAGGGACTTCCGCGGCACGTTCGCCATGAGGTACCTCTTTCCGCGCGCTCTCACCACCGAATCGAGCGCCATGATGAGCGAGTCGAGCGCTTCGGATTTCGCCGGGTCGGCGACGGTATCGCACCTCGTGACGAGCTGCGCGCGCGACGTAAGCAGCGTTCCGATCTCGCGCAATCCATTGACCTTGAGTGTCGAGCCCGTCGACGTGATGTCGACGATTATCTCGGCGATACCCAGGAGCGGCGCGATCTCTGCCGCGCCGGAAATCGGTACGATCTCGATATTCTGGGTCCGGTCTTGGAAGAAATCCCGCGTTACGTTCGGAAACGAAGTCGCAACGCGAGCGCCGACGGGGATGTCGTCGAAGTTCCTGACGGCGCTGTCATCTCGCGCCGCGGCAATCAACCGGCATTCGCCGAACCCCAGGTCTAGTCGTCGCTCGACGGGCCGGCGTGATTCACAGACCAGGTCCCATCCGGTGACCCCGACGTCGGCTACGCCGTCGGCCACGAATTCCGGTATGTCCTGCGCGCGGACGAACAGCGCCTCGAATTCGCCCCCGAGTGATGCGGACAGCGCGCGGTCACTCTTGGAGAGGACCGGAAGTCCGGCATCCCCGAAAAGCTCGCGCGTATCGTCGGCGAGTCGTCCCTTGTTTGGCAGTGCGATCTTGAGCATGAGATTTGGTGGTAGAAAACAAAAAGCCCGTCCAGAAATGGGACGGGCAGCGGAAGAAGCTTTGTGAGTGGAGTTCGACTAGTCGACTATAGTCTGACCTGCACGCGCAAAAGCGCCCCGCGGCCCGTCTGGCCGTGGTGGCTGTGCGCATGGCGGAGTGAAGTGAACCTGGTCATTGATTGAATCGTAAAACCATCGCGTGGATAAAGCAACGTTTGGGTCAAAAGCAGCTAACTACGCGTTGCGAGTTGCCAGAAGCCGAGATACCAGATACCAGTTGCCTCCGGCGGAAAAGCTGGCTGGAAACTGGCCACTCAGCTTCTGGTCACTCGCAACGCGTACTTGGCTGCAGTTGCCTTTGTTTTAGCCGGCAGCGGGTCGCCGGCAGCGTGTCAGCCGGCCGCCGTAGTGTTTTGGCGCAGTTGCAGTTGCAGTTGCAGTTGCAGTCCCTCTTTACTTTTCCGCAACACCATTCTAGCTTAGCCGTCACATGACCAAACTCTGGTTTACCGCGACCTACTATTACGTCTTCTTCGGTTACAACCGACGGGGGCTCGGGTCGCGCGTGCAGTAAAGCTGAAAGCAAACCGCAGACAGACCATGAGCCTCCGCAGATCGCGGGGGCTTTTTTGTTTCATGCCCACCGTGCGGAGCAAACACCACTTTCAATTTTCACGCAGGGGCAGCAATGGCAGCGTCCGAATCGACTCACGCGAAAACGACCCGACCTCTGGGGCCCGACACCTTCCTCCTAAAGGATCTGTCGCGCCCCTATCGCCTCGCTTCGCATGGCTCGGCACTTAGAGCGACCCGCCCGGTGCGCATCAGCGACACGGTCGCCATCGGAGGCTCCGCAATCACTGTCATCGCGGGCCCATGCTCCGTCGAAAGCGCCGACATGATCGCCGACGTAGCCGCGCGAGTTAAAAGCCTTGGCGCGGTGATGCTGCGTGGCGGCGCATTCAAGCCCCGCACCTCCCCATACTCCTTCAGTGGATTGGGCGCACCAGCACTCGGCTTTCTCGATGCTGCCCGCACTGGCAGCTCAATCCCGGTGGTGACGGAGGTGATGGATACCCGTCAGGTCGAGCTCGGCGCTCGCACCGCCGACATGCTTCAGATCGGCGCGCGCAACATGCAGAACTTCTCGCTGCTCGAGGAAGTCGGCAGATGTGGTCGCCCAGTTCTGCTCAAGCGCGGTTTGTCCGCGACTGTGACCGAGCTGCTCCTTGCCGCCGAGCACGTGATGGCGGCCGGCAACAGCGAGATCGTTTTGTGCGAGCGTGGGATTCGCACCTTCGAGACATCAACGAGGAGTACTCTCGACGTCTCAGCGATTCCAGTCCTGAAGGACGAAACACATCTCCCCGTGATCGTGGATCCGAGCCACGCGGGCGGGCGCGCGCGACTTGTCATTCCTCTGGCGCTGGCGAGCATTGCCGCCGGGGCAGATGGCATCATGGTAGAGGTCCACCCGGATCCCGGCTCCGCCCTCTCCGACGGCGATCAATCTCTCACGCTCGAGATGTTCGCCGAGTTGATGCGCGCGGCGGGACCGGTAGCGCGCGCAGTGGGACGAAGCCTGGCAACGAACTGAAGTCACAGAATTTACTCCACTCCATCCAACTCGAACGATCATGCTGAAATCGAAAACGTCGAGCACCAACGGCACCAAGCCACGCGTGTCCACCGTGACGCGCTCACGCAATCTGACGATGCGCGTCGCATTCCAGGGCGACCGCGGCGCCTACGCCGAGAGCGCGATCTCGGAGATCTGGCGACATCCGGTCGAGCGAATTCCGCTTCCAACTTTCTCTGCCGCCGTACGCGCGGTGGAAGATGGCGAGGCCGACGCGTGTGTTATCCCCATCGAGAATTCGATCGTCGGACGGGTCGACGCTGGATTGCATGCTCTCGCCGCCCACCCAAGCATGCGCTCCGTCGGCGAGGCGCTCGTACCGGTGCGCCATTGTTTGCTCGCGCCAAAAGGCGCGACGCTGCAAGGATTGCGCGCGGCGTCGAGCCATCCTGTGGCGCTTGCGCAATGCACCCGCTTCTTCGAGAGCCATCCGTGGCTCAAGGCCACAAAGGCGTTCGACACCGCCGGCGCAGCACGCGAGGTTTCGGAGCGTGGCGAGCTCGATCAGGGAGCGATCGCGAGCCGCGCGGCGGGTGAGCGCTACGGCCTCGTCGTTCTCGAGGAAGGAATTCAGGACCAGCCGGACAACTACACGCGCTTCGTAGCTGTCGTCCCCGCGAGCTCGCGATTGTGGCGACGCAATCACGCAATCCGCGGTGCCACCACCGTCGAGGAAGATGATCCGCGCCAAATCGCCGAGGCGACGCGCGAGCTACTCGAGAGAATCGTCGAGCGGAATCACCTGGAGGTCGACGAAATCGTCAGCGTGTTCTTCACGATGACTCAGGACTTGAAGACGCTTTTCCCCGCTCTGGCGGCACGCGAGATGGGGTGGGTGAGCGTGCCACTCATGTGCGCGAGCGAAATTCCGGTGGTCGGATCGATGCCGCGATGTTTGAGGGCGATGATCCACGTGGAGCTTCGCGCTCCGAGACCGCTCGACAGCCACGTCTATCTACGAGACGCGGTAGCGTTGCGGCCCGACATCAAAACTTGAGCTAGGCGGCAGCCCTCTTACTCAGCTCCTCGGCGATGGTCGTCAGAAATTCCTTGTACGCGAGTGGCTTCGCGATGTAGCCGTCGCAACCAGCGGCGCGTATCCGCGCCTCGTCTCCCTTCATCGCCAGCGCGGTAAGAGCAATCACCGGGATGCCGCGCGTCTTCTCGTCGGCCTTGAGTAGCCCCGTCGCGCGGAGTCCGTCCATCCCGGGGAGCTGGATGTCCATGAGGATCAGATCTGGCTGCTCAGAAGCGGCAAGGCTAAGACCGACCTCCGCGTCCGTCGCCTTGAGCACACTGTGCCCCACCGACTCGAGCAGGAATGTCGCCAACGTCATGTTGGCGGGATTGTCCTCTACTACCAGCACCTTCGCCATG
>Ga0193751_1001179_pt1 | contig 17199 bp, 19 predicted proteins | sample L1c2metaG_FD_143050 | JGI IMG/M metagenome (GOLD analysis project Ga0193751, IMG submission 143050) | Soil microbial communities from a riparian zone of the East river system, Colorado, United States - L1c2 | ecosystem: Environmental > Terrestrial > Soil > Riparian zone | place: USA: East River... | reverse complement strand
ACCAACGTGACGATCCCAAGCCCACGAGACCCGCGCCTCGAAACGTGGCGCACGTTCCTTCATGCCCACGCCCAGGTCCGGCGCCTGCTCGAGCGCGAGCTGCAGGCGGAGGAGTCGATGGGACTGGCGGAGTACGAGGTGCTCCTCATGCTCGCCTATGCCGATGGGCGCCGGATGCGGATGAGCGAGCTGGCCGATCGCCTGTCGCTCTCGCGCAGTGGGGCCACGCGCCTCATCGACCGCCTCGAGACGGACCGGCTGGTAGGTCGTGGCTCGTGCGAGACCGATCGTCGTGGCTCCTGGGCGATCCTCACCGACGCCGGCCTGGATCGGCTGCGGGGCGCGTCGCCGACGCACCTGCGCGGCGTGGCCGAGCACTTCCTGGATCGCATCCCGTTCGCGGAGCTGGAGACGCTGCGCCGAACGCTCGGACGGGTGCTCGAGCCCTAGCCGCTAGGGGCTAGGAGTGGCGAGCTCTCCGGCGGCCTCGGCCCGCAGGCTGCGGATCATCGCCGCGCGTGGATCGTCGCCGGCGATCGTCAGGAACCGATCGAACTGGGCGAGCGCCGCGGCGCTGTCTCCCCGCGCTCGCGCGATGAGCCCGCGGAAGAAGGGGATATCGGGCTCGTTGGCCCCTGCGATCGCGGCATACGAGTCGATGGTCGCCGTGGCATCGGACAGGTCACCCGCGGTGAAGTAGGCAGTGATCAGGCGCTGATAGGCGGAGTGGCTCCGCGGGTCGAGGGCGAGCAGCAGCCGGAGCGCGACTGCGGCGTGCTGCAGATCCGTGCTGCTGTCCCCGGCCAGGTATGCGTCGGCCAGGTCGGAGAGGACCTGGGCATCCTGCGGATTGTTGCCCAGCAGGCCGAGCAGACGCTGGATCTCCGCCTGTCGCGCTGACTCGGCGGCCAGTTGATCGGCGAGCGCCTGGTCGACCACCGTGTGCTGTCCCAGGCCGATGGGGCCGGGCAGGGCGAATCCAGCCAGCAGGCCGACGCCCAGGATGACGGCCAGCCAGAGCGCGGCACGCCGCCCGCCCCGCTGAGCGGTGGCCGGAGGTGGAGCGCTGGCCGGCGCCGCCTCGAGCTCGGCGAGAGATCGCGCCGCGCGCTCCTCCGCCTCGCCGCGTTCGCGTTCGTAGGCCGCGTCGTCGAGCGAGCCGGCACGGCGGTCCGCCTCGACGTCGCGCAGGCCCTCCAGGGCAACCCGATGACGCAGCTCGAGCCCCTCGTGCTCTGGGTTATCGCGTGGGGTGGCTGACCCGCTCGAGTGGCTGACCTCCCTGCGCAGCGGCCAGCCGACGGCCCCGGCGGCGGCGATGCCGAGGACCAGCAGGATGAGCCACTGACCGAGGTCAGGCATCGAGCTCGGCCTCTTCCTCGCGAACGCGGCGGCGCAGCCGCGCGTCGAGCGGTGGGTGGGGTTCGGGTGCAGGTCCCAGCGGGCGGCCGCGCCGCAGCCACCAGACCAGCGCCCCGCCACCGGCGAGGAGACCGATGGCCGGCAGCCACCAGATCAGCGGAGTGGAAGGGGCGAGCAGGATCCATGCCCCGTAGCGATCGACGAAATGGCGGCGCACCGCATCGGGCGAGGCGCCGGCGGCGAGCAGCTCCCCGATCTCGACACGAATGGCTGCCGCTGACTCGGTGCGCGACTCCGCCACCGAGAGCGCCTGGCAATCCGGACACCGCAGCTCGGAGGCAATCTGCTGCGCCTCCTCGGCACTCGTCGGCGCCACGGACGGCCGCAGCGCCTCGACCGCCACCAGCCCGGCCAGCGCCAGGAGCGCGGCGGCCGCGAGCGGCAATGCCATGCGGCTCACGAGACAATCCCGATGCTCGCCAATCCGGCCGCCAGCGACTCGGCGTTCAGCGGCCCGACATGACGGGCACGGACGGTGCCGCGGGCATCCACGAAGAACGTTTCTGGCGGTCCGGTCACGCCCAGGTCGACGGCGATCCGCCCGGATGGGTCGAGCAGCGTCGGCCAGCCGCCATCGCCGTAGCGCGCCAGGAAGCCGCGCGCGCCATCGGGCGTGTCCTGGTAGAGCACGCCGATGAGCGCAAGGTCATGCCCATGGCGCGATTCCAGGCCGACCAGGAAGGGATGCTCGTCCACGCACGACGGAATGCAGTAGCTGGCCCAGAAATTGATGACTGCGGGCTTGCCGGCCAGATCGGTCGATGACCACGCGTCGCCCTGCAGCGTGGTCGCCTCGATCGGCGGCAGCGCCTTCCCGACCAGCGGCGACGGGATCTCGCGCGGATCGCGTCCCAGCCCGGCAAAGAGGAGCCAGGTAAGGGGCACCACCACGATCGGGATCAGCAGCCAGCGCAGCATGCCGCGGCCCATCGGTCAGGCCTCGACTGGCACGCGGGCCTGCTCGCTGACCGGCTCGACAGCGGGTACCCGGCGCCGATCGGGCCAGATGGCAAAAACGCCGCCGATGGCCACGACCCCGCCCCCGATCCAGATCCAGACCACGAGCGGGTTGACAAAGACCCGAAGGCTGATGGTCTGGGTGGGTGGGTCGTACGACAGGAGCGTGACGTACAGGTCCTCGCCAGGCGTGGTCCAGACCGCCGGCGTGGCGATCGCGGTCGTCGAGCTGGGGTAGTTGCGCAGCGCCGTGGAGAGCTGCCCGGATTGGCGTCCTGCGACTGTCAGCTCGGCGCGCGTCTCGGTGACGCGAGGGTCATCCGGCAATGTGTGGGTGACGAGCCGGTCGTAGGTCAGGGTATAGCCGGCGAGTCGCATCGTCTGGCCCGGACGCAGGGTCGCCGTCTGGTCGACTCCCAGGGTCGCCGAGATGGCGATCGCCACAGCCATCACGCAGATCCCGGCATGAACCAGGTAGCCGCCATATCGTCGCCGGTTGCGGGTCGCCAGGCGCCAGGTGGCGGTCGCCGGGCCCTCCCCTTTGCTCCGAGCGCGCGCGCGAGCGCCGCGGAACACCTCGGTGCCCATGATGGCCAGCACGAAGGTAGCGAGGCCGATCGCGGCCAGTGGCGCCGGTTGGTTGATGGCGAGCGCCCACGCGGCGATGGTCACGCCCACTGCCGCCAGCACGGGCACCGCGAACCGCTCGCGCACCGTTTCCCAGCTCGCGCCGCCCCAGGGCAGCGCCGGGCCGACCCCGGCCAGGAAGAGGAGCGCCACGAAGAACGGCGCGTTCACGCGGTTGAACCAGACCGCGCCAAGGCTGGCGCGCGAGCTGCTGGTGACCTCCACGAAGAGCGGGTAGAGGGTCCCGAACAGGATCGCGAAGGTGGCCACCAGGAAGAGCAGGTTGTTGAACAGGAACGCGGACTCGCGGCTAATCAGCGCCCCAGGCGGGCGGGTGTCACGCAGGTCGGGAAGGCGCCAGACGAGAAGCCCAAGCGCCACCGCCAGGGTGACCACGATGGAGGCCGCGAACCAGGCGCCGATCCCCGAGGCCGTGAACGAGTGGACGCTGATGACCACTCCTGATCGGGTCAGGAAGGTGCCGACCAGGGTGAGCGTGAAGGTGGCGATCACCAGGGCGTGCGTCCAGGTCCGCAGCGTGCCACGCCGCTCGGCGACCATGCTGGAGTGGATGAAGGCGGTGGCCGTCAGCCACGGCAGCAGCGCCGCATTCTCGACCGGGTCCCATGCCCAGTAGCCGCCCCAGCCGAGCACGGCGTAGCTCCACCAGGCGCCGGCCACGATCCCGCAGGTCAGGAAGATCCACGGCACCAGCGTCCAGCGACGCACGACCGCCAGCCACTCCTCGTCGGTGCGGCGGGCGATGAGCGCCGCCATGCCGAACGCGAAGGGGACCGCCATTCCCGTGTACCCCAGGTACAGGAGCGGCGGATGGAGGCCCATGAACGGGTGGTTCTGCAGCAGAGCGTTTGGCCCGCTCCCCTCCGTCGCCACCGGGGTCACCCGCACGAAGGGATCACCGGCCCAGGACATCACTGCGAAAAAGAAGCCCGTGACCGCCGCGAGGGTGGCGCCGACCCATGGCATCAGCGACGGCAGCCGATCCCGATAGCGATACAGGACCAGCGCCGCCCAGCCGCTGGCCAGCAGCGTCCAGAACAGGATCGACCCCTCGAGGGCGGCCCACAGCGAGATGACCGAGTAGAAGGGCGGAGTGGTGGTCGCGTTGTTGCGCACGACGTAGGCAACGCTGAAGTCGTGGGTCAGCAGCGAGGTGATCATCGCGGCGCTCGCCAGTGCGGCCAGGGCGAAGGCGACCAGCATCGCCCTCCGGGCCGAGGCCTCAACCCCCCGGTCGCCCCGCCTCCCCGCGATGACGAACGCGCCCAGGGCGTAGAGGGTCGCGGCCAGACCGATGACCACGGCCAGGTGACCGATGGTCGGGATCATCCGCCCGGAACGATGACCTGCGAGGGGATGGCGCCGTTCGTCGGCGCCACGTAGTTCTCGTCGTGCTTCACGATCACCAGGCTCGCCTCGAAGACGCCGTCGGCGGTGAGCTGTCCCTCCACCACTGCCCCGATCCCCTCGCGAAACGAGGTCGTGGGTGCCACGCTGCTGTGCACGGTGATCTCATGCTTCTCATCGGTCAGCACGAAGGTCAGATCGGTCCCCGGCCCTCGCACGCTGCCGACCTTGACCAGTCCACCGAGCCGGACTGTTTCGCCGACCGCAGCCGTGCCGCGGGCCAGCAGCTCGCTGGGGGTGACGTAATAGACCAGGGCATTGCCGATGCCGCTGAACACAAACCAGGCAATCACCGCCGCCACGATGGCGATACCGACCACGACGCCCCACACTCGCCGGCGCGGCGCCACCGGCGGGGTGCCCGGGCGGGTCAGAGTCATCGGCCGCCGCTGGGCGTTGGGGGCGCGGCATCCGCGTCGCGCCGTATGCGGAGCGACGCCTCGCGGGCGATGCGCAGCCTGCGCACCAGCGTGAGCGCGTAGATCGCAACCCCGCCCAGGATCACGCCGTAGGCGGCCACCACGAAGCCAAGGTCGGTCATCGGATCGGCTCCTCTGCGGGCGCCCCGAAGGCTGCGCGTCGGGCGGCGCTGATGCGACCGACCCGGCCATGCTCCTCGATCTGCCACTCGATGCGCGCCAGCTGGTAGCGGCGGATCATGAAGTAGCTCCAGACCAGGGTGAAGGCGCCGAGCATCAGCAGCAACGCGGCCACGAACTGCAGGGGCGCGCTGGGGTGGAGCAGCTTGTCCGGCGACCCGATAGTCGGGCCCTGGTGCAGGCCGCGCCACCAGATGACGCTGAAATGCACGATCGGGATGTCGACCGCAGCCACCAGCCCCACGATCGCCGCCCGGGTGGCGCGCCGCGCGGGGTCCTCGCTGAGGCGCCGGAGGAGCAGGTAGCCGAGGTACAGCGCCAGCAGCAGCGCAGTGGTGGTCAGCCGCGGATCCTCCCACTGCCAGAACACGCCCCACACCGGGCGACCCCACATCATCCCGCCCCAGATGGCAAAGGCAGTGAACATCACGCCAACCTCGGCACCCGCCAGGGCGATGGCGTCGAGCCGCAGGTCACGTCGCCACAGGTACCCGAGGCCGGCCATGGCGGTCACACCGAACGACAGGTAGGCGATCCACGCCGACGCCACGTGGACGTACATGATCCGCTGCGCATCGCCCTGGTTGAGGTCCGCGGGCACCACGAAGAGCCCGAAGAACGCGGCACCGATGACGGCGAGCAGCCCGGCTACCCCCAGCACGCGCGTCTTCATCACTCCTCCAACAGGAACCCGTAGGTGCCGGCCCCGACGACCAGCATGACCACGTCGAAGCCGGCGAGCAGCTGCAGCCACGAGCCGAGCTCTCCGAACGGATCGCCGGTCAGCGCTGCGGCGGTCGCCTTGACCGCGGCCAGCAGCAGAGGGGCCACGATCGGCAGCATGAGGAGCGGGAGCATCACCTCGCGCGCCCGCATGCGCACCGTCAACGCCGCGTAGGCGGTCCCGACCGCCGCGAAGCCGATGGCGCCCAGCACCACGGTGGCGATCAACGCCAGCCAGGCGGCCCCGATCGGCAGCGCATACAGGATCGCCACCACCGGCAGCAGCAACCCGCCCAGCACGAGCATAGCTGTGCTGGCGGCGAGCGCCTTGCCCGCAAAGATCGCGCGACGATCCACGGGATACAGGGCCAGCTGCTCGAAGGCCCCATCCTCCGCTTCGAGCTGGTGGAGACGGGCGACGGTGAGCAGGCCGCCAAACACGATTGCCAGCCACAGCAGACCGGGCGCGGCCTCGCTGAGGCGCTGGGAGTCCGGCCCCAGGGCGAAGCCGAAGAGGAGCAGGACCAGGGCGGCGAAGAAGAGTGTCGAGCCGCTCGCCTGGCGACCGCGCAGCTCGGACAGGGCATCCTTGCGGGCGATCGCCAGCGCCACCGTTGCGTGGCGCGCCAGCTGGCTCATCGGTCCAGCCCGCTCGCCACGGGAAGTGGTGCCCGCCACGAGGTCGGGAGATCGGCTCGCACGCCCGAACCGGACACCTCGACCACCAGGCCACCGTCAAGGCGCAGCGCGCCGTCCGCGACGCTGGTCACCCGCTCCGCCTGGTGGGAGGCGACCAGGACCGTGATGCCAGCCGCGTGCCATCGGCCGAGGAGCCGGTCGACGAGCGCCATCCCGTCCTCGTCGAGCGCGGCATGCGGCTCGTCGAGGAGCAGCAGCGAGGGCCGCGCCACCAGCAGCCGCGCCAGTGAGAGGCGTTTGCGCATGCCCGCCGAGAAGGTGCGCACCCGGTCACCGGCCACCGGCGCCAGCCCGACCTCGTCGAGCGCGTCGTGGGCAACCGCAACGGCCTCGCTCGGTCCCCAGCCGCGCAGCTGGGCGGCGAAGTGCAGGTTCTCCCTCGCGGTCAGATCGTCGTAGTGACCGGTGGCGTGCGAGAGGTATGCGACCCTGCCGCGTACGAGGTCCGGGAGACGCAGCGCGTCGATGCCGTCGACCGCCAGGGTCCCGAACGAGGGACGGATCGAGGTGGCGATGATCCGCAGCAGCGTCGTCTTGCCGGCCCCGTTCGGGCCCAGCAGGGCAATCGTTCGTCCCATCTCGACACTGATCGAGACGCCGGCCAGTGCCGCGCTGCGGCCGAAGAGGCGAGCGAGGTCGGTGGTGGCGACGGCGGGGGGCGTCCCGGCCAACCGGGGCGCGACGTAGATGGTGGTCTGCGGCATGCTCGAAGCGCGCGGCGATGGTGGACGGAACCTGAGTGTGCGGCCCGTGCGTATTGGCGTCAACTCGTGCCAGGGCGTGGAACGGGCTGATCGGCGATCATGCGGAAATGCTCCGCACCAGGTCCATCGGATGGGCGGCGGCGGCCGCGATCGGGCTGCTCCTGGTCGCCTGCTCAAGGACGCCCGCGCAGAGCCCCGCGCCATCATCTGGAGGCGGCCAATACCCAGGTTGGCCGAGCGGCGGCGTGGTCACGACCGGCGATTTCGTCCCGGTGCTCGTCTCGACAGAGGTCGGCATCGGCCACACCCGCGTGCTGATCACGCTGCAGGACCGTGCCTACCGCACTCTCGCGGCGCCCGACGTGACGGTGGATGAGAGCTACTACGACCTTGCCACCAGCACGGTCACTCTGGTCAGCCGAGTGGCCGGCACGTTCCGCTGGTTGGTCCCCGACGAGAAGGGCATCTATGTCGCCTACGCCGACTTCGCCCGCGCCGGCGATTGGGGCGTCGAGCTGACCGCGCACCAGGCTGGCAAGCCGGATCGCACCGCGCGCGTCACATTCCCCGTTCGCGCGACAACGATGACGCCGGCCATCGGCGCCGTTGCGCCACCGTCCGACACGCTCACCGCGGCGGGTCCGTCGGCGGTAGCCGCCATCTCCACCGACCCACACCCCGACCCAGCCTTCTATCTCCTCTCCGTCCGCGACGCGGTCGCAGCACGAAAACCATTCGTGCTCGTCTTCGCCACGCCGGCCTTCTGCACCAGCGGGGTGTGCGGGCCGGCGCTCGACCTCGTCAAGCAGGTCGCGCCCAACTACATCGGACGGGTCAACTTCATCCACGTCGAGCCATACCTCCTGAATGTCTCCGGCGGACGACTGCAGCCGGTCCTCGACGCAGCGGGCCAGCTGCAGCCCATCCTGGCCGTGGCGGAGTGGGGCCTCCCCACCGAGCCGTACATCTTCGTGGTCGACGCACATGGCAAGGTCGCCGCGAAATTCGAGGCGATGGCCTACCCGGACGAGCTGACCGCTGCGCTCGACGCGGTCCTGCGGTGAGGAGACGCGTACCGGGCCTCGTGGCGGTGCCAACCATTGCGCTCGCAGCGCTTGTCATCGTCTACGTGGTCACCCGTCCCCTTGGCGGCAAGCCGCAACCGTCCTTCTTCGTGATCGACAGCGTCGTGCCGGGCGTGCTGATCGGCCAGATCGCGCCCGGCGTGGCAGGAGCACCCGCCTCCCCGCAGCTTGCCCTGAATCGACTTGACGGTTCGTCGGTGGACCTTCGAGACCTGGCTGGGAACGGCAAGCCGGTCTGGATCATCTTCTGGAAGACGGCCTGCGAGCCCTGCGAGGCGGAGGCTCCCGATGTCGCCGCCGCGTATGCGGCCCATCGCGGCGCGGGCCTGGTCGTCCTGGGAGTGGACGCGTGGGATGGCACCGCCATCGTCCGGGAATATGTTGCTGCGCATTCGCTCCCGTACCCGGTCGGCGTTGACCCGACCGGCGCGTTCATGCGGGCCTATGGCCTGTGGGGAGCGCCGACGCACTACTTCATCGGCTCCAACGGCGTCATCCGGGACCGATTCTTTGGGCCGATGACCCGCGACCAGATCGAAGAGAGTCTCCGCAGGATCATCTCTTCCTGAAACCGGTGCCGTATCAGAATGGCGATGATCCACCAACTGGGAGGAGGCATGATGCGCGAACGCTCCGCGGCCGCCGGACTGTCCGCAACGGCGATCCTGGCCGCACTGGTCCTGCTCCTGGGAGCATGCAGCTCGGGCAGCCAGTCGCCGGGAAACGGCGCGACCGTCACGATGAGCGGCCTGGCGTTCACCGTGGCCGACATCACGGTGCCGGTCGGTGACGTGACCTTCGTCAACAAGGATGGCGTGGAGCACCTCATTGCTGAGGGTGACAACGGAATCGAGGCCGCGAGCCCGCGCATCCAAAAGGTGGGGATCCCCGGGAACGCCCAGGCAGTTGTCACCTTCAGTGCCGCAGGCGACTACCACATCACCTGCCTGATTCACCACACCATGAAGATCGTCGTCCACGTCCAATAGCCGCGGGACCGGAGCCTATCGGAAGTGGCGGTCGAGCTCCGAGTGGTAGTCCCGCCCGAGCTGACCAGCATGGGCTGCGGCCCAATCAGCCAGGCGAGTCGTGCCCGCCGGGGGGCCGTTTGAGACCAGCAGGCTGGCCGTCAGCTCGGTCACCTCGTGGCTTGTCAGCAGCAGGTCGCGCACCAGAAGGCCCAGCATCCGGCTGGCACCCAGTGACAGCATCGGCGGCATGTGGACCAGCCAGACTCGACGCCCGATGGACTTCGCCAGGAGCCTGACGAACTCGTCGAAGGTGAGAATGTCGGGACCGGCCGCATCGGTCTCCAGGTCGTCACCCCGGTTGCCGGCGCGAACCGCGATGGTCGCCACGTCGTCGACATGCACGGGCTGGAGCCGATAGCGCCCGTCGCCCGGCACGCCGAAGGCGGGGAAGCGGCGCAGCACCCAGCACAGGTTGTTGACCAGGATGTCGCCCTCGCCATAGGTCAGGGTCGGCCGCACGATGGCGTGCGATAGGCCACTCTCGCGCACCCGGTCCTCGAGGCGAGCCTTGGCGATGAAGTAGTCGGTGGGCGCGCTCTCCGACGCGTTGACCACGCTGATGTGCACCAGGCGCCGCACCTCTGCCCGGCGGGCAGCCTCGATCAGACGCAGCGTGCGGGCGATGGCCAGCTCGAAGGTGACGTCGCCCCGCTCGAAACGGATCCAGTGCGTGTTGTAGAGCGTATCGACGCCCTGCAGCTCGGCGGTCAGGGCGGGCAGGTCGTCGAGGCTGGTTTCCGCAACTCGAATCCGGTCGTGGAAGGGGTCCACCACAGGGCGGCGCCGAACGAGGGTGACGACCTGGCGCCCGTCATCGAGCAGTCGTGCGGCGATCGCGTGGCCGGTGAAGCTGAACGCTCCCGTCACCGCGTCCAGCATTGAGCCCCCGGGCACCGTTTCATGTCTGGGCGGGGCCGCCGATCTTCCCGCCCGGCTCGTCCAGGGGTGCTTGGAGCGGCCAGGTCGGGACCACCCCTTGCCTCGCGTCCCGATCAAGCCGGAGGCGCTCGATGAGCCTCCCGATCTCCCGCTGGATGCGAGCCGCCAGGTCATCCATCACGAAATTCGGGACCGCGTTCTTGCGGTCGAGCTCAGCCATCGTGGCGGCCAGCTCCTCGAACTCGCCGTAAACGCCCGGGTTGCCGTCACGGAGCTCGGAGAGCCATGGGACCTGCAAGGCCCACCAGAACTGAACCTGGGCGCTCCATGTCTCCCAGCTGTCGGTAGGCCGCAGATGTTGATGTGTCCGTAGCGCGGCCATGTTTGCGAAGAAATTGCCTGCGATCCCAAGGGCCGGCGGATAACCCGCCGTTCCGGAAGCAACGTGCATTAGCGCGGCGAGGCGGAGGCGCACCATTTCGGGCGACTCCCACTGCGCGAGCAGCGATGCCTGTGCCTGGAGGGCGTTGGCAGAGCCTTGGGCTCGGAGCTGACGGTAGATGGCGAGACCGGTGAGCACCAGGGCCACGCACTGGACCATTGCCCAGAACCACTCCGAGCCGGGCCCGAAGATGGCAATCCCGACCAGGTTCACAGATCCACCTTCTTGCGCTGTCCCGTCGACCCTCAATCGAGTGTAGCGCCCGGCTGATACGCCGGCGGGCGGGCCGCGTACCTCGACCAGTGGTCGGCTCGCCGCCCGGCGGGCCCGCGCAGACGCTAGCCGTCGGGAGGGCGCCTATCAGATCGGCTTCGCACATGTGCCCTCGTTGGGGCGCGCTCGGCGCGTTGCGCCGCATCCCCCGTTTCAGGAGTTGAGGAGTACTACCCACATGCGCACCCTTGCCTTGCGCACGGTCTGGGGCCCGATCGCGATTCTGCTCGCCGCGCTGGCGCTCATCGTCGGCTCGTCGGCATTCCGCGTCGGCGCCTCCGACCATCTCGATGCGCCCACGGTCCGCGCCGACGGCCGGATCGATATCAATGACCTGTACGTCTTCCGGGGCGCGACCAGCTCACACACTGTGCTGGTCATGACCGTCGATCCGGCGGCGGGGTTGCTCTCCCCTAAGAGCTTCAAGCCCGGCGCGACCTATCAGTTCAACGTCAGCACCAATGGCGACACGATCCCGGAGGTCGTCTACCGCGTGAAGTTCGGCGGCGTCGACTCCAGTGGCAAGCAGCACATATCCGTGCAGCGCGCCACCGGGGGCACGATCGCCGGCAACGGCGGCAGCCCGATCGGTTCCGGCTCGACCTATCAGACCGTCAGCCTCGCTGGCGGCGGCATGGCCTGGGCCGGGCTCCGCGACGACCCGTTCTTCTTTGACCTGAATGCCTTCAAGCATTTCAAGGCGACCCTGCTGGCGGGGGGCGGGCTGACCGACCTCCATCTCCTGACGGACTGCACGCGCACCAACCCCGCACCGACCGACTTCTTCGTCGGCTTCAACGGCATGGCCATCGTGCTCGAGGTGCCCAACTCGGCCATTGGTGGAGGCACCGTCAAGGTCTGGGCCAACACCCTGGTCGTCGAGAACGGCCAACTGACCCAGGTCGACAGGATTGGCATTCCGGGGATGAACACCATCTTCAACCACACAGACGCCGCCAAGGAGGCCTACAACCGGGCCAACCCGAAGAACGACGTCGCCAACTACACCGATCAGGTCGCCGGCGTCGTCTCCCTGATCTCAGGACTGGCCGGAACAGTGAACCATGACGCCTATGGCGCCACGGTCGCGGGCCTGCTCCTGCCTGACGTCCTCACCTACCACACCGGGACCGCGGCGAACTTCGCCAACTTGAACGGTCGCGGACTTGCCGACGACGTGATCGACGTCGCGCTGACGGTGGTGGCCAACACGCCACTCTCCGACTGCGTGCCGAACGACTCCACGTTCTCGACCAGCTTCCCGTACCTCGGCGCTCCGAACGCGAACTGATCGGCGCCTTCCCCGTGCCGGGTCACGACCGGCACGGGGATTCCACCTGACCTGAAAGCGAGAGATCGGACCCAGACCGATGAAGACTCGATCACGGACTCCGTGGCTGACCACCGATGGCTGGCTGCGCCGGGGGCTCATTCTCCTCGCCGCCGCGCTGGTGGTCGCTGGCGGCAGCTACCTGGTCGCTCCGTCCCGCTCCAACGGGGGCGGAGGGGCGGCCACGGTCCCGGGCATCGGCGCCCCCAGCACACCGCCACTCGATGGCACCGGTGGGGGCGGCGAGGCGGGCGGGCTCGTCCCGCCGGCGGAGCGCGTCGCGTTCTGGGAGCGGCGCGTCTCCGCTGCAGGCTCCACGCCCAGCTACCTGGACCTCATCTACCTGGCGGATGCCTACCTCGATCGAAGCCGTGCCAGTGGCTCGCTGGACGATCTGAAGCGGGCCGAGACCGCACTCGGGCGTGCGGCGATCACTACGCCGGACCCCAAGGCGGTGCAGGTTCGCCAGGCACTCGTCGCCTTCTCGCTTCACCAATGGCAGCGATCGCTGCAGATCTCGGGCGCGCTGCTTGCCGCAGACCCCCAGAACCTGGCGGCCCTGGGAGTCCATGGGGACGCCCTGCTGGAGACCGGCCAGGTCGACGCCGCGCGAGAGGAGTACACCATTCTCGAGCAGCTCGTCCCCTCACCAGCGGTCTGGAGCCGCCTCGGCCGGCTCGCGTTCCTGACCGGTGACCCACAGACCGGCATTCGACTGGTCGGCGAGGCGGTCACCGGTGCCATCGACGAGGGCTATCCGGACTCGATCGCGTTCTATCGCTTCCAGCTGGGGGAGCTGGATCGGGAGACGGGGCAGGCCGATGCCGCCGCCCGCAACTACGAGGCTGCGCTCGTGGCACTCCCCGAATACGTGCCGGCCATGGTCGGCCTGGCCCGTTCCCGCGAGGCGCAGGCCCGCCGTCCCGAGGCGATCGCCCTCCTCGAGGCCGCGGTAGCGCGCCTGCCGATGCCCGACACGGTGGCCATGCTCGGCGACCTGTACGCCCTCGATGGTGACACCCTCCACGCAGAGCGGGAATATGCGCTGGTCGACCGCATCGGCGAGGTGGCGCGCGTCACCGGCTCGGTCTACGACCGCCAGCTGACCCTGTTCGCCGCCGATCACGACCGGAACGTGGCGGAGGCGGTTACCCGGGCTCGCGACGAGCTGAAGGTGCGCCCCGACGTCTACGGCTATGACGCTCTCGCCTGGGCGCTCTTCAAGCAGGGGCAGCTGGGGGAGGCGGCTGCGGCCGCCCAACGCGCGCTCTCGCTGGGCACGCCCGATCCGCGCATCGAGTACCACGCCGGCATGATCGCTGCCGCGCAGGGGCGCGTCGCCGAGGCGCGCGCCCTGCTCAAAGAGGCAATCGCCGGGGCAGCGATGCTGCCGCCCCTCCAGGTGCCCGTGGCGCGTGCGGCCCTGGCCGCCCTGGATACCGGGGGCTTCCAATGAGCCGCGCCCTGCGCGGTCTTGCCGCGCTGCTGCTGGCGCTGCTGGCCGGCATCGGCTGGGCGGGGGCGGCCAGCGCCCATCCGCTCGGCAACTACACAGTCAACCGCGCGGTCATCGTGCGCCTGGGCCCAACGGCCGTCGCGCTGCGCTACGTCGTGGACATGGCGGAGATCCCCGCCTTCAGCGAGCTGCAGGCGATGGACACCAACGCCGATGGCCGGACCGATGCCACCGAGCTGACCGCATATGCGGCCGCCGCTTGCGAGGCCGATCGCCGGGGGCTGAGCGTCGAGCTCGACCGCACCCGCGCTGGGGTCGCGCAATGGTCGGCGCCGCAGCTCTCGTTTCCGGCCGGGGCCGGCGGCCTGTCGACGTTGCGCCTCGTCTGCTCATTTGGCGCGCAGCTGCCCGCGAGCCACGGCCCCCTAACCATTGAGGTCGCCGATACCACCAACGACGGGCACGTCGGCTGGCACGAGGTGATCATTGCCGCGGACCCGGGCGTCTCGATCACGACCTCCGACGTTCCGGCCGTGAGCCGATCCGCCGAGCTCACCGCCTACCCGCTCGACTCGCTGCAGAGCCCTCCGCAGGTCCGAACAGGCAGCGCCACCTTCCGCGCGGCGGCCGGCGCGGCGGGGAGTGGGAGCGCAACCGATCCTGCGGCTCCGCTGGTTCGGTCCACTGCCAACGATCCCCTCGCGGCTCTGGTCGGCGGTCCGCTCACGCCGCTGCCGGTGGTGCTCGGCATCCTGCTGGCCGCCGGCCTCGGGGCAGCCCATGCCGTCTCGCCCGGGCACGGCAAGACGCTGGTGGCGGCGTACCTGATCGGCTCGCAGGGGTCGCGCCGGCATGCCGCCACCCTCGGGCTGACGGTCGCCGTGACGCACACGGCCGGCGTCTTCCTGCTCGGCGCCGTGACCCTGCTGGCTGGCCAGTTCCTGGTGCCCGAGCGGGTCATCGGCTGGCTCACGATCGGCTCAGGGTTCCTGGTCGTGCTGCTGGGGGCCGGTCTGGTCCTGCGCGCGGCGCGGGGCTCACGCGACAGCCGTGACCACGTGCATGGGCACGAGCTTCCGCACGAGCACGAGCATCCCCACGAGCACGCGCATCCGAAGCGCGAGCTTCGCGCCCGGAACGTCGTGGCCCTGGGACTTGCTGGTGGGATGGTGCCGAGTGCATCGGCATTGATCGTCCTGTTGGTTGCGATCACCACGGGACGCCTGCTCTTCGGGCTGGCCCTGATCGTGGCCTTTGGCGTCGGGATGTCGCTCATCCTGGGCGGCCTGGCGGTGGCCACGACCATGGTCAGGGGTGCGGTGACGGCCTCGGGTGGGATCGCATCACACCCGCTGGTGCGGCGGGCCGCCTCAGCCGTCCCGCTGGTCGCAGGAGTGGCCGTGCTTGCGGCGGGCCTGGCGGTCACCATCGGGGCCCTCGCCCGCTTCGCTTGACCCTCCGGCTGTCAGCTCGCCTTGAGCTCCCCGGCGATGACCGGCTTGGTCGTGGGGGCAGTGACGCGCGCATGCTCGACGGTCACCGCAAAAATGGCGAACCCCGTCAGATCGCGGTCGACCGGGACGACGGCCACCGCTGAGTCGGACGGAGTGAAGGTGCCGACCGCCACCGCCTTGCCCGTGGCGTCGATCAGCCACAGCTCATAGATGCGATCTGCCGGCAGGCTGGTAATCCCGGCCACCACCAGGGCCGCACCAGTGCCCGGCGTGTCGACCACGTAGCCTCGCCCCGCTGGGCCATCCACTCGGAACGCCACGCCACCGCCGGCAATGGCATTGGCGACGCTGCGCAGCGCCAGGTCCCGCTGGCCGAGCTGCGACTGCAGGCTCACGTTCCATGCACCGAAGGCCAGTGCCGCGACCACTCCGACGACGGCGAGCTGCCGAGCCACTCGGGGGGAGAGCCAATCGAGCCAGCCACGTCGCTCCGGGAGATCCGCGACAGAAGCAGCCTGGACCCTGCTGCTGCGCGCCTGCGGGGTGCGGGCGACCGTCGCCATCAGCCGATCGCGCAGCGCAGCAGACGGTGCCACCGGCTCGAGGCTCATGGCCAGGACCTGATCGGCGCCGAGCATCGCGCGCAGCTCGGCGTGGGGCTGGTCGCATGACGCAAGGTGGTCCTGCAGGGCGAGCGCCTCATCGGCCTCGAGCGCCCCGAGGACAAAGGCAGCACCCAGCTCATCGGCCTGGTCGCAGCGCAGGTCGGCGCTCATCGCTCGGCTCCAGGAAGCTTGGCTTGCTCAACGAACAGGCCGTTGGGAGCCGCATCGGTACCGCCCAGGGCGGCGCGCAGCTTTGCAAGCGCCAGGCGCAGGCGCCCGTTGGCGGTGCCCTGCGACACGCCGGTGATGGTTGCGATCTCACGGTACGTGCGGCCACTGAAGTAGGCCAGCTCGATTGCCTCGCGTTGCTCGGCCGGCAGGCTGTCCATCGCGCTTCGCAGCTGGATGGCGCCGAGCCGTTCGACCGCCCCGTCCCAGGTCGGGTTCGGGCTCGTCTGGAGGAGCGATCGGTCATCGGCCTCGCCGATCTCCATCCGCGGCCGCGTGGCTCGCAGCCGGTCGATCGCGCGGTTGCGAACGATGGTCAAGATCCACGAGCGGAGGCTGCCGCGCGACGCGTCAAATCGGTCGATCTTCTGCCAGACGACGACAAACGCGTCGTGCACGAGGTCCTCCGCCAGCTCCCGCTCGGACACCACGCGCAGTGCAACCGCCATGGCCACCGATGCGTATCGATCGTAGACATCTCCGAGCGCCCCCTGATCGCCGGAGCGAATCCGGTCCGCGAGAAGTGCATCTTCGACGTGCGACGGGGAATCGTTCACCAAGAGCCCTCGCGCCTCATCTGGGTGCGCTCCATCTGGATAACGCCGCGGCACCCCGCGCGCATCATCGGCCAAGGGCGAACTGACCGATCGTCAGCTGAGGGTACACGTCTCCGTGGCAATTGCCAGCCCGGGAGGGGGTTCGCATAATGACCTCCGCTGCCCCCCAAACAGCACGCGAGAAGAGGCGACAAGTGCGACCCTGGACCATCGCTGTCCGCATTGCGGCCGTCGCATCCACCCTGGCGCTGGTTGGCGGCGTCATGCCAAGCGGCGTTCTCGCTGGCGGCGGCGGTAACTCACAGTCGCTGTGTATCGGTCACCATCCGATGGAGTACGTCTGGTACACCTCGAGCTGCACCGGCCACGATGAGCCCGAGATCGACCCCCTCTCGACCAGGGCGGGGTCGGCACGAGATCTGACATGGACGGTGGTATTGCCCACCAATGGTGCGGCGCAGGTCGACTCGGTTGGGCCAACCTTCTGGATCGGAGGGACCGTGACCGATCCGAACAGCCTCTTCGGCCAGGCGTTCCTGGAGCTCCAGTTCTATCCGAACAGCATCACCACCGGGTGTACGTCCGGCGGTGGCTATAACGTCAATTTCGCGCCGAACGTCTACACGGCCTGCTCGCCGGTGTGGGAGGTCTCCCAGCACGGATACTCCGAGTCGGCCGCGTTCAACGCCATGCTGACCGA
>Ga0193751_1001178_pt1 | contig 17200 bp, 18 predicted proteins | sample L1c2metaG_FD_143050 | JGI IMG/M metagenome (GOLD analysis project Ga0193751, IMG submission 143050) | Soil microbial communities from a riparian zone of the East river system, Colorado, United States - L1c2 | ecosystem: Environmental > Terrestrial > Soil > Riparian zone | place: USA: East River... | reverse complement strand
TGCGGTGCTCGTCAGCGAGGTGATGCTGCAGCAGACCCAGGCCTCTCGGGTCGCCGAGCGCTTCCTGCGCTTCCTCGAGCGCTTCCCAACGGCGGGCGCCCTGGCAGCCGCGTCGGACGCCGAGGTGCTGGCCGAGTGGTCCGGTCTCGGGTACAACCGCCGAGCCATCGCGCTGAAGCGGACCGCTGAGCGGGTGGCAGCGGCGGGCTGGCCCTCGACAGTGGCCGAGCTCGAGCGGCTGCCCGGGATCGGGCCGTACACGGCGCGAGCGCTCGCTAGCCTCGCTTTCGGCCAGCCGGTGGGCGTGGTCGACACCAACGTCCGGCGCTGGCTCGTACGCCGATTCGGCCTGGATCCATCCGGAGCAGATGGTGCCCAGCGCGCCCTGCAGGCACTGGCCGATGCACTGGCGGGCGCCTCGGCCGGCCCTCCTACCGGTGACGAGGCGGCCGCCTGGACGCACGCCAGCATGGAGCTGGGCGGGGCGGTCTGCCGCTCGCGGCGACCGCGCTGCGACGCGTGCCCGGTGGCCGTCGGCTGCCCGTCGCGTGGCCGCGCCCCGGCGGTTCCGGTCCCTCGCCAGGCGTCCTTCGCGGGCTCGTCGCGCGCATGGCGCGGCGCGATCCTCCGCGTCGTGGCGGCCGCGCCCGACCACGAACTGTCATGCACGAGCCTCGCGGTCCAGCTCGTGGCCGGCGACACGACGCCATTTGCCGCGGCGCTCGCCGGCCTCGAGCGCGAGCGCCTCGTGCACCGCCGCGGCCCGATGCTCCGGCTCGGCGCCTCGGACGAGGCACCGGGAGCCCCGGCTACAATCGGCCGATGAGCGTCGACCCGCCCGCCACGGCGACCCCCGACACGATCCCGGACGAAACGCTCGAGGCAGAGGTCCCCGGCCTGACGGTCGGCATCGGCGACCAGGTCCCCTCCGTCGGATTGCGGGCCAGCGACGGCTACCTGCTCAACCTTCGCAGCTTCGTCGGCAAGCAGCTGGCGGTCTTCGTCTTCTTCGCCGCGCCCACCGCCGAGGGTGTGCAGCGGCGCCGCGGGACGCGCCTGGCCGAGACGCTCGCCGGCGGCGCCCGGCGCCTGGCCGCAGCGAAGGTCGCGGTAGTCGGCATCACTTGCGACAGCGAGGAGCAGCAGCACAACTGGATCGAGGAGCGCCACTTCCCCTACCTGCTCTTCAGCGATGAACGCCGATCCGCCGTCGAGCGGCTGGGGATCCCGCTCACGGAGGCCAACCGGAACTACAACGTGGCGCGGCCGATCGTGCTGGTCGTCGGCCGCGACGGCCGGATCGCGGCGATCATCGCCGACCCCGAGCCGGACTACGCGGTCGACATCGTGCTCGCGGCGGTGCGGCGCGCAGAGGGTCGCGACGAGGACGAGGCGGGGACCTGACCGGCTCCATGCTCGCCGCCCGGCTGCACGCTGCCGGAGAGCCGCTCCGAATCGAGACGATCCCGCTGCCCGAGCCGAGCGGCACCCAGGTGCGTGTCCGGATCGCGGGCTGCGGCGTCTGCCACACCGATCTCCACATCGCCCGCGGCGAAGTGACCCGGGTCGAGCTGCCGCTGACCCTGGGGCACGAGATCGGCGGCTGGATCGACGCCGGCGAGTCGGAAGGCACCGAGCTCCTCGACGAGGCGGGCCTGGCAGTCGGCGACGCCGTGCTCGTCTTCGGCGGTTGGGGATGCGGCGCATGCCCGGACTGCCAGTCCGGGGAGGAGCAACGCTGCGCGGTCGGCCGATCGCCCGGCTTCCAGCTGGACGGCGGGTACGCCGAGGCGCTCCTCGTCCCGCACCCACGGCACCTCGTCGCCCTCGGCGACCTGGATCCGGTGCGAGCCGCGCCCCTGACCGACGCGGGCGTCACGCCCTATCGTGCGGTCCGCCGGGCCGAGCCGTGGCTCAAGCGAGGCGCGAAGGTGGCGGTCATCGGCGCCGGCGGCCTCGGGCAGTTCGCGATCCAGTACCTCGGCGCACACCCCAACCTTCGCGTTGCGGTCGCCGAACCGAACGCGGAGCGCGGCGCCCGCGCCTCGACGCTTGGCGCCGACGCCGTGGTTGGCGCTGCAGACGCTGCCACCGTCCGCGACGCGTTGGGAGGAGCGCCGGACGTCGTGTTCGACTTCGTCGGCAACGACGAGACCCTCGCCCAGGCTGCCGCTGCAGTTGCCGTCGGCGGCCTGGTCATGCTCGTCGGCGAGGCCGACGGCCGCCTCGCCTTCGGATTCGAGGCGCCGCTCGAGAGCTGGTTCACGACCACCGCCTGGGGATCGCTCGCCGACCTGCGCGCCGTCGTCGAGCTGGCGTCGCGGGGCGGGATCGAGTGGAGCGTCGAAACCGTGCCGCTGCCAGAGGCGCAGCACGCCCTCGATCGGCTCGCCGCCGGAGCTGCCACCGGGAGGCTCGTGGTGGTGCCTCCGAGCAACAGGTGACAGATCGGCTCTGTCGGCGTACAACAGCCACACCCACGGGGAGAGCATTTTCGCGATGACGATCAGACCGGTGCTGGATGCGTACCGGGTCCTCCAGGTCGATCCCTCGGCTCACGAGGTGGTCATCCGCGCCGCCTATCACGCCCTCGCGCGGCGCTATCACCCCGATGGCGAGACACCCGATCCTGACCGCATGGCCGAGCTCAACCACGCCTACGACCAGCTCCGCGACAGCTTGCGACGGCGCGCCTACGACCTTGAACGGCGAGCCTCCGCACCAGGGCGGAATGGGAGCCTCAGGCCGATGGGGCCGGGAGCGACCGATGACCACCTCGCCCCCCAGGCGGCCACACCACCGACCGCCGAGGTGTCGCCGAACGCCGGCCCGTTCTCGCGCATCCGCCCTCAGACAAACGGCGGAGCCAACGAGACGTGGAGCCGCCTCGACTTCGGCCGCTACGCGGGCTGGTCGCTGCGCGACCTGGCCCGCCACGACCCCGACTACCTGCGCTGGCTTACGCGGCACTCGTCGGGCCTGCGCTATCGGGCCGAGATCGACCGTCTCCTCCCCGATGAGGCCGGCGCGACGCACGGAGTCCGCTGACTAGCGCCCGAGCAGGCGGCTCAGGAATCCCTTGGCGGGAGGCGGCTCGTAGAACGGCGGCGCCGCCGATTCGTAGTGCGCGCGCAGGCTCGGTGCCCGCAGGTCGGTGACGATCAGATTTCGCCGCGAACCAAGGTGCTCCGACGCGAGCGCATGGAGGCGGTTGCGGACTGCGTCGAACTCGACGAGGGGCGCGTCCGCATCGAGCTGTACGCCAACGGTCCAGGCGGTTCCCACCCGCAGCAGCCAGGCTCGCTCGACCGCTGGCAGATCGGTGAGGGCCGCTCGCATCTCTGCCCCGAATGGCTCGGGGATCGCCTGCGGGGCCTCGAGATCCGGCAGCGCACCGAGCGGGCGTCGCGAGCGAAGCGCCTCCGGACTGGCCAGGTCGATGCCGGCCAGCAGGAACGGAAGCACTCCCGCGGGGATATCGACTTGGTCCGGGCTCCCCGGGTCGACGATGACGCGCTCGTCGGCTCGTTCCGCGCGCTCGCACAGCTCGCGGCCCAGCATCGCGACGTGGTCGCTCGCCGGCGGCCCCAGTACGGAGTACGCCTCGTCGCTACTGAACGCGGCCACGAAGCGACCGTTGGCATCGGTCCCGTGGCGCATGGAGTCGACGCTGAGGGAGGCAGGATCCGGCGCCTCGCCGCTCGACGAGCGAATCGGCACCAGCAGCTGCTGGTCCAGGAGCGCCACGACCCCGCGCGCGCCCGTCTCCTCCTCGGCCGCCGGGGCGGGAGCGACCGACCCCGTACCCTCCGGGTGCTCCTCCGGCGGTGGGGCGGCCGGTTCCCGCGGTATCTCGGAGCGTGGAAGCTCCGGCTCCGGCGGCCAGTCCTCGCTCATGGCCGCGCGGCGACGGCCCCGAGCTTGCCGAGGGCCGCGTCGATGCGGGCCAGGCACCGGTCGCGACCCAGCAGCTCCATCGAGCCGAAGAGCGGCGGAGAGATCGGGCGCCCGGTGAGCGACACGCGGAGGGGCTTGAAGAAGTCGCCCGCCTTCCAGCCCAGCGACTCGGCGGCGGTCCGGCAGCGAGCCTCGAGCTCCGCGGCGGCGAAGTCCGCGGCACCGAGACCCGCCAGCGCCTCGCGCGCGCGCTCGAGCGCCGTGGCGGTGGCGGCCGCATCGGCCTTCTTGGGCAGCAGGTCATCGGCGCCGTAGCGGCCGGAGACCACTTCGTCGGTCTCGACCAGGAACGCGACGAGCTCTCCGGCATCGGCGAGGCGGACAAGGCGCTCCTTGATGAGCGGACTCACCGCCAGCAGCCCGCGGTCGTCGAGAGCCTCGGAGACGAACCCCCGGAGGCGCAGCGCAAGCTGCTCATCGGTCAACGAGCGGATGTAGACCCCGTTCAGGTAGTCGAGGCGGTCCTTGTCGAAGACCGCGCCGGCCTTGTGGACATGCCCGATCTCGAATCGCTGCGTCAGCTCACCCAGGGTGAAGATCTCCTCCTCGGTCCCCGGCGACCAGCCGAGGAAGGCCAGGAAGTTGACCATCGCCTCGGGCAGGTAGCCCTGCTCGCGGTAGGCGGTGACCGAGGTCTGCTCCTTGCGCTTGCTCATCTTGGTGCGATCCGGGTTGAGGATGAGCGGGATGTGCCCGAAGACCGGCTCGGGGTAGCCGAGCGCCCGGAAGAGCAGGATGTGGAGTGGCGTATTCGGGAGGTGGTCCTCTCCGCGGATGACGTCGGTGATGGCCATGGCGTGGTCGTCGACGACCACGGTGAAGTGGTAGAGCGGCGACCCATCGGCGCGGACGATCACGCGATCGCCGCCGAGCGCCCCGGAATCGAACTCCACGCGGCCCCGGATGAGGTCGTCGAAGGCCACCTGCTCCTCGGGGACGCGGAAGCGGACCGCCGCCTGCCGTCCCTCGGCCTCGAATGCGGCGCGTTGGGCATCGGTCAGGTTCCGGCAGCGCCCGTTGTAGCGCGGCGCCTCCTTGCGAGCCTCCTGCTCGCGGCGAACCGCCTCGAGCTCCTCACGGGTGCAGTAGCAGCGGAAGGCCTGTCCCGAATCGAGCAGCCGCCCGGCTTCGGCGGCGTAGAGCTCGCTGCGCTGGCTCTGGCGGTAGGGTCCATACGGACCGATGTCGTCGCCTCCGGCGACCTGGGGCCCCTCGTCCCAGGTGATGCCCAGCCAGTGCAGGTTGTCGATGATGTCGTGCTCGAAGGCCGCGGTGTTGCGGGCCGTGTCGGTGTCCTCGACGCGCAGCACGTAGGTCCCGCCAATGTGGCGCGCGACGAGGTAGTTGTAGAGGCTGGTGCGCGCGGTGCCGATGTGCAGCGGCCCGGTCGGACTCGGCGCCATCCGCACGCGGACGGCCCGGTCCGGGCCGTTCAGGGAGCTCGTCATGGGTCCGCCGATGGTAGCAGGCGGCCTCTCCCGGCCCGATCGGCTAGCGGTCCTTCTCCCGCTTCCAGCCCAGGTGCTTGCGGATGACCCCGACCCAGCCGAGCTCCGCCTGCTGCTCCTCTGTGTGCTCCGGCAGGGCGTGGAGCTGGTCGGAGGTATAGGCCACGTCGACGTGCGACGGTGTCATCAGCGTGACGTCGTCCGCGGGCACGAAGACCTTGTGCCCAAGGCGGCCCAGGTGCACCACGATGCCGTGGAAGATGTCCTCCTCGTCGGATCCGAGCATGTCGAAGAGCGTGCCGATGTGCTCCCCCTCCGAGCTGCGGACGGGCGTGTCCTGAAGGACGCCACGCCAGGCGATTGGCTGCTCGGGATCGAGCGGGCGACCTGCCTCGGCTTCGCCATCGGACATCGGAACACGCTCCTCGTTGTGGTGCGGGATGACTGGTTGAGGGTGCACGGCGCATGCCGGGCGGGTCTCTATGCTCAGATTGTGAAGGTCGGGCGCACCTCGCCGGCGACCGCGCCCCGCGGGTCGAGGATCGGGGGCGCGGCGAACTCCCCCATCCCCTCGACCGCCGATGCCGAGAGCACGCCGAGCTGGACGAGGGCCGAGCAGACGGCGACCGCTCCAGCGCGGTGACCCCCATCGCCGTTCTCGATCTTGACCACGAGGCCGATGGCCCCGCTCACCCGGTCCCCACCGTGGCTGGGAAGCGCGCCCACCGCTGAAAGCCCCTCCGCACCACCCTTGGCGATCACCGCGTCGGGCGCGGCGCGCATGAGCGCCGTATCCAGCCTGCCCCGCACGCCCGCGACGAGCTCTGGATGGGCCATCATTGCGTCCCGAATGCGCTCCAGCGCTCCTCGGAGATCATCATCGGCCACACCGGACGGGTCTGCGAACCGCGCGAACGCGAGCGCCGCGCCGCGCAGCGGGACACCAAAGGTCACCACGCCGCAGCCATCGGTGCCGGTCACGATCTTCTCGACCGGCGTCTCGGTCATGGTCGCGACCGTCTGCAGCGCCAGCTGCTGGACCGGATGGTCGGGCTGCCAATAGGTCTCGACCGGCCAGCCCGCGGCCTTGGCGTGGAGGGCCATCCCCGCGTGCTTCCCGGAGCAGTTGTGGCGGAGCGGCGTGAGCGGCTCGCCGTCACGCAGGAGCCGCTGCGCGGTCTCGGAGTCGAATGGAGCGTGGATGCCGCACTGCAGGACGTCGCGACTCAGCCCGCCCTCGCGAAGGATGGCCTGCACGGTTCGGACATGCCGGTCCTCGCCGCTGTGGCTGGCGGCCATGATGGCCAACGCCTCGGTGGGGTTGCCGAACCGATAGGAGTCGAAGCGGCCCGAGGCGACGAAGGGGGCCAGCTGGAACGGCTTGGCCGAGGAGCGCAGGAAGACGAGCTGCCCCGGATCGCCGAGGGCCGTGACGAGGTGGCCATCTGGCTCGACCACGACCACGGTTCCGCGATGGCGAGCCTCGACGAGGCCCGCCCGGCTGGCCTCGACCAGGACCGGTGGGGCGCTCACCGGCGACCGCGCGGCACGCCCCGCGCCCCGGGAAAGCCGCGCTACTGGTTGGCGCCGGGCGCGGCGGGCTGGCGGTCCCCGGCGACGGATTCCTCGCGGTCCTGCTTGCTAAAGATCGACGGACCGTTGCCAGCGGCAGAGGCCGCTCCGCCTGGGCCGGTGGGTGTCGCCGACGACTTGGCGCCGCCCGGCTGCGCGGCAGCCGGCCTGGCCGGCTCATGGGTCATGGTCACCGAGCCCTCCCAGTGGGCTCCCTCCTTGACGACCAGCACCTGTGTCTTGACGGCGCCCTTGACCCGACCCGTGGCACCCACCTCGAACCGGCCGCCGCAGTCGACGTCGCCCTCGTAGTCGCCGTTGATGATGACGTTGTGCGCCTTGATCGCCGAACGCACCCTGGCCTGCGGGCTGATGATCAGCGTGCCCTGGCACTCGATCTCGCCCTGCGCCTCGCCCTCGATCCGGAGGTCGCGGTCGCTGACGTACTTGCCGTTGAAGCGTGCGTGAGGATCGATCACGCTCTCGTTGCCGGCGTCGGCCCGGCGGAACTCTGACGGTGAGGGAGTCACGTCGACCTCGCTGCTGAGGGTGTCGGGATAAAGGTTGCCGACGACGTCCTCCCGCGTCAGGGCGTCGGGCTTCGTATCACGCTTGCCGAAGACCATAACTACCGGTTCCTCCTTCGGGAGCGCATGCTGGGGCACATACGTGCGCGTGGGTCGTTGCTGGGAGCGCATAGCCTAACAGCCCCACCCAGCCCGCGGCTAGAATCCGCTGGCGATGGCCGTCCACGTCAGCTCGCACCCGCTCGTCGCGCACAAGCTGGCCCTGCTGCGCGACAAGGCGACGGCTCCCAAGCAGTTCCGCGAACTCGTACGCGAGCTCTCCTGGCTGCTCGGCTACGAGGCGATGGCCGACCTAGAGACCCGCCAGATCACCGTCGAGACGCCGCTCGAGGAGATGCCCGCCGCCGAGCTCGAGCCGCGCGTGGGCCTCATCCCGGTCCTGCGCGCGGGGCTGGGAATGGTCGACGCCATGCTCGAGCTCATGCCGACCGCGCAGGTCTGGCACATCGGCCTCTACCGCGACGAGCGGACGCTGAAGCCGGTCGAGTACTACAACAAGCTGCCCGACGCGGCGACCGTCCAGGTCTGCCTCATCCTCGACCCGATGCTCGCCACAGGAGGCTCATCGTCAGCGACGGTCGACATCTTGAAGGCCTGGGGCGCGGCCCGCATCAAGCAGGTCAGCCTCATCGCCGCTCCCGAGGGGATTGCCACCCTTTCCGCGGCGCACCCCGAAGTCGAGATCCACGTGGCGGCCGTTGACCGCGAGCTCAACGAGCGTGGCTACATCGTTCCCGGCCTCGGGGACGCCGGCGATCGCCAGTTCGGCACCTTCGCCGGCCCATCCTCGGAGCCCGGGCACGCGTCGGACGAGACCGCCGAGGTCGTCCGGCGCCTGCAACGCAACCTCTCCGCCAACCGCTGAGTCGGCGCTCGTCCCGGGCCTGCCCCCGGCGTGGGTGCGCGCCCTGTCACGTGACGTCCAAGGAAGGCGCACCGGCACGGACCTCCGGCGACTGATGTGCGGATTCGTGCACATGTAGCGGCTGAGCGGGCAGTCCGTGGAAATTGTGTGTCGCCCGCATCACATCTGGGTGGCCGCCGTGGTTACCGCCCTGTCGGCCGCGCCGGGGACGGGCCGAGGCAACGAAACGTCCCGAAGGAACCGCCTTCGGACCGTTGATGTAATCTCCGGTGCCGTTGGCTGCCCCTTCGGGACTCGCAGAGAATAGGCCGCGCGGAACGGGCGCCACAACCCCCCTTATCCCCGAGTTTCGACTGGCGCACGCGAGATGTCCACAGCCTGTCCCCATCGGCTAGCCGTTACCATCGGCCTATGCCCCGTCGCGTCCTCTTCATCTGCACGCACAACAGTGCCCGCTCCCAGATGGCGGAGGGCATGCTCCGGGCGTGGGGCGGTGCGGACTGGGAGGCGCATTCGGCCGGCGTCGAGTCGAGCTTCGTGCGTCTCGAGGCGATCGAGGCGATGGACGAGATCGGGATCGACATCAACGACCAGCAGAGCAAGTCGCTGGAGCGCTACCTCGGCCAGGACTGGGACTTCGTGATTCCCGTCTGCGAAGAGGGGGCGGCCGCCTGCCCGATGATCCCCGGCCAGCACGTGGTCGAGCGCTGGCAGTTTGACGACCCGGCCGCGGCCTCCGGCACCGACGAGCAGCGGGTCGCCGTCTTTCGCCGGGTCCGCGACGAGATCGCGGTCAACGTTCGCGACTTCCTCGCCCGTCACCCATAGCCCATTGAGCACCTCGGTTCCGGTCTGCCCGCACTGCGCGGCGCCGACCGAACGGCCGCTGCGTTGTGAGCGATGCGGCTGGCGCTGGCTCGCCAACCCCTACGCGGCCGCCGGCGTGCTCATCGAGCGCATCGGCGCCGATGGCGAGCCATCGATCCTGCTTCTGCGACGCGCGATCGAGCCCGGCTTGGGCGCGTGGGATCTGCCCGCCGGCTACCTCGAACCGTCGGAGTCGGCCGAGGAGGGCGCACTGCGCGAGGCTCGCGAGGAGGCGGGCCTGCTGATCGAGCTCGTCACGCTCACCGGCGTCTACTCGAGCAAGCACGGCAACGCGGTCGCCAGCGTCTACCTCGCTCGACCGCTGGAGGCTGAGCCGGTGGTCCTGCTCGACCACGAGTCATCCGAGTACGCGTGGATCTCCCGAGCCGATGTCGGGCGTTGGCTCCCCCGGATGGCCTTCTCCTCGATGGCGCTGGCCCTCGCCGACTGGGCGGCGGGACGCACCGGGGTCCCGCGCACCGGCTGAGCGGTCCCGGGCAGCGCTAGACTGGGAGGCCCGCCGCGAACTCCCCGAGCAGCTCGCGAAGGATTCCAGGCTGCTCGAGCCACGGGAAGTGGCCCACCCCGGGAAGGATCCTCAGCTCAGCGCCGGGGATGAGCCTCGCGGTCAGCTCGGCCTCAACGTACGGGATCGGGTCGAGCTCGCCGTGGATGATCACGGTCGGCACGGTGAGCTGCGGAAGGGCGCTCTCGAGAGTCTGCGCCGCGAAATGCTCGTGGATCGAGGTCCAGGCAGCCCGCTGGCCGACCGGGTCGCCGAGCATCGGCGGCATCGGGCTGGCCTTCGCCGGATCCGCGAAGTAGTACGGCCACAGGATCCGCAGGCCCTCGGCCTCGACGGGCTCGGTTGCGTCCTCCGCGCTTTCGCGGGCGTCGATCTCTTCGTACTTCGCCCGCTCCTCCGGGGAGAGCTGGCGCATGAGATTCTCGCCGAAGACCCGCTCCCCGCCATCCCCGACCGCCCAAAGCGCACTCATCGGGGCCAGGGCGCGGAGACGCTCCGGGTGGGCTACCGCCAGGTGCATGGCCAGATGCCCGCCCCACGAGTGACCGGCAACGATGGGACGCTCCCATGCGAGTCCTTCGAGGACACGCACCGCGTCGGCGACGTGGCCCTCCACCGTGCGATCGCCATCGGCGACGGAGGGGGTGAGGCCGCGCTGCTGGTAGTGGAAGACGGTGAAAGCCGGCGCCAGCTCGGCGGCGAGCGAAGCCAGGTAGTCGGTGAGGCCCGGGCCGCCGTGCAGCAGGAGAAGGTTCGGGCCCTCCCCGCCCAGCCAGCCGGTGATGTGGCCGCCATCCACCTCGATGGCGATCTCCCGCTCGGGCGCCGGTGCCGGGCTCATCGGCGCAGTATCCCGCGGCGCGACAAGGCCCTGCGCCTGTCGCACGGTCTCGCTGCGCTACACTCGATCCACGCTCGCGCGCAGGAGAACCATGCCCGAGTCCCACGTCCGGGTCGCCGTCACGGGCGCGGCAGGACAGATTGGATACGCCCTTCTCTTCCGGATCGCCTCCGGACAGGCGTTCGGACCGGAGACCAGCGTCGACCTGCAGCTGCTCGAGCTCGAGCCGGCGCTCCCCGCGCTCGAGGGCGTCGCCATGGAGCTCGAGGACTGTGCCTTCCCGCTCCTGCGGCGGATCGTCCGCACCGCATCTGCCGACGAGGCCTTCGCCGGCGCCAACTGGACGCTGCTGGTGGGTGCCGTCCCGCGCAAGGCGGGGATGGAACGCAACGATCTGCTGACCATCAATGGCGGCATCTTCACCGCCCAGGGGCGTGCGATCGCGGCCAACGCGGCCGACGACGTCCGCGTCCTGGTGGTGGGCAACCCGTGCAACACCAACTGCCTCATCGCGGCGGCCAATGCGCCCGCCATTCCCCGCGGGCGCTGGTTCGCGATGACCATGCTCGACCAAAGCCGGGGCCGATCGCAGCTGGCCCGCAGGGCCGGCGTAGAGGTGGCCGAGGTTCGTGACCTGGCGATCTGGGGCAACCACTCGTCTACCCAGTTCCCCGACTTCTACCACGCAACCATCTCGGGCCGCCCCGCGGCCGAGGTGATCGACGACGAGGCGTGGCTGCAGGGCGAGTTCATCTCCATCGTCCAGCAGCGCGGCGCCGAGATCATCAAGGCACGCGGCCTGTCGTCCGCGGCAAGCGCGGCGAACGCCGCCATCGACACCATGCGCAATCTCGCCCAACCGACCGGCGAGATCTTCTCCGCGGCCATTCCCGCCCCGGCATCGGGCGGCTATGGCGTCCCGGAGGAACTCGTCTTCGGCTATCCGCTGCGGGCCACGGCGCCGGGCAGCGTCGAGATCGTCCAGGGCATCGAGCACGGCGAGTGGGCCCAGTCGCGCATCGACGCCACGCGCAACGAGCTCCTCGAGGAGCGAGAGGCAGTGAAGGACCTCATCGGATGAGCAACGAGGCGGCGATCGGGGGGCAGCCGGGCGGGCAGGCGAGCGCGAGGCGCGCCGGCAACGGGACCGGTCCGCGCAACGAGAAGGCCACCCTCACCTACGCGGGGCACAGCATCGAGCTGCCTATCGTCCGTGGCACGGAGGACGAGGCGGCGGTCGACATCGGCCGCCTCCGCGCGGAGACCGGGCTGATCACCATGGACCACGGCTTCATGAACACCGGGTCGTGCCTCTCGGCGATTACCTTTATCGACGGCGAGCGCGGGATCCTGCGCTACCGCGGTTACCCCATTGAGCAGCTCGCGACACAGAGCAGCTTCCTCGAGGTCGCCTACCTGCTCATCTACGGCGAGCTGCCGACGCGCGAGGAGCTTGACCGATGGGTCGACCAGATCAAGCACCACACGCTCATCCACGAGGAGATGCGCCGCTTCTTCGACAGCTTCCCGTACGACGCGCACCCGATGGCGGTCCTCGCCTCGGCGACCGTGGGCCTCTCGACCTTCTACCAGGACAGCCACGATCCGTTCGACCCGGGAGCCGTCGAGCTGACGATCCAGCGCCTCATCGCCAAGCTGCCGACGCTGGCCGCCTGGTCGTTCAAGAAGGCGATCGGACAGCCCTACGTCTACCCGAACAACGAGCTGGACTACTCCTCGAACCTGCTGCACATGATGTTCGCGGTGCCGGCGGAGCCGTACGAGGTCCATCCCGACGTCGCCAAGGCCCTCGACCTGCTGCTCATGCTGCATGCGGACCACGAGCAGAACGCCTCGACGTCGACGGTGCGGATGGTGGGCAGCACCCACGTCAACCTCTACGCGTCGATCTCGGCCGGCATCTCGGCGCTGTGGGGACCGTTGCATGGCGGGGCCAACGAGGCGGTCATCCGCACCCTGGAGCGCATCGCCGCCGACGAGGGCAACGTGCAGAAGTACGTCGACCGAGCCAAGGACTCCAAGGACGGCTTTAGGCTGCCCGGCTTCGGACATCGGATCTACAAGAACTTCGACCCTCGCGCCACGATCATCAAGCAGGCCGCGGACCGCGTGCTGGCCGCCACCGGCGCCGATGACCGCCTGTTCGAGGTGGCGCTCCAGCTCGAGGAGGTCGCCCTCCACGACGAGTACTTCGTGAAACGAAAGCTGTACCCGAACGTCGACTTCTACTCGGGGCTCATCTACCGCGCCATCGGCTTCCCCAAGAACATGTTCACCAACTGCTTCGCGATCGGCCGGCTGCCGGGCTGGATCGCGCAGTGGAAAGAGATGATCGGCTCGCCGGACACGAGGATCAGCCGCCCGCGGCAGGTCTACACCGGCGAGACGGCGCGCGACTACGTCGCCATCGGCGAACGGTAGGCGCGGCCACAGATGGCCCGTCGCCCGTCGCCCGTCGCGTGACCATGTCCTGCACGCGGTGTCAGTCGCGGATTTGACATGCGCAGTGTCGGGGAATCCGGCATAACTACGCGCACATGCGATTGACCATCCTGGGGCGTAGCCCTGCGCGCCCGAATCCGGGCGAGGCCTGCGCGGGGTACGTCGTCGAGGGTGGTGGCTCGCGGGTCATGCTCGACGCCGGCCCCGGCACGGTCGCCCAGCTGTTGCGCCGCAACACGCCTGACGAGCTGGACGCGGTGCTGATCAGCCACATGCACACCGACCACTGCCTCGACCTCATCACGCTGCGCTACAGCTACCCCTGGATCGACGTGGCCAAGAAGCGCCTGCTGGTCATCGTGCCGCCCGGCTCGATGGCCCAGCTCACCGAGCTGGCGCTCGGCGCGGGATACGCGAACTTCTTCGACAAGAGCTTCATCTTCGACGAGCACGACGGGAAGCGGCCGATCGAGATCGGCGGCCTCCGCTTCGAGCCCGACGAGACCCAGCATTACGTGCGCACCTGGGGCTTCCGGACCATGGCCCGCGGCACCGGCGAGGACCCGAACCGGATCTTCGCCTACTCCGCCGACGCCGGCCCGTGCGACGCCCTGCCCCGGATCGCCGACGAGTCCGACCTCTTCCTGTGCGAGGCGGCGCTGCGCTCCCTCAAGGAGGATGACCCCGCACCCCAGAGCCGAGGCCATCTGCTTCCCTCCGAGGCCGCCGAGGTGGCGCAGGGAGCGCGGGCCAAGCGGCTCCTGCTCACCCACATCCCGCTGCAGGACGGCGGGGAGTGGGCGCTCGGCGAGGCGCGCACCGCCTACGACGGACCGGTGGAGATCGCCGAGACGCTGAAGACCTACGAGGTCTGAGCGGGCACGAGCTACTCGCCCTTGACGCGCGCCCGGGCGATGTACCGGTCGGCCGACCAGGTGGCGAGCGCCCAGATCACCGATGCGACCAGTGTGAGACCGATGGCGAGCGCCGCCGCCCCAGCGGCGCCGGGGCCCGGCACCAGGCCGAAGACCAGCATCGACACTCCGAAGAAGACGAGCACCACGGCGAGCATCACCGAGCCGATCTTCGCCGAGGTGACGAGGAACCACCGCACGTCGTGACCCTGTGCTCGTCCGGCCAGCCAGAGCACGGTCGGGCCGGTCGCGCCGACGAGTCCGGTGTAAAGCCCTGGCCCGCCGAACAGGTCGCCCGCCCCAAGCCGGTGCCCAAACTCGACGACGGCGAAGATCCAGACGCCGAGCAGCGCCGTCGCCGCCCCGATCCCCATCAGCCAGATCAGCAGGACGGTCGCAGTTCCGCCGGAGAGCCGCTCCACGAACTCGCCGCGCTCGTCGGGGACCAGCTCGGTGGGACCGTCCGGGGCGATCTCGGGCGGCGGCACGCGCTCGGGCGGCCCCGCGCTGCTCATCGTGTCGCAGCCGGGATCTCCGGCGCCGCCTCCAGGAGGGGCTCGGCCACCTCCCGCGCGATGTCGCGCAGCACATCAGGGCCGAGCACCGGCGTGAAGCCCAGGATGACGTGCTGGGCACCCGCTTCGACGAAGGCGCGCGCCGTCTCGAGCGCCGTCCGGCGGTCGGCCGCGGAGGCGCCACAGCTCACCTGCGCCGCGAACGTGAAGCCGGCCGGGTCGCGCCCGATGGCCTCCACCTCGTGCAGCATCGCGTCACGTTTCTCGACGAGGTAGGGAATTTCGCCGGCGCGATTGCCCGGCATCAGCCAGCCGCTCGCGGCGCGTGCCGCCAGCGCGATGCCGCGCCGCTTCTGCCCACCGAGCCAGATCGGCGGTCCGGATGGGTTCACCGGCGGCGGGTCGTTCACCGCGCCGCGCAGCGGGTAGAACGGATCATCGAGCGTCACGCCAGGCTCGGTCCGGGCGTCCGGCGAGAAGAGCGCACGCAGCACCGCGACCGCCGAGCTCAATCGGTCGATCCGTTCGCCGATGGGCGGTAGCAGGATGCCGAACGCGTTGTGCTCGCCCTCGTGCCACCCCGCGCCGAGGCCGACGATGAACCGACCACCGGTGACCTGATCCATGACGGTGGCCTGCTTGGCGACGAGCGCCGGGTGGCGGAACGTGTTGGCCAGGACCCCGTGGCCGAGCCACTTGCCCGGCACGCGATGGGCGAGCGCCGCCATCAGGGTGAACGCCTCCCAGGACTGCCCGCCGCGCTCGAGGCGGCCATCGGTCAAGTGGTCGGCCATCCAGCCCGCGGTGAAGATCGGCTCTTCGCCGGCCGCATGCCAGATCTCGTCGAGCGTCCGCCATGTGACGTCGTTCGGAGTCGTCTTGAACCCGACCGTCAGCCGTCCGCTCAGCGGATCGGGCGGGGGGAATTGGTCGGCCATCAGGCGCGGACCGATGCAGTGGCCGCGAAGGCGGCATCGAGGTCCGCGACGAGGTCATCGGCGCCTTCGATGCCGACGGAGAGCCGCACGAGGGCCGGAGGAACCGCGAGAGGCGTGTCGGCCACCGACTGGTGAGTCATCGACGCAGGGAGCTCGATGAGCGACTCGACCGCACCGAGCGACTCGGCCAGGATGAAGAGGCGAGTCGCGGCCGCGAGGGCTGCCGCCCGGGCGGCGCCGCCGGCGTCATCGGCCACCTCGAAGCTGACGATTGCGCCCGGGAGACGCATCTGGCGCTCCACCAGCTCGCGCTGCGGATGGTCAGGAAGGCCGGGGTAGTGGAGCCGGCCCACCTCCGCGCGCCTGGCGAGCCACCTAGCAAGGGTTGCCGCGTTGGCCGAGGCGCGATCCATGCGCAACGCCAGCGTGCGTAGGCCGCGCAGCACGAGCCAGCAATCGAAGGGGCTCGGGACGGCGCCGGCCGCGTTCTGGTGGTAGTGCAGCCGCTCGGCGAGGTCGTCGCGGCGGGTCACGAGCAGCCCGCCGACAACGTCGGAATGGCCGCCGAGATACTTCGTCGCCGAATGCAGGACGATATCCGCGCCGAGCTCCAGCGGTCGCTGCAGGTACGGCGTCGCGAAGGTGTTGTCGACCACGGTCATCGCCCCGGAGGCGGCTGCCAGGCGCACCGCGGCGCTGATGTCGACGATCTTGAGCAGCGGGTTGGTGGGCGTCTCGATCCAGACCATGCGCGGGGCTCGACCATCCGCGTCCGGTGCCAGCGCGGTCGCGACCGCGTCGAGGTCGCGCAGGTCGACGGGCAGCGGCTCGATCCCGTAGCGGCGCCAGACCCGCTCGGCCAGGCGCCAGGTCCCGCCGTAGACGTCGTCGCTCATCACGATCCGATCGCCCGGGTCGAGCAGGTAGAGGACGTTCTGGGTCGCGGCCATCCCCGATGCGTAGGCGATCCCGAACGTCCCGCCCTCGAGGTCCGCGATGGTCGCCTCCAGGACGCGTCTGGTCGGGTTGTCGGTACGGGCATAGTCGTATCCGCCGCGCAGCTCGCCGACGCGATCCTGCTTGAAGGTCGTGCTCATCTCGATGGGCGGGACGACTGCTCCCGAGTCGCGATCGGGCTCAAAGGCGGCGTGGACGGCCCGCGTCTCGAACTGGTCCCGGTGGCGCGAATCGGTCTGGCTCATGCGGCCGCCATTATGCCCGCCGACCTGGTGCGAGACCCGTCATCGCCTCGAGGCGAGCCACTCGAGCATGCGCTGCTCGTAGATGGGCGAGAGGCCGCCGTCCGGCATCGTGAGCTCGTGCGAGGCGCCTTCGATGAGGACCACGTCGACGGCATCGCCGCGCGCCAGCCGCCAGGCATCGACACTCGCATCGACCGGCGTCCAGGCATCGTCGGTGCCGTAGAAGAGCAGTGCGGGAACGGCGACTCGGGCAAAGATCGGCCCGGGTTCGAAGTCCATCTCGGCAATCCATGCCTTGCGATCGTCCGCGTGGGACAGCTCCGACGGCAGGAATGCCAGATCCCACCATGGCTTCGATCGAGCCGCCGCCAGTGCCGATTCGAGCTCGACCGCCCGAGCACCATCCGGATCATGGATCCACGACTCGACGGCCCGGCGCAGCTCGAGCATCTCGGTCACATCCGCCGGCGCGTGGCCGGCTCTTCGCAGCTGCTCGGCGGTGGCG
>Ga0193751_1001177_pt1 | contig 17225 bp, 15 predicted proteins | sample L1c2metaG_FD_143050 | JGI IMG/M metagenome (GOLD analysis project Ga0193751, IMG submission 143050) | Soil microbial communities from a riparian zone of the East river system, Colorado, United States - L1c2 | ecosystem: Environmental > Terrestrial > Soil > Riparian zone | place: USA: East River... | reverse complement strand
GCCCATCGGGACATTCAAGTTGATGCCCTTGGGCGGGATCGGCTTGAGGAACCACTTGTCGTAGATCGCATTGATCTCGCCGCTCTTGTAGATCGCGGTCATCGCGTTATCGACCACCTTCTTGAACGCCGGATCGTCGCGGCGCAGCATGATGCCGTAGGGCTCGACCGACAGGGGATCGGCGGAAATGACGTAGTCGGACGGCGTCTTGGCGCTGGCGACGAGCGAATAGAGAATGATGTCGTCCATCACGAAGGCGGCGGCGCGGTCGGTCTCGACGGTGAGGAACGCCTCGGCATGGTCCTTGGCGGCCAGGATGTTGAGGCCGAGATTGCGCTGCCCGTTGATCTCGGTGATCTGCTTGATGTTGGTGGTGCCCGAGGTCGAGATGATGGTCTTGCCCTTGAGGTCGTCGACTGTCTTCAGGTTCGCCGACTTCTTCGAGGCGAAGCGGTTCGCCGTGACGAAATGGGTGATGGTGAAGGCGACCTGCTTCTGGCGGTCGAGGTTGTTGGTGGTCGAGCCGCATTCCAGATCGACGGTGCCGTTGGCGATCAGCGGGATGCGGGTGGACGAGGTCACCGGGTTGAGCTTGACCTCGAGCTTGTCGAGCTTCAGCTCCTTCTTGATCGCGCCGACGACGCGGTCGCACAGGTCCATGGCGTAGCCGACGACCTGCTGGTTGTCGTCATAGTAGGAGAACGGCATCGACGCTTCGCGGTGGCCGAGCGTGATCGTTCCGCTGTCCTTGATCTTCTTGAGCGTGCCGGTGAGCTCCTCGGCGCCGGCCGCGTTGCTGCCGAGCGCGGCGAGTGTCGCCGCCAGAATGACAAGTCGCATTGTCCCCTCTCCACGGTTGACGTGAGGTTAGCTCAGCGTCGCAACTTTCTTGCGCTCGATCAACTCGAAATCGATCGCCGCGCCGAGGCCGGGGCCCGTCGGGGCGTGCACCAGGCCCTGGGCGTCGACGCCGATGTCCTGCGCCAGCCCGTATTTCTGCGCCCCGTCGGGCAGCAGCACCTTGAAGAACTCGCAGTTCTTGATCGCCATGATGACGTGCAGGTTGGCCACGTTGTTGAGCGAGTTGCCGCCGTGGTGCACCTCGTATTTCATGTGGAACGCCTCGGCGAGGTGCGCGGTCTTGATCAAGGTCGTGATCCCGCCCTTGACGGCCACGTCGCCACGCAGGAAATCGGTGGCGCGCTGAATGATCCAGGGGGCGTAGCTGTCGAGCCCCGCCTGGGGGTACTCGGTCGCCATCAGCGGAATGTCGAGCTTCTCGCGCAGCTTGACGCAGTTGTAGATGTCCTGGTCGGCGAGCGGGTCCTCGTACCAATAGAAGCCCAGGTCCTCGATGGCGCGGCCGACCCGCAGCGCCGTGTCGTAATCGTACGACCACACCGAATCGAGCATGAGGGTGTACTCGTCGCCGGCCGCCTTGCGCACGGCCGCGCACACCTTGATGTCGTCGCGCCAGCTCTGCGGCGGGTGGATCTTGTAGGCGCTCCAGCCGGCGGCCTTGAAATGCGCCACCTGATCGACATAAGCCGCCGCCGTCTCGTGCACCTGCGAGCTGGCGTAGGCCGGCACCCGCGCGCGGTACGAGCCGAGGAGCTGGTGGATCGGCATGTCGGCGGCCTTGCCGGCGATGTCCCACAGCCCGATGTCCATGGCGCCGATCGCCCGCACCGAGGCGGTGCGGCTGCGCTTCCACATCGCCTGATAGAGCCGCTCGCGTTCGAGCGGGTCCTGCCCGATGACGATGGGCTTGAGGTACTGGACGAGGCCCGGTCCGTCGTGCGCGGCGGAATGGTAGGCGGAGCCGAGAAAGGCGTGGCCGTCGATGCCCTCGTCGGTCCTGACGGTCACGAGCCCGAGCTGGCTGCCGCCGCCGAAGCGCCCCGTATGGGCGGCATAGCGGGTCGCCGGAATGTCGTCCCAGGCGAAGAGCGTCACGGTCACGTCGGTGATTTTCATGGGGGCTTGATCCTTGCCATGTGGTCGTCACCGCCCGCGCAGGCGGGCGATCCAGTATCCGCCGACGCGCCGGGTATATCCGAACTGGACGTGTTATTGGATGCCCCCGCCTGCGCGGGCCATGACGTGTTAGAGTATATCGATGCGCCGTGATCCCTGGCGGGGGTCTTGACGTGTGCAGAGACCATAATTCTAAGTGGATGTATCATCGACAGCCGGGTTGGACCAGCTTTCGAGTCTGCCGTACGGGGTCCGTCGGTAAGATCGCATGAATCCGGAGAATCGCAGGAAACTTGCGGATCGAGTCGTCAAGGCCGCGGAGGCTTCGCTCGCGCCCAGAATTACGTGAGCCCCATCGACGTGCTCCTCGGGATCGGATGGCTTGACCCCGGTGCGGTGCAACGCTGGCGGCAGGGGCAGATCGATTGCCTCGAGGGTGCCGTTCAGGCAAATCTGTCGCGCATATCGGAGGGCATGAAACTGTTCCGGTCCTGGGCAAGCGCGAAGGGCTTGTTCGCGAGCGAGACGCACTACGTCGCGCGGACGCCGCAGCGACAGACGCTGCGTTTCAGCCGGAGCGGGAACCCCAAGATCGAGAAGCTGTACCGGACCCATTGGGTTTCGCGCGAGCTTTCCGAACGCAAGCGGGAGCGTTTGGCGGATAAAGCGAGCCGCGCTCCGGACCTGGTGGTGATCCAGCCTTTGAACGACGCGTGGACCTGCCACCGGTGCGGCGGCACCGGCGATCTTCTCATGATGGAAAACCCCGGCCCGGCGTGCTTGCGCTGCGTCGGCCTCGATCATCTTGAATTCTTGCCCGGGGGAAATGCATTGCTCACCCGCAGGGTCAGGGCGAAAAGCGCGAGACATGCCGTCGTGGTGCGCTTCAGCAGAAGCCGGCGCCGCTATGAACGGCAAGGCCTGCTGGTCGCCCCGGGTGCCGTGATGGAAGCGCAACGCGAACTCGAAGAAGAGAAACGCGAGTAACCGTCTGGTAGATTGGGCTCGCGCTCCTCAATCCCTCACCCTGACGTAACTCCCCGGGGCGTCCTCGATGGGCTTGCGCTTGCCGCCGCCCGGCTCGCGCGCGGGGACCTCCGCCGGGTCCTGCGCCTTCACCCAGGCGACCCAGTCGGGCCACCACGAGCCCGGATGCTGCTGCGCGCCCGCGATCCAGCCGTCGAGGTTGCCGGTCGGCGGGCCGCCGGTCCAATAGCCGTATTTCTCCTTGGCGGGCGGATTGACCACGCCGGCGATGTGGCCGGAGCCGGCGAGATCACATCGCACCGGGCCGCCGAAGAACTTCGAGCCGAGGAACGCGGATTTCGCCGGCGCGATGTGATCCTCGCGGGTCGCGAGATTGTAGACCGGCACCGTCACCCGGCCGAGATCGATATTCTCGCCGGCGATGGTCATCTCGCCCTTGCTCAGCTTGTTGTCGAGATAGCAGTTGCGCAGATAGAACGAATGGTTCGCCGCCGGCATGCGGGTAGCGTCCGAGTTCCAGTACAAAAGGTCGAACGGGAACGGCGCCTTGCCCTTGAGATAATTGTTGATGACGTAGGGCCAGATCAGGTCGTTCGAGCGCAGCAGGTTGAAGGCGTTCGCCATCTTGCCGCCTTCAAGATAGCCGCGCTCGGCCATGCGCCGCTCCACCGACTGGACCTGCTCCTCGTCGACGAACACCATGAGGTCGCCCGCATAGGTGAAGTCGACCTGCGCGGCGAACAGGGTCGCTGACATGATGCGCTCGTCGCCGTGGGCGGCCATGTAGGCGAGCGCGATCGACAGCAACGTGCCGCCGACGCAGTAGCCGATGGCGTGCACCTTGTCCTCGCCGGTGACCTCGGCGATGACGTCGAGCGCCTCGATCGGCCCCTCGCGCATGTAGTCCTCGAAGCTCTTCTGCGCGAGGCGGGCGTCCGGGTTGACCCAGGAAATGACGAACACGGTCAGCCCCTGGTCGACGCACCATTTGATGAAGGATTTCTCCGGTGAAAGGTCGAGGACGTAGAACTTGTTGATCCATGGCGGCACGATCAGCAGCGGCCGCTTGAGCACGGTCTCGGTCGCCGGCGCATACTGGATGAGCTGCATCAGGTCGTTCTGGTGGATCACCTTGCCGGGGGTGAGCGCGAGGTTGCGCCCGACCGCGAACATCGAGGCGTCCGACTGGCGGATCTTCAGCTCGCCGTGGCCCGCCTCGATGTCCTCGGCCAGCATGTGCATGCCGCGCACCAGGTTCTCGGCGTTCGACGACACGGTCTCGCGCAACAGCTCCGGATTGGTGAGCACGAAGTTCGACGGCGAGATCGCGTTGACGATCTGGCGCACGTAGAACTCGGCCTTCTGCCGGGTGTGCTCGTCGAGCCCCTTGGCGTCCTTGACCAGATGGTCGGCCCATTGGCCGGTGAGCAGATAGGCCTGCTTGAGGAAATCGAAGAACTGGTTCGACGACCATTCCGGATCGGCGAACCGCTTGTCGCGCGGGTCGGCCTTGGCGGCCGGCTCGGCCGGCTCCCCGGCCATGCGCTTGACCGCCGAAGCCCACAGGTCGAGGTAGGCGCGCCCGAGGCTGGTCTGCACCTCCACGGCGCGCTGCGGGTCGACCAGCCAATATTCCGCCACCCGGCTGAGCGTCTTGACCGCGTCGCTCACCTCCTCGGCGGCGTCGGTCTTGATCGCGCCGTCCTCGCGCGGCTTGAGATAGGCGGCGAGCGCCTTGCCGCCCTCTTCGACCATGCGGGCGATGTTGCGGGAAAACTGCTCGATGTCGACCGTGCTGGCCGGCGTCATGCCGGCCGGCGCGACGCCCGCCGGCGGCCTGCCCGCCCCGCCAGGCCCGCCTTTTCCGGTCAACCGGCTGTTTTGCTTCATGGTTTCGACATATTAGCGCTATAGGCGAGGCTCAAGCCATTCCGTCGCGCAACTGTCCCTGAATTTGGTATAGCGTAGGCATGATGTCGAGGTTGCGACCAGTGCGTTCAAAGGCCCGTGCGCCGAGGATGGTCGCGCTGTTGCTCGCGGCCGGCGCGCTTGCGGGCTGCTCGTCGACCATCGACATCGGCACGGTCGACAAGGGCATCGACATGATCCCGACCGCCGCGGGCGGGCTGCCCTCCAACGCCCCCCAGCGCTCGGCGACCCCGCCGCAATACCCCGCGGTCAACGCGATGCCGCAGCACCGCGAAGCGCTGCCGCTCACCGACGACGAATTGAACCGGACCAAGTCCGAGTTGACCACCCTGCGCAACAAGCAGGAGGAGATGGCCGGCACCGCGCCGAAGCCGGCCGCGGCGCCGGAGAAAAAGCAGGCCGATGCGGCCAAGGGCGCGGCCAAAGGGGCCAAGAAGCCCAAGCAACCGACGGAATTGTCGTCGGCCAAGGACCAAAGCAAGTAAGCGGGCCGCGCTGCCGTCGCCGCCCGGCAGGGCGATTGCGCACTGCACAATTTCGCATTTACCGTCCGACCCGTGATAATAAGACGCGCGATCCGGCCCCGCCGAGAGACCGACGAGCACCTAAGGCCATGGAAGAATTTCACCGCATCCGCCGTCTGCCGCCCTACGTGTTCGAGCAGGTCAACCGCGCCAAGGCGGCTGCGCGCAACGCGGGCGCCGACATCATCGACCTCGGCATGGGCAATCCGGATCTGCCGGCCCCGGCACACGTGGTCGAGAAGCTCAAGGAAGTGGTGGGCAAGCCGCGCACCGACCGCTACTCGGCCTCGCGCGGCATTCCCGGGCTGCGGCGGGCGCAGGCGGCTTATTACGGGCGGCGGTTCGGCGTGAAGCTCAACCCCGACACCCAGGTGGTGGCGACGCTCGGCTCCAAGGAAGGCTTCGCCAACGTGGCCCAGGCGATCATCGCGCCGGGCGACGTGGTGCTGGTGCCCAATCCGAGCTACCCGATCCACGCCTTCGGATTTCTGATGGCGGGCGGCGTCATCCGCTCGGTGCCGTCCGAGCCCACGCCCGACCTGTTCGCCGCGCTCGAGCGCGCCATCGTCCATTCGATCCCCAAGCCGATCGGGCTCGTGGTATGCTACCCGGCCAATCCCACCGCCTACGTGGCGAGTCTCGACTTCTATCGCGACCTCGTGCCGTTCGCGAAGAAGCACGGCATCTTCATCCTCTCCGACCTCGCCTATGCGGAGGTCTATTTCGACGACAACCCGCCGCCCTCGGTGCTGCAGGTGCCGGGCGCAATGGACGTGACGGTCGAATTCACCTCGATGTCGAAGACCTACTCGATGCCCGGCTGGCGCATGGGCTTTGCGGTCGGCAACGAACGCATCATCGCGGCGCTGGCGCGGGTGAAGTCCTATCTCGACTACGGGGCGTTCACGCCGGTCCAGGTGGCGGCGACCGCGGCGCTCAACGGTCCCGACGACTGCATCGAGGAGATGCGCGCAACCTATCGCCGGCGGCGCGATGCCCTGGTGGATTCGTTCGGGCGCGCCGGCTGGACCATTCCGCCGCCCAAGGCCTCGATGTTCGCGTGGGCGCCGATCCCCGAGCCGTTCCGCCCGATCGGCAGCCTCGAATTCTCGACCATCCTGGTGGAGAAGGCCGAGGTCGCGGTATCGCCCGGCGTCGCGTTCGGCGAGCACGGGGAAGGCTACGTGCGCATCGCGCTGGTCGAGAACGAGCAGCGCATCCGCCAGGCCGCACGCAACATCCGCCGTTTCCTTGAAACCGGGGCGGAAAAGTTGCACAACGTGGTTCCCCTCGCGACCCGGCGCTGACATCCGCCGCCTTCGGAACATTGCATGACCGCGCCGTTGAAAGTCGGTCTCGCCGGGCTCGGCACCGTCGGCGCCACCGTGGTGCGGCTGATCGAGCGCCAGCGCGAGGCGCTCGCCGCGCGTTGCGGGCGGCCGATCGAAATCGTCGCCGTCACCGCGCGCTCCCGCACCAAGGACCGCGGCGTGGATCTCAAGCGGTTGCGCTGGGTGGACGATCCGACCTCGCTCGCGCGAGACCCGGGCATCGACGTGTTCGTCGAGCTGATCGGCGGCGAGGGGGATCCGGCCAAGAGCGCGGTGGAGGCGGCGCTCGCGGCCGGCAAATCGGTCGTCACCGCCAACAAGGCGCTGCTGGCCCGCCACGGCGTCGCGCTCGCGGCGCTCGCCGAGCGCCACCATGTCGCGCTCAATTTCGAAGCGGCGGTCGGCGGCGCCATTCCGATCATCAAGACGCTGCGCGAGGGCCTCGCCGGCAACGCGCTCGCCCGCGTCTACGGCATCCTCAACGGCACCTGCAACTACATCCTCACCCGCATGGAGCAGGAAGAGCTGACGTTTGCCGAATGCCTGAAGGACGCCCAGCGGCTCGGCTACGCCGAGGCCGACCCGTCCTTCGACGTTGACGGCCACGACACCGCGCAGAAGCTCGCGATCCTGGCGAGCCTGTCGTTCGGCATCAAGGTCGACCCCGATGCGGTCTACGTCGAGGGCATCTCGACGATCACGCCCGAGGACCTCGAGGCCGCCGACGAGCTCGGCTACCGCATCAAGCTGCTCGGCGTCGCGGTCGCGACCGAAGCCGGAATCGAGCAGCGCGTGCATCCGACCATGGTGCCGAAGGACTCCGCGATCGCCCAGGTCATGGGCGTGACCAACGCGGTGACCATCGATCCGGATCCGATCAACGAGATCACCCTGGTCGGACCCGGCGCCGGCGGCGAAGCGACGGCCTCGGCGGTTGTGTCCGACATCGGCGACATCGCGCGCGGCGTGCGCACGCCGCCGTTCGGGCGGCCGTCGGCGCACCTGGCGGCGAGCCCGAAGGCGCCGATGCAGCGCCACGAAGGCGGCTATTACATCCGCATGCTGGCGGTCGACCGGCCCGGCACCGCGGCGACGATCGCCACGCGGCTCGCCGAGCAGCAGATATCGCTGGAATCGATCGTGCAGCGCCACCCGGGCGGCCGCCCGCACGGCGGCGACGATCCGGCCGACGCCCTGCCGGTCCCCGTCATCCTCGTCACCTATGCGACCACCGAGGACGCCGTGCGCCGGGCGCTCGATGCGGTGGTGGGCGACGGCGTCATCGTCGGCAAGCCGCAGCTGATCCGCATCGAAAAGACCTGAACTGCGCCGGCGCAACCGGCGGCCATCGGAGGAAGCGCAATGTCGTCGATCGATATCCCGTCGCACCAATTGCTCGAGCGCATTCTCTCGCTCGAGATCGTCCGCGTGACCGAGCGCGCGGCGGTGGCGGCTGCGCGGCTGCGCGGGCGCGGCGACGAGAAGTCGGCCGACCAGGCAGCGGTCGACGCCATGCGGCGCGAGCTCAACAATCTGCCGATCCGCGGCACCGTCGTAATCGGGGAGGGGGAGCGCGACGAGGCGCCGATGCTGTTCATCGGCGAGGAGGTCGGACGCCAGACCGGCGCCAAGGTCGACATCGCGGTCGATCCGCTCGAAGGCACCACCTTGTGCGCGAAGAACATGCCGGGCGCGATCGCCACCCTGGCCCTCGCCGACGGCGGCACCCTGCTCAACGCGCCGGACGTCTACATGGAGAAGATCGCGATCGGCCCGGGCTACCCCAAGGGCGTGGTCGATCTCGATGCGGCGGCGCAGGAGAACATCATCAGCCTGGCCAAGGCGAAGGGCGTGAAGCCCGCGGACATCACCGCGCTCATCCTCGACCGGCCGCGTCACGCCGACGTCATTGCCGCCGTGCGCGGGGTCGGCGCCGCGGTGCGGCTCATCACCGACGGCGACGTCGCCGGCGTCATCCACACCGCCGACCCGGAGAACACCGGCATCGATATCTATCTCGGTATCGGCGGCGCGCCTGAGGGTGTGCTGGCGGCGGCGGCGCTGCGCTGCATCGGCGGACAGATGCAGGGCCGCCTGGTGCTCGATACCGATGAAAAGCGCAAGCGCGCCACCCACATGGGCATCAAGGATCCGCGCAAGAAGTACGCGATGGAGGACTTGGTCAAAGGCGATTGCCTGTTCGCCGCGACCGGGGTCACCGACGGCTCAATGCTGCGCGGCGTGAAGTTCCGGCCCGACGTGATCGAGACCGAAACCGTGGTGATGCGCTCGGCGACCGGCACGGTGCGCTGGATCCGCGCCGAGCATCGCGAGCACGGCAAGTTTCATCTCGGTTGAGCGCGAACGGCGAAACGCCGCCTTGTGGAAAGTCACAACGATGTCCCGCCCGGGCCATAATATGGTCAGGGCGGCGGGCGACTTTGGGAGGGTAGGGGGTGATTCACGAGGGTCACTCATGGGGACACGTCTCGGACTTTCCGAATTGCGGCCGGTTGAAGTGGCGATGCTGTTCTCCAGCGTCGCGCTGGTCGCAATGCTCGCCTTGGGCTTGCTGATCTGAACGATTGAGGGCATCGAGCGCGACCCGCCGGCCGGGGGGCCGGCGGGTTTTTTATTGCAGGGAAATGGCCGGCGTCGTTGCCCACAGGCGCGCGTGCGCGGCGGGCGAAATCCGTGCAGACTCCCGAATCATGTCCGTCACCGCCTTGTCCCTCGCGCCGGCCCGCACCGGTCCGCGCCCGTTCCTCGGGGTCGAGCGCTCGGTCTCAGGCCGGCCGTGGCGCGACCGGCTGGACGAGCGCGGGGCGGCGCGCGCGCTCACGATCGCCCAGCGCCACGGCCTGCCCGAGCTGCTGGCGCGCATCCTTGCCGGCCGCGGTGTCGAGGCCGATGCGGTCGAGGCGTTCCTCGACCCCAGCGTGAAGCGGCTGATGCCGGACCCGAACGTCGTCACCGGCATGGCGGCGGCCGCAATCCGCATCGCCGACGCGGTCGCGCGCAACGAGCGGGTCGCCATCTTCGGCGACTATGACGTGGATGGGGCGACCTCGGCGGCCCTGCTGGCGCGATTCCTGCGCCATGCCGGGCTCGATCCCGAGGTCTATATTCCCGACCGCCTGTTCGAGGGCTACGGCCCCAACGTCGAAGCGATCCGCGGCCTCGCCGAACGCGGCGCGCGGCTGCTGGTCACCGTCGATTGCGGCACCACCAGCCTGGAGGCGCTCGCCGAGGCGCAGCGGCTCGGCCTCGAGACCATCGTCATCGACCATCATCAGGCGGACACGCAGCTGCCGCCCGCGCTCGCGGTGGTCAATCCCAACCGGCTCGACGACCTATCCGGCCTCGGCTATCTCGCCGCCGCCGGCCTCGTGTTCCTGGTGCTGGTCGCGGTCAACCGTGCGCTGCGCGCCCGCGGCTTCTGGACGCCGCCGCGGCCCGAGCCCGACCTGCTCGGCCTGCTCGACCTGGTCGCGCTCGGCACCGTCGCGGATGTCTCGCGGCTCGAAGGCCTCAACCGCGCCTTCGTCGCCAAGGGCCTCATCGCCATGCGCCGGCGCGAGCGCGTCGGGCTCACGGCGCTGATGGACGCGGCGCGGCTCGCCGGACCGCCGGAGCCGTGGCACCTCGGCTTTCTGCTCGGGCCGCGCATCAATGCGGGCGGACGCATCGGCCGCGCCGACCTGGGCGCCAAGCTGCTGCTGACCGAGGATCTCTCCGAGGCCGCGGCGATCGCGGCCGAGCTCGACCGGCTCAACCTCGAGCGCCAGGCGATCGAGCAGGCAACCCTGGCGGTGGCGGAAGCCGAGGCGACGGCGGCGCTCGGCCTCGAGGAGCGCGGCGCGGTCGTCGTCACCGCGGCGGCCGGCTGGCATCCCGGTATCGTCGGCCTGGTGGCGGCGCGGCTGAAGGAGCGGTTCGGCCGGCCCGCGTTCGCCATCGCGCTCGAGCCCGGCGGCACCGGAACCGGCTCGGGACGCTCGATCCAGGGAGTCGATCTCGGCCGCGCGGTTCGCCGCGCCGTGGCCGAAAAGCTGCTGCTCAAGGGTGGCGGGCATGCCATGGCGGCGGGCGTCACGTTGCGCCACGACCGCCTGGCGCCGTTCCGCGCCTTCCTGGAAACGGAGCTTGCCGCCGCGGTCGAAGCGGCCCGGCGCGACCGGGCGCTCCTCATCGACGGCGCCGTGACGGCTACCGCCGCCGGCCCCGCGTTCCACGCCATGATCGCGCGCGCCGGCCCCTATGGTGCCGGCAATCCGGAGCCGGTGTTCGCGCTGCCTTCCCATGTCATTGCCTATGCCGAGGAGGTCGGCCAGGCGCATGTGCGGGTGCGGCTCAAATCCGGCGACGGCACGGGCCTAGCGGCGATCGCCTTCCGGGCGGCCGGCCAGCCGCTCGGCCACGCGTTGCTCAAGAACCGCGGCCGCGCCGTCCATGCCGCCGGCACCCTGGCGCTCGACCGCTGGCAAGGCGAGGAGCGCGTGCAGTTGCGCCTCATCGACCTCGCCGCCGACGATCCGCTCGGGCGGGTTTAGGGCTTGCGCTCCCGACCAATGCCGGATGCGATCTTTGCTTCCGCGCTCGTCGTTCCGGAGCAGTAGGCGGCTTCAAGAACGCCGACGCTGAGTGGAAAACGCAAGAACGTCGTCGGCTCAAAGGGAGAGCACGAGACGAAGGCCATTCTCTACTTCGGCGAGGAGCTGCACATTGAGCTTACCCAGCCGTTCCGTCAGAAATGACCTGTCGACCGTAATGATCTGCGAGACGTTGACCACCGAGGGCCTTTCGAGTCCGGTTCCTCTTACGGGAACGCGAACGTTTCCAGGAGCATCGGCCAAACGTGGGTTCGTGGTGATGACGGCCGCGATGACCGTGTTGATATAGCTTTGATTGAAGCTATCCGCCGATATGATCAGGAGCGGTCGCCGAAACCCTGGACCAGACCCGGAGGGCTCGGGAAGGGAAGCCCACCAGATCTCGCCACGGCGCATCGCTATTCGTTCCGCGAGAGGGTGCGATGTTGAAGCGCGGCAAAAGCGGGATCAAGGGATGAAACTTCTCGATCCGGGCCATAAACTTCATTCAAACGAGCGGTGACGAACTCCTCACTGTGCTTCTCGACAAGCGCGTCCAACGCCTTCGCATAGAGTTTGCTGCGGGAGATGCCCCATCGAGCAGCGAGCTGTTCCGCGGAGTGAAAAATGCGGTTCGGAATCGAGACGGCTGTCTTCATAGGAGAAGTATGACCATGGTCATACCAATGTCAAGCCCGTTCCAATCCGGCAGCGTTCGCGCCTCATCGACCTCGCCGCCGAGGATCCGGTCGGGCGGGTGTAGGATCGGTTGAGCCGCGCATCGCGCGCGAAACCTCCGCAGCCCGCGATGCAAGGCGAAATCAGTTGAGTCGATCGACCCACGTGCCGCACCGCATCTTCTACGGCTGGTATGTCGTCGGCGCGATCGCGCTGGTGCTCACCACCACGTCCGGGCTCGGCTTCTACAATCTGTCGGTGCTGCTCGACGCCTTCGTGACGGAACGCGGGTTCCCGGTGGCGTTGGCGAGCGGTGCCACCGCCTGCTATTTCGTCGGCTCCGGCACCGGCGGCGTGCTCGCCGGCTGGCTGATCGACCGCGTCGACCCGCGCATCGTTGTCATCGCCAGCGCCGTGCTGAGCGCGGTGGCGTTCGCCTGTCTCGGTTTGCTGCACGCGCCGTTCCAGCTCTACCTGTTCCATATCGTGTTCGGCCTCTGCTACGGCTGCGGCGGCATCATCCCCAACATCACCACGGTGGCGCGCTGGTTCGAGGCGCGCCGGTCGCTGGCGATCTCGATCGCCTCGACCGGCCTTTCCCTTGGCGGCATCGTGATCACGCCGGTGTCCGCCTTCCTGATCGAGCATCGCGGCATTGCCGGCGCGGCGCCGTGGCTCGCCCTGACCCTGCTGGTCGGCGTGGTGCCGCTGACCGCATTGGTCGTGCGGCCCAACCCGCAGTCGATGGGGCTCGCTCCGGACGGCGTCGCGCCCATGCGCGGCGGCCCGCCGGCGTCTGTGCCGCCGCGCACGACGTTCGCCGACGCGCGCCGCAGCCGCTTCTTCGTCGGGGTCGCCGCGTCCTATTTCTTCGTCATGGGCGCGCAGGTCGGCGCCATCGCCCATCTCTATCGCTTGGCCAAGACCGGCGCCGGCGCCGACATCGCGGCGCTTGCCGTCGCGCTGCTGGCGGGCGCCAGCGTCTGCGGCCGCCTTGCCGGCGGCTGGATCCTGCTCAAGGTGCCGGCCCGTGCGTTCACCCTCGCGCTGTTCGCGCTGCAGGGGGCCGCGCTCGCCGTGCTGGCGGTCGCGGCGCACAAGGGCGTGCTTCTCGCCGGCGTCGTCATGTTCGGCCTGGTCATGGGGAACATCCTGATGATGCAGCCGCTCCTGCTCGCCGAGGCCTTCGGCACCCACAGCTTCGGCCGCATCTACGCCATCAGCAATTTTATCACCGTGCCGGGCGTGGCCGGCGGTCCGGCGTTGCTCGGCATCGCCTTCGCGGCGACCGGCGGCTACGCGGTTCCTTATATGGCCGCGGCGGCAACGTCGCTTCTCGGGATCGCGATCCTGCTGAGCGCGGGGCCGCCTACCGCCCGGTCGCCCGCGCGGGCTTCGACATCAGCAGATTGAGGTCGACCGCCATGCCCATGGCGAGATAGCCGGCGCGGTTGGGATGCAGCTTGTCGCCCGGCCCGCCGGTCGTGCTCTCGGGAACGAACTCCGGTTTGAGGCTGCCAGTCTGCGCATCGGCGGTCGCCGCGTCGAAATCGGCGACCCCGTCGAACAGGCCCGACGTGCGGATGAAGTCGTTGAGCGCCTTGCGCTTGGCGTCCTGCTCGGGCGTCCCGTGGGCGGCGTTGGAACTGCCGAGCGCCGAGGTCAAGGTCGCGCCGACGATGCGGACGCCCGGCGCCCGGGCGCGGATGCGAGCCACTATGTCTTTCATGCCGGCCTCGACCGCCTCGGCGCTGGCGTTGCCGTTGCGGCTGAAGTCATTGATGCCCTCGAGCCAGATCACCGCCGAAAGGCCGGACAGGCTGAGCACGTCGCGCTCGAGGCGCTGGCCTGCCGCCGGCCCGCCCGCGAACGGCTTTTGCGCGGAATACTCCGCCGGGCCGATCACCTGATTGCCGCCGATGCCGGCGTTCACCACCGCCACGTTGCGGCCGAGCGCATGCAGCCGGCGCGACAGCACGTTCGGCCAGCGGTCTTCCCCGTTGATGGTGGAGGCGGTGCCGTCGGTGATCGAATCGCCGAAGGTGACGATCAGTTGCGTATCGGCCGGCGCCATCATGTCGAGCGCGTCGAGGAAGTACCAGGACGCCGTGCTGAACGGAAAGGCTGCCTCGTCCTCCGCGCCCTTGGCGCCGGCGCCCGGCGCGGTGACGTAAGACGTGGTCAGCGCCTTGGCGTGCCAAGTCATCGGGCCGCTCTCGCCGGCGACATGGAAGCTCACCGCGAGCCTGCGCCCGGCGAGGTCGTTGCCGTTGCCTTTGACGAACGGTAGCGCCACCGGATCGCTCCAGGCGAACTGGCCCGGCGCAATGGTGATGGCGGGCTTGCCGCCGAAGCTCACCGCCCGGCTCGAGCCCGCCACCACGCCGGCGCTTGCAAGCTGCAGGCCGACGAACACGCCGTCGAAGGTGACCGGCCTGGTGCCGAGCGCATTCGACAGCCGCACGCGCGCCTGCCGGCCCCAGATGTCGGGCGTGACGATCAGGCGGAACGTCTGGTCGCGCGCGCCGGTCTCCGGTGCCGGAAAGGCAAAGCGCAGATCGGGCTGGGCCGACGGATTGCCGACCGGGTAGGGGCCCTGGACCGAAGCGGCCCACGCCGTGACCCATTTCTGGGATTGCGCCGGCGCCGCCGACGGCGCCATGGCGAGTGCGACGATGAACGTGAGCGACGGGATCAGGCGCATGCGGTATCCTGCTGGTGAAAATGGAGCCATGCGCCGTTTACCACGCCGGAGCGTCACGAGACCATGCTGGCGACGCATGCGTTTGAACCCGGTGTGCGTGTCAGCTATGGTCGCGCCGCTTGCGTGAGGAGTGACAGATGCGTGCGTTGAGCCGTCGCGATGCGCTGGCGCTGGGGGTTGGAACCGCTGCGGCGTGGGCTGCTCCGCGGCGCTCGCGCGCGGCGGCGAACGGCGCCGAGGCGGAGATCGCCAAGTTCACCGGCGGCAAGACCGCCGAGCCGGGCCGCATCGCCATCGACCTGCCGGAGATCGCCGAGAACGGCACCGCGGTTCCGCTGGCGGTGACGGTCGAAAGCCCGATGACGCCCGCCGATCATATCACCGAGGTGCTGGTGATCGCCGACGCCAACCCGATGCCGCGCATCGCCACGTTCCACTTCACGGCGCTGTCCGGCCGCGCGGAAGCGGCAACGCGCATACGCCTTGCCGCGACCGAAAATGTGATCGTAGTGGCGCGCACCGGCGATGGCCGCTTTTATACCGCGCGCAAGGAAGTGAAAGTGACGATCGGCGGCTGCGGAGGGTAGCAGTGATCAGTGATCAGAATAAGCGCGAGCGGGGCTCTGATTACTGGTAACTGATCACTGATCTCTGAAACGGAGTTTGCCATGGCGGAGCGACCGCGCCTCAAGGTTCCCAAAGAGGCCAAGAAGGGCGAGGTGATCGAGATCAAGACGTTGATCTCGCACGCGATGGAATCCGGCCTGCGCAAGGACGATTCCGGCGCGCTGGTGCCGCGAAAGATCATCAATCGCTTCACCTGCGAGTTCAACGGCAACCCGGTGTTCGCCTGCGACCTGGAGCCGGGAATGGCGGCCAATCCGTATTTCCAGTTCACCGTCAAGGTCGAGGAGAGCGGCACCTTCCGGTTCAGCTGGACCGACGACGACGGCACCGTTGTCACGGCGGACGAAGCCATCACCGTCACCTAGAAGCCCTCACGGTCACGTAGATGCGTCTCGCCCGGGTCGTTTCGCAAACGTGTCTTGCAAGGATCTGCTGGCGCGCCGGCGGGCCGGTCGCACTGGCCGCGCTTGGCATCGCGCTGTGCCTGCATCCCTCGACTGGTACCACGGAGAAATCCGGCGCGGCGCCGCTCGCGCTCGACGCGGATGCGTCGGCGCGGCCATGGGTGCGTTACCACGGATGGCCGACGCGGGACGCCGCGCAGTTCAACACCCTGGCGGCGCTGGCGTCTCCGCCCGCGCCGGCGGCGCCGCGCAAGCTCAACGTGCCGCTGGCTGGCGACGCGGCCAAGGGTCAGGCCCTGGTGGCTGACCGCACCCGCGGCGGCTCGTGTCTTGCCTGTCATGTCATGGGGCCGGCCGGCAACGCCGATCTTCCGGGCAACGTCGGGCCCGACCTCTCCGAGATCGGCAAGGCCGGCCGCGACGACGCATGGCTGTTCAACTATGTCTACGACGCGCGCGTCTACAATCCCGACACGCTGATGCCGCCGTGGGGGACGAACGGCATATTCAACGACGCGGAGATCGGCGACATCGTCGCCTTCCTCAAGACGCTGACAACGCCGGCGCAGTATCATGACGTGCTCGACGACCCGGCGAAGCGACCGGCGCCGCTCGAGAAGCGCGACAATCTCGACTCCATGCTCAATCCCGGCATGTGGGCGGTCGAGGACAAGGCGCCCGCGCTGTGGGCTTTGCCCGGGCCGAACGGCTCCGCCTGCGCGACCTGCCACCAGCAGCCGGCGCAAGCGTTCAAGGCCTGGGCGGCCGCCATGCCGAAGTGGGAGCCGCGGCTCGACAAGGTGCTCGGCGTCGAGGAATTCGTCACCCGCCACGCCAAGGCGACCACCGGCCACGTTTGGCTGATGCAGAGCGAGGAGAATACGGCGCTTGCGATCTATCTGCGCTTTCTCGCCAATGGCGGCACGATCGACGTCGACACGCAAAGCGCGCCCGCCAAGGCGGCCTACGGGCGCGGCGAGGCGCTGTCGACGCGCAAGGTCGGGCAGCTCAATTTCGCCTGCGTCGATTGCCATGGCGCGGCGCGCGGCGCGAACAAATGGATCCGCGGCCAGTGGCTCGCGCAGATGCGCGGGCAACTCGATCATTTCCCCACGTGGCGCACCAGCCAGCAGGCGGTCTGGGACATCCGCAAGCGCTTCCAGTGGTGTCAGGTCGCGATCTGGGCGAACGAGCTGCCGCCGGACGCCAAGGAATACGGCGATCTCGAGCTTTATCTCACTGCGCAGAGCAACGGCTTGAACCTCAGCGTGCCCGGAATCAGGCATTGATCTCCCGCCGCGAGGCCCTGCAGGTCGCCGCCGCGGCGGCGGCCGTGTGCGCCGTCAACGGCCTCGGGCCGATCGGGCGCGTCGCCGCCCAACAGCGCCTCAGCGAGGACGAGCTGCTGCGGTTCGCGCCGCTCGGCAACGTCACTTTGCTGCACATGGCCGACCTGCATGCGCAGCTTGCGC
>Ga0193751_1001176_pt1 | contig 17226 bp, 17 predicted proteins | sample L1c2metaG_FD_143050 | JGI IMG/M metagenome (GOLD analysis project Ga0193751, IMG submission 143050) | Soil microbial communities from a riparian zone of the East river system, Colorado, United States - L1c2 | ecosystem: Environmental > Terrestrial > Soil > Riparian zone | place: USA: East River... | reverse complement strand
GAGAGGGCCCAACAAGCTATCCCTTAACGACTGCGGTGGGACAAGAAGTCCGGGCATGCGAGAGTTGATCATGAAGCACACATGCAACCCCTTTCTCCGCGGAGCACTTCGGCTGCCCCTCTGCGTCGCCCTGGCGTTTGGGACCGTCTCTGCAGCGCATGGCGAGCAAGCGGCGCGCATAGTGCTCGACGGGAACAGCTCGGGGCGCACCTTTGACGGCCTGGGGGCGGTGAGTGCGGGGGCGTCGTCGCGGTTGCTGATCGACTATCCGGAGCCGCAGAGAAGCCAGATCCTCGATTATCTGTTCAAGCCCGGATACGGCGCCGCCCTGCAGCGGCTCAAGGTTGAGATTGGCGCGGATGTCAATTCCACTGATGGCTCCGAGCCGAGTCATCGGCGCACAGCCGCCGATCACGACACGACCCGCGGCTATGAATGGTGGCTGATGACGGAGGCGCACAAGCGCAACCCCAAGATCATTCTCGAGGCGCTGCCATGGGGCGCGCCGCATTGGGTGGAAAATCCGACGGCGAAGGCGGGCGAGCCCAATTTGTACTCGTCCAACATGGCCAAGTACGTGGTCGATTTCATCGAATCGGCGCGCCGTGATTATGGGCTGGATATCGCCGTCGTCGGCATTTGGAACGAGCGCAAGGAGGACGTCGGCTACATCAAATCCCTGCGCGCGCTGCTCGATCAGCATCATTTGGCCACGAAGATCGTGTGCTGCGACACGGATTGGGCCATCGCCGATGCGCTGCCCAAAGATCCTGAGCTCTCAGCTGCTGTCTACGCCCTAGGCTCGCATTACCCGCGCGACAAGGACGGCGCCCCCAGCACCACGGCGGCGGCGCGGCAGAGCAACAAACCGCTGTGGTCGAGCGAGGATCAGCCCAATCAGGGCGAAGGCCCGATCGTGAGCCGCGATTGGATCATCGGCGGGCGCATCATGGCGCACCGCTACAATGAGAATTATCTTAAGGGCGGCTGGACCGCGACTGAGATCTGGAGCCCGGTCACCTCATATTACGACAATCTGGCGGCCCCTAATTCGGGCCTGATGTACGCTAATACTCCCTGGTCGGGCCATTATAACGTGCAATCGACCATATGGGTGACAGCACACACCACCCAATTCGCGCAGCCGGGGTGGCGCTATCTGGACGCGAGCAGCGGCGCTCTGGCCGGGAAGGGCAGTTACGTGACGCTGCAGTCTCCTGACCGGCGCAACTGGAGCATGGTGCTGGAGACGATCGGCGCTCAGGCGACGCAACCGCTGTCGTTCCAGATAGCAACGGCCGCGCGCAACCTCCGGAGGAAGCGCCGTTCCCGCTGCCATACGCCGATGATTTCGAGCGAACGGCCGTGGGCCGCGCGCCGAAGTTCTTGTCCGACCAGGATGGCGCCTTCGAGGTTCAACCATGCTCCGGGCGCGAGGGGCGCTGCCTGCGTCAGGCGATCACGGAAGAGCCTGTCCCCTGGGCGGCCACGCCCGAGCCCTACACCCTGATGGGCAACGCGCAATGGGCGGACTACAACGTGAGCGCGGATGTTCAGGTCCCCGCCAAAGGCGTGGCGACGCTCATAGGACGGATCGATTCCGCTGACACTTTTGTCGAGGAGAAGGCGAAAGGGCCGAGCGGCTATGTGCTGAGCCTGGAGGCCGATGGGGCGTGGCAGCTCATCTCCAGGATCTTCAACAAGCCCGATGTTATGCTGGCGAAGGGGACGGCGACCGTTCAGCCGCTCAGTTGGCATCATCTCGAGTTGAGCTTCGCCGGGCGCAAGATCACGGCGGCCCTTGATGGGCAGCGCCTGGTTGAGGCGGAAGACGCGACGCACGCGCGCGGCATGGTGGCGCTTGGCTCGTCATGGGATCAAATCTTGTTCGACAATCTGCGGATTGCGCCGTGACGTTTAACGTCCAGGTCTCGCAGTCCAACTATCAACATCCCACTCAATTCCGCAAGCTGTCACAAAGTGTCCGCATTGCGTGGAAAGCGGACACTCGCGCACCCTGGCAACGGCAGTTATGTGCAACCTAGTTCGACCCTGATCGCTGGGCCGGGAGGAGCTGCTGCGAATGAAAGTTTCGGTGATCGGCCTCGGGCGCATGGGAGCGAATATTGCTCGCCGCCTGATGCGCGGCGGGCATGAGGTCGTTGGTTTCGACCGCATTCAGAGCAACGTGCATGAGCTGGTCGCGGAAGGCGCAATCGGCGCCGGCTCGCTGGAAGAAGCGGCCTCGCATCTCGACACTCCGCGGATATTCTGGGTGATGTTGCCGGCGGGCGCCCCGACCGAGGAGACAATCGCGACACTCCAGACAATTGCACAGCCCGGCGATGTCGTGATCGACGGCGGCAACACCTTCTTCAAGGACGACGTCCGTCGCTCCAAAGAGTGTCGTAAGTGTGGCATCCATTACGTCGACGTCGGGACATCGGGAGGCGTTTGGGGGCTCGAGCGCGGCTATTGCCTGATGATCGGCGGCGACCGGCAAGTCGTCGAGATTCTCGATCCGATCTTCGGCGCCCTCGCGCCCGGTTACGGGACGCTGCCGCGCACCCCGGGCCGCGAGGGGAGCGATGATCGTGCCGAGCGCGGCTATATTCACGCCGGCCCGGCTGGTGCGGGACACTTCGTCAAGATGGTCCACAACGGGATCGAATACGGCCTCATGCAGGCTTACGCTGAAGGCTTTGACGTTCTCAAAGGGCGGGCTTCCGAGAAGCTTCCCGAGGAAGAGCGCTTTGCGATCAACCTTCCGGATGTTGCCGAGGTCTGGCGCCGGGGATCGGTGATCTCGTCATGGCTGCTCGACTTGTGCGCGCTGGAACTAGCGCGCGATCATGACCTCGACCAGTTTTCAGGCCGGGTGGCCGATAGCGGCGAGGGTCGCTGGACCGTGGACGCGGCAATGGAAGAGGCTGTTCCAGCGAACGTTCTCGCGGCCGCCTTGTTCGCGCGATATCGCAGCCGCATCGAGCAAAGCTTCGCCGACAAGCTTCTATCCGCCATGCGCTTCGGATTCGGTGGGCATGTCGAGATGCCGCAGTGAACGTCCGCATTGGGTCGGCTGCGGCCGAAGTGGGTGGAAAGCGGACATTGCCCATGAGGCCGGAACAGGCGACAAATTACTACCCATGGTGCGGCACGAAGCTGCCGCCCAAAGGTGAGATCGACCTGTCGGCGCTGCCATGACGGATAAGGACGCACTACTGAGAGGGTGAACCTGACAACCACACCCGAACAATCCGCCCGTTGCGCTTCCCCGCAGCGGTGTCGCGCACATAATCAAACCAGACGGTAAGTCGGTGCAGGTAGGCAAGTTTCAACAGCGAAAACATCGCTTCGTGTGAGGGTCCATCGGGGTCGTCCCGAAGCTTGAAACCGAAGGCCTCGTCAGGTCGACCCTCCACCTTGAAGACGACCTCTCCGTCAATGCGGTCGTCCGCGGGCCCGTAGCCGGACAAGAGTTGATGCACTCTCAGGAAACTTACTAGACCGCACGTGTTCTCCGGTGTCGTGCCGGACGTGTTCTCGACCCCCATCACATCAGGTATGTTTTCGACCGCCATGCCGGCCTCCTCACCCGCATCAGCATCGGTGCGGGAGCCGACCTTAACTCACATTGCGCCTAATGTCCTTAATGGGTCGGTGGCGGCCAGTTTGGGTGGAGAGCGGACATTGCGCTGGCGCGATCCTTCTGCAAGGAATGTCCGTTCGAAGTCGGATCAGGGGCATCCGCGCGGCGGAAGGACCCGGCCATGCTCAGCTTGCGCGCCCATGTGATCATCTGCGCATCGTTGTTCGCCGCATTGCTGCTGATGGTTCCGTTGGCCGGCTTGCTGCACGCAACGGGCCTGATTAAAGATCCAGCCGCCTACAAGATTCCGGCCATCGTGATCGTCGGCGGGCTGTTTGCCGCCTTCGCTTTTTCGGCGGTGCCAGTGATCGTCAAGCTGGTGCTCGGCTTCCAGAAAACGATCGGAAATCAGAACGTGCCGGCGATCCGCTCACTGTTGTCACGGGAGAATCTCATCATCTGGGCGATGTGGGGGCTGATGGGTGCCGGCCTGCTGATCGCCATCCCGGCCGCGATTGCCGATGGTGCCTTCGGCACGGAGCCGCGCCGTGCCGTCGAAAACCTCGCGATAGGGAAATCTCAGGGCGTGCTAGCTGCACGGCCTGGGATGACCGTCGACGAAATGGTCCGGGCCTCGACCCTCAAGCTCGACCCGCGGCCCGGCGCGCCGGTGATATCGGGCGGCGAGGTGTTCGACTTCCGCATTCCGGGATCCAGCGTCGTGTTTCCGGCCTGCCGTTATTATTACATCTCGACCTTCACCCAGGATCCGAGTCGTATCCAAGCCATCTCAATTGGAACGTCGCACCAAAAGCTGACTCGAGCGGAGCGCGATGCGGCTGATGCCGCGCTTCAACAGCGCCTCGCCGCCGATGGATGGCTGACCGGCCACGAGGTGTACAAGACCGAGGAGGACCGGCAGCTGCACGGCGGGTCGAAGCGGGGACCGGAAGGGCGTACCTGGTTCAAGGACGGCACCGTCCTGACCATAGAGGATCCACAGGTCGACGAAGTCGCCCCCGGACAGGATGCGGAAACGGCCACTGTGTGGATCCAGTCGATCTCCTTATGGTCGGCGGACGACTATTCCGGTTTCGACCGCTTGGTCTTCGCGCCGTCGTCACACGAATAGGTCAGGTCGCAGCGTTCGTCGCCCCGGACACATTCGTTGACGCGGACATAAGCCTAATGTCCGCTTTGGGTCGAAAACGGACATTAGCGCGTTCGGAGACGCTTATTGCCGAACCGTTACCGAAGCTCGACAGACCGGTTTGTAAATGCAGTCTAAATTACTGATTTTATTGGTGACCCCTACGGGACTCGAACCCGTGTTTTCGCCGTGAGAGGGCGACGTCCTAGACCGCTAGACGAAGGGGCCATTGCTGCACGCGAGGGCGCCATATGTGGGCTCATCGCCGCCTAGTCAATCGACCCAAAAGTCAGTCCTCGCGGTCGCGCTCGGCGAGGAAGCGCATCAGCTCGGCGAGCGTCGATTCCATCTGGTCCTGCATCTGGCTGACCAGCTCGTTCTCGCGCATCCCGACATGGTCGAGTGGCTTCGAATAGCTGTCGGAAAAGGCCTGCAGGTCGGAACGGTCGAACACGCCCTTGGCGACCAGCTTGGCGAGGATCACGAGAAGACCGTTGGTGTTGGCGATAGTCCCGGCAACCAGCGCCTCATCGACCATCGACAGCCGTTTCTCTTCCTCGGTTAGTTCGGTCTCGTCGATCGGCGTCATCGTGAGCCGATCATGGCGTGCTCAGCGCGCGGCGCAAGTCATCGCCGTCCAGAGCCGCAAAATTCCCGGATCCGCGCCCAGGCGGCGGCCTTTTCGGCAAGTGGCCGTGTGTTGGCCGCGCTTGATGACGGCAGGTCGATCAGCGCGAGATGCGTTGGCGTGCCGCCGATCAGCTTGCGGCCGACCAGGGACGCCGCCGATCCGTTGAAAGCGATCGCGCGCAGGTTGGGAAAGTCGTGCAGCAAATGCTCGATCTGGTTGTGCTCGGCGAGGCGGATCGCCTGGTCGAGGCTGCCCGGCCGATTGGCCGACGCGATCACGTCCCACAGGCCGATGCGGCGCTGGGCGAGCCGTTCGAGCCGCTGCCCGTAACCCAGCGGCTGTAGTTCGTCGCCGATCGCGCTTCCCAGGAGGCGCCAGAACTGGTTGGTCGGATGCGCGTAATAGCGGCGGGCGGCAAGCGAAGCATCGCCGGGCAGGCTGCCGAGAATAAACAGCCGGGCGTCGGGCCGGGCGATTGGCGGAAGGCCAAATTTGACGCTCACTGAGAAACCCCTACAGCGCTCGCCCGTGCAATCCAGCGACCTCCGCGTGGCCCTCTTCTCGGGCAATTACAATTACGTTCGCGACGGGGCCAACCAGGCGTTAAACCGGCTTGTCGGTTATCTCTTGCGCCAGGGCGTGCAGGTTCGCGTCTACTCTCCCACGGTCGAAAACCCCGCCTTTCCGGCGACCGGGGACCTGGTCGACATCCCGGCAATTCCAATTCCCGGACGGTCCGAGTATCGCCTTCCGATCGCAGTGCCGGCGCGAGTCCGGCGCGACCTCCGCGAATTCAACCCGAACGTGGTCCACGTCTCGAGCCCCGACATTGTCGCCCATCGCGCGGTCAGCTGGGCCCGGCGCAACAAGGTCGCCGCCGTCGCCTCGGTCCACACGCGGTTTGAGACCTATCTCGCCTATTATCATTTCCAGTGGCTTGAACCCGAAGTCCGCGCGATCCTGCGGCGGTTCTACCATCGCTGCGAAGTGGTGATGGCGCCGGCCGAATCGACCGCGGCGATCCTTCGCGCCCAGCGGATGAATCGCGACATTGCGATCTGGTCGCGCGGGATCGACCGCGAACAATTCAATCCGGGACGACGCGACATGGCCTGGCGCAGGTCGCTGGGAATTGCGGATGACGAGATGGTCGTCGCCTTCCTCGGCCGGATCGTGATGGAGAAAGGCCTCGACGTGTTCGCCGACGCGATCATGGCCTTCATCGACCGCGGCGTCAGGCACCGCGTGCTGGTGATCGGCGAAGGCCCCGCGCGGCCGTGGTTCGAGCAGCAGTTGCCGGATGCCGTGTTCACCGGCCAGCTCACTGGCGACGACCTCGCCCGCGCGGTGGCGAGCGCCGATGTGTTGTTGAATCCGTCGATCACCGAGGCGTTCGGAAATGTGACCTTGGAGGCGATGGCCTGTGCCCTGCCGGTGATCGCCGCCGAAGCGACCGGCGCGACCAACCTCGTTCGCAATCGCGTCACTGGCACGTTGGTCGATGCAGAAAGCATCGACGAATTTGCCGACGCGCTCGAAGCTTATGCGCGCGACCCGGACCTTCGCCACCGCCACGGCGCGGCCGGGCTTGCGGTGGCGGAGACAATGGACTGGGATTCGATCAACTCGGCCGTGATCCGCGCCTACAAGCACGCCATCATCAAGCGCAAACGGCTCGAGCGCATGACCGGCCGCTAAGCCCGAGCTTACTTGACGCGCTCGATCCGCTGCGCGGCTTCATCGAGGATCGCCGCGATCTCGTGCAGCAATTCCTCATCGAGCCCGTCGCGGCCGATGCGATGGCTCATCGCCGTCATCAGATTCTTGACCGCGCGGCCAATCGCCGGGCCGGCGCTGCTGCCCTCGCGCGGGGCAAGATCGCGCAACCGCTCGAACAATGCCTCGACCTCGTCGGCCTGCTCTTCGAGTTGCTTGCGACCTTCTGCGGTGGCCTGGAACGGCTTGCGCGGCCCCTTGCCGGGCGCTTCCTCGACCAAGCCCATGTCCTGAAGCAGGGTCAGCGTCGGATAGACCACGCCCGGGCTCGGCGCATATTCCCCGCCGGTCAGCTCCTCGATCGCGCGAATGAGGTCATAGCCGTGGCGCGGCTCGTCCGCGATCAGCTTCAGTAGCACGAGACGGAGTTCGCCGGATTCGAACATTCGGCGACTTCTGCGCCTGCCGCGGCCCCAGCCGCCTGGACTGTCGCCGAAATCCCATTCGAACGGTCCCCATTTGCCAAACCGGCCGCCCATCGCAAGCAAGGCTTCCGGAACGCACAATTCGATCCGCCCGCGTGGGCCGCAACCGTGATGCCGACTCATAAATCCTCCTATTCAGATGTGTCTGAGATATATCTTAGTTGCATCTGAAGCAAGGCCGACCGTGCAATTCTATCCGCACGTCTTATGGTCTTTTGAACGATGCCCGACCTGTTCGCCGACCAGGAAGTTCCAAGTCGCACGCCCGACGCGCCGGCGGCCAATGCGCCGCTCGCCGACCGGCTGCGTCCAACGTCGCTCGACGAGGTCGTCGGCCAGGAACATTTGACCGGACCCGACGGCGCGATCGGGCGGATGGTCGCGGCCGGCCGGCTCGCCTCGATGGTCCTGTGGGGACCTCCGGGTAGCGGCAAGACCAGCATCGCGCGCCTCCTCGCCGACGCGGTCGGGCTGCGCTTCGTGGCGATTTCGGCGGTCTTCTCCGGGGTTGCCGACTTGAAGAAGATCTTCGCCGAGGCTCGGCAGATGGCAAAGGCCGGGCAGCAAACGCTTCTGTTCGTGGACGAAGTGCATCGCTTCAATCGTTCGCAGCAGGACGGCTTCCTGCCCTACGTCGAGGACGGCACCGTCACGCTCGTCGGAGCGACGACCGAGAACCCCAGTTTCGAGCTGAACGCCGCGCTGCTCTCGCGCTGCCAGGTCCTGATCCTCCGGCGCCTCGATCATGACGCGCTCGAGGAGCTGGTGCGGCGCGCCGAGGCGCTCGAAGGCCGGGCCCTTCCCGTCACTTCCGAAGCGCGCGAGGCGCTGATCGCCAGCGCCGACGGCGACGGGCGGTTCATCCTCAACCAGGTCGAGACCCTGTTCTCGGTCGACATCGGCGAGCCGCTCGGCCCCGCCGAATTGAGTGACCTGCTACATCGCCGCGTGCCCGTTTACGACAAAGACCGCGAGGGCCATTACAACCTCATCTCCGCGCTCCACAAAAGCTTGCGCGGTTCCGACCCGCAGGCCGCGCTCTACTATCTCGCGCGCATGCTGGTTGCCGGCGAAGAGCCGCTTTACGTGCTCCGCCGCCTGACCCGCGCGGCGATGGAGGACATCGGCCTCGCCGACCCCAACGCGCTGGTGCAGTGCCTCGCCGCCAAGGACGCGTACGATTTCCTGGGTTCGCCCGAAGGTGAGCTCGCGATCGTCCAGGCCTGCCTCTATCTCGCGACCGCGCCCAAATCGAACGCCGCCTATATCGCCCAGAAGACCGCGTGGCGCAGCGCCAAGGAAACCGGATCGCTGATGCCGCCGGCGCACATCCTCAATGCGCCGACGCGGCTGATGAAGGATATCGGCTACGGCAAAGGGTACGCCTACGATCATGATGCCGACGAGGCATTCTCGGGCTCGGACTACTGGCCCGAAGGGATGAGCCCCGAGACTTTCTACGAGCCATCCGACCGCGGCTTCGAAGCGCGCGTCCGTGAGCGGCTCGACTATTGGAACGAGCGGCGCAAAGAGCTGCAACAAACCACCGACAAGGCGGGTTAATAGGCGACGGGAAGAGGGAGCAACCGCACATGTATCAGATCAACCAGAGCGCCTATTGGCAGGCCCAGCTGATTTACTGGGGCCCGAAGATCCTCGTCGCCATTTTGATCCTGGTCGCGACCTGGGCGGTCGCGCGCGCGGTCAAGTGGATGCTCCAGAAGGCGATCGACCGCACGCCCGCGCTGCGCAAGCACACGACCGGCGGACCGCACGAGACGGTCGGCCACCAGCTCGGCACCATCGCCAAGCTGATCATCTGGCTGGTCGGCATTATGGCCGCTTTGCGATTTCTGGGAAGGGGCGAAATCCTCGCCCCGATCAACGAGTTGGTCACAGAAATCTTCGCTTTCCTCCCGCAATTGATCGGCGCCGGCCTGATCTTCTTCATCGGCTTGATCGTCGCTCGGATCGTCAAGCAGCTGGTCGAAACCGTGCTCGTCGCGGCCAACGTCGATGGGCTGATGGCGCGGATCGGGATCGGCGACACCACCGGCACGGTCCGCACCGATCCCGACGCGGTTCCGCCCGGCGCCGCGCCCGGCACGACCCGTGCCAGCCTCGCTCGCGCCGCCGGCGTCTTGGTCTATGCCTTGATCATCATCCCGGTCGCAATCGCGGCTCTGCAGGTGCTGGGGATCGACGCCATTTCCAGCCCGGCGATCGCTATGCTCAACCAGATCCTCGCCGCGATCCCGCGGGTGCTCGCAGCCGCGCTGTGGCTCGGCATCGCCTTCGTCGCCGCGCGCTTCCTTAAGACGATTATCGAGGCGATCCTTCCGCCGACTGGGTTCGACCAGGCGATCAAATCGACTGGCGTTCTTCCCGCCGCTTCGAGCCCGTCACGGATCGTTGCCAGCATCGCGATGATCGCGATCATCCTCGCCGCGGCGATCGAGGCCGCAAGGCAATTGGGCGGCGACGAGATCGCGATCTTCCTCGCGCAAGTCACCGCGCTCGGCGGCAAGGTGATCTTCGGCACTTTGATCATCGTCGTCGGCATCTTCCTTGCCCGGATCCTCGCCGGGCTGGTCGGAAGCGGCACCGGCGAAGGCGGCTATGCCCAGGCGCTGGTGCGCTACGCGATCATCGCCTTGTTCACCGCGATCGGCCTCACCTTCATGGGCCTTGCCGACGCGATCGTCATGATGGCGTTCGGGCTGATCCTCGGCTCGGCGGCGGTGGCAACCGCGCTGGCGTTCGGGCTTGGCGGGCGCGATGCCGCCGCCCGCGTGCTCGATCGCTGGGCCGGCGACACTGCGCCGCGCAGCCCGCCGCCCCCGCCACGCCGAATCCGTAACGCTCCGCCGACGGGCAAACCCGACGACCTTCCGCCGCTCGTCTGACGAGAACGCGCGGATGACCTGGGACGAAGCGGTCGCTTACGCGCTGTCGCTTCCCGACACCGAGCTGTCGACCAGCTATGGCAAGCCGGCGGTCAAGGTCGCTTCGAACGGCCGCGCCTTCCTGTTCCCGAGCCACGAGCCGGCGACGTCGTTCGGCATCGCGATCGACCTCGACACGATCGAGATGCTCAAGACGACCGAGCCCGAGACCTATTGGCAGACGCCGCATTACGAAGGCTGGCCCGGCGTGCTCATTCGTTACGATTGCAAGGATGAGGAGCGGGTCCGCGACGTGATCGGCCGCTCGCGCGAGTGGAGCGCCGCAAAGCCTTTAGTCCGTCCGCGCAAGCGCAAGTGAGCCGCTTCGCGAGCTACGTTGCGATCGATTGGTCGGGCGCGAAGGGCAAGCGCCACAAGGGCATCGCGATCGCCGAAGCGCGCGGCGAATTGGCGCCGCGGCTGATCCGGCCGGGGTACGTGTGGTCGCGCGAGGAGGTGCTCGCGTGGTTGATCAAGCGCGCTGCCAACGAGCCGACCCTGTTTGGCTTCGACTTCAGCTTCGCGCCGCCGATCATCGAGCGCGGCGAGTACCTCGTCGGCGAGCCGGGCGTGCCCAAGACCGCGCGCGAGTTCTGGGCCTATGTCGACGCCAAGTCCGATGACGAAGACCTGGGCGCGGCGAGCTTCCTCGAAACCGCGCACCGCAGGCATTTCTATTTCGGCATCTCCGACGGGGCGAAGGCCGGCTTCACGCACTACCGTCAGTGCGAGAAGTCGCTCAACCGGCTCGGTGCCCGGAAGACGGCGACAGTCTACGACGCCATCGGAGCGGCGCAGGTCGCCAAGGCAAGTTTCTCGGGCATGCGCCTGCTCCACCGCCTCGACGGCAAGGTCGCGATCTGGCCGATGGACCCGCTGCCCGAGAAGGGAAGCGCCGTCGTCGAGATTTATACTCGCATCTATCTGCGCCGCGCGGGAATGACCGGCGCGAAGCTGCGCAGCCGCGCCGAGCTCAACCGCGCGCTCAAGGGGCTTGGCAGTCCGCCGGCCCGCCTCACGTTCGAACCCAACGACCACCAGACCGATGCGCTGGTGACCGCGGCCGGAATGCGTGCCGTCGCCCGAACCGAGCCGCGGGCGTTCGATCCTGAGGGCTTCACCCCCGAGATCGCGCGCAGCGAAGGCTGGACCTTCGGCGTGCTATAACCCAAATGCTGGGGCGTCAGCGCGTGGGCCGGATTAGCTCAGTCGGTAGAGCAGCGGTTTTGTAAACCGAAGGTCGCGGGTTCAAATCCTGCATCCGGCACCGCTCACACGTCGACCTCGACCCACATGGGCGCGTGGTCGCTGGTCTTTTCCCAGCCGCGCGGGGTGCGGTCGACGCCGGCCGCCTTGAGACGCTTCATCAGGTTCGGAGTGAGCAATGCATGGTCGATGCGGATGCCGGCATCGCGCGCGAACGAGTTCCGCCAGTAATGCCAGAAGGTGTAGATCCGCTCCTTTGGATGGAGCTTGCGGATCGCGTCGGTCCAGCCCTGGGCAACCAGCTCTTCATATTTCTGCCGCGCCTCGGGTGAGAACAGCGCGTCCTTGGCCCAGCGCTCGGGCTTGTACACGTCCATGTCCGTCGGGATGACGTTGAAATCGCCGATCAGCACCGCCGGCAGCTTGCTGTTGAGCAGCGCCTGCGCATGCTCGTGCAGGCGGTCCAGCCATGCGAGCTTATAGTCGAACTTGGGTCCCGGCCACGGATTGCCGTTCGGCGCGTAAAGGTTGCCGATGAGCAGCCCGCACACCGCCGCTTCGATATAGCGGCTGTGGCTCGGATCGGGGTCGTGGGGGAGGCCGCGGCGCGTCTCGACCGGCGCGCCGACGCGGCTCAGGATCGCGACCCCGTTCCAGCTTTTCTGCCCGTGCCAAATGGCGGAATAACCAAGCCCCTCAATCGTTTCGCTCGGGAACGCCTCGTCGGTGCATTTTAGCTCCTGGAGGCAGGCGACGTCCGGCTGGAATTCCTCGAGCCAGCGCGTCAGCACATGGAGCCGCGGGTTAATGCCGTTGATGTTGTAGCTTGCGATTCGCAGCCTGCGTTTTTTCGCCATCGGGACAGCAACTCATGGTGCGAAAAATGGGTTCGCCAGGGCAAAGCGCGAGTCCCACAGGCTTACCCACCGATTCATCCACAGTTTTCATGATTCCAGGGGCAATTGGGGCTGGAACAACCGGCCCGCTCAGCTATTGTACCTACGTGCTCTGAAACTCGAAAGAGGGACGGAGCATGGAACCCCGGCAACTTCGGTTGCCGGGGTTTACTCGTTTATGGGCCAGGCCCATCCCCGTCATTGCGAGCGACGCGGCTCATCGCGATGACGATCATAGAGTGTTCGGTTGCACATCCTTCAACTGCAACCTCTTCGACCGATCAGGCAGCGGATATTTGTTGCCGTTGGCGCAGTTGAGCAGCAGGACGCGCTCTTGCCTGCCGACCATCCCCTGGTCGAGCGCCTGGCGCCACGCGGCGAGTACCGCCCCGCCCTCGGGGCAAAACAGAAAACCGTCGTCGCGCGCGGCATCCTCGACCGCCTTGAGGATCGCCTCTTCCGGAACCGCGATCGCCGCGCCGCCGCTTTCACGCACAGCGCGAAGGATCAGGAAATCGCCGACCGCCTTGGGCACCCGGATGCCGGTGGCAACGGTCGCCGCATGCTCCCACCGCTCGGCGAACTCGTCGCCGTTTTCGAACGCGCGGACGATTGGCGCGCAACCTTCGGCCTGGACCGCATACATCCGCGGCCGCTCGGGCCCGATCAGCCCAACTGCCTCCAACTCATCGAATGCCTTCCACATGCCGATCAGGCCGGTGCCGCCACCGGTCGGGTAGAAGATCGCATCGGGAAGCTCCCAGCCGAACTGCTCGGCCAGCTCGAAGCCCATCACCTTCTTGCCCTCGAGACGGTAGGGCTCCTTCAACGTCGAGCAGTCGAACCACAGCCCTTCCGCCGCACCCTTTCCGACCAGTGCACCGCATTCGTCGATCTGGCCGTCGGCGACATAGACGCGCGCGCCATAGGCGGCGGTCTCGGTGACATTGATCTCGGGCGTCTCGGCCGGGCAGATGACCACCGTCTCGATTCCCGCGCGCGCACCGTAGGCCGCGAGTGCCGCACCGGCATTGCCGTTGGTAGGCATCGCGATCCGCTCGATTCCGAATTGTTTCGCCATGGTCACCGCCATCGCCAGGCCCCGCGCCTTGAACGATCCGGTCGGGAGCCGCCCTTCGTCCTTGACCATGAGGTTCGACGCGCCATGGCGCTCGGCCGTCCCGGTCAGTGGCACGATCGGCGTTTCCGGCTCGCCCAGGGTGACCGGCTCTCCGTCGTGCGGCAGGAGCTCTCGCCATTTCCACATGCCGGGCTCGCGCCTTGCAAGACTGTCGCGCGTCAGCGTCCGCTTCGCCTCATCCACGTCGTAGCGCACCAGCAGCGGCTTGCCCGCCTGGCTCAGATTGTGGATCTGGCCGGCTTCGTAGCGCTCGCTGGTCAGCGAGCATTCGAGATGTCTGACGTTCATCCGCAATTGCTGTCGGGCTGGGGATCGCGCTCGATCTGCAACGTGCAATGCTCGATCCCGAAGCGGTCGTGAAGTGCGACGCGGGCATATTGCAGCAGCTCGTCGATCGAGCCGTCGGGAAAGACCAAATGCGCGGTCAGCGCGGTCTCGGTCGTGCTGAGTGGCCAGACGTGCAGATCATGGACGCTTTCGACGCCGCTGATCGAGGCCAGCGTCATCTCCACCTGATCGACGTCGATTCCGCGCGGCACGCCCATCAGGGACATGCCAACCGATTCTTTCATCAGCCCGACGCTGCCCCACAGGATCACCACCGCGACCGCCAGGCTCATCACCGGGTCGACCCATTGCTGACCGGTCCACAGAATGATGAATCCGGCCGCGACGACCGCGGCCGAAACGGCGGCGTCAGCGGCCATGTGCGTGTAGGCCGCGCGGATGTTGAGGTCGCGTCTGCGCCCTCGCGCAAACAGCATTGCGGTCAGCACGTTGACGACGATCGCGACCGCGGCGACCCAAATCATCGTCTTTGCCTCAGCTGGCGCCGGATGGATCAGCCGGCGCACCGCTTCGGAAGCGATCGCCCCGACCGCGACCAGCAGGAACAGCGCGTTGATCAGCGCGGCGAGGATCGTCGCCTTCTTGAGCCCGTAGGTGAAGCGCGGCGACGGGGAGCGTTTGGCCATCATCGCGCCCGCCCAGCCGACCACCAGACCGAGGACGTCGGAAAGGTTGTGACCGGCATCGGAAATCAACGCCATCGAATTGCCGAGGAGGCCGAAGACGAACTCGAGCGCGACGATTCCGACATTGAGCGCGATGCCGATCGCGAACGCGCGGCTGAAATCGCGGTGATCGCCATGGCAGTCGTGCGAATGGCCAGTCATAGCCGCGCCCTAGCCGAGCGGCACCTTTCTCGGCAAACCCCCGCCCGTCGAACCTTAACATCAATTCGTCTAACGTTCAGCTTGCTACAATATATCGTCCTGATACGGGGTTATTGAGCTCCAACGGGAAGGGGCGCCCGCGAGCAATGATCGACCAGAAGCATTTCGCTCGAATTTAGGACTTCGGATGACTTTTCCTCGTCGCGCGTCGATTGTCGCACTTGGTGCGCCGCTCCTGACGGCGGCCTGCGTGGTGGGTCCGAATTTCAAGCCGCCCGCTGCGCCGTCTGTGTCCGGCTACACCGCAAGCCCCGCACAGGCTACGCAAGCGACCCCAGGCGTTCCGGGAGGCCAGGCGCAGCGGTTCGTGAGCGGCGCCGACATTCCCGCCGATTGGTGGACGTTGTTCCATTCGAAGGCGCTTAATGCGCTGATCGAGGAAGCGCTCGCCCACAACCCGGACCTTAAGGCCGCCCAGGCGGCGCTGCTCGTCGCTCACGAAAATACCCGAGCCCAACACGGCGCTTATGCCCCCAAGGTCAGTGCAGGCCTCAACGCTAGCCGTGAGCGGGATCCTTCGGGCTCGCTCGCACCTGTGCCGAGTAACAACGCATTCCTCTACACACTGATCACGCCTCAGCTCAGCGTCTCCTACGTCCCCGATGTCTTCGGGCTTAGCAAGCGGACGGTCGAGGCGGCCGCGGCACAGGAGCAGGCGAGCCGATACGAGATGATCGCCGTCGACGTTACGCTGAGCGCGAATGTCGCGGAAGCCGCGATCCAGGAAGCCTCGCTCGAAGACCAGATCGAGGCGACGAACGAGCTGATCGGAATCAACCGCCAGATTCTCAGCCTCCTGCAGTATCAGAAGTCCAAGGGATATATCGGCGGCACGGATCTGGCCGCGCAGCAAACGCAACTTGCCCAGCTGGAAGCGACGCTCCCGCCCCTGATCAAACAGCGCGACCAGCAGAGCAATCTGCTCGCCGTCCTCACCGGCAACTATCCCAGCCAGCGCGCTCCCGAGAAGTTCACGCTGGCAAGCCTTACGCTCCCGTCGGACATGCCACTCAGCCTCCCGTCTACGCTCGTGGAGCAGCGGCCCGACATATTGCAGGCTCAAGCCAACATGCATGCGGCGAGCGCCCAGATCGGCGTCGCAACCGCCAATCGGCTGCCCAACATCACACTCAGCGGCAATGCCGGGAGTACCGCGCTCGCGATCGGCCAAGTGTTCGGTCCGGGTACGGGCTTCTGGAACATCGGCGCATCGCTTCTCGCACCGATTTTCGTCGGCGGGACGCTCCTGCACCAGCAACGGGGCGCGCGCTATGCCTATCAGCAATCGGCCGAGCAGTATCGCGGCACCGTGCTGACCGCCTTCCAGAACGTTGCCGACACGCTCGTCGCGCTGGAGCAGGACGCAGATGCACTCAAGGCAACGGCCACGGCGACCGACGCGGCCAAGACGAGCCTCAATTTGTCGCGCCTCCAGTACAAGGACGGCTATGCGGCCTATCTTGCGGTGTTGAACGCCGATCAGGCTTACGCGCAGTCGCGCCTCAGCCTCGTTCAAGCCGAGGCCAACCGTTTCTCCGACACGGTGGCGCTTTTCCAGGCGCTCGGCGGCGGCTGGTGGCACCGGCCTGAGCTCACGAGCGACGCGAATGGTCGTTAGAATCTTGCGTTATCGAGCGATCGTCGCTGCGCTCGCTCTCGCTCTAGTCAGCGCATGCTCGTCGTCGGACGAGGACAACGGCGCAGCGAACGTCGTTGCCAACGTCCGCCTGACCAAGGCACAGCGGACCCACATCCAGCTCTACACGGTCGTGCCTGTCGGTTACCGCCAAAGGATCGAGGCGCCCGGCACGGTGGATTTCGACAACGACCAGGCGACCTCGGTCGTCTCGCCGTTCACGGGCCCGGTTACGCGCATCCTGGTGGCTCAGGGGCAGCCCGTCGCCAAGGGCCAGCCCCTGGCACTCGTCGAGTCGGCGGATTACGCGACGGCGATCGGCGCCTATCGCAAAGCGGTCGTCACCGCGGCGAACGCACGAAGGCTTGCGCAGGCCGATAAGGACCTCGCCGCGCACAATGGCATTTCCGAGCGCGAAGCGGCCCAGGCCCAGACCGACGCGGCGAGTGCCGAGGCAGACCGCAATGCCGCCCTGCAGGCACTGATTTCGATGGGCGTGGATCGGGGCACGATCGGCAGGGCCCTGGCGGGAAGTCCGACGGCCGGCGTTGCCGGCATCATTCGCGCGCCCGTATCGGGAATCGTCGTCGACAAGC
>Ga0193751_1001175_pt1 | contig 17251 bp, 18 predicted proteins | sample L1c2metaG_FD_143050 | JGI IMG/M metagenome (GOLD analysis project Ga0193751, IMG submission 143050) | Soil microbial communities from a riparian zone of the East river system, Colorado, United States - L1c2 | ecosystem: Environmental > Terrestrial > Soil > Riparian zone | place: USA: East River... | reverse complement strand
GTCCACGACTCCGACAGTCGATCACGCATCGACAAGCGCAGCTCAGCATGAGGCGATGCACGGAAGCGCCAACTCCGCAATCCAGTCGGGCGATACCGCGTTCCGTTCGATGCAGGAGCGCGGCAAGATGGCGATGGGCGTGGACCAGTACACCTCGGCCCACCAGTTTGATCTGACGCCCGGCGGTGGACGAATCCAGCTTCAGCGGGCCAGTGATGATTCACTCGGTGTGGCGCAGATCCGTGCGCACATGAAGCTCATCCAGCATGCCTTCCAGGCCGGCGACTTCTCGACTCCTGCTTTCGTTCATGCGCGAGACATGCCCGGAACAGCGACGATGTCCGAAAAGAGAACCACGATAACGTATACCTACGCGGACCTTCCTCGCGGGGGGGAAGTGCGTATCAGCTCATCCGATCCCGCAGCGATTGCCGCGATACACGAATTTCTCGCGGCCCAGCGGAAGGATCACCACGCGTCGGGAATGACGATGTGAGACGACGCAGCTCATCCTTGCTGCCCTTCGTATGGGTATGTGTCCAACGGATTCTACTTCCCCGGGGCGAAGCTGATGCGGCCAATCTCCCGAATGTGACCATTCTCATATGCGCTCTCCACGAGCTCATACCGGAGGAGGGAAAAAATGCGGTCGCCAACAAAGAACGCAGTCGCGTCAAAAAACCAGTCATCGCATGTCGTCTTGCAATCGTCATTCACGACCCCCGACTGATGCGCCCCAATCCTTCCGGCCAGCGAAAGTCCCGATTTCGTTTTTGAGAGAAAAAGAATTGACGGGGCGTTGTAGTAACCCTCATCAGGCCTGGATCTGTTCCGATTATGCACCGGTGCTGCCAGGAGCCCGCTTTCCGCGCCGAGCGGTTTGTAGATGACGCTTTGACGGGTGAAATCGATATCGGTTGAATCCACAAAAGCGAAATGGCTCGAGGAGTGAATCGGATCGGCGGGATTATAAACCGAGAAATGCAAAGTTTTTCCAAGTGGTCCGATTGCGACAGCCTCGGCATCCAGTGCCTTGAACAGAAAGATTGGGTGTGCCACTTCAATCGTCGCCCCGCCAACTCCCGACAAAGGCATGACATTCAGCACCGACTCGGTCGGCTCGGGCTCGGCGGCATTTGCCCCATTTGCATACAGCACGAAATCTCCGACGAAACCGAACGCGTTTCTCCCTCCGCCACTCACAGGACGGAGCGGTTTGTAAAGCGGCCGGTAAGACTTGTTCCCGTCGCTTCGGAAACTCGAAACAGCGATTCGCAGTAGTCCGATATCGTAGATCGTTGTGCCGCGCGGCATTGGGCCTACCGGCCAGATCGGAGCCATCAGCACATTCAGGTATCCCTTGTCGTCCTCCATGAATGAGTAGGGGGTACCAGCCGGATTCAGAAAAATGCGAGAGCTTGGTGCAGCGCCATTGAATGGAAGCCGATAGAGTGTATTCCCTTCGTCGCCGGTCGGTCCGTCTCCGACGTAGCCGATCCAAACGTAGAAAGCGCTGCGCGCAGAAAAGAACTCGTATTCCATGGGGCCAATGACCACCGTCGCCGTACAGACGAGCTCTGCGGGAACCAGGTCGCAGCTCGTCAGCGAGTGCAGTGTCGCTCGATCGTATGGCATGAGTGGACGCGCGGGCCGATGAATTCGTCCCGGGACCGCGATTGTACGAAATTCGGCATCGGTCACGTTCGTGTGCCATTTGCGAAAGGCGGGCAGAGCCTTCCTCACCCTGGAAGGATCATCGGGCACGACGAGCGGAGCGTAGATCAGAAGCTTCGTGCCGAACAGTTTCGCTGCGTACTTTGGAAAGAAGACGCCCTGATTCTGAGGCATCTGATAAGTGGCGAGATAATGCAGACCACCTGCGGCATCGATACGGATAGTGGAGAGCTCGGCGAGCGATTGCCTCGAGTCCGAGCCCAGCACCACAACCTTGTCGCCGGAGACAAAGAGGTCTGTGTATGAGGTGCTGTCGGGCTTCATTCCCGGCGCGAATGCGTCGATGACAGAGATTGGCCGCAGATGGTGGTCGCGGATCGAAACGGTGAACACCCGGCCTCGCTGGAGGATCACAAGATGATCGCCATGGAGCTTCACGGTTTCGCTTATCGCCGTATCTGACCAGGCAACGTTGTCGCTACGGTCACTTCTATACGCGAGAGGGAGCATCCCGGGCATCACGGTTACTGCCGGGTACCAGTCGAGACAGAGTCGGAGATCTACGGTCGCCGAATCACCTGCGCCGAGCTCGACAGTGTCCACCAACTCCCGGAACTCGTTGCGGCTTACGCGTAATTGCACCGCCCGCTTTGTCGTCAGGCTCTCGGGAGGAATGACCAGCTGGTAGGAACCGTTCGCATGCGAGCTTGTCGCGATGCCGAATGACGAGACCACAGCGCCCACCAGTCCGGCACCTTTGATATTCGTGACGCGACCACGCACCACTGCGCTCCGGGCAACTGGCGAGTTGTTCGCTTTCCAGTAGCCACGGAGAGTTCCCCCCGCAGTGCGCTCAGGCGGTTTACAGCTCAATGCCTCCGCTGCGCGAGCTCTTGCCGCCGCCGCTTCACCCGCTCGCGTGTATCGATTTTGTTCATCGACGACACGCTTCAGATATCTCGAGAACTCAGCGAATGATCCGAACGCCTCGAGAGAATGCGAATTGCCTTGAGCCACTGCCAGCGAGGCGGTTGCAGGCACGACTGCCGCTACGCTCAGCAGGGCGACAGCGATCGATGTGCGCGGATCGAGGTTCATACTGCCTCACCCAAACGAGACGTGACGGAGTCTGAATGTGCAGGGGCACTCGGAATGTCGCCAGCGTGCCTGGAGAGCGAGTTCTCTTACGGGCTGAGGCGAAGCGCGCCGACATGACGCGGACGTACGGCGGAGAAATGACGACGGTCGGTAGTTGCCACTTCGACGGCATCGAGTCGTTCTGCAATCGCAATCACGGTTGCATCAACGAATCCCAGCTCGAGGTCCGCGTATTTCGTGACCAGCGCCTCAGCTCGGCTAACGTCCTCTGCCTCGAGTGGCTCAATAACGAGCTCGCCGCTGGTTATCGAGCGTAAGAAAGCCGCTTCGGCCCTTTGCGAGATTCGCGTATGAAGCAGGTAGCAAACTTCGGGCAGCACACACACCGGAATCACTACCGGCTCGCGATTCTGTTTCCACCACTCTACAACTCGTTTGTGCCATGCATCACTGGCGTCCACCAGCGCGTAGAGAGGCCCGGTGTCGGCGATTACTGTCACGCGTGCGGATCGCGCCAGAGCAGGTCGTCAACCTTCGCGGATGTGTTCTTCTTTCCGCTGGAAAATCTTCCTGTGACGGACGGCAGCTGCGGGGATGCAGCCGGCTCAGTGAGATATCTCGCAATGGCCTCGCGAACGAGCGATGCGACGCTGACGTTCCGGCGATCGGCGGCGCTCTTGAGATTCCGCAGGGTTTTCTGGTCGAGAAACAGGCTCGTGCGCTTCATGCATATATATTACTTCGATGTATGCCTACACCGCAAGCCTCTCCAGCGGCTCCCACATCGTCGTTTCGGCGGAACGAAAAAGCGCATCGATCACTTCCATGTTTTTGATCGCGCTCTCGAGAGGAACGGGCACACTTCCAACGCCTCTAACCGCCTCGGAAAAACGATCCGCCTGTAGCGCGTATTGATCGACCGGTGGGAAACTGATCGTCTCGCTTCCGCCGCCGGTCAGATCGTGGCCGTCGTCAACGAAGATTCGGCACGGCCGATCCGGCGGCGCGTTGAATGGAATCTCCACAGAGATGCGCCCGGTAGTCCCGAACATCTGCATTGTCTGATACGGCACGATCTGAGTGGAGCAGCTGAACGTCGCCTGCCCAGCCTCGAACCGGAGCATCGCCGATACCATGCGGTCGACTCTCATATCGGGATCGCGCTCCATGAGCGACACCACTTCCACCGGCTCGGCGTCGAACATCCAACGCGAGATGAAGACTGGATAGCACCCGATGTCCATCAGCGCACCGCCTCCATACTCTGGTCGGCTGCGTATGTCGTTTGGGTCGCGCTGATAGTAGCTGAAGTGCCCGGTCACGAGCCGAAGATCTCCGATTCTGCCCGTGGTTATCAGCTGCTTTGCTTTCAGCCACTGTGGATGCGTCCGCACCATGAACGCTTCACCGATCTCTACTCCGGTTCTGTCACGAACGGCGAGAAGCTCGCGCGCTTCATCGGCAGATAACGCGATCGGCTTTTCGCACAGCACGTGCTTGCCGCGCTCTGCGGCGCGGATCGACCAGGGCACGTGCAGATGATTCGGAAGTGGATTGTAGATCGCCTCGATTTCCGGATCGTCGAGAAGCTCTTCGTACGATCCGTACGATCGGGGTATACCGAGGCGATCGGCAGCGGCACGTGCTTTGTTTTTGTCGCGCGAGGCAATGGCGACCACATTCGCCAGGTCGCTTTTCTGCATCCCCGGAATGGCCTTTTTCACGGCGATGTTCGCAACGCCAAGAACACCCCAGCGAACCGGAGCCGCCCCGCTCACGGGTTGCCGCGACCGTCGAGCTGGACGAAAGTGATGTGGTGCGACGCGTCGATCTCGCAGAGAAATGCCGAGATATTCGCTTTGCCTGCCCACTGGTCGCTGCGCTGAATGAGATCCTGCGCGTCGCGCCGCTGCTGATCGCGCAGCATTTCCGGCGTCGCAAACGGCAGCTTTCGCTTGTAATCAGCACACACCGCGTCCGCCGGCCCGCTCGCCGATGGACCGTGAAAGAGAAGAATTACTCGAGTGATCTCGTGCAGCTGAATGAGATACCCGCACTCCTTGCGCAGCTGCTCGGCCCTGATGAAATCACGACCGCTCGATGCCAGCGCCCCGCCGCCACCGGGAACGTAGAACCGGTCGAAGCCTACAAGCTCGAGCTGATGATGCAGGAATGCATCAGTCTGTTCCTGAAGGCGGCCATCTGAGCACGCGATGACGAGAGTATGCGGTCGCTCTGGCGACCATTTGTGGTGCGAGTCTGACATGCCTCAGTTTGCGCCCGAAGTCTGTCTCCCACCACCCCCGGAGCGGGGTTATTCGTCGTCAATTGCCGGCACCACGGTGAGCCAGGTCAGAAGCTGCTCGACTGCATCCTCAGGCGCGAGATGACTCCGCACGCGGGACGGCGTCAGCTCGAACACGTCCAGGGTGTGCTCTGCAAAAATTCTCGCATTGCGATAACCGACTTTCTTTGCCACGTCACGCACCGAGTATCCACGATCCTGCAGATATCCCACCGCCTTCAGCAATTTCGCTGCGCGTAGCATCCGCTTCGGCGACCCGAGGCCCGCAACGCTGAAGTTCCGGTAGATTCTCACCGATGACATCTCCGCCCGGAGCGCCACATCCTGAGCGCTCGTATACCGGTGCGGCCACTCGAACATCTCGTCCACCGTCGACACGAGCTTGCGCGGTAGACGACTGAGCTGCGGCTTGAGACCCTCGAACATTTTTCGCTTCAGCGGATTCCCGCGAGCACGCTCCACGGTTTCCCTGAATCGCTGAGGGGAGTCCTCGAATCGCTGCAGCACGACGTTCTGCAATCCCGCGCGAGTGAGCTGCAGCATCGCCCCGAATGACGCGGGATTGAGAACCGCGTACGCGACAACGGGAAGCGACGGGTAGTTCTTGAGGAGAGTCAGCACCGCTTCGACGTTCATCACTCCGTCGGCCGCGGGATCCAGAATGAGTGCCGTCACCGGCTTCTCACGGACGAGCATGTCCACTTCATCCCACGACTTTGCGACCACGAAATCCTCTTCTTTAATGAAGACGTGCCGGATATGGGCGATGTGCCTCTCCGGGAGGAAAGTCACTACCGTCACAAGTCCGCGCCGGAGGCCATGGCCGGAAAGTTGGGGGGCCAAGCCGTCCAGCGCGAGCCAATACAGTCCAAAAACCGCAGTTTTGATACAAAAACAGCACTTCGTGTAGCAAAAACGACCTATTTCTGTAGGACAACCTCCCTACGTTGGGTGCGTCCGATGTTCACTCCACCCAATCAGGAGACCGTCCATGTCCCGCCACAAGCTCGTCGCGCTCCTCGCCAGTATCTCGATCCTCGCCATCACAGCCTGCAGTGACATGACCGGCCCGAGCCACGACGGCCCACCGGCTCCGTGCCCCGTTACCGGCGGCTCCGACTGCGGCCCCCACTAAGCTTTTCCGGAGAGCTCCCCCTGATCAGGGGGAGCTCATTGCCGCCTCACGTAGCTCGCTAAGCTCCGACGCGATCTTCCGGAGTGATAGCGGAATCTCCGCAGGCGGCGTGATGAGCGTGCGACGCGGCACCTCGTGTTTCCTGAGACCCGTGAGCGCGGTCGTCGCTTCGTGTGTCAGCTGGTGAAGCTGATGCTTCTCGGCGATTGCCAATCCCTCGGCGATCGAGACTTCAGCTTCATCATTCCTGCCAAACCTCTGCTGACCTGCGCCGAGGTAGAGGTAATAGTTGGCGCGAAGTCTCGGATCGAGCGGAGCATCCGCCATCTCGCGCGCATACTCATTGAAGTCGGCTTCACGCTCGTCGAGCGCCGCCAGCTCCATCAGGTTGAGCGTCGCCTGCCACCGTACCCATTGCGACTGCGCAGTTGCGGCAACGATCAGATAGCCGTCTCGCGCAGCATCATGAAGACCGAGTCCGCCGAACGCGGCAGCGATATCAGACATCAGCCCATCGCGCTGAGTTGGATCGGTCATCACCTCGAGAGCCTGGTGTCCCACTCGGATTGCTTCGGCGTACTCACCCTTCTGGTGGGCGACCGCCACGCGCGAATGCAATGCGCGGCCCAGCACGTCGGTCAGTTCACGGGTGCGCGCTTCCTCGATGACGCCGTCCAGCATCGATTCCGCTGTTGGAAGATTGCCTCGGACCATGTGAGTAGTCGCTCGACCGACCTCGACATGCAGCGCACCGGCATTGTCTCCGACTGTATCAGCAAGATGTGCGGCACGCGCGTACGCATGCGCCGACGTGTCCCAGTCGCTCATTCTTCGCGAAGCGGCGCCGAGCGCGATGTTGGCCTCGATTGAAATGCGCGCATGCTCGGGTGCGCGCGCGATCTTGTCCGCGCCCGCGAAGACGTCGCACGCCAAGGCCCATCGCCCCTCGAAATTAAGGGCTCGGCCGTAGGCAAGAAGTCCTCGACAGACAGTCTCGCGCGAGATCTCATCGCCGGCGACAGCGCCAATCAGCTGAAGCAAAATCGCACGCACTGGATCGCCCGCGCTGATCCCGGCGACCGAGCTTCTGGTGCTCTCGAGCGATGCCCAGTCCATCGCGACTGGGGATTTGTCATCGATGCGCGAATCGATCAAACGCAACACGGCGAGCCCGGCCAGAACAGGATTCCACGCCGGCGCGTTCTGGTCGCTACCTGCAAGAAATTCGAAGTAGGCTTGGTGACTGATCATCTGGGATAACTCACACATTGTTGGAGACCCATGAATAATGACGGCTCTGCGCGCGCGCGAAATGCCGTTTTTGTATCGCTGACTGCCGGTTTTGAATCATTGCCCTTCGAATTCGAGGTTGCCGAGCCGGTCAGCGACCGCTTGGCACACGATCGCGGGCGATCTGCTCCGACCTGGGGATCGTCCAGCTCGCGAGATCGAACCACCACGCGTCTGCGCGAAGTGCGCTCGTTCTTACACGACGACTCAGGCCGATTACCGTTTTAGGCTCGTAGAGCCAGATCGCCGGTGCGTCGTCGACGATGGTCTGATACGCTGCCGTGAAATAGGGCCTGCTGGCGGCGAGCGTTCGGGCGGCGACTGCGCTGTCAACGTACGTGTCGAAGCGAGGATTCTCGTAGCCGCCATAGTTGAGTCCATTTTTCTGACGGCTCGATTCTCCCCCCCATAGCACGCGCAGCGAATATGGCGTGGCGCCAAGGTGCCACTGCCAGATTGCTGCATCAAAATCGTGGGATTCCACCCGCGACTGCAATGTGTTGAACTCCATTGGTTCGATTTTCATCTGCACGCCGATGTCCCCCAACTGCTGCCGCATAAGGACCGCCATGCGGCGTCGCGGCTCACTCGAGCTCGGCAAGAGCACGGTGAAAGCCAGCTCGCGGCCGTTGCGCTTGCGTATTCCTCCGGCGGAAGTGGAGCGCCATCCAAGCGAGTCGAGAATGGCTTTTGCTTTTTTCGGATCGAAGGCGATCTGCTTGAGCGTCGTGTCCGTCGTTGGAAACACTCGCACAGCGGGCCCCACCGCCACCGTTGCGAGCGTGTCGAACACGTCTTTCACGAGCGACGCGCGATCGACAGCCATTGTCAGCGCGCGACGTAGCTCCCGGGAGGCGAAAACCGGCGAGCGAAGATTGAAGATGGTGCAGAAATAGTCGGCGCCTGGAACCGAGATTTCCCGGAGCTCTGGGTGTCGTCTCAGCTCACTCACATTTTCCGGGCGCAGCGCTGCGACCAAATCGGCTTCGCCGCCGAAAAGCTTGATAACTGCAGTTGCCGGATCGGGAGCGACCGACCAGATCACCCGATCGAGTCCTGCTCGCCCCCGATAGTTACCTGAGTCGGCGACGACCTCGAGCAATGAGCCGCGTGTGCGTCGCTTGAATCGAAAGCGACCTGTACCCACCGGAGTTTCCTGCGCGCCCCATTCGACGAGCGAATCCACCCGCACTTTCTCGAAGACATGCCGAGGCAGGATCATGATCTGGCTGGCGTCCAGGAGCTGGTGCGACGAGCGAGCGTGATACCAGAAGACGGCGGTGAGCGAGTCGGTCGTTGTGACCGAGTCGATGTTGGTGAGCTCCGACGCGGTTGGCGACGCAACTATCGGATTCGTGTAGACCTGGTAGGTGAAACGAACGTCTGCCGCGTCGGCTTTCACCCCGTCATGCCATCGTGCCTTCGGATGGATCTTGAACGCAATCGAGAGCGAGTCGGGTGACCAGCTCCAGCTCTCCGCTAGCCGGGGACGGTATCCCGCGTCGCCGAATGTGTTGAGCTCCGGTCCCACCACCACCAGGTAATCGTAGATCTGCTCTGCGACTTGGCGCGCTAAAGACGAAATGATGCGCGGCGGAAAAAGCAGATTGGGATCGGTGGCGGCAGCGATAACCAGCGTACCGCCGCTGGAGGCCTTACCAGACGAAGGTGAATCCGCGCAGGCGATGAGAGCAGATGAAACCACGGCGCCCCAGATCCAGGGGCGCGGAAGTCGAGGAATCATCCAGAGATTTTATCTGCCGTATCTGTATTCGCGCCACCTGATTGCGTCCAGACGGACGTTGCTCATGAATGAGACGAGGTCTTTGCGGCCGTGAAAAACCGGCGCGCCCGAAGAGTCCTGAGCCATCAGAACGATTGGTAAGCCGGGAAATGCCGGCGCGAATCCGATCTGCGCGCGCGTGGCTTCGTGCAACGATCGCAGACTGTCGGGCTTTACGATCACGACGGCGAAGGTGACACTTCGATCCCGAAGCACAGCTGCATTGAACCTCATGAGCGCGAAGATAGTCCCGCGCGACATTTCGGAAATGCTGTTTTTGCATCGCCGACTGTCGGTTTTGTTCACTCAGCATTTGCGCGGCGCGGTGCATGAGGCTTAACTCGGACTTTGCAACCAGCTCCCGAGCTCCTCGCCGGACTTGAGTATCTGGTCGCGAGACTTGATCTCGGGATGAACCTGATCAGGCTGGTAGCCAGTGGGCATCCCGTCGTTGCGACTGACAATCCACGACTCTCGCTGACTTCTGTCCCGCCCGGACATGAGATTGCGGGGCGCTCGGTTGAGGACGGCGGCGACGGCACCGTACGTTGCGCGCTGCCGAAAGCGATCGAGCTGATCGATGATCGAGTCTATCGAATGTGTTGCGATCTGTTCTGTTGCGGACATGGCGACCTCCCGAGTCGGTATGATACGATTGAACTCGATGGAACAATCGCTCGCGTCCGCGAACCGAGTGACACCAGAACTATCCCGCAGTGACCGTTATCACGCGGCCGCGACCTCGGTAAACGTCGAGCGCATTCGAGCGATGTGGCGCGGAAGGTCATGCCTGTCGCTCACGCGTCGTATCACATCGGGAGGCAGGCCCCCCGCGAAACGACTGCCGTCGAGTATTCCAATCAACCCCTCGGCCAAAGCAGCCACATCGCCATTCTTGACGAGAACGCCACTCACCCCGTCCTCGATGATCTCTGCGAATCCGCCTACGGAACTTGCGATCACGGGCACGCCGCGAACCATCGCCTCGAGTGCCACGAGCCCAAGCGGCTCCGGCCACAACGATGGCGCAGCCACTACCCAGGCAGAAGCGATCTCGCGCTCGATTGCTGCCGGCTCCAGCCATCCAAGAAAAGTCACCTGCTCCTCGATTCCGAGCTCTCGTGCAACAGCTTCGAGTCGGGGGCGCAGCGGCCCTCGCCCCGCTATTCTGAGCGTCGCCTGCGCGTTGGCGGCTGAGACGCGTGCGAAAGCCAGCAACAGCTGGTCAACACCTTTCTCGCGATCGAGGCGACCGTTGAAAAGAATTCTCGGTTCGGGCGCAGGGCATCGCGCGTAGCTCAAACCGGGTTGGGGAACCGGAAGGTAGACGCATTCTGCGTCGATGCCGCCGCGCTCGAGCTCGCGCAGGACAGATTCACTGCACGAGCAGCCCGATCGACTGCCGACCTGATGAGCGCGTACCGGGGCTGGTCGCGGATCCAATGCGCCAGGTTTACGCATCCGGCCTCATGACAAACCCAGCCCGCAGGTGAAGCACAGATCGAATCGTCGGGGCGAAGCTTCGATCCGATTGGGCACACACATTTATAGTCGGACACTGCGAGTACAATCGGGACGTCTCCCATCGCATGAAAAATCACGGGGGAGAGATGGTGCGCAAACATGTTCACAAACGCGACATCGGGCCGGAACTCTCGCACAGCGCGGCGAATCGAACGTACCGCGAACGGATTCGCAATCTGAAGAAATACCTGCGCTGCCGCTCGCTCGGTTCCGTATGCGACGTACTCTGCCGTACCGTCGGCGGCCGATCCTGCGCTGCTCGTGAGAAGCCGAACCTGGTCGCCGGCGTCGATTAGTCCCGCCCGCAGCCAACCTATGTAGGCTTCGGCGCCGCCCTGTCCGCGATTCCAGTCGGTGACAATCAGGACTCGCATTTTTTCACGACTCTTCTCCCGAATTGAACGCGAGCTTTCGCACCTCGTAGCCCGTCATCTCCTCCTCGGCCGACTTGGGTGCGCCGAATAGATAGCCGCGCATCTCGCCCGCGGCCTTCACTATCGCGCCCAACACGATAGCCGGGATGGTGCCCGCCGGCAGTGACTGACTGCGCCCGGTTTCTCGAACGCCTCTCTGAATTCTCGAGAGCATGACGATCGGAATCAGTGGTGACCCGGCAGCGTATGCCATGCGTCGCATGAAACTCCAGCGCGCGCTTCGATACCCGCCAATCAAGGCGCCTGCAAGGTAGCGCTCGCGAACGAACGGCCCGAAGCGGTTGAGGTTCACGTGTTGAATGCCTGCCGCCGGCTCGAAATACGATCTATGGCCTCGCGCGCGAAGCGTGAGATACAGCTCATCGCCAAAGGTGAGTACATGCTCCAGTCGCTCTCCAAATTCGAGAAGCACTGACCGGCGGAACGCTGCATTGTGCGCAGGAGCTCTCTCCGTTTCGCCCGCCGGCAGAGTCGCTGCCCAGGTTCCATAGTCACTCAGAAATCCAACCCAGCTCAGTCCAGTGTCGGGGTTTCCGTTCCGAAAACCGGGAACTGCATGGCTCCAGTCGCCGGCGAGGGCAGTCGCAAGTTTTTCCGCGAGCTGCGGGTCCGGGTACGCATGCGTTTCGAGAATCAAAACGAACGGTGCGGCTGCAGCTTTCACTCCGAGCGCGCGAGCTCTGCCGAGTGGCATGATTGACGGTACGCCGACAATCTCGACTGAATGGAAACGATTCTCGAGCTGCTTGCCGGCCGACCCATTCGGCGCGCTCATCACAAGAACCAATTCCAACTCCCTGGCAATCGTCTGTACTTTCAGGCTTTCGATGACCGATGCTACACGCTCCAACGTGTCAGTCGCGAGTATTACAGACAGAATTGGATCGCTCGACGAGGTCACGATTCTTCGTGGGCATTGAAGGCGAGCTTGCGCACTTCGTAACCGGTCATCTTCTCTTCTGCCTGTTCGGGTGCGCCAAGCAGGTAGCCGCGCATCTCACCGACGGCTTTGACTATCACGCCAAACACCAGCGTTGGTATGGTGCCCGCGGGCAGCGACTCGCGTTGTGCGACTTCTCTCACGCCTTTTTGAATTCGTGATAGAACCACGATTGGAATCAGCGGCGCGCCTAGAGCGTACACTACGCGGCGCGGCGTTCCCCATCGCGCTCTTCGGTACGCCCCAATCAACATTCCAGTGAGAAATCTCTCTCCCAGAAAGGACTTGAATCCGCTGATGTTGACGTGCTGAATACCGGCCGAAGGGTCGAAGTACGTCCGCTGACCTCTCGCCTGCAGCGTGAGATTCATCTCGTCGCCGAACGTGAGTGCCGGCTCCAGTCGGTCACCAAACTCCAGCAGAACCGAGCGACGGAATCCGACGTCATGCGATGGGCCTCTCTGTATCTCGCCCGCGTCGAGACTCGCCGCCCATGCGCCGTAGTCGCTGAGAAATCCTGCCCAGCTCACGGCCGAACGTGGGTTGGCGTTCCGAAAACCAGGAACGACCACACTCCATTCGCCGGATAACGTCGCGACAATTCTCTCCGCAAGATCCGGATCTGGATACGCATGCGTCTCGGCGATGAATACATACGGCGCTTCGGCTTCGAGCACTCCCTTCGCGCGGGCCACAGCCAGCGAAGGGATGGACGCCACGGTCAAGACTTTAAGGGAATGAAACCGCTGCGCGATCAGCTCGCGAGTGCTCGCAGCGGGGGGTTCGGCAATCACTAGAATCAGCTCGATCGCCTTCGCGATGGTTTGAGCAGCCAGACTATCGATGACGGTCGCAACTCTATCCATGTTGTCGGTCCCGAGTACAACTGACAGGACCGGCTCCTTCGATACCGGGTCTTTCATTCCATTTCCGAGCGCTTGCGTGTCATACGCCACATGAGGCGCATTCCCCATTGCTCCGCCGGATAGACAGCGCGTCTCAACCGCGACGACCCGTACCAGCCGAGCACCGAGCGCGTGAAGGTGCGCTCCGGTCGCCATCCCGTGAATGCTGTCTGGTCGAGCACGCGAAAATATTCGGCGTCGAATTCCATTCGTTCGCGTACCACCCATGGTTTGAGGTTGCCGCTGAAATGGACTATGCGCGGCTCTGTTTTCTTGTTGTGCTGATCCATTCCGTTGCGCGACAGTCTATCGAGATTCGCACTCCAGTTCCACCGCGACTCCAGCGGGCTCCAACGTCCAGCGAGCGTCGCGTTCAGCGCCTCCTGATCCCAGAAGAACACGCTGTCGCAAAATCGTTTCAGATAATCGACGGCTCCAGCTGAGATTTTCGAAGCGCGCCATTTCACAGTATCGATAACCATCACGCCTGCATTGAAGTATGGCATCGAAGGATCAAATCCAAGGACACCGAATCCGCTCACTCCAAATCGCGACGAGACCGACGGCACCAGCGAATCGGTGACGGCGAGCGCGTGCGCGTCGCCCAGCCCTAAGTCCCATAGCTCGGCGAGATCTGCGAGCACGAGCATGTCGCAGTCGAGCCAGATCGCTTTCCGCACATGCGACGGAAGACGCTCGGCGATCATGAGCTTGTCGTAAGTGTTGATCGGCATCCGGCCCCAGAGCGGCAGGCCGTCGAAGCTCGTGCGATCGGGTGAAAGCCAGTGAATGGTTGCGCGATCCGGGAGAGACTCGGCGATTTTCTGTCGCGCCGGGCGGCCAAGTCCATCGTCCACGACCCACGCTTCGAGGTTCCGGTCTGCCGCGAGGTGATCTGCCGCCGAGCGTAGCATAACGACCAGTGGAATTGCGTAGGTCGCGTTGGCCGCACAGGCGACGACTACAGGTTCCGGCTTCATGGTCTCGCCCAATCTACGGTTGAACATGGCAGTTTGCCTGCTGTTAAGCAGCCTCATAGCTTGCTCACCGGGTATCGGTCAATCGGTCAATCGCTCAACCGGATTCATGGATCTCCGCGACCAGCTGCAATCCACTCTCGGAAGTACCTACACCGTCGAGCGCGAGCTCGGCGGCGGTGGCATGTCCCGGGTTTTCCTCGCCGAAGAGACGGCGCTCGGGCGGAAAGTAGTGGTCAAGATTCTAAGTGGTGACGTGGTCGCTGGAATGAGTGGCGAGCGTTTCTCGCGCGAGGTGCGACTCGCTGCATCGCTGCAGCATCCGAGCATCGTTCCGGTTCTCACTACGGGAATCGCCGACGGCGTTCCCTACTATACGATGCCATACGTGAAGGGCGAGTCGCTCCGCTCGCGAATGCGAGAAGTGCCTCCCATTTCGCGGAGGCAAGCGCTTGCCGTTCTCCGCGACGTCGCGCGAGCGCTGCAGTACGCGCACGCGGAAGGTGTCATTCACCGCGACATCAAGCCGGAAAACGTTCTTCTCTCGAGCGATGCGGCGCTGGTTACCGATTTCGGAATCGCGAAGGCTATTTCTGCCGCGCGAACAACCGGGGTACCCGAAACTCCCATGGAAAGCGGAATGATGCTCACACAGGCGGGCTCTTCCGTGGGTACGCCAGCTTACATGGCGCCGGAGCAGATCGTCGGCGGTACGATGGACAACCGGGTGGATCTGTACGCGTGGGGAGTTGTGGCGTACGAGGTTCTCTCGGGCGTGCATCCATTCTCCGGAAAGACGAGCGCACAACAGTTCCTCGCAGCGCACCTGAGCGAGTCGCCGGTAAACCTGGCGGAGCGAGTGCCTGATCTGTCGCCGGCGATTGCTGAGTTGGTGATGCGTTGTCTCGAGAAGAATCCGGACGAGCGTCCAGCATCTGCGACGGAGCTCGTGGAAGTGATCGAGAGTACGCACATCTCGACCTCGGGGCACGTGCAGCTTTCCCGCCCGCGCCGACAGTATTCGCCGATCGCGCTTGGGCTCGTGGTGATAGCGCTCGTCGGCGTTGGCGCGTACGCGTATGGCACCAGGGTCCACGAGAGTACGACCGTTACCGCAAAGAACTCGGTGGCTGTTCTGCCATTCGCGGACGATCGTGCAGACTCGGCCGACGCCTACTTCGGCGAAGGCATAGCCGACGAGCTGATGAGCGCGCTCGGAAAGGTTCAGGGGTTGCGCGTTGCATCCCGAACGTCAGCGATTGCGGTGGGTCGGCGGCACGATCTCGACGTCAAGGAGATTGGAAGCAGGCTCGGTGTCGCGACCGTCGTCGAGGGAACTGTGCGTCGCGCGGGTGGACGGCTTCGAGTAACGGCGCAGCTCACAAACACATCGGATGGGTTGACGATGTGGAGCGACACCTATGAGCGCGACAACAAGGATGTTTTCGCTGTGCAGGATGAGATTACGAATTCAATCGTAGCTGCACTACGGCCTGAGCTGGCGGGGCGGAGCTCGTCGGCCGGAGCGAGATCCAACGCCGGTCAGGGCACCATCAATCCCGAGGCGTACGATCTCTATCTGCGTGGTATTTATCTGCTCGAGCGTCGCGGCGGCGGCGTCGCGCGAGCTGCGGATTACTTCAGTCAGGCGATTGCAAAAGACAGCGGATTCGCGCGCGCTTACGCGGGCCTCGCCGATGCGCTCGAATTCTTTCCTTACTTCGCCGGCGTTCCGGCGGCGAAAATAGAAGGGAGAGTAACGGCTGCAGCGAATCGAAGTCTGCAGCTCGATCCCACACTCGCGGAGCCTCGCGTTGCGTTAGCGATGGCCCACATGCACGCGTTCCGCTGGAAGGAGGCAGAGGCGGAATTCAAGCGCGCGCTTGCCGCGGATTCGACTTCCTCCACCGCGCATACGCAGTACGGCCGTTTTCTCAATCTCGGCGGCCGGTATCAGGAATCATTTGAAGAATTCAAGCGCGCTCGAGCGCTCGATCCTCTGGCCGGGACGGCTTCGGTCTGGCTTTCGCACGTCCTCTCCGTCATGGGCGACCAGGAGCAAGCGTGGGAGGAAAGCAAGCGAGCGAGAGAGCTCGATCCAAATCTCGTTACCGCGCGGACCATTCTCGCAGTGGATCGCCTGGACGCCGGACATCCCGCGGATGTGCGCGCGATCATCGGGGAGAACATCCCGCCGGTTCCGTTCAATGGCATGACCGCATACGTACTGCAGGCAATAGGCGATACGTCAAAGGCGGCGAGCATCCGCAGGACTCTCGCTGGGATGAGCGACACCATCTGGATGGTTCATACCGCTCGTGTGTACGCCTATCTCGCAACGTCCGATACAGCGAAGGTACTTACCGAGATGGAGGCCGCCCTCGCCGCGCGCGAGATATTGCCGGCGTGGCTTCCGCTGGGGGAGCGGATCTTCGATCCGGTGCGCGGAAGTGCTCGCTTTGCTGCCGTGTTACGAAGTGTTGGTCTGGACGGGCGAAATCTGACGCGACAGTATCGAGGACGGCCGGCGAAATAACGGTGACTCAGGGGCCGTCCACGCACGCATCGATTTCATCGTTGCAGTATTCCATCACGTCGTCCCAGGTAGTGACTCCGTTCATGGTCAGCTTGGTGGGTGGCTTTGCGCCGGGACACATCTCGGGAGTCAGCGAGCAGTCGACTTCGACAGCGAAATGCCCCGGGGCCTTTGGCTTGATGAGTCTGATGGACCCTACGCTTGCGCCCGCGATGGATACTCCGGTTTTCCGAGAGAAGCTTACGGCGGTTCCGATCCTCAGCAGTGACAGGGATCTGTCCTTCGAGAGGAGCAGGAACGTTTTTCCCGTTGCCTTGTTTCGCGCGAGGGCGACGCCGGTCCGAAGGTTGATCGCGACGATACTACAGCACGGTCCCGAAGGATTTGGCTGTGCGGCGGATGTAGCGAACCCTGCCGCCAGCATCAGGGAAATCAAAGCGAGAGAGCGAAGCATTGAACACTCCTTGACTGAAAACTTTGGCTTTCAAGGAGTTCCCGCTTCGCCGGGGGCGTTACAGGACCTTCGCTGCGCTCGGTTTATTTCGTCGAGTCGGTGAGAGTCTTCGTCCAGTTCAACACGACTTTGATCGAGTGTCGCTCACTTCCCTTTGACACTCGCCCCACGATAAATCGACCGTTCTTTGCCATCG
>Ga0193751_1001174_pt1 | contig 17268 bp, 11 predicted proteins | sample L1c2metaG_FD_143050 | JGI IMG/M metagenome (GOLD analysis project Ga0193751, IMG submission 143050) | Soil microbial communities from a riparian zone of the East river system, Colorado, United States - L1c2 | ecosystem: Environmental > Terrestrial > Soil > Riparian zone | place: USA: East River... | reverse complement strand
TCTCCCCACAAGACGGCGAGTGACGTCGGGATGGAATTGGTCGCCCAGCGGTAGTCCCACGGGCGTAGCGCGGCGATCGGAGCTGCGAGGCTCGCCTTCATCGGATCGGAGGCCGACAGATTGTCGTAAGACTTGAGCAGCCCCGGTATCATCCGCGCAAAGGACGGCAACCAGCTGTCGTAAGCCGCCGAGATGAGGGAGGCGATCGTAAAATCTTTCTTGCCGGGAAGAACTTTTAGTGCGTGACGTCCGCGTGGCGATTCCTCCTTGCTCAACTCCACATAGACAGGAAAATCCGACGGCTTTGCACTGAACGGTCCCGCCGCCGACCACGGCCAGTTGTTGCTGTTGAATACCCAGCCGTTCGGCGGATTGATGACGTTCGGACTCTCGTCAACCGAGAGCACGCCGTTCCATTCGGTGCGCGGATCGCTGCCGTCGACGGGGCGAGTCCAGTCGAAGGACGTATCGCGCCGCGGAATGAAATTGGAGTGGAAATACGCGATGTCTCCATCGGCGTCAGCGAAGGTGGTGTTGTTCGACGAGTTGGTGTGCAGCTCCATCGTCTGGCGAAACGACTTGAGGTCTCGCGCTTTCATTCGCGTAAATGATTGTATCAGGGCATCCATCGGCTTCTGCATCAGCCGCACGCTCACCCATTTCGCATTCTGCTGGCGCACGATTGGTCCGTGATGAGTACGGAGGATCGTAAAATCTTTCTGCGCCATTCCTCCGGCAGTGCGATAGCGGATGACGGCTTTCTCTTCCGTGATCGGCCGCTCCTCTTTGCCGTACCGGTAGACGAAGTGGTCCCCGCGTTTCGTTATGGTCTCGAGATATTCATCGATGTTGTCGGCGCCGGTTGACGAGTGCATCCAGCCCGCACGTTCGTTGAATCCCTGATAGACGAAGAATTGTCCCCATGTCACCGCGCCGTAGTCATTCAACCCCTCCTGACTCGTCACCTGCACCTCGGCGCGGAAGAAAAACGACGTGTGCGGATTGATGAGGAGGAGTGCGTGGTGCGAGAGCGTGTTGGCGGGGGCGATCGCGGCCCCGTTGGAGCCTCGGTCGGCGTCGCGCTCGAGTTGCAGCGCCGAGCTCAGGTTTCCGGGCCGGCCTCCATAAAAGGAAGCGAGCTGCGCCAGATTCACCGACTCGATGTCCGGGCCGATGCTTCCATCGCTGAAGGCGAGGGGCATCCACGGCTCGAAGCGCGCGATGACCTTGGGCTTCACCTCGGGGTGCTTGTAGAGGTAATAGTTTAATCCGTCGGCGTACGCGTTCATCACCGTTTGGAGCCAGAGCGGACTGCGCGAGTAAAGCGCCTTCAGTGAATCAGGGTTGTTGATCAGCCGCATCCTGAGGTCGCGATAAATCGCGCCTTCACCCTCCCACTCGGCCGCGCGTCCCAATGCATTGAAGTAATTCGTCTCGACGCGATTGAAGTCGTCCTCCGCCTGGGCGTAAAGGAGGCCGAACACTGCGTCGGCGTCGGTCTTACCCGAGATGTGCGGAATTCCCCAGTCGTCGCGGGTGATCGTCACGCTGGCCGCTTCGCGCGACCAGCGGGCGAGGCCAGCGGCCGAAGGCGGGGAGAGTGATTGCGCGGAGGCTGTTGACGCGAGTGCCGCGTACAGCAGGAGGATTTTGCTAGAGGAGTTGATCATGCGTAGAAGAGAGTCAGGAGCACCCACGCGCGGAAGGGCTCACAGCTTACGGTGTGAACATCACCTTGCAAATGTAAGGTGGTCCCTTGTGATCGCTCGCCAGCGTATCGCCCATCTGCAGCACGTATTGCCCCGGCCGACTGAACACAGCTTCAGGGATTGTGTCCTTGCCGTAGACGAACGGAGGGAGACGTATGTCGGCCGGCACCTTCAGCGTGCTCATCGTTCTGAAAGCTTCAGTGCGCACAATCGAATATTTCTGATGCGCGGAGTCATACGCCGGATATACGAACGAGAAGAAGACATCGCTAGGCGTGTGTACCATCAACTCGCCGCCGTGCGGTGTCTCCAACTGAAGAGTCAGTGTATCGCGTGGCCCGAGCGACCTCGGCGCGCAACTGAACGCAATGGAGTCCTCCATCGGAGGCACCGATTCGTCATCAGCATCGCCGTCGATCGAATCCGGAACCTGGCTGGACGTGTCACGCGCCCGGCTGACAGTACTGGACGTGTTTGCAGGCGGAATTGGCTTCGCCGCCGGCTGGCTTGCGGGAACGTCACGGACAGTGGCTTCTCTGGCACAGGAAGCGAGAATCACCAACGCGATAATATTTGCTATTCGATGAGTCATGAATCAAAGACGATCTGAGTCCCCCCTCCCGCCTCCCGCCTCCCCCTTTACTGCTTGTAGATCGTCCCGTTCTTCATCACCTGCTGCGAGTTTTGATCGGTGATCCGATTCTGTTCGCGCACGAGCTGATAGCGGTGCTGACGCGTGTCAGTTCATCGAGAATTTCCATCCCGCAGCGAAGTACAGGATCGCGGCTCTGATCGAGACGCGGAGGTGATGGAGCTGGCTGCGCATCCGCTCCTCGCTCCCGCTCGCTGGCGATCAAATCGATCCGCACCGGTGGAATCCAGCGCTCGCGCGGAGTGCCATCCATGTGGAGAAGCCGCGCGGTGGGAAGTGCGATGACGAGTCCGCTACAAGGAAGCTTAATGTCATCGACAGCGCCGGCCAGTCCCGCCATCGGCGTCCCCACGACAACGCCGCGATGCATTCCATCCACGCCGATCGCCATCCCTTCACCCATGCTTCCGGTCCAGCGGCCGACGAGCACGACGAGCGGCCGGGTGTAAGTCCACGGTCCGCGCGGTTCGGTCATACGCGTGTACGCTCTTCCGTGCCGAGGCGCCACGCGCTGGTACTCTTGCCTCTGCCGGATGAACCGGCCGAGGATCGGCTCGGCCACGCTGGTGTTGCCGCCGCCTGGACTGTTGCGCAGGTCGAGGATCAGTGCCGGTGCGTCGCGAAGCATCTCGAGCGCCGAATCGAAAGCCGGTACGCTGTGCAAATCGTCGAGAGCATTCAACCGGATGTAGCCATACGCAGACCCTGCAGGGGCGTTGATTGTTCGAGCTTCGACCGGCGGCTCGTTCATGGCCCTATCGATCAAAAACGGTGTGACGCTATCGAGGGAGATGTCTTTGTTGCCGCCGGTATCTCGAACGCGGAGTACGCGCGGCGTGTCGTGACGGCCGGCCAGCGCTGACACCAGCGCCCAGGCACCCGCATCTGCCGGCGCGGGATAATTGACGGCGGGCCCAAGTCGGGAATCCGCTGCGTCCTTTATCGGGACGCCGTCGATAGCGAGCACGTGCATGCCCGGTCGCACGCCCTGTCGCTCAGCGCCGTATCCGCCTCGCACCGCAGTGACAATTGCGTCGCCATCAATCCACTCGGCCCACAGATCGACTCCTGACGGTACAATCCTCGGCGAGTGCGATGTATTGGCGCGCAGGATCGCGTGCGCATCGTAGAGATTGTCGAGCAGTCGCTCGAGCACTCCGAGCAGATCGCGTTTCGAGTGAACTGTATTGACTGCGGTGCGAGTAAGACTTTCCGCGCGATTCCAGTCGACGGCCTTTTCGTTTACGTACACATAGCTCTCGCGAATGCTGCGCAAAGCGGCATCCGCATCGCGACTGTAAGCGGCTGCGCCAGCGCACTGATCGCTGGAGGTTGATGGGCGCGATGCGTGGCAAGCACTCAGCGTCAGTATGGCGACGACGCTGAACGAGTGACCGCCACTCGTCAGGCGCATCACTGCTTGTAGATCGTCCCGTTCTTCATCACCAGCTGCACCTGCCGTATCGCTGAGATGTCTTTCGTCGGGTCGCCTTTCACCGCGATCAGGTCGGCAAGATAGCCTTCCTTCACCTGACCGAGCTCATCGCCCATGCGCAGCATCTTCGCATCGATCGAGGTCGCCGAGCGGAGCGCGGCAACGGGCGTCATCCCGTACGCGACCAGCATCTCGATTTCCCGCGCGTTGTCACCATGAGTGAATACGCCGACGTCGCTGCCGTTGCAGATCGTCACGCCGGCGTCGAGCGCGGCCTTGAAGCTTTTTTTCTTGGCGACAATGGACGGCCGATCAGGATCGATGCCCTTCCGCCAGCCGCCGTACTGCAGGATGGCATCGCCGGCGGCGAGCGTCGGAATGAGACAGATGCCGCGGTCGGCCATCATCTTGAAGACTTCCGGCGTTCCAGTATCTCCGTGCTCGATGGTCGTGACGCCGGCGAGAATTGCTCGGCGCATTCCTTCAGCCGTCGTCGCATGCACAGTCACCGGCCGTCCGGAAGTGTTAGCGATATCGACGGCTTCCTTCAGCTCGTCGAGCGTGAACGTCGGCTCGTTCTCGCCGTTCGGGCCCCAGCGATAATCGGCGTAGATCTTCACCCAATCCGCGCCGTGCTTGATCTGATCGCGCACCACCTGCGCCATCTGCTCGAGCCCGCTCGCCTCCTGACCACCCTGCGGAATGTCGTTCGTGTACTCCGGAGTGAAGCCAGCCGGTCCATAGGCGCCGGTAGCAACGATCGCGCGTGTGGAGACGAACATCCGCGGGCCCGGGATGATGCCTTGATTCACGGCTTGCTTGAGTCCGACGTCAGCGTAGCCGGCGCCCTCGGTGCCGAGATCGCGCACCGTCGTGAAGCCGGCCATCAACGTCGCTCTCAAGTGATTGACTGCGCGCGCCGTGCGGAGCGCCAGCGATTCGTGCAGCACCTGGTCGTTCCACGACGTCTCGTTGTACGGATGCAAAAGCATGTGCGAGTGCGCGTCGATCAGTCCGGGCATCAGCGTCGTGCCGGGGAGATCGATCGTCGTGGCGCCGGCGGGCGCGCTGATTTGAGCGCTTGGTCCGGCGGCGATGATTTTGTTGCCGGTGACTAGCACTGCCCAGCCGGAATGCGGTGCCGATTCTACGCCGTCCCAGACACGGTCGGGAACGAGCAGGGTGGTGGTTGCTGGAACGTCGGCCTGCCGACCGCGCGCTTGCGCCGGAGCTGCGCACGGGATAGCCGCAGCCACGACTCCGACGAGCAATAGGAGAGAACTCGCACGCATAAGACGCTCGTTGTAAGCGACGGAAAGGTGAGATCTATGGAATCTCCCGATAATCACGACCGGGCGTCGTCGTCGCTAGTCCCCCGGACGGCCATGGGGTTACTTCAATAGAATTGTCTGACGGCCTGGATGTAGCGCACGTCGCAGTCCGTGCCACACAAGCTCACCCGATAGTCCACGTGGAAGCACGATGTCGGCGTGCAGGCTGAAGTCGTCTGATCGTTGAAGCGCAACCTCGATGTCCCCTAACGGATGCGGGACGCGGCCTTCTGCGCGACGCAGGGGACCGAGGGCGGGCTCGATCCGCACTGTGTGAAATGCCGGACTTGACGGGCGAACGCCGAGTACCGTCGCCAGCAGTCCGTAATCCGGATGAGCGGCCCAGGCGTGGGTATCCGATCGCGTCGGTTCCGGGGTTTCCGGGGCTGATGTCAGGCCGAGCTGCAGCATCGCGTGCCACGGCGCGAGCTGCTCGATGTAGCGGTCGGCGAGTCCTGCTTTGCGCAGCGCTTCGAGAACGTAAAAGCTGAAGTAATAGGAGGCGGGTGTCAGCGTCTTATCCTCCAGGATGCGCTCCATCACCGCGCGCCGCATCTCGGCCGGCACGGCATCAGCGAGAATTGCGAGGACGTTCGTCTGCTGGCTGTAGGCCGCGCTGGTGTCGGGCGAATCGCGAAAGAGTCCGCGCGCGGAATCCCATGCCCGCATCCGTACTGCTGCCCGCACCGCCTGAGCGCGGGCGCGATAGTCGGCGGCAGCGCCGGGCACTCCCAGCGCCTGCGCGAGCTCCGCCGCGCGCTCCAGCGCATATACGTAGAGAAGACTGATCGTCGTCGAGTGACCGACGTCGGCGCGCGGGGGGACGCCTCGTTCCCAGCGCGGCGTCCAGTCGACGTAATTCCAGTACGGCATTGCGCCGAGCATGCCGGTTGAGTCGACGTGCCGCGCGTACCAGTCGAGTATCCCGCGAACTCCGGGCAGACGCGCACGCACGAACACTGGATCGTCGCGGTGCATGAAATAGTCATGCACCATCGCGACATAGATCAGCGAGAAAGGCGGAATGATCTGCGTCAACGACGAGGGATAGCGGCTCGTCGTGAGTCCTTCAGGAATACGCGATTGATCGAAGTGTTCGATTGCCTGGCGCATCAGCCGGTCATCACCTGCGACATAGAGCGAGATCAGCGCCTGGATGCGCGTGTCGCCGATGTACTGAAGCTGCTCCCAGTACGGAGTGTCCATGTACGTCTCGAACGCGCCGATGCGGGCGCCGTTCCAGTTCATGCGCCACATCTCGGCGAGCCACGGCAAATCGCCGGCGAATTGCCCGCGCTCGACGAACGGATAGGCGGTGAATATTCCGAAGAAATCGTGCAGCCGCAGCGGCTCGTCGCGCGTCGTGATATCGAGCTGGATATAGCGAAATGACCGCCAATAGAGACTGGTGAACCGTCGATGTGCGCCGCCGTCAGGAATGAAGACATCGTGAACGCCATGGATAGTGCGGCCTTCGATGTCGTTTCGATTTCCCTTTTGCCCCTTGGCATCGACCAACGCTTCGGCGTAAGTGAGGCGTACCACGCTTCCAGTGCCGCCGCTCGTCTCAAGGACCGGATACGCATTCGTTGTGTGCGATTGGTCGAGCAGAATAGAGGCGGTCGTGCGCGCGGAAATCACCAGATCGCCACTACCTCGCAGAAAGCCGGCGTCAGCTTGGACGCCAGTCGCGCGACGCACGTTGGCGAGCCATTGCTCTCGCTCCTCCATTGGCGGTATCGATCGCGGCGCGAGTTGCCAGCCGAGGACTTCACCGTATCCGCCCGGGGATGTCGCCAGCAATCGTTCCTCACCGACCACCTCTGGCGCGACCCACGCAGCGTCGTCGTACTCAATGCTCTCCCATCCCCATGGATAGCGCACACCGTTGATGGAATCGCCAGGTGCTGCCGCGTAGTAATTGCCCATCTCAGCACTGGTGGTCTTGATCGGCGCATAGGCGGAATCTACCAGCAGCCTCCAGCCGGGCCCGGTGCTTAGCATCTCTTCGGCGCGACCGTCACCCTGTATTAGTAAACCGGTACGGTAGCTGTGCTGCGCGACCGGCCGCGCTTCACCCCAGTTCCAGACGACCGCGGCAACGACGTTGACGCCTCGATGCAGTTGCGGCGCGAGATCTATAGTCTCGTATCGCCAGTGCGTGACGTCGGAACGTTGCGGGCCCGAGGAGACTTCGACGCCATTGACGTATAGACGGTATCGATTGTCGGCAGACACGTGAACCACGAAACGCGCTGGCTTTGTTGCGAGAACCAGCTTCCGTCGCGCGTGAAACACTGTAAAGGAATCAGCCGGAATTTTCGGTGGCGCGATCCAGCTTGCGGGCGCGGCGCCGTTGAACACGCGCTGTTCTTGCGCGCTGAGCACCGCGGATAACGCAAAGAGAATCGCGATTGCGATTGTCATACGACCCAGTCAGCTCCGGTTAGTTCGGGCTTTCACAACATCCAATTGGCGTGCCCGGCGGCAGCTGGATAACTCCAGTGGTTTTGGGTGGGGCAATGCGGTTGTCCAGCCAGTTGCGCGCATCGCGAACGACCGAGCCGTTGGCCGCGCGATCATCGACGTCCGTGGCGCTGCTTGCTGCAAGGCGACGAGCGAGCCGGTCGAGATTGCTCTCGGCCACAGCGCGGGCGTCAGCCGTTGCGCGGGGATTGGAGGCGAGCGAGAGCAGCGCATCGGCGACGGCTCGACGCGCCTCCCGGCGCAGCGAGGCCTCGTAAGGCGTCGCGGCGCTCGCCTTGTCATAGACGGACGCTATCATCGCGCTGATTACTTCGTCAGCAGATGGCGCCGCCGGGTTCCGCGCGTGAAACGCAAACAATCGCTCGACCCGCTCCGGCTGGAGAATTCCATCGGCGACGTAGCTACTCAAGCCGCGCGCGACCGCCAGAGGATCGAAGACGATTCCGGCCGGTGAGTCGAACGCCCACCCCCCGCGGAATCCGTACGGCGACGGCGGAATCTTAGCGAGAATGCGCTCCGGGATGGCGAGCTCTTTCGGCTGAATCGTCGCCAGCAGTGCGGCGAGCGCCTCGCGCTGTCGGGCGGGATCGACGATCCGCGCAGGTATCTGCGCATCGCCGCGCAGCGCGAAGGTGTAATCCATCCCGCCGATCGCCTTGATCGCTGCTTCGATCGCGTAGCGGTGATGCAGATAAACCGGCACCAGCCGCTCGTTGAGGAACCACATCGGATCACCGGGCGCGATCACGCTCTCGTCGAATTTCGAGAGCAGAACGTCGCGGACGGCGCTCTGCCGCTCGAGCTCTTTGACCGCGTCGGATCCGTTGAGCCAGCGCGTCGCTTCGGGGACCACACCCGCATCGGCATCGCGGTCGGAAAGAAAGCGCATTCCCCTCGCAATCGCGTCTAGCATCATTGCATCGAGTCCCGCCTTCTCGTCGGCGGGCGAAGGGAATTGGGTGTAGGCGTAGCGAATGGCGAGTGAGTCGTAAGCGCCTGTGCCGGATCTCCACGCATTCGAGACGTCGACGGTGCCATCCTTTCGCAATGTCACCAGCGGCCCCGGATAATCCATGACGCTCGCGCGGCCGTAGGCGTGCGAGATGTAATTGTGGGCGAGCCCCAGCGTGTGTCCGATCTCGTGGGCGACGTGCTGCCGCCGCCGAGCCATCGTGAACTCGGTGCCGTTCACCTTTGGATCGAGGGAGGTGATCCAGGCCTCGGTCGCATCGTCCATTGCCGGCTCGAGGCCGGCGAAGATGTTGTAGTCAGTGATCGATCTGTAGGTGTCCATCTTCAGCGCGGCCTTGAGGATCTCGCCGGTGCGCGGATCGACGAACGACTGGCCGACGGAGAATCCGGGATCGCTGCGGTGCACCCACTGAATCACGGAGTACCGCGCGTCCATTGGATCGACGGACTCCGGCAGATCCTCGACGCGAAACGCGTTGGTGAATCCGGCGGCCTCGAATGTTTTATTCCACCAGCTCGCGCCCTGCTTGAACGCCGTGCGATACGGCTCGGGAATGCCGCGATCGAGGTAATAGACGAGGGGCTTGATCGGATCCGACAGTGCTGCGTTCGGATCTTTCTTTTCGAGACGCCACCGCGTCAGCCATCGCACCTGCGGCCGGCGGTTGAAGGGCAGCGAGAAATCGTAGAAGTCGACCGAGAAAATCCCAACGCGGGGATCAAACGCGCGCGGCTTGTAAGTGTCGTCCGGCAATTCGACGAAGGATTGGTGCTGGCGCAGCGTCAGCGCGCGCGCATCCGGGGTGTGTCGAGCGACCTCGGCGCCTGGGGCATCGCTCTCGAACGTAAGTAGAACCTCGACCTCGGTGTTCCTGGGGAATGCCTTGGTGCGCGCGGGGTAGATTGCGCTTCGATTCCGGTCGAGCCGGAAAGTCCCCTCCTGACCTCTTTGTAGATCGCCGCGAACATCGAAGACGTCCTGGAGGACGAAATCACTGGCGTCAATCAGGAACTTGTTGCCTTCTTCAGTGAGGATCGGAAACGAGGCGAGCACCGAGGTCGCGAAGGATTCCTCCACGGTGCGTTCTTCGACGGTGTCACGTGAGGCGCGGAAATCGAGATTGCGGCGGACGAGGAAAATGCGCGGGCCGAAGCGCTCGAATCTCACCACGCCCTGGTCGCCGGTGGTCCCGCGATCGAGACCCCGCGCATTCGAGCCGAGTCCGGTGGAGAGTGAATAGAGGTAGAGAAAATCCTGGTTGAGGCGAGAGACCTCGAAGAGCAGCTTGCCCGTGCGCTCGTCGAAGTAAAATGGAATGAACCCATCGTGTCGCTCGAGGCCGGCGGTTTGCTGCGCCCAGGTTTTTGTTGGTGCCTGCTGCGCGGTGTTGGACGATTGCTGGGCGACTGCGTTCGGGGCCAGCAGGGCGATACCGGCAATCACAGAGAAGTATTTCATCGGAAGGCCAATATACGCGTTCTGCAACTTACGCATATTTCGTCCATGGGACTCCTCTCCTGGCTGGGGCTTGTAACGTCACTCGGTCTGCTTTGCTGCGTGCGCGCTCAGAGTCCAGTCCCACTTCCGACGTCCACCGCATCGCTCGCGCGCCCGGTGCCCGGCCCGGTGTACGACCCGGATTGCCACACGAGTGAGGAAGGTTCAGCGATGGTCGGCGCATTCTCTCGCACCTCGAAGCGCAGCGCGAATCCCTCGGCGAGCTCCGCGGCGACTCGCTAGTCCCCGAGCCGTTTCCGGAGCGGGTGCTCAGCGAAGAACGTCCACATCAGACTGGTTGCGTCGATGCTGCGGGTCGTGCGACCGACAAACCATTCCGGCAGCTGCATTCCGCCCGGCCAGGTATGCCCGCCTCCTCGAATCGTGTAAAGCACAACTGGCGCGTCGTCAGCGCACTCATTGTAAGTGCGACGAACGACATCGGGCGCTACTGCCGAATCGACCACATCGGATCCGCACCGGTTTCTTCTCGCCCAATTCGCCGCCCATCTCGGCGTGCTCGGAAACGGTCTTGCCGATATCCACGATGAACCGCCGTTGTACGGAACGTCCGGGTCCGCCGTTCCGTGAAACGCAATCATCGGCACCGGTCGCTGGTCGGTGCACCAGCGCCATGGCAGCGTTTGCGCCGCTGCCACCATGCCGACCGCCGCGATTCGATCTGATAGCGCGCAGGAAAGAGCGAACGACATCCCGCCACCATTGGAAAGTCCGTTGGCGTAGATCCGGGCGGCGTCGATGTTGTAAGACGCTCTCAGCGTGTCGATGAGCGTCGCGATGAATTTCACGTCCTTCGTCAAGCCTTCGCCCGGCTCCGCCCGCCAGACTCTGACTCCTTTGCCGCCAACTCCCGATGGATAAACGACGATAAATCCTTTGGCGTCGGCCAGCTCGTTCCACCGGCTGATGTCCCGTTGTGATGCGCCCCAAAGACCCGCCCCGTGCATGCTGATGACGAGCGGCGTCGCCTTCGAACGGTCATAACTCTTCGGAACGTAGAGCAGATACTCGCGCTTTTCCCCCGAGGATACGAAAGAACCGTTGTCACGATTCGCCGAGTAGAAGGACACGGCCTCGATCGGGACGATCGCCGCCGGCAAACCAATGAGCGCCAGCGCCGCGCCCAACACGACTCTCCTGTCCTTCATCATCGATGTCGGTTCCACGCCAGGGCCACGGGTGCCGCCGAAAGTCGCACGAGAGGGATCGTGAGGATGGCGATCAGCATCAGAAGGTAGTGAGGTATGTGCGGGGTATCGAGCAACCACACCAGCACGCCGTAGAGCGTGAAGACCGTGACACACCAGACCGCGGCGCCGGTGACCAGCGTGCGATCACTCACCAGTCGCTTTTGATAGAGTCGGACGCCGATCCACACCGCAGCAGTCATCTTGGCAGCGGCCAGAACGGCGAGGATCAGCGGTAGCGCGCTCCATAATTCGCCGAGGCGACCGCTGTCGGAGATCCATTCGAAGAAAGGCCCGAACACGAAAAAGAAGCCGAGCACCAGAAACACGCTCGCCTTGATCAGCGATGCGCGCCCGGTGAGGCCGATGTACAGGCTCTGCACCAGCTGCGTCCACGTCAACGCGATGCATCCAGCCAACGCCACCAACAACAGCACGACCGCGCGCGGCATTCCCATGAACAATCTGACGCCATGCCAGCGATCGAGCACCAGCGCCAATGTGCCGGAGAGGTCGAGTGCGATCGGGATGGAGATGAGAATTAGCAGCCACGCGACGACGGTGCTCCGTATCGCCATCTTCAGCTTGGCCCCGACGAGCTCGGCGGTGGTCAATGGCCGCGTAGCGACGAATGGAGTGATACCATAGGAGTCGCCTGCATCCGGGCTCGACGTGCTAACCGCGGCGGCGGCGAACATTGCGATGAAGGGCGGAGTGAGCAGTACGGCGATGAGAATGGTGAAGACGAGTGACCTGGAATCGCCGGCGGCCCAGAGCAGCACCAGCTCGAACGGTAGCAGGATCGCAACCCACGCCGGGAGCGACCGCCCGTATCTTCGCCACTCGAACCACGCTTGCGCGCTGGCGGGCGATCTGAACCGGCCGCCCTCGGGCGCAGGGAGCCCGGTCCTCGTGAGCGAAGCGAACGCCCCGCGCCAATCGGGCACTTCACCGCAGCGCGCGCGCGCGATAGCGAAGCGGGCGACGATGTACGCCAGCGGAATCTGCGGCGCCAGGATTCCGAGCATAAAAGATTCACGGGCGTTGAAATGCAGCGCGATGAGAGCGGTGGTGTCGATCGTCCCCAGCCAGAGCACCGTCACGATGATCCGCAGCCCCGGCAGAGGATACGGCATCCAGGTGAGCGCCTGCGTCCAGGCGAGGAGCGACGCTGCTAAAAGAGCCGGCCAGATCGACGGGACTGCGATTCCCGACGGCCAGAGCGCCAAGGTTCGCGTCGCCAGCCACAGCAGTATTATCGCCGCGCTGCCGTACAGCATTGGCCAACCCGCCAGCGCGGTGGTCGTTACCGGGAGCGTAAACCTTCTGGCGGGGAACATCGATTGCCGCGCGGCGAGATCCCCATCGAGCCCGAATGTGAACACCGCCAGGAAATAAGTAAACGTCGACACCAGCGGCGCCATCACCACGAATGCAAAACTCTCCGGGCTGCCGAGGTAGATGGGGACGCCGCGCGCGATGACGACGAGCTTGATCCCCGCCAGAACGATCAGGTAGGCGACGACGCCGATCATCCCCCAGCGATGCCGCTGGCGAAATTCCCAGGCAACTGCCGCGGCGGGCGAGTGCACGACTTACGATTCCGAGGCTGCCGCGGCGGACATCCCGACCCGCGCGATGAAGATCTCATCGAGGGAAGGGACGCGTCCGCCGACGGTGTGTGCTTCACGGATTTCGGCGAGCGGCGCGCTCAGCACGATCTTCCCTTTGTTGATCATCGTCACATGATCGGCGACCTGCTCCACCTCTTCCAGCAGGTGCGAGGAAAAGAGGACCGTTCGACCTTCATGCGCGATGGTGCGGATGATGGCACCGAGTATGTCGCGCCGAACGATGGGGTCGAGGCCCGATGACGGCTCGTCGAGCACCAGCAGGTCCGGCCGATATGCGAGTGCGATGAGAATTCCCACTCGTGCCTTCTGCCCTTTGGACAGGGTTTTGATTTTAGCACCAGGCTCGAGCGCGAACGACTGACCCAGCTCCTCGGCGTACTCATCGTCCCACGCGGGATGGAACGCGCGCGAATAGCGAATGAGCTCGTCGACGCGCATCCAGCCCGGAAGATCGTTCTCCTCTGAGAGATAACCGATGCGCGACAGGACGCCGACGGGATCCGCGACGGGGTCGAGTCCGAAGACGCGCACCGATCCGCTTTGCGCGCGCAGCAGGCCGAGTATGTGTTTGATGAGTGTAGTCTTGCCCGCGCCGTTGGCGCCGACGAGGCCGTACACCGCGCCGCGCGGAATTGAGAGTGTGACGGCGTCGAGCGCGGTCCTGGAATCGAAGCGTCGCGTCAGCTTCGTAACGTCGATGACCGGTGCACTCACCTGCGTCATTAGGATGTCATTTCTTCGATCGGATCTTCCTCAGGCGTCGATGAATTGCTTTACCGCGCGATCTGCCTCTCGGATAGAGTTACGAGGACCGGGCCACTAAAGCCAGCGACGGACGCTCGCGACATACCCCGTGTACTCTACGCCAAACGCGTCGGTCAGATACATCTCCTCGCGCGAGATGACCGTCTTGACCAGGACAAGAAGGACGACCGGAAGCAAGATGATTGGCCACGCAGAGTCGAGCAAAGCTGAGCCCCCGAGGTACTGGAGCGTCAATCCTGTGTACATGGGATTGCGCGTGAACCGATACGGACCATGGGTTACCAGCTGACTCGCGCTATGGTGCGGATGAATCGCGGTTTTGGCGCGCCTGAACGTCACCATTCCCCACGCCGCGAGGATGACGCCGAGCGCGAGCGCACTCCAGCCGAAAGGCCTGAGCGCTGACCCGGCGAAACGGGATAAGGGAAGCGCGTGCCAGTATCGGTCGAGCATCCAGCCGACAAGAAAACCAATCACGAAAAGGAACGGCGGAGGGAAACGTACTCCGGCGTTGGAAAGCGGAACTCGCTCCGTCATCGCTACGTTCCATGGTAATAGAGACTCACGACTTCGGAGCAGCAGGCGGCGGGCCTTTCGGAAACGGGCGCTCCGGAACGCTGTTGGTGTTTTGAAAGCTGTAGATCAGCCACTTGCCGTCGACCTTCTTCAGCACCTCGAGCTGAATCCCTTCACGAGGCTCGGGGATTCCGGGCGGAGTTTTCGCGCCGGACATCGTCCACAGCACGTGCGCGACCGCGAGTCCAGGTGAGAGGTATCGAGTCTGCACGTCGGCGATCGTCATCTTGCTGTCGCGGAACACGAACGCGAACGCGTCCGTCAGTCGGCTCTCGATCTGCGACCGACCCTTCCACCACCAGCCGACGACGTTGACTACCTCGCCGTCTTCGGTGAACAGGTTGGCGTAAGCGGTCGCGTCGTGTCGGTTCCAGGCGTCGGCCTGGCGCGCCTGAACCTCGCGGATCGCCGCGTCGTCCGTAGTTTGCGCCATCGAGGGAGTGGAAAGAGTGAGGACAGCACTGCACGTGAGAAGCGCTATGGAAAACCTTGTCTTCATCGATTTCTCTGTTAGAGGAGCTGACGAGGATCCTAAATTCGCGCGACCAAGGTTCGCGCGATAGTGTCAGTCCAGAGCTGATGCGCTATTGCGACTAGGGAGAGGTTACGCGCAACCGCACGGAGCCTTCGACTTGAATACCGCCAGCGGATTTGGGATTGCCAATTTCCAGTCGCAGCTCCCCTGATGTTGACGGCGTCAGCTCGAAATCCGCGGTTTCGCCAGTCCCCACTCGCGCGATGCTGGGTCGCATTGTTGCCTGACTCGCCGAGAGCGGAAAACCGTCCTTGGCTACCGGACGCCATGACGTGACCGTCGAGTCCTGCACCACGCGGACCAGCAGTGTCCCACGATCGCTCGCGATGTTCGCGACTCGAATACGATAAGTGGAACCTGCGTGCAGCTCCATTGGCGCCGGCGATGCCGAGCCATTGATCACAACGCGGCCATGGTTCGCGTCCGATATGAAGAACAGCAGGTCGTGCGTCGGATCCCACCGCTCTCCCGGCTCCAACACGATTAGCGGTCCTGCCAATCCACCGAATTGTTGCCGCATCTCGTTGAAATGCGTGTGGTAGATGAACGTTCCGCTGCGTCTGGGCGTGAGGTGAACGTCGAAGCTCGCGCCGGGTCGAATCGCCGGCGCCCTGCGCGTGGCATTTCCACTCCAACCTGCTGCGCCGTCGTAGTAGCTGTCGTCGACTTCGATGCCGTGCCAATGAACGGTTGTCGGTTCGGTTGAACGATTCACCACCTCGATGTTCGTTGCTTCGCCACGCGTCAGCAGAAGCAAAGGCGCTGGATTCTCGACTGAATCCGTTCGTGGCTCCGCCCCTCGCTGGAGAACGTAGCCGAAGCGACGAGTCGAATCGCCGGGAGCGGAATCCGACTGCACGAACAATCGTAGTCGCTTCACCGCGCGCCACGGCACAACAGCTTTCGTCTTGCCAGTAACGGTGATGCCGAGAATGAGACCGTTCATTCCAGTCAGTGCGTGATGGTCCGGATCGCCAATGTCGTGCGCGGTTGGGTAGTCGATCTCACCGGGCCGATACACCCGCGGCAGCATTGCGATGTGGTTGGTGAGATGGCAGTGGAAGAGCCAGCCTCCGGGACGATCGGGTGACCAGACCAGCGTGACGGACTCGCCAATGCCGACTACTTCAGTGACCGCCATGCGACGTTGTGCCGGCGCATAGATCGAGTCGACACCGGCGCGCGCGCTTCCGTGTGAATCGACGCGAAAATAGAAGCCATGCAGGTGCATCGGGTGCGCCTGAAACGTCGTATTGACGATGCGCCACCGAATGGTGTCGCCGAGCGCGTAATGGAGGCGCTCAGTGTATGGCCAGCTCTTGCCGTTCATAACCGTGAACTGACGCCCGACGGGGCCGCGCGGATCTCTCTTTAGCGGAGGCACCTGATCGTCGGTCTCGCCGATGACGAAGATCCGATCGTTGGGCACGGGTCCTGGCGCGTCGACGACGAGCGCACCGGCCAGCGGTGCGTCGAAGCGGGGCCGAAGAAGTCCTTCGCCACGTTGCTTTGGCGGTAGCGGTAGCGCGCGCTGCCACTCGGCCAGGGTGGCCCAGTATTGATACGTGCCTTGGAGTCGGCGAACGAATCGCGCGTCGGCTGTACTTCGGGGCAGAACAACCAGCGAATCACGCCCCGCCGCGCTCACTGAGACCGCGCACCACCAGAGTATCGTCGAGCGGATTGCGAATCATCACGTGAATCGGAGTGCCGACTCGTGCGCGGATCAGCGGCGCGGGAATCCTTGGCGCCTTTCCTTCTTCCTGGAAGGCAGCTACGGTGAAGGCAGGCGCACTGTCGCCGAGGATATGCCAGGCGGCAGGAGTTAGTGTGAGCCGCACATAGAGCGTGTCGCCGACGCGCGTTCCTGCTGCCACGCGATTGTCGTTTGGCATGGCGTTGGGATTGGTAGCCCGCGCAGGCGGCCTTGATTGGCGGTGGCCGTCGTTCTCAACATTGCCGGCTCGAGCAGTGTTTGAGTTGGGCTGTACCACAGGAAGCGTCGCGGGCGCGAAGGTCGCGCCGGACGTCAGCAAGATGCCGAGGAGAGCAAACATGGAAACCGGCGCGACTCTGTGTACCGGAGCGGGTCGGCGATACGGAACCACAACCGCTTTCACGAGGCCGACGAGGACGAAGGCGGAGTCGCCCACGATTGTCACACCGGTGGCGCGGGGAAGACTGTCCTGCACTACGCGCACGTCCGCTCGATTTCCGTTAATCGTCAGCTCGGTGAAACGCCCTTGCCCCTCGGCCTGAATCAAAGTGCGTGGGCCTGCGGTTCGCAAACCATCGGGGTGACCGAACGGTAAGGACGTCTCGATCGGAACCACTGCGCCGGCACTGCCGTCGGCGTTCACCGGAACGCGGTAGAACTTTCCGCTCGTGTAGTTGTTGGCGTACAGCGCGCCATCCGCGAGGAAGGAGAGACCATCGATCACGTCCAGCTGCTGATCGGTGACCCAC
>Ga0193751_1001173_pt1 | contig 17282 bp, 18 predicted proteins | sample L1c2metaG_FD_143050 | JGI IMG/M metagenome (GOLD analysis project Ga0193751, IMG submission 143050) | Soil microbial communities from a riparian zone of the East river system, Colorado, United States - L1c2 | ecosystem: Environmental > Terrestrial > Soil > Riparian zone | place: USA: East River... | reverse complement strand
GAAGCGTCCTGCGCGGGCGTGAAAATCGACCTCATCATTCGGGGTATTTGTTGTCTCCGACCCGCCGTCCCGGGACTGAGCGAAAACATTCGCGTCGTCAGCATCGTGGGAAGATTTCTGGAACACAGCCGCGTTTACTATTTTGAAAATGCGGGCGATTTCGTGCTGTACCTCTCCAGCGCCGACTGGATGCCGCGCAACCTGATCCGCCGCGTGGAGGTCGCATTCCCAATCGAAGAGCCGGTCCTGCGCAAGGAAATCGTGAACGAGGTTCTGCCGGCGTTTTTGAGCGACCGGGTCAAGGCCCGCCAACTCCAGCCGGATGGGACTTATGTGCGTTTGCATCCGGACGAAGGCGAAAAAGCCTCGCAAGCACAGCTCTTCTTCCGCCAATCCTCCCGCAACCAGGCGAAGAGCATCGTTGAAACCAAGAAAGCACGTTTCAGTAAGCTGACGCCGATCAAGGCTCCGCCCGGTCAGACAGGAGAAAGAAGAAGAGGATTCTCGTGGTGGACATTGGTGGCACACACGTAAAACTGATGATCTCGCGCACGACCAAGAGAAAGTTCGACTCGGGTCCGAGCATGACTCCCCGGCAACTCGTGACCAAGCTGAAGGCAACGGTAACGGGATGGAAATTCGACGCCGTCTCGATCGGATTTCCAGCTCCTGTGCGCAACGGCCGCATCGTCAAAGATCCCAAGCACCTCGGCCATGGATGGGCCAGCTTCAACTTTGCGGCCGCACTCCGCAAACCGGTTCACGTCATCAACGACGCCGCCATGCAGGCCCTGGGCAGTTATCACGGAGGTCGAATGTTATTTCTTGGCCTCGGAACCGGACTCGGTGCCGCCCTCGTTTACGAGAAAACTCTGCTGCCGCTCGAGTTGGGCGACCTGCCTTACCGCGATGGCGTCATTATTGAAAAGTTCCTGGGCAAACCCGGTCTAGCGAAATTGGGAGAGGCCGCCTGGAAACGGGAAGTCCGGCACGCCGTCCGGCAACTAAAGAAATCGTTTATCGCGGATTATGTTGTCCTGGGCGGGGGCAATGCCAAGCGCTTTAAAACTTTGCCCGAAGGCGTCGAGCTCGGTCATAACCGGAACGCGTACCTAGGTGGCATTCGCATCTGGGAAAGGAACCCGCGAATGCGCACCCCCAAGTGGCGCGTCATCACTTGAAACGAACTTCCTGAACAAGTCCGATCGCACGCGATGCATCTTTATTTTCTCCGGCACGGCGAGGCCAGCTGGCCGGACTGGAAGAAGCCGGACGATGAACGCCCGTTAACCTCGCGCGGAAAAGAAGAGATCAGGAAGCTTGCTCGTTTTCTCCAGGGACTCGACCTCCAGCTGGATCGGATCATGACGAGCCCATTGCCACGCTCTCGGCAGACGGCCGAGATCGTGGCCGACAAACTGAAACTGAAGTTGCACGAAGACTCATCCCTCGAGCCGGGATTCGATAGCAAAGCGCTAAGGAAAATCCTGCGCAAATATCCCGGGGAGCGCGTCATGCTTGTCGGGCACGAGCCAGATTTTACGCAGACAATCTCGACCTTGACCGGTGCGTCTCTCAAATTGTCGAAGGCCGGGCTCGCGTTGATCGAGCTGAATCCGAAATCGATGAGTGCCCGCCTGCTTTGGCTATTCCCTCCCAAAGTCGCCAAGGCCGCGTTCTGAGATGGTCTCTTATTCGCGCGCGAGTTTCACGTTGCTGTAGCGCGATTGGCCGCTGACCTCCCGGCCTAACCAATCCGGCGGCTGAAAATCACGACATTGTTCCAAGCTATCGAATTCCACCTCCGCCACGATCAGGCCTTTGTTGCTGCCATCATAGATGTCCACTTCGATGACGAACTGGCCAAACGGGACATCGTAACGTCTTTTCCGCAAACGGCATCCTCCGGTCGCGGGCCAGAGCTGCTCGAACTGCGCGGGGGTTAGCTCGATTTCCCACTCCTCCCGGATGGTGCCGCGCCCCCGTTTGAACGTAAGCGAGTACCGGTTACCGGCTTTGCGAAGGCGCAGTTGTCTGCCATCGCGCTGCGCTGCCAAGTATCCCTGCTCGATCTCGCGGTTTCGATACCGCTCCAGATCCGGCGGTTGACGTTTGACCAGAAATTTGCGTTCGATTTCCTGCGAGGCTTTGGCGTGCGCCGGATCGAGCGACATAAGACAAAAGAGACGCCGAATCGCGAGGTTCAACGAGAAAAAGAAATACCAGGGAGGGGACTCGAACCCCTAATCCTTGCGGAACCAGATCCTAAGTCTGGCGCGTCTGCCAATTTCGCCACCCTGGTGTCGTTGATCACAAGCTTACTTATGAATAACTAAAGATCGCCAAAACTTGCTTGTGCCAGAGTTGTTCCGTGCAGCAGCGCCACGCTGCACAAGCCGAAGGCGCCCTGAAATAAAGCCAACAAGGACTCGGAGCCGGAAGAAAATAGCACGAGCAGTGTCCACGCGGCCAAGTTTACGCCGCTACGCGACTCTCGCAATCGTCGCATCCCGGGATTGTATACGCGGAATGGTCGCTTTTACGCAGCTCGTCTAAATCGCCGCTTTAGGGGCGCTCATGCTGTTGCTGTAAAACCCAGAGCGGTCGAAGCAGCAAACGCGTCGCTTCCCGGCCGCGAGCATTGAGCAGGCATTTTTGATCCGGCGCGCGCGCGTCTCGGCTTGCTTGGCGGAGGTGATCCAGTGGATCCAATCTCTGCGCGCGATAGGCGTGATGTCCGACCACAACGCCCGCGCTTTCGGGGCGGCCGCGAGAGCTTTCCGCAGATCGGCCGGCACCTCGGTTTCCGTGTCCTTTCCCGCCGGCGCGATCTCCAGCGTGACGATGTCGCCTGCGTCGGTGTTCGCAGCTTTTGACAGCTTCCGGTCCACTTTGAGCCAGTGACTTTTCTGGCCGTCGGGTTCGAGCGCAGCTCGAAAAGGAAATCCATTGATGGTGCCTTCGATTGCCGTCATGCCGCGCGAGGGGAGCTTGGCACTGGCATTCTTTGGCAGGGTGAGAAAGGTCCAGGCGTCACCCTTCGCGCTCTCCGCCGGCCGAAAGAGTTTCGCTTTGAAGCGGATATTGGAAGCGGTTTTGGTCACTTGCTTGGTATCACTAATAGGAATGCACGCAGATCCGTCGCCACCCTCTTTCAAAAGACTCGTCTGTAAACTTGTTTGTAGGTGATCGTTTGAGATAGTCGCGGGCTCGTTTCTGTCACTTGCATCGTCAGCGTCCGCCCATCAGGGCTTAGAGTGTAATCATTCACTCTGTGCCCGTCTGCTGACGTGAATGTCTGCGCCAAACGCCGGCCTGCCAATTGCATACTGGCGTTCACCTTTCCTCCGTCAGGACCAACCCAGGCGATAGGTGCACCCTTCGCCGGTGTCCGTAACGGCGGCTGATTATCCACCGTGACGCTGATTTCATTCGGAGAAGAATTGATGGCTACCTGGCGGTAAGCGGGATTCAGTTTCTTGAGGCGCCCTCGAGCGATATCTCGCTTCAGGGAGTTTAAGTTCCCCACCGCGTCCGCGATCACCTCATTCAGATTGTCGCTGTCGGTTTCATCCAGGATGTATGTTCCATTGAGGCCGGACTCCTGTGCTCCAGCGAGTGTGCTTGAGCCGGCAAAGATCGCACTGCACAGCAGAACGAGACAACCTGTCGACAGGAAATTAGTCATGGCTATTTTTTCTCCTGGGCCGGTGACGAGTTCACGATAACCTCCTCCTTTTCCATTTAATTTCTACCGAACGTGCGTGGCCGCTTCTTCGATCAGAGCTGCGACTTCCTTCGGCTTGGAAACGTAAACAGCGTGACCATCTGCCCAGGCACCGTGAACGAGAACAATATTCCGCACGCGACCTTTTTCGCTCTGCGCTGAGAGCAGGCAGCAGGTCAACACCAACAATACGATGGAAAGCAATTGCGACATTCCCCGCACTACTGGCACAGGCTTTATCGAATCGGTCATCTTTTTTCTCTTTGGGCGAATTGATTTGTCAGATTGGGTCATGCCGCCGTCGCAGGCGTTCCAAACCCGGATCTGATCGTCGCGAACATTACTCACGACCCGATCGAACCCGCACTAACAGGTCGAAGATTTTCAAAGAACCGCAGCCGGGGCTAGTCACCGACTCCGCGAACTCCGGACCTGCCTTGATCGACTGCCATAGCGGTATCCGTAACCGGGCCGACCATGGTAACCGTATCTGCTGTATCCATAGGAGCCGTATGGGTACGCGCCGTATCCGTAGTAATCGTACGGGGAATAGTCGTAACCGTAATATCCGTATGGATACCCCCAGCCCCACCCGGGAAAGCCGAAGTCGCCGACGAACACATTATTAGAGAATCCGTGATGGCGCCAGTTGCCCCCACCGAAACGGCCACCCCGAAAGCCACCGCGCTGGAAACTGCCACCGCCGAAACGTCCCCCACGGAAACTACCACCGCTGTGAAAAGCGCCACCGCGGAAACCTCCCCCGTGGAAACCACCGCCGCCACCGCCGTGGCCGCCTCCGCCCCCGCCATGGCCAGCTGCCCATCCGGTGCTAGCCAGGGCAATCGAGGTGATGCCAACCAAACTAAGTAATCTTAACGTTTTCATACCCCAAAATCGTGTCTCTTCCGTTTCGCGGCCATTGCGCGTCCGTATGATTGTGTGTCACTGCTTAAGCAGTAATGCTCGCTCCCTCTTTCGAGATAGCGTGGAAGTTATCTAGCGCTGGCACGAAGCATTCGCAGCAAGGAAAGTCTGGCTGGCGCGCCCCCTGTGGGGCGCGGCGGCGACCGTAGCCGGTGGTGGAAAGACGCCACTAAGTCAGGAGAAGCGGCCGCAAAACACACCGCCAGACTTATACTTGCCGCTGCGTTACCTACGTCGCCGCGCTGGCGCTAATCCCCGGACGAAAACTCAGCCCGTTTAACTCAAAGGTCCCCAGGGAGGGAACCGCGTACTACGGAATACGCTACCAATTCGACGCTGGATGATTACGCTTCTTGACGGTCTTGACGGCACCCATGCGATCGTTTGACCGAACCGTTCAAGGCCAATTGGAATTATTTAAACCGAACGAAAGTTAAAATATGGCTAAACGGAATAAATCTAAAGAATCAGTCTACAAGGTGGTGGAAGTGATCGGGACGAGCACGAAGTCCTGGGCGGAGGCGGGCAGAAATGCCGTCGAAACTGCCGCAGCGACGTTGCGCGATCTGCGTGTTGCGGAGGTTGTGAAATTGGACATGACAGTCGCAAAGGGCAAAGTGGTGACTTACCGCGCTCGCGTGGCACTCTCTTTCAAGTACGGAAGCTGAGCGTCTCACACAGGCCGAATCTCAGATTGCTCGTAATTTGTAGATCAATATACATCGCACACGGGCGTGCCGTGATCTGCGCCGTCAGTTTGTAGCCAACGACAATCTCAATTAGGGATCAGTCGCGCGGATCGACAAAGATCACGATTGAAACGATGGCAAAAACCGTCGGGAAGATCACGCGGCAATAGCGATCAATTCTCTTCGCCCGGTGGGACTGTTCGTTACTATCGAGGATCGTCGTTACTAAGACCTCAATCAGGGTGAAGAAAACGAGGATCGTGCTGGTTAAGAAAAGCGCGTCCAATCGCGTCATATAGGGCAGCCGGGGAAGCTGGCTATCAACGGCAAAACGATAAGCAATCAGGGTAAGCATCGACGTGACTGCTACACTGATCTGCGAATTGGAGGTCGTTGGGTCAATCCAGAAAACCGACCACGACATCATCACGATCAGAACGAGCGGAAGAATGACTTTCAGGATGTAATGCTGGACGTTACGCGCTGCCGTGAATTCGAAAGCGTACCCCGAGTACTGCATGCGGGGCGTCAGCGCATAGATCCCTGCCTTGGCGGCCCATTTCTCCACGATCCAGTCGGGCAAGGTTATCGAAGGCGAGATGCCGGCGGCTGCCTGAAGTCCATCGCGAATCCAGTCCCCAGCGGGCACAAATCTCACTTCGTCAGGCCGATATCGAATGGCGACGAACTGAATACGAAAAGCCTGCCGGTCGAATGGGAATGATCGCAGTCGTAAAGGCTGGGTGAACGATCCGACATAACGTTGCCGATAGAGGACAGTTCCATCGGGCTCCGCCTCAGCCGATTCCGGGAACTTGCGGACAACTGAACTCGTTTCATTGGCGATGCCCACGCGCGGAGTCCAGATTTGATCGAGCGCGTAGTGTGCCACTCCTGTTCCGGTGTGAGCAAGGCGAGCGTCCTTCCAGCGCAGCACGACAACGATGTCGGCGGTAAAGTTTTGCTGAGCGCTGTCGATGTTCGTAATGTCGACGACCCAGATGCCGACGGACACTTCAGTTGGCAATCCGTTTCCCGATGCGGGCCGGTCAATCAAAGCGGGCATCTCAGCTCCGCGTGCGAGTTGTATCGACATCGCCGCGACAGCGACAAGGAAAAATATTGCTCGCTTCATTAGTTCGGGCTCGAATCGGGCATATTCTCTTTGAGAATCCGTTCCACTTCTCGAATCGCTTGTTGATTGTCTTGCGCGCCGTGGTTCGAATTCACGACGAGTTCCGACTTCGCGCCGTCGAGATGCGAGCTCCAGTACGGCACGACGCCATCCGAACTATTCGGCGTATCGCCTCGGCCGCGGTCACCCACGATCGAGTGATACGGAATGCCTGGCGCGATCGAAAGCTTGTCGACCGCCCGTACAAATCGGTCGTTAGGGTCAAGCGTGTCGACGCTATTCGGCATGCGCTTCAGCGTTCGCGCAGCAGGATGGGAGACCAAAAGCGGTTTGGTCGAAGCGTAGACTGAAGTGAACAGCCGCGGAGTTCTGACCAGGGCGGCGCCGATCCGGCCGATCCAGCCCGCCGCTAGCTTGCTGCCACGATGGGGCGTTGAAATAAATATGACCCGTTGCACGTCAGGGCGATGTTCGAAGACAAGTGACTCCTCGAGAAGTTTACGCGTATCGCCCGACAGCGGAGTCTTGGCAGGAGACGTTGCAAAAAAATCGCGCCAGATTTTGTCGCCCGCGTCCGTGATCATTAATCGACAAATCATTCCGCCCATGCTGTGGCCAATGAGCACGGCGCGCTTGTGCTTAGGAAACGCGCGATTGATTCCATCGAGATCTTGGCGGAAGAGCGCGGCTGAGTACGGATACGGATAACCGCTGGGGTAACTGTAAACCCAGAATTGATAATGCTCCCTGAGCCAGGGGTCATTACGAAGGGAGTCAATCATCGGTGTCCAACTCGCCGGCGTTTCCTGCAAGCCGTGAACGAAAATCACAGGAGTCCGTTCGGGATCGAATGGCTGCAACTGAGTCAATCTGGCCGTGTCCGCGTACTTTTGTGGATTTATGACCCGCGCAAATCCGAGCCGCTCGGGTCGCTCGCGCGCAATCAACATCGCAGTTGGCGCGCTAAGATCGACAGCCAGCGGAAAATTGCGTTTGTCTAGACCAACTCGCTCCGCCTGGAATGGATCAACAAACTTGAGGTCCGCTTTCTGGCCCGAGAATTGGATGACTGCCGTGGCCGGCGCGTAGACGCGGCGAAGTTTATGCTGCTCACGAAATTGCGGATTTTCGTCGCGGCCGACTGCAACCAGGGGGGCTCCGATTCCAGAAACGCGCGAACTCGTCTTGAAAAAGCGCCCGCTGATCTTCAACGCGTCTGTCGGAAACAAATCGTATCGACTTGGATCATGTTCCGCGTCGACAGGGCGGGCAACACTCAGAAGAAAGCTCCCCTGATTGAAAGGAATCCTACTCGACTGCCGCCACGGTTGCAGGTTTGCCCGCTCTATGTTTTCGATCACGCGCGCGACGGAAAAGTTGTAGATGTTCAAGGCGGACGAATCGCTAGGTCGCTGCTCCAAAGTGTTGAGCGATAGCTTAGCGGATAAAAGATCGTTGCCTAACGCAGCCAATGGCGGTTCGCGTTCAGCTGCCACCAAATAGTCCTTTGCGCGTCGCTGGTCATTTCCCGTAGCAGCCGGAAGCGGTGCGCGTGTCGATTTGACCGTCGCGAGATGAGCGCAGCCGCACGTTGCGAAGATCCACAACGCAAAGAGGACGGTCTTCCGCGATTTCATTGTGAGGTTTGCGATTCGATTCGAGCGCGCTCGGGCCAGATATATTGGAAGACAAACCCGGTAACGACGAGACCGAAGAGGATTCCGACCACGCGGTTGCGGACGTTATCGAGATCTGTGTCGGGCGCATACCCCTGGAAAACGCCGTAGAAGAATGCGAATGCCATTTGTAGACCGGCATAACTGATCCGTTCGCTTCCGGTCGCAACCCAGCCGGCGATGCTCCGCCGATCACGCAACCGACGATTCGTAACGTTCCCTTATAAAGCGTTGCCGCCATGCTCTCGAGCGCGATGAATGTGCAGGTAATGATTGCCGTATGGATGCCCGACCAATCGATCGCTTCATATACAATGTAACAGAACATCGCCGCGAAAGTGACTTTGAGGGCGAAGTGCACGTGTGCGGGATTGGTAAATGCATCCGACACAAAAGGGCCTTTAGATTTCGGCGGATGGGCGGCGGCTTTCGGTGTGTCCGGCAAAAACAATAAGTTCAGCACGACGGTGACCACAATGGCGTAGGCCAGCGCCACCCAAAGCCACAGAAGTTGACGAACCAATGTTTCAGGTGACGGGATCTCTTCGCCAACGGATTGGGAGACTGCGACAACGAAGCCAAGGAGGAATCCAAGCGGCCCGATGACAAGAACGCGCGACAACCACATTCCAAAAAAGAGCGCGATTGCCATTCCCGGAATGCGCAGTTCCGGATGACCATAGGTGAACTTGTAAAGTAGAAGAGTGGCGCCAACGCCGATGGTCAGAACAATAACTCCACCGACTCCGGTAATCTTCGTGAGTAGTTTGCTCTCCTTAGAGGCGAAGAAAACCATGTAGGCGCTTGTAGCCAGCTGCGGTACTTGAAGCGCCATTGAAACCATCACGCACAAAACGGCGCCTGCGACTATGATGGTTGTTCTAACCTTGCGCGCGCTCGTCGGCGCGAGCTCGCGTTTGAGCCAGCCAAGCCAATCGGAATCGATCGGGGCCCGGCCGGACTGGCGGAACGCTTCGGCAGACATCGCGCTCATAGATTATTTCGGGGGCGGACCTTTGATGATCGCGACCGCAGACGCGCCCGCGCGGAAAAGATCCTGGTCGGGATTTTCGACTTCGATGCGCACTGGAAAGCGTTGCGCGACCCGCACCCAGTTGAGTTCGCGTTTCACGTAAGGCACACCAGAAGGAGGCAGATCGATTTCGCCCTCGGGCTTCACTGCCCATCCGATTCCCTGAACTTTTCCTCGAAATTGCTGGTTAGGCGCGGACGAGAGGTAAATAACCGCCTCGCTGCCGGAAGCCATGTGTCGAATTTCGGCTTCGCGAAAATTTGCAACCACATACCATTTACTCGTGTCCAGCAAAGAGAAGACGGGAACCCCGGAGGTAACATGGGCGCCGGCCGAAATGTTGAGATTGATAATCCTTCCGGAAAAAGGGGCGATGACCTTGCAGTAGGAGAGGTGGAGTTCCTCGAGATTGATGGTCGCGATCGCACCTTCGCGCTGAGCTCGCAGGATCGTCTCCGCGGTTCGGGCTTTATCCACGGTGTCGGCGGTTGTAAAGCCGTTGGGCAGCAGTGGTTCCAGGCGCTGCAAGGTGCTATGGGCTTGTGCAATCTGTCGATCCAGAGCGGACAAATCAGCTTTAGCCTTTCCCAGGATGAGTCTGTAGTCCTCCGGATCGATTTCAAAAAGCACGTCGCCTTCCTTTACCGCCTGGTTGTCCTGCACATTCAGCTTGAGGATTTGACCACTGACACGCGGCGCAATGCCCACCACATTGGCGCGCGCCGTCGCGTCATCGGTGCGCGGGTGTCGTTCGATGATTCCCCAAACGTAGAGTGTGATGATCACCGCGCTGGCGATGATAATCAGACTAACAATCTTGCGGACAAATTTGCGCGGTTCGAGATCATGATTCGGCAAAGGCGCGACTATCTCTGAATTTTCATCATGTGTTGTAGCTGCCGCCGTCTCTGGCGGCAGGGAATGTGAAGAATGGTCGACGCGATTCATGGCGGTCAGTTTTGGTAAAACAAAATCCAGGTCGCGAATGTGAAGATGATCATCAGAGACGAATAGATGACCGGCGCCGGACCAATGTACCGTTTCAGATTGCCCATCTGGACAATCCAATGCGCAATGAGTGTCAGCGCCAGGCCGCTCAGGATACAAATCATCCAAGCCGGGAAATAGGAGCCAAGAACATCGACGGTCGGCGAATGGTGACTGGAAGTGTGCACCGCAGCGACACAAAGAACGGCAACTGCAAGGCCAAAGGCGGCAAACTTCAACACTGTTCGACCTGTTCTCATCTCTCTACCGGCCTCACGGCGCGTGATGAACTCTGTAAGGGTCTGACGGCTGAAAGTCGGAGCGGTCGGGCCGATGGCCGCGCCAAGTCGCCAGTACTCAGGGCGAGTTCGGTTGCGGTTGTAAAAATGGCCGCCTGCGTGTCGTGACTGACGCTTCTCGCGGACGCCAGGTTTCGCTGGGCGCTCACGATTTCCGGATAGATGCTGAGCCCGTTCTTGTACGATTCGAGGACAGCGTCGAACGCGTTTTGCGATGCCGTTACAAGCTTGGCGGCGGAATCCTGTTTGCGGAGCGCGGTTTTGAAATCGGTGTAGGCTTTCCAAACTTCGCGCACGGCCGAATCGCGCGCGCCCGCGAGCTCGTTCTCGGCGCCGTGCATTTCCGCTTCAGCCATTTCCATTTTGTGACGACGACCGAAGCCGTCAAAGATCGGCACGTTAACGGTCAGAAAGGCGCCGAAAGTTGGTTTATTGTCTCCGAAATATTTTGAGCCGGCGACACTGACATCGAGCTCGGTTTCGGAAACATGAGCGTCGATCGCAACTTTCGGATAATACTCCGCGCGAACTTTGCGAATCCCGTCCTCTTTCGCGTGGAGGTTTGCGAGTTTTGCGACGAGATCGGGCCGTTGCGATAATGCGCGCGCGATCAAGTCGTCCACCGAACCGTTCGTTTGATCCGATGTCGCTCTTTGCCCGAGATCCGCAACCCTTAGCGGGACCGTCGGCAACATTCCGATGCTCTCGACCAACGCAACTCGCGCATCGCTCTCGGCGCCGGTCGTTGCTTCGACATCAAAGGCTGATTGGGCGGTCTGCTGTTGCGCTTGCAGCAGCTCGGGTTTGGTCGCGAGACCGTTGTCGACGCGCGCCTGGACCGCTTGTTCAACAGTTTGCGCAGCTTCCAATGCGCTCTGGCTGACCAGAACTTTTTGGCGAGCCGTCCCAAGTTGATAAAAACGTTCGGTTACCTGAAACACGATTTTTTGATGCGTCGCGTTGAACCCGACGTTTGCCATCATCAGTTGTTCTCTGGCCGACGCGACCACCGCGCTGCGTTCACCGAAATCGAGTAACAACCATTTCGCGTTCAACTCTGCGCGAAAAACTCGAGAGTCGGTGGTCAGCGAACCGCCGCCCGTAATGGAAACCGCCGATAAGTTGTGACTCGTAATCAGCTTCTTTTCATTAACGGCCAGAGTGGGAAACGGAATGAACGCGCGATCGTAACCGGCGGCGGCCGATGCGACCAGGAATGGATAGTAAGCGCTTTCACCCAGACCGACCGCAGCCGCTACTTGTCGCGCGCGTTCCCATGCGACTCGCGTTTCGGGATTGTTTCGCTCCGCGATGTCGATTAACTCTGTCAAGTTGTAAACTTTTCTGGGATTAATCGAAACCCGCGAAGCCCCGTCGCTATTTTTGAAACGTTGGCCGGCTAGCTCACTTTCATAATTCGACAGGTTTGGCGGCGACCAAGTCCGATCAGCGCTCGGCGGAGGATCATTACGCGCATTGGCAACTACGATTGCCAGGAGTAACTGCAGAGTTACGAGGCGAATGGACACAGTTCATACCTCCTAGGCCGCTGTTGGCAGAAGACCTGAGGAACTCACGAAAGGAGCCGGCACCTCGCGGTTGTTTCGTTGTTGGCCAGAACGCCATTCGTCTTCCGCATTAAGTTTCTCGATCAGCGCCGGGACGTGCGCCTCGATGATTTGATGACATGCCGCCAACTCTCGCTCGCGAGCCTGAACGCCGCGGCGAGCAACAGCCTCCAGGTCATCTATATTATATAGAGAGACGTCCCCGAGCCCGGTGACAGCTGGATCTATATTGCGTGGAACAGACAGATCGATGAGCAGCAATGGCTGATTCCGCCGCGCGCTCATTAAATTCTCAATGTCCTCCCGAACAAGGAGAGTTTCCGCGCTGCTCGTTGCAGCGATCACAACATCGACTTCGCGCATTTCGAAAAGGCAATAACCAAAGCAAACCGCTTCCCCGCCGTAGCGTATCGCGAGATCGAGCGCGCGATCGAAGGATCGACTCGAAACGAAGATCGAGCGCACACCTTTTTTGACGAGGAGCTGAACACAGCGTTCGGCCATTTCGCCGGCGCCGATCACCATTATTGATTTGTTGGCGACGTCGTTGCTGAAAGCTTTCTCGATCAATTCAACCGCGGTGCTTTTAATTGAAACGGCACCGCGACCGATTGCCGTGCGCGTGCGAATCTCCTTGGTCGTCTGAAAAGCTTTTTGGAACAGGCGATTCAATACCGGCCCGGTCAGTCCGGCCTCACGCGCAACCTCATAAGCATTCTTGATTTGCCCTGTAATCTCCGTCTCCCCGAGCACCATTGAATCCAAACCCGCTGCCACACGAAGCAGATGCCGAACAGCATCCGCGTCCTCATAAAGATAAATGTGCGGTTCTAAAGCGCGCGGCTCGGCGCAAAGCAACTGCAAAAGCGACTTAATGTGATCCGTTGCCTGTCGGGTTGTTCCGTAGATTTCAACACGATTGCATGTTGAAAGCAGAACGATTTCGTCGAGGTGGCCGAAGCTCTTCAGCACGAAGGCAAGATCGGCCGTGTCGGACTGTTCCACGGCAAGCTGCTCGCGGAGTTCGACTGGCGCGGTTTTGTGACTGATGCCGGCGGCGAAGATTTTCACATCACTTAGTCAAAGTGGTTTCGAGTCGCGTGGGCTCAACTCCTCGATTTGGCGTGGTTGCAGGAGGCGGCGGTGTTGGTGCCGGTTCAGATTGCTGATAATTCACGATTAGACGCGAACCGCGGTGTCCGGTCAGGAATAACCAAACCCATTGCAGGAACACGCTGACCTTCAGACTGAGTTGAGCCAGAAAAGTGATATGAATGAAAGCCCACGCCAGCCACGCGATGAGTCCGTGCAGATGGAGCTTTCCGCTTTGCAAGACTCCATATCCTTTTCCGACCACAGCCATGGTGCCTTTGTCGAAATAGCGAAACGATTTTGGCGCCTTCTTGCCGGCAAGTTGGCGCCGAATCAACTTTCCAGCGTAGCGTCCTTGTTGCATTGCAACCTGAGCAACTCCCGCCAGCGGTTTTCCGTCCTGATCGAGCGAGGCCGTATCGCCAATCACGAAAATTTCCGGATGATTCGGAACTCGAAGATCGGCTTGGATGCGCACACGACCGGCGCGATCGGTTTCCACTCCTAACCATTTTCCAGCGGGGGACGGCGTAACACCGGCCGTCCAGATGACGGTCTTGCTCGCAATTCGCTCCCCTCCGACAATGACTCCTTCGCCGTCGATCTTCTCGACGGCGTGACCCAGATGGATTTCGACGCCCAGCTTTTGCAGATGTAGTTCAGCAGCCTCAGACAGACTCGGTGCAAAAGTCCCAAGAACGTTTCGAGCGGCATCGAGCAAAACAATTCGTGCTGAAGTCGGATCGATCCGGCGGAATTCGGAACGCAATGACGTCCGAACGAAAATAGCGAGCGCAGCCGCCATTTCGACGCCGGTTGGTCCGGCGCCAACCAAAACGAAGGTCAACAAGTCGCGGTGAAGATCGACATCTTCTTCGGCCTCGGCCTGCTCGAACGCGCTGAGAATCTTGTTTCGAATACCGACGGCATCGGCCACGCTTTTCAATCCCGGAGCAAACTTCTCAAATTCGTTGTGTCCGAAATAACTGTGTCGCGCACCGGTCGCGAGAATGAGGTAATCGTACGGCACCGGCACCTGCCCGCGATCCGCATCCTTCACAAACACGCAACGCTGCGCCTTATCCACGCCGGTGACCTCGCCCATGATCACCGTTGTATTTTTATGTCTTCGTAATACTTCGCGGATTGGCGAACTCATTTGCGACGGCGCAAGGACCGAGGTCGCTACCTGATACAGAAGCGGCTGAAAAACATGATGGTTCGTCCGATCGATGAGAATGACTTCGACCGGCGCTTTCCCAAGGGCTTTGGCCGCAGCCAGACCACCAAAACCGCCGCCAACGATTACGATGCGCGACGCCTTCGGCCGCGGCGCATCCGCACCATCGATAGAGTTGAGATCAGCATCTTTCATCCATTCCTTTCTCAAGCTTCCAAGGCCTGAAATTTCAGAGAATCTTGGCCTTTTTTTGCAGACCGCGATGGTCAGGTCAGCGGCGAACAGACGGCCGCTTATCAAGCGAGCCAGAAACTGATGAGAAGACTCAGGATAAGCGTGGTTATGACCAACCACGGGATGAGGACCACCTCGACTCTGATGTGACGAACCTCCGGAATATCGTTCTCGACATTAGGATCGCGGTTAAAGAATCGGTGACGATTGCGGAAGATGTATGCGCCTCCCGCCAAGTAAAGGAGGAAGAAGAAGGTCGCGGCGATTCGCAGAGCAGAAAGAGCCACGGGATTAATCAGTGCGAGCATATTATGTATAGGCGCGATCATTTTCCGTTCGGAAGCCATTCGGGTTTGCTTGATCCACGCGGGACCAGGACCGTGCGGTAGGCTCCCGATGTGCGGGACATAACGATTTGGTCCGTCATGCCCTGATAAGTTCCAAGCGGCGTTTCCGCTGTGAACAAATCGGGAGCGATGTAGGTATGCTCGTCGCTCGAACCGGCGGTCGCCGCCGCATAGGCCTTGTCGAAAATACCTAACGAGAGCAACCACAACACGGTCCGCGTCAGAGAAATGGTGACTCGATAGCTGCCGCCTTCGATTGCACGCCGTCGCAACGCGGCGAGAATCCCAGTTGTGCCTAACCAGCCAACGACATTATCGGCAATCGGGACAATTGGCGGCTGTTTCGGCTGAGTTGGGGAACCTTCGATGTTAAAGAGTCCCGAGACTGCAGCGCCAATCTCATCGAAACCCGGCCGGTTCGACCAAGGACCGTGCTCACCGTGAAGGACCACGGTTGCGTGAATCAATCCGGGCTTCTGCTCGCAAAGCGTCTCGGCATCGAGGCCGTGCTTCTTCAAAAATCCCGGGCGCTTGTTGGCAAAGAATACATCGGCATCCTGGAGTAGCCGATTGAATTTTTCTCGATCTTCCTTCGCATCGTCGAGGATCGTTGAACGCATGCCCACCTGGACATCCCAAGCAAAGGCTTCGATCTCCGAATCGCGCGGTCTCCAAATGTTGAGCACGTCCGCGCCGTACAAGGCCATATCTCTGCCCATCGCGGCTCCCGCGATCACGTGACCCATTCCCAATGCGCGGACACCCGCGAGAGGAAGACTTTCTCTCGCTTTGAGCGGAACAGATTCGCTCTCGCCAATCTTCTCCACTGTGATCAGCTGCATTTTTGAGAGGACATCGGTGTATTGAAGTTCCCGACGAAATTCCTCATTCGTCCGCACCATCGCCAGAACCAGTCCCTCGGCGGCCGCAGCTTCCTCTAGTTCCACAGCGTCCCATTTGCGGATGGCGCTGTTAATAGATTCGGTACTCGGGCTGCAGCCGAGAAAATTGAGAGTATTGACGAGAAGTTGAGGATAAATGTCTAGCGCCAGCACGTGTCGTCCATCGCGTGTCTCGCGAAAAAACGTATCCCCCATCTTCAGGAACGGGCTAACCGCATAGCCTCCGGGGGAGGGCGGCCGACCGTTAATGGTTTCCCATTTCCCTTCAAAGAATCCCGCGAAACGCCGCAGTGCCTTGCGCACGTCCACTGAGATATCCTGTCCTTCGCCGGTGGCGTGTTTCCAAAGTGCAGCCAGCGCGACGCTTCTTGCGGCCAGACCGACTGCGGCCAGCGTCCCGAAGCGGATCGGGCTTGGGAGAATCGGATCGCGTCCGTAGAACGTGAGTTTGCCTCCGGCGTCCGCCGTCGTCAGTCCAATATCTCTTAACACCTCGTTTGTTTCGGCGTGTAGATCGAAATCCGGCGACGTCGCCGGATGACTCAGCTTCTCTTCCAGCGCTTCAGTCAATCGATCGGTTGCTGCGTTGGTCTTCCTCGCTGGCTCAGCTATTGACGCGGTGCTCATTAGTTGTCCTATCTCCTTCTCAAGTTTTCAGGACCGCACATTTCAAAAAATTTTCAGATTTCCCGGTGGTGAAGCGTAGGTAGCGGTTGCGCACAGCGGGAACTGCCGAAACACAATCTGCCCCAAGGGAACCGCGGATCGCAGAATGAAGTCGTCGAAGAAGACCTTCGTTGTATTGTCGATCTTCGGATCGTGGCGGAAAGCGTTGATGGACATTTGACGCGAGGACGCGAACTTGTCACGATTTCTCGAATGAAATCGACGAACGCGGCAATGCCCTCTGCGCGTCGTAATATCTATAGATAATGCCAACGCTCACGTTCACTGTTGACAGCGCGCTCTTAGCAGAGCTCGGCGAGAAACTTGTCGAGAGCGCGCATGTAGCATTGGTCGAGCTCGTCAAAAATTCGTACGATGCCGATGCCACGAAGGTAACAGTTCGATTTACGCCGCGCCCGGGCGGCGGCCCGGATATTGAAGTGAGCGATAACGGCTCTGGAATGACGTTCGAGGAAGTTCAGCAGTTTTGGATGCGGATCGCTACCACGCACAAAAAAAAGAAAAACATCTCTCAGAGATACGGTAGACCGCGAACCGGTGCCAAGGGCATCGGACGATTTAGCTGTCGCCGCCTGGGGGAAAAGCTCCGCTTAATATCGATCGCAGTCCTCGACAAAAATCGTTTCCAACACACTGAGGTAATCTTTAATTGGCGCGATTTTGTTCCAGGAACAGAAATCACCACAATTGAATGTGAAGGGGAAACCAAAATTGTCTCGAGCGGCAAGGCCGGAACGACGCTACACATTTCTGGAAGCCCAATTGATGAGTGGGGAAGGCGCGGCTACGGTTTTCTTAA
>Ga0193751_1001172_pt1 | contig 17302 bp, 18 predicted proteins | sample L1c2metaG_FD_143050 | JGI IMG/M metagenome (GOLD analysis project Ga0193751, IMG submission 143050) | Soil microbial communities from a riparian zone of the East river system, Colorado, United States - L1c2 | ecosystem: Environmental > Terrestrial > Soil > Riparian zone | place: USA: East River... | reverse complement strand
CGAACGAGATGCGCGCTCCATCGGCGAGCGTCCACGACGGCGGGTCATTCTCCACGGGATGCTCGGTCCAGCGTTTAGTCTGGGCCAGATCCGACAACACAGCTACCGTCGAACCGTTTCCCTTGTCTCTCGGCAACGCAGGCAAACGCGTGGATGCGTGAACTGGAATGAGCTCGAGCTCCACGCCAATCGTGTGAGCGCTACCCGAGGTCTGGGGAGAAAAAAGACGCTGCCGGATATCGTCGAGGAGCCTCGCCTCGGAGAGGCTCATTGCGCCGACTCAGCGCTCCACGTAGGAGAGGGCCAGCACGAACGACGCGTCGTCTGCCGGCATCCACCGTTCAATTGAGAGTCCCGAGGCGGAAAGAATTTCTTCCAGTGTCCCCCGATCGTACTTGTAGCTCAGCTCCGTGCGAATGCTTTCCCCTTTCTCGAAACTGATTTGTCCAATCTCCGGAATGATCACATCGAGTCGCTTGCGCGCGACAAGGTGCATTTCGATGCGGTGCTGGCTGCTACTATAGAATGCGCGGTGCTCGAACTCGCTCAGTGGAAAATTGGCGTTCAACTCTTGATTCAACCGATCCAATACGTTGAGATTGAACGCGGCAGTCACTCCCTTCGAGTCGTTGTAGGCGCGATTGAGTGTATCGGGACTCTTAATGAGATCTGCACCAAGAAGAAATCGATCGGCTGCTCCCATGCCGTGAGCGAGGTGCGACAATAGCGCGATCGCCTCATCGCGCGGAAAGTTTCCAATCGTGCTTCCGAGGAATACGAAAAGAGTTGGACTAGCGAGAGCGGGAAGCGAGAATGGCTCGGTGATATCTGACACCACCGGTGTGATGAGAACGTCGGGATAATCCGCTCGCAGCTGGATGGCAGTCGCTTCGAGAAAATCCCTGCTCACATCGATCGGCACGTAACACTCGGCGCATCCACTCTTGCGCATGGCATCGAGAATTATCCGCGTCTTGGTAGCGCTGCCCGCGCCGAGCTCGACTAATGAGCACGGGTGAACCGCGGCGACGATCTCTGGAATCTTCTGCTCCAGCAGACCTCGCTCAGCGCGAGTGAGATAATACTCCGGAAGCTGAGTGATCTGCTCGAACAGCTCGGAGCCACGCTCGTCGTAGAAGTATTTCGAGGACAGCTGCTTCGGCATGCGCGTCAGTCCCTGCCGCACATCCCTCACCATCTGCTGCCGAGAGCGGCGAACAGTATAGGGCGCACCGGTGGCGACGGCGTCGGAGAGAGGTTGTATGTCGTCCGTCATGCATCCCGCGCGCAGCGAAACCCGCTGAAGATCTGTCGCCTGATGGGGTAATCCCAGTTTCTGAAGGTGTTGCGGATGGCGCTGGGGCGTGTTGCCCACGATCCGCCGCGCAACACTTTGTAATCGGTGCCGAAAAACTCCTCGGAGTATTCTTTGTAAGGGAAGCTCCGGAATCCGGGGTAGCCCCTGAAATCGCTCGACGTCCATTCCCAGACGTCGCCGATCATGCCGCTGCAGCCAATCGGCGAGACCGCGCTGTACGTGCCGATTGGGGCGGTGTCGAACGCGAGCTGGTCAACGTTGGCGATTCTCGAATCGGCGCCGGAGTCGCCCCACGGAAATCTGCTCGCGGTTTGCTTAGATGCGTCCCAGGATGCCGCGGTCTCCCATTCGAGCTCGGTCGGCAGGCGTTTGCCGTCCCAGTTGGCGAATGCTTCGGCCTCGTAGTAACAGACATGACAAACCGGCCGCGTTGCATCGACAACGGTCGTGACATCCATGCGTTGGTTCATCCACTCGTCGCCATCGCGTGACCAGTACTTCGGCGCGATCGCTCCGGATTCCGCGAGCCAGCGATGACCAACATCGGACCAGAATTCTGCGCGCTGGTAACCCTTGTCCATCATGAAATCCAGGAAGCGTCCATTCGTCACCGGATTCCGATCGATCATGAACGGACGCATCTCTACTTCATGGAGTGGACGCTCGTTGTCGTAAGCGGCCGCGCGGTCGGCGGTTCCGATTGTCACGCGTCCTCCCTCAAATTCAACCATGCCGCCTGCGGGTATGGGCCGCCTGGGGAATGTGATCGCCCGCGGCGCGTTGTATGGCTGACCTTTCTTGAGCTGCAACGTCTGGAGAATCGTCTCGTTGTGCTGGTACTCGTGCTGCAGCACCATGTTGTAGACGTATCCACCAGCGAGCAACGGATTATGGTCGTTCCACTCGAGCGAGTCGAGACGATCCAGAACGCGCCGGCGTATCTCCTCGAGTCTCGCTCGCATCTGCGAAAGGGTCGGCAACGGCAATGATGCGCGGGTGGCGCGTGGATGCTCGAAGGGGTTGTAAAGTCCCGGCATTTCCGAGAACTCGATCGGTCCGTCGAGATTTTGGGTGAGCCATAGCTCCTCGAAGTGCGCGATGTGTCCAACGTCCCAGATTATCGGGCTCATCAACGGGTCGTGCTGTTGATGCAAATCGTCGTCTGACAATTCAGCTATGAGCAGCAGCGTCCGCTCGCGGGCTTCTGTGAGAAGCTGCGCGATGTGAGTTTTGGAGGGACGGGGAGCGGAGGGAGCGGCGAGCCGCGATGATGTCATAGAACGCCTGGGCTAATGCAATGATATTGCCGTTGCCAGAACTTGCCAGATGGTCCTACGCGTCTACGTTATAGCGCGCAACACACACGTCTGGCGATCTTCAATCACTTCAGCCACTTACGGGGCATTTAATGGCCGATCAGCAGATCGCGCTGGTCACTGGTGGAAACCGCGGAATCGGCTTCGAGATCTGCCGGCAGCTCGCGAAACTCGGCATTCGCGTCATTCTCGGCTCGCGCGATGCAGCGAAAGGGGTTGTCGCGGCCGGAGAACTGATTGCCACGCGACTTCCTGTCGAGGCGCGTGAGCTCGATGTCGCCGACGAAGAGAGTGTTCGTGAATGCATGAGGTGGATCCGTCGCGATCTTGGACGCATCGACATCCTCGTCAACAACGCTGGAATCATGGTCGAGGAAGGAGATGCCCACCCGGAGCATGAGATTCAGATCATTCGCGACACCATGCAGACCAACGTGTACGGCCCGCTCCTGCTCTCACGACTTGCGACGCCGATCATGAAGAGCCGGCGCTACGGCCGGATCGTGAATCTCTCGAGCAGCATGGGCGCGCTCAACGGCATGGGTGCCGGCTACATCGCGTACAGAATGTCGAAAGCCGCAATCAACGTTGTGACGCGCGTCGTCGCGGAGGAAACCCAGGGGATGGGCATCCTCGTCAACTCCGTCGATCCGGGCTGGGTCAGGAGTGCGATGGGTGGCCCCGGGGCAACGCGTAGTGTTGAGAAGGGCGCAGAGACTCCGGTTTGGCTCGCTACGCTTCCTGACAGCGGCCCGACAGGTGGCTTCTTCCAGGATCGAAGAAGTATTCCCTGGTAGAATTGCACTGACATAGCTTCCCACATAGGTTTTTCCGTTCGATCGTAACATGGCAAATCCCACCGCAGTTGCACTGGGCCCTTCGGGTCGCCAGAGTCCGTCGATATTTCTTTTCGAGCGGATTCCAGCCATAGCGGGGAGCGCCGTGGCCGGCCTCGGCGCGGTGGTACTCGTGGGCTGGGCGCTCAGATTCTCGTGGGTCGCAGCGTGGAGTCCGAGCGGAATACCGATGATCCCGCTTACGGCGCTGTGCTTCGTTCTCGCCGGCGCGTCACTCGTTTTGGCCGTGTGGCAACGTCGCACACCGACGACGGAGGCGATTCAACAGACGTTCGCTGCGCTCGTCGCAACCATCGCGATACTCACTTTCTACGAGTACATCACTGAGGCGAGTCCGCGGTTCGACCTCCTTCTCTTCGGCGATCGTCTCGTCGGAGCGCGCTGGGGATCGCCTGGTCGCATCGCGCTAAACAGCGCGGCCTGTCTTCTCCTTTACGCAATCGCGCTGCTCTTCATTCCACATGATCGCCGAAGACGCGATCTGCGAGCCCAGATGTTCGCCACACCCGCGCTTCTCGTCGCACTGGTCGCGGTCCTCGGCTACGTCTTTGGAGTGAGAGGGCTGTACACACTTTCACAGTCGTCGGGAATGGCGCTTCCGACCGCTATCGCCCACCTCGGACTCGGAGTCGGAATTCTTTTCGCCGTCAGGGAGCGTGGCGTCCCATCGCTGCTGATGGACGAAGGAGCAGCGGGAGTGCTGACTCGGAGGCTGTTGCCGGGAGCGCTGCTCGCACCGGTCGTGCTCGGCGTCATCAGGATGGCGGGCGAATCCGCCGGTGTGTACGAAACAGAGTTCGGCGTGTCGATGTTTGCGGTGGCGAGCATTCTCACCTTCGTGGGACTGGTACTCTGGTCGGCGCGCGTGTTGCGCGACACCGACAAGGAGCGCGTGGATCTGCTGGCGCTGGAGAAAGAAGCGCGTGCCCATGCTGAGAAAGCCCGCGCCGAAGCTGAAATGGCACGCGCCGACGCTGAACGAGCGAACAACAGCAAAACCGATTTTCTGGCGGTAATGTCGCACGAGCTGCGCACGCCGCTCACCGCGATCATGGGCTACGAGGAGCTTCTCTCCGATGGGATTACCGGACCCGTGACGGAGCTCCAGCGCCAGCAACTTGGAAGGATCAACGCCAGCGCGCGGCATTTACTCGGTCTCATCGACGAGATTCTGACCTTCGCGCGCGTAGACATTGGACGCGAGCGTGTGCGCTGGGAGTCGATGTCGATAAACCACACCCTCGCCGACGCGGCATCGCTGGTCGAGCCGATGGCAGCCGCGAAGAAGCTCAAGTTCGTGGTCAAGCTCCTCGACGAAGATCAGGCGATTCAAACCGACGCCACCAAACTCCGGCAAATGCTGGTGAATCTGCTCTCAAATGGAATCAAGTTCACCGAAGAGGGCGCGGTGCAGCTCGGTTGCATGGTGAACAACGGACTGCTCGAGGTGAGCATCGCTGATACGGGAGTCGGAATCTCCGCGGATCATATCGAGTACGTCTTCGAGCCGTTCTGGCAAGCGGAGCAGACAGCTACCAGAAAAACCGGCGGAACCGGGCTCGGCCTCAGCGTCACCAGAAAACTTGCGCGACTACTGGGCGGCGATGTGACCGTGGCGAGCAGAATCGGATCAGGAACGACTTTTCAGCTGACGCTGCCCATGAAGGCTCCCGCCGGAGAGACGATTCGTCGCCGCGACACCCCCACTACGCCAACGAGCCCGCTCATCCCGGTGCGGACCTGAATATCAACGCGCGCCGACGCTCGCGTCTGGTTCCGATGTCACTGTAGCACCAGCCTCTTCGAGTGGCGCGACGAAGTTGTAAAGCTGGAGGCGTAAGTTGCCGCGGGGACCGAGCGTGGGATCGTATTGATAAGACGTGACCGAGCAATTCGCGATTTCCGCTTTCTTGTCGACCGCGAGTAGCTCGCCCTCGGTGAGGTGCTCGAGTATGTAGCGCATGCAAAGCACGACAACAGCGTGCCCTACTACGAGCACTCGTTCTCCGCAGTACTCACGCGATATCATCTCGGTGGCGCTGCGCAGGCGCAGAATGACATCGCACCAGCTTTCGCCACCCGGCGGTCGATGGTAGAACTTGCCCAGCACGCGTCTGAACTCCGCCTGATCTGGGTACTGCTCTCTGACACCGACGGCCGTGAGCCGATCGAGAATGCCGAATTCCTTTTCGCGGAATCGCTCATCGACGATCAGCGAATAGCTGTCGGCGGGCATGCCGGCAGTTTTTACGATGAGGCCGGCGCTGTGCCGCGCGCGCAAATACGGAGAAGTGAGGATGACGTTCGGCCTCTCCTTGGGCGGCAGCGCGGCAAACCAGCGCCCGAGAGCAATCGATTGTCGCTGCCCCATTTCGGAAAGCGGGACATCCACATCGCGAACGTCGATATCGACCATCGCTTCGCCGGCTTTGAGCGCGGCATCTCGCGCGACATTGCCTGCCGATTCGCCGTGGCGAACGAGAAAAAGCGAATCCGGCCAGATCTGGTTTGGTTTCACGCGGGGAATGAAGTCAAAGAGCGTACCGCTGGTGTGAACCTTGTAACCTTTCCTGCCATGAAACCGACGCCGGACCAGCACGACCCAGACTGGCCGAGCTACCCAGAGACGGTTCTGAATTTCGCAACGAGCCCGCCGGTGGAGATCGACCTGCGAACGATCCCACAAAGATCAGCGCTCGAGCGGTTGAAAAAGGTCGGGTTCGGCGAGCCGTTCGCGATCGTGACTGCGTTCGATCCGAACGGAAGCGATCTGCCGGCCGCAGAGAACGACCAGAGAAAGCGTGCCCTCGAGCGCAGGCTTGCCGCTAGCGGGCATCGGTTCGTGGCAGTGGATTGCTGCTCGCCCGACCGATCGCATTGCGAGGCGAGTGTCGCCGTGATCATGCCGCAGCAAGACGCCGTTGATCTCGCGAAAGAGCTGGAGCAGGTGGCGATGTTTTGGTTCGACGGGAAGAGGTTCTGGATCGTGGGCGCGATCGTCGAGACTGACCCCCTCATGTTGCCGCGGAGCTCTTAAGGGAACTGCAAAAAGAACGAGTGGTCAGCGGATAGCCCAAAGCCGATAGCAACTAGCGAAAAACGTCGGGACATTACTGGTGGCGTGATGGCACAGGCAGTTGCTTGTGGTCCGAGCGCTCCAGTAACGTCCCGAGGGTAGTGGGGCTATATGCTAATCAGCTAGTAGCTATGGGCTGACCACTCGTTCTTTTTGCAGTTGCAGTTAAGTCACAGGCTTGTACTTGTACCCGTACGCCCCGCCCTTCGGCGAGGTGAACCTGAAAGTCTTGGCGCTCTTCGGCGCGACGGGCCCTACCGTCACGGTCTGTGTGTCGATTACCGAACCGGTCTTGTCGACGAGATCCATGCTGAGATTGTAGGTCTTCGGCGCGGTGCCCCGATTCTCGATCGTGCCGGCAACCGTTGTCTCCGTCGCGCGTCGCGTGAACTCGGTAACAGCGACCTTCACTGGAGCGCTCTCGGACTTGTTGTTCCAGTACACCAGCGAATCGGTGTACATCTTCTGCAGCTTCTTGTCCTTCGTTCCCTTGTAGAGTCCCTGGTAGGCGAACGCATAGAGCATCTGGTTATCGGGATTGTTCGGATCGATTGTCATCAGTTTGTCTATCAACGGAAACGCCTTCGTCAGCTCGTTGTTCTGGATGTATGTCGCTGCCAGGTTGTTGATCGCGTCGCGCGAATACGGATTCTGAGCCAACGCAGCGTCGAACAGCTTGGACGCATCCGGCTGGTGGCCGTTGCGGGTCGCAACAACTCCCGCGTGCACCAGCGTCAGCTCTCCGTACTTCGAAGGATTGGCGAGCATTGAGGCGTAGATGGTCGGTATCGACACGCTGTCACCGGCTGCGTAGTACATGCGCGCAGAGTTATCGATGGCATCCGCGAGGAGGAGATCGTTGTTCGCGACCGTGATGTAGTCCTGCCACGGCTTGATTGCATCATGCGCGGCCGCGCGTTTAGCCGCACCAGCTGCCGCATCGGCTCGAGCAGACGCCGCCGACGCAATCTCGTACATCGTCTTCGTGCGCACGTCCGCGTAGGTGGTGTCTGTTCCGGCCGCGTCGAGCGCCTGCTTCCAGTATGCGCTCGCAGCGGTCATGTCCTTACGGCTTTCCGCTATCGAGCCAAGCACGGAGTAGGCGTATGGGGCGTGGCGATCGAGTAGCAGCGAGCGTTTCGCAAATGTCTCCGCCGAATCGAGCTGGTTCGCGTTGAGCGCGTTGATCGCGGCGTTGAGCGTGTTCAGCCACGGCTTCTGCTGCCGCCACTGTGTGACCAACGTGGCGCACTCGGGCAAGGCCTTCTCCACAACAGTGAAGGACGAATCCGCCGCTGCGAATAAATCAATCGTCCCGGTAGGATTCGTGGTCAGGCCAAGCGCGCTTCGCGGAACCACGGCAGGCGTGTTGGGCTGCATGAGATAAATCACGTAGGCTTCTCCGCGAAGGTAGCTGCGGGCCGCGGGGTTGTCGGTGCCATTGTCGGCGAGCCGCAGCACGTCCTGCAGATCCTTCGTCGGGTTGCCCTTATCGGACACCGAGATTGCGCGCGTCATCGAGAACTGGGCTTTAGCGATATCGCCCTTTGTATTTGCAGTAGGATCGCAGGTCGATGCGGCATTCTGCGCCACGAGAGGCGTCGCGGCGAAAACACCAAGCGACAAGGCGGCCGCAATCCTGTTCACAAGAACTTTCATCAAGGATCTCCCTGATTTGTGATGGGTGGGTGGATTAGCAGTCCGATAATATACCGCCCAGCATTCTTCGTTCCTGTCAAAGCACCAAATGCCGGTTATCAGGCCTTCGCGGCCTCTCGAACCAGGTCCAGAGCAACCCTTACGTCATCTTCCGTAGTGTGGATGTTGCCGATGGCGATTCTGAGCGCATACCGTCCGCGCACCCGGGTGTGCGACAGATATACCTTCCGGGCTCCATTCAGCTTCTGAAGGATCGACTCGTTGTGCAGGTCGAGCTCATCCTCCCTCATTTTCGGGGGCCGGTGGCGGAATAACACCGTCGAAAAATTGACATCTGACATTCGTTCCAGTGTCGGGTCGTCGTCGATCCACTTTGCGAGCGCCTTCGCGATGCGGATGTGCTCCCGGATAAGCGATCTCAGGCCCTCGACTCCGAAGCCTCTGATAACGAACCACAGCTTGAGGGCCCTGAACCGGCGACCCAGCGCAATTCCGTAGTCCATGAGATTCACGACATCGGCGCCTTCGATTACCACCAGATAATCAGCTACGTGCTGGAACGCGCGCTTCAGCAAATCCGGACGCGAGGTGTAGAGCACCGAACAATCCATCGGTGTGAAGAGCCACTTATGCGGATTTACGACGAGGGAATGTGCGCCATCGCACCCGTCCAGCACGTACCGCATTTCGGGAAGAATTGCCGCCGTGCCGCCATACGATGCGTCGACGTGCAGCCACAGCTTCTCATGCTTACAGAGGTCGGCGATTTCGCGCACTGGATCGATCGACGTCGTTCCGGTCGTGCCAACAGTCGCGACCACCGCCAGCGGAATGGAGCCTGCCTTTCGATCCTTCTCAATTGCTACCGCGAGCGCGTTGGCATCCATCCGCAGCTTCTCGTCGGTCGGAATTTTTCGCAGCCCGCTCAAGCCGATTCCAAGCGTCATCACTGCCTTATCGACGCTCGAGTGCGCCTCCTCCGAGCAATACACCACCAGCCTCGGCAGATCGGGTCTTCCAGACATTCCATGTTCTCGGATGCCGAGCTCCGGATGCAGCTCGCGCGCGGCAGCCAGAGCATAGAGCGTGTTGGACGACGCCGTGTCGCCGATCACGCCGAAGAAACTGTCAGGGAGGCCGAGCATCTGACGGAACCAGTCGAGCGTCAGGAGCTCGAGCTCGGTCGCGGCGGGGCCGGTTCTCCAGAGCATCGCATTGACGTTGAGCGCGGCGGTAAGGGCTTCGCCGAGCACCCCTTCGCCGGTGGATGAATTGGCGAAATAAGCCATGAAAGCCGGATGATTCCAGTGTGTCGTGGCGGGCACTATCAGCTTTCTGAAATCAGCGAGCACGACATCCATCGACTCGCCACTAAGGGGCGGAGACGCCGGCAGCGCATTGCGCAGGTCTCCGGGGCGGACGTCGGGCAGAACAGGCCACTTTTCCGGAGCTTCCAGATAGTCCGCTATCCAATCGACGACAGCGTGACCGTGTCTGCGGAATTCAGTCGGCTCCATCGCGACAAATATAGAGTTTTCAGCAGCCTGCGACGTTTGTGATTCAGGGTTTATATTTTTTGCCGATGAAACAGAATGTCACTGACAAAACTGGTGAGACACGAGCTCGGTCGCGCGCCGAGACCGCCACAAGAACGCCGCAAACTGTTACGTCTGTTGCACTGAAGCGACGTGCGGTTGCGCATCTTAAGAAAGTCGATCCCGTGATGGCGCAGGTGATCGACAAGGTCGGCAAGTACAAGGGATGGGCGCCGACCGGCGGAACTCACTTCGACGCGGTAGCGCGCTCGATTGTGTTTCAGCAGCTGTCGGGCAAAGCAGCCGGCACAATCCATGGCCGGTTCCAGGGACTATACGGTGGCAGGACGCCCCTTCCGGCGGAGCTCGCGTCAACGTCGGACGAGCAACTGCGCTCGATCGGATTGTCGCGACAGAAATCCGCGTACCTCAAGGACCTCGGCTCGCGCGTCGCCTCAGGCGAGCTCCCAATCGAGACACTCCACGAGCTCACCGATCCCGAAATCATCACAGCCCTCACCCAGGTGAAGGGCATCGGCCGTTGGACCGCGCAAATGTTCATGATGTTCAGATTGGGGAGACCCGACGTACTGCCCGACCTCGATTTGGGCATCCAGAAGGGAATTCAGCGGGCTTATCGGCTGCGAAAGCTTCCGACGCCGGAGCGGGTGCTCAAGATTGGCGCGAAATGGGCGCCTTATCGTACAGTTGCGTCGTGGTATTTATGGCGTTACGTCGACACTCCGGTGGTAGTGCCGCGATCGTCCGGCTGAAATGTTTGCTAGCGTTCATTTCGCCGACCGTCGCACGAAGTCTGCATAAAGCGTTTAGTACTAACTTCCTAGAATGTCGACCGTACAAGCCGAGCTAGAATCTGCAACCGCTCTGTTCGATGACAGAGCTGCTGCGCGTTGTCGCGCAGTCCTGACTGCGATCTTTGGCGAGCCAGCCCAACGCACGTTCGACGTGAGATTCTGGGATGGTACCGTGGATCGCGGCGCGAATCCTCATCCGCCATTCACGCTCGTTCTCAACAGGCCAGCAGCCTTGAGACGAATGCTGCTGCCGCCGAATGAGCTGTCGATCGTCGAGTCCTATCTGGCGGGCGACGTCGACATCGACGGCAGCATCGAAGCCGCATCCAATCTCGGCGAAGCGATTGGGGGTAGACTGCGTTCGCCTGTCGCGATCGCCAAGCTGGTGCGGATGGTGATCGGGCTTCCGGGCCAAGCCGAAGACGATCTTGCCGACACTCGCTTTCCGGAGCACGCGCGCAAGCTCGGACCACGGCACACTCCGGTGCGCGACGCCGCGGCGATCCAGTTCCACTACGACGTGGGCAACAATTTCTATAAGCTGTGGCTTGACCAGCGAATGGTGTATTCGTGCGCCTACTTCCATTCTCGGGACGACACGCTCGAGGATGCCCAGAAAGCAAAGCTGGACCTCATCTGCCGCAAGCTTCGTCTCAAGCCTGGCGAGCGCTTGCTCGACATCGGTTGCGGTTGGGGCGGTCTCATCATGCACGCCGCCGAGCACTACGGCGTTGACGCGACGGGAATCACGCTGAGCGAAAATCAGGCTTCACTCGCGCGAGAGCTTATTGAGGAGTCGGGACTCGGTGCCCGGTGCCGCGTAGCGATCCGCGACTATCGCACGCTGGCCGAAGGTGATGCCTACGACAAGATCTCGAGTGTGGGAATGGTCGAGCACGTAGGGCTCACCCACCTTCCGGTGTATTTCGATTCTGTTTATCGCGCGCTCAAGCCGGGCGGCTTGTTCATGAATCACGGAATCGTCAGCCTTGGCGAAGCGCGACCTCGCTCGATTGGCGAAAGGATCTTCCGCAAGTTCTGGAGGGCGGACGCCTTCATCGACAAGTACGTCTTTCCGGATGGAAAGCTCACCGCTGCAAGCGACGTGATTGGCGCAGCGGAGGGCGCCGGCTTTGAGGTGCGCGACGTGGAAAGTCTTCGCGAACACTACGCCATGACGCTCAGGCATTGGGTCAAGTCGCTCGAGGAAAAAACTCAGGATGCGACGGCGCTGGTGGGCAAGCACACCTTCCGTGTGTGGCGGCTTTACATGGCAGCGTCGGCCAACGCCTTCACGACAGCGGCGATCAATGTCCTGCAAACTGTGCTGGCGAAGCCTGATGCGCATGGCAAATCGAACATTCCGCTCACTCGTGACGACGTTTACGCCGAAAACTGATTCACTCGACCTCTCCTTGGTGTAGATTGAAGGGACACAATATGTTTCGGAGAGTTGCATGGCAGTGAAAATCGTCACCAAGCCCGACCGTAGATATTTCCAGGATCGCGATGGCGTGTTTCGTCCTATCGAGAACCTGAGCATCACTGCCTCGACACCGGTATATCCGGCAGTACTTCACAAGACCCGTCGCACGATGATTCTTGCCGATGATCGCTCGCACGCGGTTGTCGCGCTCGACAAGGATCTCGTCGTTTCGCGAAACGCGGATCTGGCCGCGGTGCTGATCTCGTACGAGGAGCCCACCGCGGAAACGTGGAAGGCGCTCGAGCGGCACATGGAGGCGGAGAATTCAACCGCCGAGATCGCGCGCGAAGCAAAGAGCAAAGCGTCGATAGATCGGAAGAGAAAGGCCGCAGAAGCCCGGTAGGCAATGCGGGTACCTTCCAGACGTCACACTCTGGTTGTTCTGGCATTTGCGAGCGCACTGATCGGGTGCGCTTCGCCTCCTCCCCCACCGCCTCCCCCTAAACCAGTTGTTCCAGGACCGCCAACTGATACCGTAAGAATTCCGCTGACGGATTTGCTCGCGCGGACATATTACGGAAATGCCGGTGGTTTATATCCTGGTGGAATCAATCAGGCGCCAGCCGATCACGATTCGGCCGCGCGCGCTCGACGAACATCGATAAAGGCGCTCGATGTGAACGGAGACGAAAGTCCGTTCGGCAAGTACGTGCTGCTCTCGATCGGCTCCTCCAACGCGACTCAGGAGTGGTGCTCGAAAGGATCCGGTCCGCCATGCGGGCCGTGGACGTTCATGGGGAAAGCTGCAGCCGATCCGAGCATCAACCATTACACGCTCGTGATCGTCAACGGCGCCGCAGAGGGTCAGGACGCCCCGTCGTGGACATCCTCGACCTCTCCCAACTACGATCGCATCAAGGTTGCGCGACTTGCGCCTCTGGGCCTGAGCGAGAATCAGGTGCAGGCGGTGTGGGTCGAGTTCGATGATCCGAAGCCCTCGGTGTCGCTGCCCGCCGATAGTGCTGACGCCTACGCGTTGGTCACCAATGTCGGTCAGGTGATGCGCGCGCTTCGCATCAGGTACCCCAACATTCGGATCGTTTTCCTCTCGAGCCGAATCTACGGCGGCTATGCAACGGCCGACGTCACTGGAGAACCCTACGCCTACGAAAGCGGGTTCGCCATCAAGTGGGCGATCGGGTCGCAAATCAATGAGATGCGCGGGCTGCCGATCAACCCTCGCGCGGGAACGCTCGACTACAACAAGAAGCTGGCGCCGCCAATCGTGTGGGGACCGTATTTCTGGGCGGACGGATCTACGCCGCGCTTAGATGGAGTTGTATGGACTCGCGCAGATTTCGAGGAGGACGGGAGCCATCCTTCGCAGGCCGGCGAGGCAAAAGTCGCGGGGATGCTGATCGATTTCTTCAAGGTTTCGCCGTATGCTCGTTGCTGGTTTCTCGTGAATCAGTATTGTTTATGATCTGGGCTGAGGAATTGCTTCAGACATTGGCGGGCGTCCTGGAGGTTTTGCCATTTAGCTCCGGATCGAGATCACGGCGCGGGAATGAGAGGCTCTATATGGGATTGATTGCATTCGAAGATCTACCCGACTCAGCGCGGACCTGGGTGTTCGCCAGTGATCGCGCGCTCGACGAATCGGCGTCGGATTTTCTGCTCCGCGAAGTCGATCGCTTTCTCTCCCAGTGGCACGCGCACGGAGAGCCTCTGACCGTGGGTCGTGACTGGAAGTACGGACGATTTCTGGCTGTCGCCGTCGACCAATCGACGGCAGGCGCGTCGGGCTGCTCGATCGATGGACTCTTTCGCGCCCTCAAGGCGCTCGAGCCGAGGCTCGGCGCGAGCATGGTTACGAGCGGTCTCGTGTTCTATCGCGATGCGAAGGGCAGGATTCAGTCAGTCGATCGCGAGCAGTTCAGCGCGTTGGGCGCCGAGGGGAAGATTCAGCTAGACACCAAGGTCTTTGATCCCACGGTCACGACACTCGGTGAATGGCGTGCGCGGTTCGAGCTCGAGATGTCGCAATCGTGGCACGCCGGATTGATTCACGAGAAACAGCCAGTGTGAAGACACACACCTCGTACCTCACCTTCAACACGAAGAAGCGGCACGAGATCATCGACATCACCGAAGAAGTCGAGAAGTGCCGTGCCGCGGCGGGCATTGACGAAGGCCTGGTGCTGGTGTCTGCGATGCACATCTCCGCGTCCATATTCGTCAACGATCACGAGCCTGGACTGTGGAAGGACATTCTCGATTGGCTCGAGACGCGGATAGCGCCCTGGTCACCGGATGAATACCGCCACAACAGCGGAACGGGCGAAGACAACGCGGCAGCGCATCTGCGATCGCTCACGATCGGGCACGAAGTGATCGTGCCGGTAACGAAGGGAAAGCTGGATTTTGGTCCCTGGCAGCGGGTATTCTACGGCGAATGGGACGGCCAGCGCCCCAAGCGTGTCCTGCTCAAGGCGATGGGGGAATAGCCTCGGTCTTTTGGACTGCTTCTTCGGCGCCGATAAAACCGATGCGGCTGTGCGTTCCGTCGCAAAAGGGCTTCGCCACCGAACCACCGCACCTGCAGAGGGAAATCCACGTCTTCCCTTCCGGACTCACCTTTCTTCGCCCTTCGGGAATCGGAACTGGATTCCCCTCGTGATCGACGAGGTTCACATCGCCGTGAATCCTGTATGGACCATTCTTTCGAATCTCGATCGTGACGTCTGCCATTTATGCGACCTTGGAAAGTGAGCTAAACCCAGTTGCAAGCATTTTACTACGTCCTGACGCTGCTCAGCAACAAATCGTGCGACCACTGATCGGCGAATCCATTCTGCCGCAACACCGTTGCGATCTGGCCCCAATGCCGGATGTCATGGAGGAAGATGTTCGACGCGATCTTGTGCTTGCTCGCGGTAACGAGACCAGCAGTTAGAGTCTGAAAGGTCAGAACCCGATCCAGCTCGGCCTCGGGTGCCGTCGTCAGAAAATGCACGAGCTGTCCGCGCGCGTTGTCGCCGAGCTCGAATACGTCTTCGACAGAGGCTTGCCGAAACTCTTCCCACGGGGTGACCTCCTGGTCGAGTAGGCGCTCCGCGTAACGCAGCTCCACCGCGAAGATATGCAGCACAACCCCGCCAATCGTTGCCATGCGTCCGGTCGCGAATGGGACCGCCCAGGCACTGGGGTGCTCGACGAACCAGTCGCGCCAGTGGTGGTGCTCCGTCGATGTCAGCTCGAGGAGCGTCTCATATTTCAGCGCGCAACGATCAGCGGCACTCACACGCGCAAGTGATCGGCGCGCCAATTCTTGATTGCGCGCTTTATGTCGCCCGGGCTCTTGAGCTCGCCGTCGAGCACGCGGCGGGTGAGTTCGGGGACCTCATCGTCGGGGGCGAATCGCATCGCGATGAACTGGCTCGTGGTCAGCTCACCGATTCGTCCGCGCAGGTCAGTTGGCAGGAGGCGACCCAAACGAGCGCTTTCTTCGAGGCGAATTATGCGGTCCTGAGCACGCAATGCCATCGGGCGCGCGGTGTAGATCCCAACTAACAACGCGACGGCGACGATCAGGAGCCAGGCGCTCAACAGCGTGGGATCGCGCACAAGTTGTACGGCTTTCACCACGACTTGACCGAAAAGAACCGGAAGCACGAAAAAATGCCACTGCGGTATGAATCGCCTGTGAGTGCCATAGGTCTGCACGCGCTCTGCCATTCGCTAGTCTCCTTGGGTCCTGCTCCAGCTGATGAACATACCCGGCGCACAGGAGTGGCGTCAGGCGATTTGGTTCTCCGCATCGCGGGCGTATCGCTTGAGCCGCGTGATCATCGCATTGAGTCCAGGCTCGCGCGCGGCGAGGCCAATGCTCTCCATCAACGTGCTTACGAAATCCGACGGAATGCCAAGCGTCGTGGAAGGAGGCTGTCCGTTCACCGCGGCGAAGATTATGGCGAGCACCGCCGCGATGGTTGGTGACTGACGGACGTTCAGGTCGGCGTAGAAGTAAATGCGGCCGTCGCGCACTTCCGGAATGATGTCGACGCGCGTCTGGCACTCCGGCACGTTGAACGCGCCGCGATCGAGATCCTCGAAGCGCTCGGGAAGCGGCTCGAGCTTCTTCGAGTACTGGACGAGCGCCTGCATTTTCTCCTCGCGGCCCATCGAGCGGAAGAGTTTGAGAACGCGGTCGATGGACGGAGGAACGCTCGACGTAAGGGGTGCGTTCTCCATCCTTTCAATCTAATTGGCCTGGATCGCGTCACGCATCGACATCCACAGTACTGAAGCGGACAGCTGTGAGCGCTAAGCCCAGAGCCAGTCAGCTTTCACGGTTCCTGTTCCTTCGTACGCAGGGCATCGCTTCGACTGTTTTGGGTGCCACAGCGTTTGAGCTGCGAGCTCATATGCTCTAGCACGAGTCCTAGCCGCAGCGACAATTCTCTTTCACTCATGCGGATTGAGAAAAGCCCAGCGGCTCCGGGCTTAATGCTCAAGGCTGTCGGCTTCAGTATTGAAGGCCTATCCGAAGCTCGTCGTTAATTAGCTTTCGCGAACTGGATCACCAAACGCATTGGAGAGAGTCGATGCCAACGAGAAAAGCAAGCGCGACGTGGGAAGGCGGGCTCAAGAACGGCAAGGGAAGCTTCAAGGGTGAGAGCGGAGCGATCGCGGGACAGTTCAACTTCAGCTCGCGCTTCGAAAGCGGCGCTGGCTCTAATCCCGAAGAGCTGCTGGCTGCCGCCGAGGCCGCGTGCTTCAGCATGGCGCTGAGCGCGGGACTGGAAAAAAACGGGACTCCGGCGGCCAAAGTCGAGACGACCGCAGCGTGTACCATTCAAGCGGTTCCTGGCGGCTTCGGTATCACGACGATGAAGCTCAACGTGCAGGCGACTGTGCCGAAGATCGACAAGAACAAATTCGATCAGATCGCGCAGGAGACGAAGGAGGGATGCCCTGTCTCAAAAGCACTGAAGGGGAACGTTGATATTCAGCTTGAGGCGCGGCTCGTCTAGCGGTCGACTGCAACTGCAAAAAGAGCGAGTGGTCAGCCCATAGCTACTAGCTCATAGCAGATGGCGTAACTACGTCGGGACGCTACCGGAGCGCGTCGGAGTACAAGCAACTGCCTGTGCCATCACGCCAACAGAAACGTCCCGACGTTTTCGCTAGGGGCTATTGGCTTTGGGCTATCGGCTGACCACTCGTTCTTTTGCAGTTGCCGTCTTATCGAGAGTAATTCCTGATCTTACTCTTGAGCAGCTCTCCATTGGCGAAGA
>Ga0193751_1001171_pt1 | contig 17308 bp, 23 predicted proteins | sample L1c2metaG_FD_143050 | JGI IMG/M metagenome (GOLD analysis project Ga0193751, IMG submission 143050) | Soil microbial communities from a riparian zone of the East river system, Colorado, United States - L1c2 | ecosystem: Environmental > Terrestrial > Soil > Riparian zone | place: USA: East River... | reverse complement strand
GTAACACCATCAATGTGAGGGACGACCGCCCGCCCTCCTAGCAAGCCGCGCGAAGCGCGGTACCAAATAGCGCCGTAGCGAGCGCGGCTTGCTGGAAGGCTGACCAGGGGCCCGTTACCCCATCTACCCACTACTACGATGGCGCGGTCGGCGCGCTACCGCCGCTGAGAAGCTGGGAAATGGCCGTGACAAGCTGCGCGGGCGCGAACGGCTTGGTCAACAGGATGCTGTTGGGCACGCCAAGGGATGGCCATTCGGCGGCGTTGCCGCCAGTCATATAGACAATCGGGAATTCCGGGTCGATCTCTCTGGCTTTCTTCGCGACTTCCCAACCTTCGATGACGCCGCGCAATTGGATGTCGGTCACAAGCGCGCGGTATTTGCCCTTGTTCCCATTCAGCAGAGTCACCGCCTCCTCGCCAGAGGCGGCGATCGCCGGTTCGAAACCGCCATCCGCGAGGGCGTCTTCAACGATGCATTGCAGCGGTGCATCGTCTTCGACGACCAGGATAATTGGCTGGTCACTCAACACGCAACTCCCCGCACTACTCCTTAAGCGCGTCCAAGCCCCGGTCACGCAGCAGGAAGGATTTTTATCCCATCCCAATGTACACAAGTGAACTTAGGCACCAGTGCGGCAGCGTGATGGGTTCCAACCGATTCCAAATGTACGGTACCCGTCACTGGAAAGGCTGGCGAGGTCCCGCATTTCCTACATCTCGCATAATAGCGGAGCCTCCACATGAGCCACGCCCTTCACGTTTCCTGCGACGCGGCGGCCGCGCGAACGGCCGGCGGCGCCGGTTCGGCCGCCTACCCCCGCCTCGTGATCGCGGCGACGATCCTGGCATCGAGCCTGGCGTTCATCGACGGTTCGGTGGTCAATGTCGGGCTGCCGGCGATCGGCCGGAGCTTTCAGGCGGACGCCGTCGGCCTGCAGTGGGTCGTCAATGCCTACCTGCTTCCCCTCAGCGCGCTGCTGCTGCTGGGAGGCGCGGCCGGAGACCGCTTCGGCCGCCGCCGTCTCCTGATAGCGGGTGTCCTGTTGTTTGGCCTTGCTTCGCTCGCTTGCGCGGCGGCGCCTACCCTCCTCTGGCTGCTGATCGCGCGTTTCGTCCAGGGCGCCAGCGCTGCCATGCTGATGCCGAACAGCCTGGCGATCCTGGGCCAGAGTTTTTCAGGCGAAGCGAAAGGCCGTGCGATCGGCATATGGGCCGCGACTGGCGCCGCTGCCGGCGCCGTCGGCCCGGTGCTGGGCGGCTGGCTTATCGATACGGGCAGTTGGCGCCTTGCCTTTCTCATCAACATTCCGCTGTCGGTGGCGGCGATTGCGCTGGCGTATCGTTACGTCGACGAGGACATCGACGACACCTCGGGCAGCCTCGACTGGTCGGGCGGAGCGCTGGTCACCGCAGGCTTAGGGCTTGCGACCTGGGCGTTGACCGAAGGATCCGGCCGGGGTTGGTCGTCCACCGTCTTCGTCGTTCTCGCGGCCGGCCTTATACTTTTGCTCCTGTTGTTGTTTGAAGAGCGACGGCTTGGCGACAAAGCCATGATGCCGCTCGCATTGTTCGGCTCCCGCGGTTTCGTCGGCCTCACGCTTCTGACGTTTCTGCTGTATGGCGCGCTCGGCGGATTGTTTGTCCTCGTACCCTACGTGCTGATCGAGGCCGATGGCTACAGCGCGACGCAGGCCGGTGCTGCGCTTCTTCCGTTTCCGCTGGTGATCGCCGTGGCATCGCCGGCCGCCGGCGCGCTGGCGGCGAAGGTTGGTCCGCGATGGCCGCTGATGGTGGGGCCGCTGGTCGTGGCAGCCGGTTTTCTCCTCGCGCTGCGTATCGGATCAGGCTCAAGCTATTGGCTTTCCGTCTTCCCCGCGATGGTCGTGATTGCCCTGGGCATGGCCGCTGCCGTCGCGCCGCTGACGACGGCCGTGCTGATGTCCGTCGACAGCCGTCACACCGGCGTGGCATCCGGCTTGAACAGTGCGGTCGCGCGTACCGGTGGTCTGGTCGCCACCGCCCTGATCGGGCCGGTGATAGCGTCCGCGGGACCCGCTTTGCTCTCCGCATTTGGCATCGCCGCAGCGATCGGCGCCGTCATCTGCGCGGCGGCGGCGCTGAGTGCTGCTCTGTTGATAGCTCGTAGGATGGGTTGAGCGCTTGCGAAACCCATCGGCTTGCTTCGCGTGCGTGCCGACGCGATGGGTATCGCGAAGTTTATCATCGGGCGCGCATTCGCGCGACCCGTTGGCTCCACCCATCCTACGCGCTATGGCGGACGGGTCGGCTAACCCGCCCACGTGTCAGGCGCATCTGCCCATTCGCGCCTGGGGCGGCGGTCTGCTATGAAGGCAGACCTGCCACCCATGAGCCGAGGCCCCATGACCGACCCGATCGACCGCGCGCCCTTCTACCACGACGGCATGCGCGAGCTGCAGGACCGCTTCGACGGCCGCCGTGTCGCCGACGGGCTCGAGAAGCATCGCCTCCACTTTGCGTTCTGGGAGCAGGACCGCCAGCTGATCGAAGCGGCACGATTCTTTTTCATCGCCACCAGCTATCAGGACAATGTCGATTGCTCGATGCGTTCGGGCGATCCCGGCTTTGTCAAGATCACCTCGCCCGACACGCTCGAGTATCCCGAATATGATGGCAACAACATGTACCGCACGCTGGGCAATATTCACCGCAACCCGAACGTCGGGCTGTTGTTCGTGCGCCTCGACGGCAAGTCGTTTCGCACGCGCATCAGGGGCAAGGCAACGATCCACGACAGCGCGGAGGCGTTGGCCGGGCATCATGGCGCGAAAGTCGTGGTGCGCGTCAGATGCGAGATCTTCCCCAACTGCCCGCGCTACGTCCCGGACCTGATGGGCGCTGCTGCGTCCATCCCGGCTAATCCGTTCGTTCCCCGCCCCGGCTACGCGCCACCGCCACCCGAATGGAAAAGCCGCGATTATCTCAAAGACGTGCTCTCCAAGCACGATCCGCATCGGAAACGCGAGACATAGCACGTAGCCCGTAGGGCGGATTAGCAAAGCGTAATCCGCCACTCGCCCAAGACAGAACGGCGTGTTACGCCTTCGGCTAACCCGCCCTACGTACTCAGCGCGCTACTTGCTAACCCCTAGGTACAGACAAACGCTCCCAATTGTGATATACGGCCCACTATGAAAACAAAGAAATTGACCGAAGTTCTGGAACGCGTGGAGGCATGGCCGCCCCACATCCAGAACGAACTTGCCGAATTCGCGCTTGAACTCGACGCCGAACTCAGAGACGGCGAATACCAGCCCACGCCGGAAGAGCTTGTGGGAATCGATCGTGGCCTGCGCGCAGCGGCGGAAGGCCGTTTCGCGACCGACCAGCAGGTCGAGGCTGTGTTTGCAAAATTCCGCGGTAAATGAAGGTCCTTTACACTGAGGAAGCGCTTAAGGACCTCGACGCGATTGCAAGCTGGCTGATCGTCCACTATCCGACGATTGCACCAGCCGTGGAGCGGCGCATAAGATACGTCGTCACGCACATTATGCACTGGCCAGAAAGTTCACGTCGTTCGGCCAAACGCCCGGGTGTTCGCGTGGCATCGCTCGGCCGCTATCCCTACAAGATTTTCTATCGCATCAATCACGACACGGTGGAAATACTTCACATCCATCACGCCGCGCAGAAACCCTGGGATGAGCGAGCGTAGCCCGTAGGATGGGTTGAGCCCGTAGGTAGGATGGGTTGAGCGCTTGCGAAACCCATCGGCGTGCTTCGCGCGCGTGGTGACGCGATGGGTATCGCTGCGCGGAGCATGGTGGAGCATCGCGATACCCATCAATCGCTGTTTGCGAAGATGATGAGTTAAGCGAAAGGCTAACCCATCCTGCGGCCTATCAGCGGTGCTCAAGATATCTCGTAGACCGAGACCTTGTCCGCGATGCCGCTCAACGCCACGCGTCTCGGCGTTGGTGTTAGCCCGTTGGTCTCGAGCAGGGCCCGGGCATGCGCGTTCTCCACCACCGATTCCGTCACCACGATCGCGCGTGAATCAGCAAGGCCCTGGACGCGCGAGGCGACGTTCACGGTCTGGCCAAAATAGTCCTGCTGGCCGTTGAGTGTGACCGCGAGGCATGATCCTTCGTGGATGCCCATCTTCAGGCGCAGGCTCTGATGCTGGCGCTCGGCGCCAAGATCGCTCATCGCCTCGCGCATGCGGATCGCAGCGGCGATGGCGCGGTCAGGCGTCTCGAAGGTCGCCATCACGGCATCGCCAACGGTCTTCACGACGGCCCCCCTTTCCGACGCGATAATCTCCTGCAGCAGCCTGAAATGCTCGTTGACGAGATCGAAGGCGACGAGGTCACCGACGCGCTCATAGAGCGCAGTGGAGTCCTTGAGATCACTGAACAGGAAAGTCAGGCTCAATATCTTGAGGCGCTGGCCGATGGCGAGCGTTTCGGTCCGGTAGATGTCGCGAAAGGTCTGATTGGTGAGGAGACGCTTTGCGTTAAGAATGGGCTTGCGTCGCTTCAGGAGGTCGTCCAGCGCCTGGTTCGCCACCCATACAGCCGGCAACACGCGACTCTCGGTGCGGTTCTCCAAAACCACGCGCAGTGGGCCGGGGCGCAAGGCAATGCTGTCGACCGGAACCTGGACATTGTTGAAGATCACGGACAGGTTCTGGCGCTCGCTCGCCTCCTCGCCGCTGACATCAAGGAACTGGGCCGTATGCGTCACGGGATCGAACACGATCAAACTGCCCTTCGGTAAATGCAACGAAAGGATGGCCCTTTCTCCTGGCGGCAAGTCAACCGTTTCGAGCGTGACCTCACCCAGCAGCTTCTCCAGATCGGCTGGAAGATCGATCGCCGAACTCCACCAGATCTGGCGGTAATATTCGGCTGCGGACAATTCGTCCGGGCTGTGGGCCGCGATCTTGCGCAGGCGCGGGCTTACCGTGAAGGTCACCTCGACCAAATTGTCGAGCGTCGTCTCATAGCCCGCTGCACAGAAAGCGCAATTGTACTGCGCCCTATCCAGGGTCTTCAGGCTCTTATTAGAGGAGAGAACACCGGCGCAGCTCGGGCACATAACGCTCCATGTCATCTCGAACATGCCGAGCCCCACCGCATTCAGGAGCGCCGCGATGACCCGCTCCTCGTCGAGGCCCTCCTTGGCCGCGAGATCAAGCGCGTTCATCTTGTTCAAGGCATGATCCGGGGCATCCCGCACCATGCGCTCAAGCATGTCCACAACCTCTTTGTCGGCCGACTGACGCAGGGCCACAAACAAAGTCTCAGTTTCGCTCATGCGACAATGTTACATGAAAGAAGGCAAAGCGGAAACCCCGCTACCCATCACTTGAGGCGTCGACATCGGTGGCTCCAATCTCGCAAACTTCTTGGAGATGTCCGACGGCTAAGCCAGCTCAGCCCTTAGGATGGGTGGAGCGACCCGGTCCGCCGAAGCTCATCGAGCAAAGATGGAAGCGATGCCCATCGATTGCAGTTTGCGAAGACGATGGGTTACGCGATGGGCTAACCCATCCTACCCGACTATCCGGGATCACCATTGCCTGAGAGGATTTGCGCGGCGCCGCCAATCGCGCGGCGGAAGACATCATCGTAGGTGCCGCCGCGAAGCTGCAATCGATGCGGCCGGCCCTGCCATTCCATCTGCCAGTAGGCGGCCCAGCCGAGATCGGCATCGTCCCACTTGAGCCGCCCGACCAAAGCGACTTCCCCACCCAGCTCGGTTGCGCGAGAGGCCCATGTCGAGGACGGCGCCGTCGCTAACTCACCAGCATTGATATCCGACTTCATCAATGCCGCAACATCAGGCAACACAAGGCTCATCCCCCGCTTGGCGCTTGCTGCGAGCAGGGCTTCGCGTGGCGCTGCGGACTGTGCGGCATCGGCCGTGACGATGTACTTTCTTGCGCCCTGCTCCATCTCGACAAAGACCGCAACGACCGGACGGTGCGATAGCCACGGTGTGATGCCGAGGACTTTAAGAAGGTCATCGATTTTCTTTTCGTCGAAATCAACAATCAGATCGTATGGCCGATCGCGGGTGCCCTGCTCGTCGCGCGTCGGAGTGCCCGACATCTGGTCGTGATAGCTGTGCGCCTTAACGAAATCTCCCGCGCTCGATTTGTATGCCGCCAGCCGAGGATCGCCCGCAAGCTTCAACGCGCCGGACACTTTAATGAGAACATCCTCCAAACAAGCGGCGAAGCCGATGATGCGGTTGGCCTCGCCCTGGCCGGTGACGACGGCCTGCGTCCGATAAAGGTCATCCGCCGCGGCCGCCATCGTGGCGGTGCAACACATCAACGCAGCCAAAATCGATATCCTGATCATGACAGCCCGTAGGATGGGTGGAGCTTAGCGATACCCATCAATTGCGTTTGGGAGCCCGTAGGATGGGTTGAGCGCTTGCGAAACCCATCGGCGTGCTCCGCGCTTGGTGACGCGATGGGTATCGCTAAGCTCCACCCGTCCTACGAACTAAATGCCGCATTACGCCTTCCCCTTCGCTCTTTGAGCTATGGCGGGACGGAGTCGGCTAACCCACCCCACGCGCTGCGCGCCGCTAGCCCAGCGATTTGATGATTTCCCGGTAGGCTGTTTCGGGAAACGCTTTCAGCGTGCGCGTCCGGACGTTTCCTTGCATCCCAAGCTGCAGGGTGAAACGTGCCGCCACAGCGTCATCAGGAGCTTCGAAGATCGCGACCATGTCATGGTCGCCCATGGTGAGATAGAAGGACTTGAACTCTCCGCTCATCTCCTTGAGCGCTTTCTTCGCGGCGTCGAGACGCCGTGGCGAGTCCTTCGCCTTCAGGATGCCTTGCTCGGTCCAGTTCGCGAGCATGATGTATGTGGTCATGGCCGGCCTCCTTCTGGTTTCTAAGCAATCGTAGCAAGCGTAGCCCGGATGAGCGAAGCGATATCCGGGTTATTTACATTGCGGTAATCCCCGCGCTGCGGTCGTGCGGGCTACTTGCCAAGCAATCCTAGCACGTAGGATGGGTGGAGCGCACCGATACCCATCAATTGCTATTCGGGTCGATGGGTTTCGCGAAGGCCTCAACCCATCCTACGCAATACTTGACAGCGAAGGGCAAGCGGAGGAGCATCACAGCCTGTCGCCACCGGCGACAAATCGCGTGCAAAGGAGGTTTTGATGACACCACCTCCGCAGAGCAAGCCGCGCAGGCGGATGGAACACGTTCGGATCATCGCTTAGCGGCCAACCACACGAACGGCACGCCGGGAAAGGGTTAGTGGGCCGCATCAGTGAGGCATGGCCCCTTACCTTCCCGGCGCTGTATCGTCGCATGGCGCGGTCCTTCCACGGCTAAGCGAGAGGCCGTGTGATGGCGGATTGGCCCGTAGCCCGTAGGATGGGTTGAGCGCTTGCGAAACCCATCGCAGGGCATCAGCTGCTGCGGTCAGCAACCCGGACCCAACATCGGGCCGCTGGTCGCTGGAGGTGCACCGCTCACCCTTCAGTTTGAGGGGTCGAACCCGCCCTTCTTCATTTCGACCCCGGGTTTCGGTGGCGATCGGGTTGGCGGCGTGTTGCTCTCGCCGTTCCTCAAAGCCGGCACCACGTCCAACGTCCCCTTCAACCACTATTCGCTGTTGAAGACGGTCGAAGACATTTTCGGGCGACCATCTCGGTTACGCCGGCCAGGCCGGGCTGCAAGGCTTCTTCGGCTGCGCCAACTCGGATGTTTCGAGCCGCACCGACGGTCAATTCGGCCGCTGCGAGCCGGACCGGGACTGAGCTTGATATCTGTGTGGATTTGTTCGCGGCCCCCGACGGCGTGTCCGCCGGGGCCAATTCTTTCTCGCACGGCGGGGCTGGAGCTGGCGCTCAGGCCCCCTTCTCGCATTTCTTCATGAAGCTCGCCTTGGCCGCGCCCGCTAAGGGCTTGCCGTCCGCGCTCATCGCCTTGGCGGCGCAGCTGTCGGCCATGCATTTCTTCATGAACGAGGTCTTTGCCGCGCCAGCCAGCGGCTTGCCGTCCTTGCCCATCGCCTTGGTTTCACAACTCTCCTGCGCGAAGGCGGCTCCACCGGCAAACGCCGTGACCAACACCGCCAGCATCATCTTCCTGAGCATGGTTCTCTCCCGTGACCGGTTTGCAATCATCGAATTTGATCCCAGACATTCGGTTTGAGCAAGGGTCGCGACCGGGCCGCGGCGACGGCCTACCCGATGCGGATACCGCCGCCAATGGCGATCGGCCGGAGTGCGGGTGCGGGAACACAGATCCGGGTGCGGGAACACAAGTCCCGCTCGCAAGTTTTAGTTCCTGCATCATCGATCGTGATCAGGAGATTCCCATGCAATCCAAGCTTGCTGTTTCGGCCCTCGTCGTCGCCTCGCTGTTCGGCGCGACCGCCATCGCATCGGCGCAGACGGATCCGGCGCAACCGGCCGCCGGCGCCTCGGCCGGAGGCACGGTCGGAACGGCTTCGACGTCCCACAAGATGAAATCGAAACATATGTTGAGACATATGTCGAAACATCATATCAAGCCCGGCGTCACCACCGGAATGAGCACCGGCTCCAGCGCGGAAAAGGCAAAGCCGGGCGGCCCATCGACCGCGCGCAAGCCGACCGGATACTGAAACCGGAAGTGTGCGCCGGCGGGTCCGCGCCAATCGCACGGACCCGGTTGGGCCTGACCCGCCCTGCCTGCTATAATTCCCGCCGTCCTGTCCCCCGCGGGGGCGCATTGCGACGGGAGGCCGGCGGGCAATGCCTTCAGATCCGAATGCCCGGATGCGGGTGCGGATAGCGTTCTTTCTGTTATTCGTTTTCATCATTGGCGCTGCGGTCGGAGCCTGGTTCGTTGCCGATCTGGGCCGGCTGCAGGACAATATTGCCGCGCGCGAAGGCCAGGCGGCCTTGCAGGGCATCGCCGACCCAAGCCAGATCGACGAAGCGCTCAGGCAGCACCCCACCAATAAATTCCTGCGGATGATGGCGATGGCGACCAAGGCCGCCGACGACGCCAATGCCGCCATCGACAAATTGTCCGATGACATCGAGCCGCCGGCGATTGCAAGGGCCAGCAATCTCGGTGCGGCGGGCCGCAGCGATCTGGAGGCGCTGCGCCGCGATTTGAAGGTGGCGGAAACCAATGCGACGACCTTCATGCCGCGCTTCGTCGCGGTCCTGAAAGCCGAGCGGGATCAGGTGGAAAAATACGCGGTCTCGCTCCATCTGGGAAAGGATGCCAGCAACCGGCTATTGGACAACATCGACAAGCGGCACGCCGAAATCACGAGCCTGATTTCCAGGATACTGCCGGCGCGCGCGGAGTTTTATCGCGCCTATCAAAATTATCTCGGGGTTCTGATCGGGGAATTCGGCGGCTACAAGGTCGTCAATGGTCAGTTCATCTTCCCGCTGCAGCGCACGGTGGACCGTTACAATGTCGCCGCCCAGGCGATGAGCGCGGGGGCAAAGTCCGTCAATGAATTGGACGAGACCAGAAAGGGACTGCTGCAGTCGCAGCGTGAGCGCTGGCAGCAGTTCGTCAGGAATGAGTGAGTGGAACTCGTCACGGCCGGGCATGATGGAACCTGAGAACAACATCGCCCGCCCCTCCCGCCCCGCAATTTTAAGAAAGTTGCGTGCATTCCCCGTAATTTCCCTCATCGGGTTTGTCCGGATATTCCGCAGCAATTCCGGCTGCTATCCATGGAGCCTGCGATTCGCTTTTTTCAAAGAGGAGGCGAAGCTTGGCTCAGGTCTATTTCCACTACTCCAACACGGAAGGCGTGTTGCTCGATCGCGGCGGCGCCGCCGTGGGCGATCTGGCCGAGGCGCATGAGTGCGCCACCCTCGTTGTACGCTCGTTTCTCATGGCGCCGAGCACGGAAGATTGGCGCGGCTGGATCCTGCACGTCAGCGATGAAATCGGCGAAGAGATCTTTGACCTTCCGTTCGCCTCCCTGCTTGGCAAACCGCATTGAGGGCACGCAATGTGGATCACACAACCCGCATCGACGCCGTTCCGCCAGCGCCTGACTTTGATCATGACGCATTGGCAGAGGCTCATTCAATTGGCCCGCAATCCCTATCGGCCCGAGCAGCATTATATGCGAGGTCCGGGCCCGAAATGGCGCGCCAAACATCACGGCCGCGCTGAAAGCGGCGCGCTTTAGCTCGCTTGAGGCCGCGCATACCTTGTCCTCAAGGTTCGGCACGTGCTGCCATGCCGCGCTCCCCGCCATGCAGGTCTAGGTTTGCGGTCCGGAAAGCGGGATATCGCGTTCGGCACGGAAGACATTGCCATAGAGGCACGCAATCCACTGCCGGCCGCTCGATGTCATGTTGAGATACCGTATTTCAGTTTGAATATGGGGCGCTACGATGTTCCAATAAAACTGCGGATAACGCTCAACGATGTCGGCGGGTGATTCATAGCCAAGTTGGCGATTGATCCCCACCTCTTCAAACTCATGGAAGAGCGCATTGGCTTTCCTGATGTAGTTGGGATCACCGAGTTGCCCGATGAAATCCGCCGCACGAACGATCGATGCCTCCTCATCATATTCCTGACCCTCGATGGAAGGAAATCTGGTGCCTTCGATCGCATCAGCGATGCGCTGCTTGTCGAGGGGCGCGATGCCCTCGATTCTCTGCATCACATAGAGCTTCGATCGGTCGACGTGGTGAGGCATCAACCCCGCGTCCGATGAACCACGCGGCAACGTCACCTTCCTGCCAATCGAATCGATCACGAATCCGTCCGCGTCGTCGTCCCTGAACAGGCCGCGCACATAGCCGATGTCGTGGGCAAGGCAGGCAATGATGACATGCGCGTAGTCGCCTGCGGTCATATGCATGTGCAGCGCGCGACCGCGGAGGATATCGTGTCCCGCAAGCGTAACCAGCAGCGTGTGCTCGACATTGTGGTACAGCGCGTCGCTATTTCCGATGCATTCGAGCGCGATGCGGGCGGCCGCTGGCACGATCTCCACGAGCTGCGTCTGCGAAGACCCGAACCGGCGGCGCATATAGGAGCCAAGAAACTCCTCCAGGGCATCTGTCGCCAATTCCGGTAATGTCATCATTGATGCTGCCCCGGTTCTCGCGCTACTCCCGACTTCCTATTCATTGCCAGTTAGGGGGCCAGCATAGCGCAACTTGGCTCGTGTGACCAAACGCGGAAATGTCGCGTCGAGGAAATACGCGGGATTGAAACTGGAATTATATTGCGTCCACCACGAGAGTCGCAGCGGCTCGGCGCCTGAATCATCCGTCGAACGGATTGTCAAGCGTGGCCGGCAAGGCCGATTGGCACGGCGTCTTCGCGGTCGTATCGGGGCGATCGAAAACGCCGCGCCCCGCATTTTCCAATTATTAAGCAAGTGCATCTACGCAAATCACGGCGGGGGAGCGCACCGCTGGCGCACACCATGCTTGTTCCCCAAAAAATAAATGTCGGAACCGCTCATCCCAAACCGTCCTCTGGGCTACCGCCAACCCAACCCGAAGAGGCTCTCATGCTTTACGCCATCCTGGCCTATCACGTGGAAGAAGAGGTCAACTCCTAGACCCCACAAGAGGACGCCGCGCTGATGGTTGAACTGAACGGCGTGCGCGACCGCCTGACGCAGCAAGGGCGGCTCGGGCCGGCGGCGCGGCTTGGCGCCACTGCGGGCGCCTGCGTCTTGCGCGGCCGGGGCAAGGGCGTGGTGACCGATGGCCCCTTCACCGAGACCAAGGAGCAGCTATTGGGCTTTTACGTCATCGACTGCGCCGATCGCGACGCCGCCATCAGCGCCGCGCGCGACCTGCGCGAGGTCAATCCCAGCGCCATGTATGAGATCCGTCCCGTTAGGCGCTACCTCCCCGGCGCGCCGTTCCCGGCGACGGAAGCGGCGATCAACGCGTCGGTCCGCGAACGAAAGAGATAGCGATCCAGAGCAAGCGGCCTTGATACACCCAGGACCAGGGCGGTGATCAAGCGAGATGTAACGGGGTATAGAAGGTCGGTCTCGTACCCGGCTGGTCCAAAACGAGCGCCGGTCATCGTCATCGATGGAAGCTTTATTGAAACCGTTGGGAAGATATACTGTGACGATCGCAGCCAGCAGCACGACAATCATCGGCACACTCAATAAGCGGAACAAATGTCGCCGCCAGGTAACCCACACGTGCCGCAAACCGTAGACGAGCTCCTCGCCGAGGCCGCCGCCCTGCCCCTGCGGGACGCTGCCTATGCGATCTGGCGGCGGAAGATCACCTTCGAACGGCTGGAGGGCCGGGCTTGGCCAGCCAGGGATCACGGAACGCCGGAGGCCGCCAAGAAATCGGTGCGGGAAACCCTGGCGCAGGTCAAATATGAGCACGATTTCGCGCAGAACGGGTCGACTTTCGCGCGCTTGAGGCGGGCGCATCCGCGCGGCACCGATGATGAACTGAAAGAGGCCATTGTCGCTGCCGTGAAGTTCGACGACGATTGTTTCAAGTATTTTTCACATGGCCGCGCCGAGGACTTTTGGGAAATGTGCGTTCACGCCGTGGAGTGCGCGAGGAAGGACAATCCCCCCTATCTGGAGACCACTTACCGAGACGCCTGCAATCGCGTGGCCTATTGCATGAAGTAAGGGGACATCGGCCGCGACAGTGGATAGCCTGCTTCGCCGAGCATAAATCCATATCGACAGCGTACTAAAAGCCGAGATAACAAACGAGGAGACCGCTTCAAGCCCGCGTCACCTCGCCAGGAGAATGCATGACCGCCGCAAACGCCGTCCATCTCGTCAGCCACCCCCTCGTGCAGCACAAGCTCACCTTGATGCGCGACCGCGAACGCTCCACCAAGGGTTTTCGGGAGCTGCTGAACGAAATCGGCATGCTACTGTGCTATGAAGTCACCCGCGACCTGCCGCTGGAGATGGTCGACATCGAGACGCCGCTGATGGCGATGAAGGCGCCGATGATCGCCGGCAAGAAGCTGACTTTTGCGCCGATCTTGCGCGCCGGCGTCGGGTTTCTCGACGGCATGCTGGCGCTGGTTCCATCGGCCCGCGTTGCCCATATCGGCCTCTACCGCGATCCCGAGAGCCTGCAGGCGGTCGAATATTACTTCAAGGCGCCGCATGATTTGTCGGACCGCACCGTGATCCTGATGGACCCAATGCTGGCCACCGGCAATTCCGCCTGCGCCGCGGTTTCGCTGCTGAAGACGCGCGGCGCCCGCGATATCCGCTTTGTCTGCCTGCTCGCCGCCCCCGAAGGCATCGGGCATTTCCAAAGCGAGCACCCGGATGTCCCGGTCTGGACCGCGGCGGTCGACGAGAGGCTGAACGATCACGGCTATATCCTGCCGGGCCTCGGCGACGCCGGCGACCGGATGTTCGGAACGAAATAGGCTGCTCTCGGTCCTTTCAGCTAATGCCGCTTGAAATACTGCACCGCGCGTTCGTGCTTTTCGGCGGCCGCGCGCGACGTGAAGGTGCCGAGATTACGGCGCTTGCCGGTCTTCGGATTGGCTTTTCGGGAATAGAGCCGGTACTGGCCTGACCTTAGTTTGCGTATCATCGGTAACTGGCCTCGATTGACGAAACTCTTGGTATCAACCGGCAACGCTGCATCGTGTTCCGACTGCTACGGCTCACGCGGCGGCGCAGACTGTTGATTCCCGAAGGGCGACACGATCACGCAGAAAAGCGCTTCGGCACCAGGCCTCTTTCACCGGCAAGGCTCCAGCCCGGACTCGCGCAGCCCCGGCGCGACTTCGGCCGAGGCCAGATATTGCAGGAACCGGTCGGCTTGATCGACCTTGTCGGATGCCGTCAGGCGGCCTGCGGAAAACACCGCCGGGCTTTGCAGGTGCGGCGGGATCGGGCCAACGATGTCGACACCGGCCACCTGCTTCAGTTCGCTGATCTGCTGCACGGCGAGATCCGCTTCGCCTGACACCAGGCGCTCGGCAGTAAAGCCTTGCGGAACGATCGTGGCGCGGGCATTGATCTGCGCCGCAATCCCCATTCGCGCGATCAACTGGGCGAAAAAAATGCCGCTGGCGCCGAGACGCGAATAGGCGATCGAGCGCGCGCCCAAGAGCGCGGCCCGCAATGCGGCCTCGGTCGCGATGTCGGGATGATCGGCGCCGGTCTTCACCGCAAGGCCGACAAACGAACGCGCCAAGTCGACGCAGCTTTCCGCGACCACGGCTTGTTTGGCCACAAGGCCGGCAAGCCCCTCTCGCGTCAGAATAACGACGTCAGCAGCCTCACCGTTGCGCAAACGATCGAGCAACCCAAGCGTCGGCGCGAAATCGGCGTCGATGCGCGCGCCGCCGGCCGCCTCATATTTCCCCGCAAGGCGGCGCAACGCGCCCATCAGAGCGAGCGTCGAAAGCACACGTACCGAATTCTCCATGCCTATCGTCCTTGCGCGCCGTCGCAATGGCGGTCGCTTCTAGCACGGGTGTTTCGGGTCTTAAACGCAATGATCCGCCAAAGCTTGCGCTTGGCGGATCGGTTTCTGTCGGGACCTCCGCAAGACCGCCAAAAGGTCCGGGACGTTGTCGGCCGAGTTACGCGGCCGCCTTGGCGGCAGTCGGAACCGACGCGACCGTCTTGAGGATCTGAGAAGCGATCTGGTAGGGGTCACCTTGCGAGTTCGGGCGGCGGTCTTCCAGATAGCCCTTGTAACCATTGTTGACAAAACTGTGGGGCACGCGGATCGACGCGCCGCGGTCCGCGACCCCCCAGGTGAAGGTATCGATCGAGGCGGTCTCGTGCTTACCGGTCAAGCGCAGATGGTTGTCCGGACCGTAGACCGCGATGTGGTCGGCGCGGTTGGCTTTGAAGGCTTCCATGAGCTTCTCGAAATAGTCCTTGCCGCCGACTTCGCGCATATATTTGGTAGAGAAGTTGGCGTGCATGCCGGAGCCGTTCCAGTCGGTGTCACCGAGCGGCTTGCAGTGAAATTCGATGTCGACGCCGTATTTTTCGGTGAGACGCAGCATCAGATAGCGGGCCATCCACATCTCGTCGGCGGCCTTCTTTGAGCCCTTGCCGAAAATCTGGAATTCCCACTGGCCCTTCGCGACTTCGGCGTTGATGCCTTCATGGTTGATGCCGGCCGCAAGGCAGAGGTCGAGATGCTCATCCACCATCTTGCGGGCGATGTCGCCGACATTCTTGTAGCCGACGCCGGTATAGTACGGTCCCTGCGGCGCGGGATAACCGCTCGCCGGGAAACCGAGCGGACGTCCGTCCTTGTAGAAAAAATATTCCTGCTCAAAGCCGAACCACGCGCCCTCGTCGTCGAGAATGGTGGCGCGCTTGTTCGACGGATGCGGGGTCTTGCCGTCGGGCATCATGACTTCGCACATCACCAGCGCGCCGTTGGTGCGCGCGCCGTCTGGGTAGATGGCGACCGGCTTGAGCACGCAATCCGAACTGTGGCCCTCAGCCTGCATGGTCGAGCTTCCGTCGAAGCCCCAAAGCGGAAGCTGGTCCAGCGTCGGGAATGATTCAAATTCCTTGATCTGCGTTTTGCCGCGCAGATTCGGAGTCGGCGTATATCCGTCGAGCCAGATGTACTCGAGCTTATACTTTGTCATTGAGCCTCTCATGAGTTGATGATGCGAAGAGTGTGAGACCGAAGCCTCTTGGTCACCACACGCGTATCCGGCCACCATCGGCCACGTGTCACCAAGCAATTAAAGTGCCAATCGCTGCATTGCGAAGAGAGAGCGCGAGAGGGAAAATCCCCTTCTCTCTCTCGGGCTTCCAGCAACCGAAGGGTGCGGCAAAGTCGCGCGGATGAGGTTGGCGGCGGGCACTGGCACGCTGTGTCACAAGCCCGAACGACGCCTGTTTCCGCAGCAGTCAGCGGTTTCGCCCCGAGGCCGATTAATGCCGTGGCAGTCGCCGGCAATTTTCAACAAGAAGGCAGCGCCTCCCCAGCAACCTTGGCGATGGCTCACGGCTTAACCAGCGTGCCGCTGCTTCGCAGCGGGCAAATGCAAATGTGCCTATATTTTATTCATCCGATGATTTTCCTTTGATCAGGTTGCACAACCGGCGTGCAGGGACGATATCGATTTCTCAGTAACCACTCGCGAACGAGTCGGGCGCAGCATGGGCCAAAGCGCCACGGCAAATGGAGATACCGATGAATACGAGCTTCAATCACGGCTCTGCAAAGATCTACCAATTCCCCGCCGGGGGCCGCGCGGCTCTCGGCGGACGTCGCTACGAAGAAACCAAAGTCAAGGCTTCGGCTGATCAAAGTACATCGCGCGTCAGCGAAGCTGCGTGCGGTGACGGCTGGTATCACGACGCAGCGATCCAGGAATCCAAGCCGGTGGGTGAGCGTTGATGCCGGGTGCGGACTCGATGCCGTCGCTGGTGCGCTATCAAATCCGGAGCGCCGGAACGAGAAGCGTCCCGGCCCTTTCTTACGCCGGCTCGCATGCGGTCACCCGCCGTTTGACGTGCCTGATCGTGGTGCCTGCCTTCGTGATCGCCAAGGTCACGCCGCCGCCCGCATAGCGCGCGCCGGAGAAGGCCAGACGCTTCTTCAGCGTCACCGCCCTGCCATCAATTTGCAAATGCGCGCGAGAATCGTATGGATAAAATCCGACGATGAACCGTGTGCCGTCGGCGCAGCGATAGCTCTCGAAGCTCTGCGCGTGCGCGCTCACGGCGCCGGCAAAAAGCAATGTCGCAGCGAAGATGGCGGTCTTGCACCCAGTCATGTCCGCCCCCGCGACGTTCTCCCGACCGATCACGATCCAATGCGGGACCGATGTGCAATAGCTGTGCGCGAGACGCGTGTACAGCCCCCGACCGAGCCGGCCGGTGATCTCTCGATAGTCCGGGAAATCGCCGCTTCGAGGCGACCGAAATGCCGCTTACGCCGCCGCCTCCAGCTCTGCATCGAGGTCGGCAATGACGTCCTCGAAGGCGGAGATCGCCTGTTGAACCGCAGCGATCTGCATCAATTCCCAGCCACTAACCGGGCCGTGGCGGTTCTGCAACGCGACAACCAAATCCCGCCGCTGCTCCTTGAGCTGAACAAGCGGAAGGCCGTGGTCGGGCAAATGTCTCATCATGATGTTCCAACCCCTTCATTGAACCAAAGCGGCTATAGCCGAACGGTTCTGCATTCGGCTTACAAAACTCCGACAAATTTTAACTAGAGCATGATGTTTTTTGTCGGAATCGGGATTCCCAAATCGGCGGGTTTCTGATTCAAGCTTCATGCTGGGAATTGGGGGCCGGCATGGATGACACAACCCTATTCTGAGGACATTCGGGACCGTG
>Ga0193751_1001170_pt1 | contig 17316 bp, 16 predicted proteins | sample L1c2metaG_FD_143050 | JGI IMG/M metagenome (GOLD analysis project Ga0193751, IMG submission 143050) | Soil microbial communities from a riparian zone of the East river system, Colorado, United States - L1c2 | ecosystem: Environmental > Terrestrial > Soil > Riparian zone | place: USA: East River... | reverse complement strand
ATAAATCTGCGCTACACTCTGTCGGCATCGGGGCGCTCCTCGAATCGCTCGAAAGTTGTTGCTGCACAACCACTTTCGCTGATTCGGCGCCCCGATGCGCCTGATTAGTGTGAGATATCCGGGCTAGGGCGCGAAGGATGGCTGGGCAAGCGCGCGCCGCTCGCCTATTTTCGCCGCACCACGACGCGGAGGACGCCGGAATGACGCCTGCCTTTTGCTTGCGGCGCCTGGGCCTCGCCGGGCTGGCGATCATGCTGACGATCGCGGGCGCCGGCGCGCAGGCGCTCGACAAGGTCAGGTTCGGCACCAACTGGGTGGCGGAAGCGGAGCACGGCGGCTTCTATCAGGCGCTCGCCGACGGCACTTATCGGAAATACGGACTTAACGTCACGATCGTGCCGGGCGGCCCGCAGGTCAACAACCGCATCCTGCTGCCGGTCGGCAAGATCGATTTCTTTCTCAGCGCCAACCTGCTGCAGGCGTTCGACGCGGTCGCCCAGAACATCCCGACGGTGAGCGTCGCCGCCCTGTTCCAGAAGGACCCGCAGGTGCTGCTGGCGCATCCCGACCAGGGCATCGAGCGGTTCGCGGACCTCAAGAAGCTCACGCTGCTGATCTCGAGCGAGGGCCGCGCCAGCTATTTCCAGTGGATGAAATCCGAGTTCGGCTTCCGCGACGAGCAGGTCAAGCCCTACACCTTCAATCCGCAGCCGTTCCTCGCCGACAAGCGCACCGCCATGCAGGGCTACGTCACCTCGGAGCCTTACGCGGTCGAGCGCCAGGGCCACTTCAGGCCGAAGATCTTCCTGCTCGCCGACCAGGGCTTCGACACCTATTCGACCCTGATCGAGACCCGGCGCGAGCTGGCCGACAAGCAGCCTGACGTGGTGCGCCGCTTCGTCGAGGCCTCGATCGTCGGCTGGGTGAACTACATCTATCACGACAACAGCGCCGGCAACACGATGATCAGACGCGACAACCCGGAGATGACCGACGATCTCCTGGCCTATTCGGTCGCCAAGCTGAAGGAATACGGCATCGTCGATTCCGGCGACGCAACGCAACTCGGCGTCGGCGCCATGACGGACGCACGGGTGAAGAGCTTCTTCGACAAGATGGTGCGGGCCGGCGTGGTGAAGCCGGACATCGACGTGCGCAAGGCCACCACCTTGCAGTTCGTCAACAAGGGCGTCGGCCTCGATCTGCGGCCGAAGAATTAATTGACCGACCCCGCACCCATCGTCGCGCTGCACGGCGTCGGCAAGGCGTTCGCCAACGCGGTGGTCGCGCTCGATGGTTTCGATTTCGCGGTGCGCGCCGGCGAGTTCGTGTCGCTGCTCGGCCCGTCCGGTTGCGGCAAGTCGACGGCATTGCGGCTGATCGCCGGGCTCGCGGCGCCGACCCGCGGCGCGATCGAGTGGCGCGAGGCAGACGGAACGAGCGCACGAGCGCTCGGCTTCGTGTTCCAGGAGCCGACCCTGATGCCGTGGGCGAGCGTGTTCGGCAACGTGCACCTGCCGCTCAAGCTCAAGGGCCGCGACCGCGCCGCCGCGGCCCCGACCGTCATGGATGCGCTCGCCGGCGTCGGGCTTGCCGACTTCGCCGCCGCCTATCCGCGCGAGCTCTCCGGCGGCATGAAGATGCGGGTGTCGATCGCGCGGGCGCTCGTCACCGCGCCGCAACTCTTGTTGATGGACGAGCCGTTCGCGGCGCTCGACGAGATCACCCGCTTCCGCCTCGCCAACGACCTGCTGCGGCTGTGGCAGGCGCTGGGCAAGACCGTGGTGTTCGTCACCCACTCGGTGTTCGAATCGGTGTTCGTGTCGAACCGCATCGTGGTGATGACGCCGCGGCCCGGCCGCGTGTTCGCCGAGATCGCCGTCGACGCGCCCTACCCGCGCGACGAGAGCTTCCGCACCTCGGCCGAATACGCCGGCTTCTGCCGGCAGGTCTCCGCGGCGCTCGCCGACGCCATGGCGGCGGGAGGCGCGCCGTGAGCATCGATCCGGCGCGCACCAACGAACCGCGCGAGCCCGGCCGGCGCGATGCCGTGCTGCGCATCGGCCTGCCGGTCGCGGTGCTGGCGCTCGCCGTCGTGGCCTGGGATTTGGCGGTGCGCCTCACCGGCACGCCGGCCTACATCCTGCCCGGCCCCGGCCTGGTGTTCGCGACCATCGTCTCGGACTGGCCGATCCTGTGGGCCTCGCTCCTCGTCACCCTGACCACCACGTTCGAAGCCCTGGCGCTTGCGGTCATCGGCGGGGTCGGCCTCGCGATCCTGTTCAGCCGGTCGCGCATCCTCGAGCATGCGCTCTACCCCTACGCGGTGATCCTGCAGGTGACGCCGATCGTCGCCATCGCGCCGCTGCTGCTGATCTACCTGCCGCAGCCGGCGGCGGTGCTCGCCTGCGCCTGGATCGTCGCGTTCTTCCCGGTGCTCGCCAACACCACGCTCGGGCTCAACTCGGTCGACCGCAACCTCGCCGACCTGTTCGCCCTCTACGGCGCCTCGCGCACGCAAGTGCTGTTCTTTCTCAAGCTGCCGGCGGCCCTGCCACAGATGCTGGGCGGCGTGCGCATCGCCGGCGGACTGTCGCTGATCGGCGCCGTGGTGGCGGAGATCGCCGCGGGCTCGGCCGGGGCCGGTTCCGGCCTCGCCTACCGCATCGCCGAGTCCGGCTACCGGCTCAACATCCCGCGCATGTTCGCCGCGCTGCTGCTGCTGTCGATCGCCGGCATCGCCATCTTCTTCGCCCTGTCGTTCCTCTCGCACCTGGCGTTGCGCCGCTGGCACGAGAGCGCGGTCGGGCCGGAGCGCTGAGCCCGGGCGGCGCGGCGCGATTTGCGCTACCATGGCAACGGTCCAACACGGAACATCAGCATGAGCGTGACCGCATTGGCTCCCTATCGGGTCGAGGCCTACAACACGGCGCACGCGTCGGAGAACAAGATCCACGACGGCGAGGTGGCGCGCCGGTTCGGCTTCGACGGCGGCCTGGTGCCGGGCGTCGACGTGTACGGCTACATGAGCCACCCGGCGCTCCAGCACTGGGGACGCGCGTGGCTCGAGCGCGGGCGCGCCGAGTGCCGCTTCGCCAAGCCGGTGTACGACGGCGACACCGTCACCGTGAGCGCGGTCGAGCACGACGGCGGCCTCGACATCGCGGTCGAAAGCCGCGGCGTGCCGTGCGCCAGCGGCCAGGCGTGGATGACCGACGCGCCCGCGCCGCCGCGGCTCGATGAATTCGCGCAGGCGCTTCCGCCGGCTGCGCGCCCGGCGGCCGACGAGCGCACGTTGGCGGCGGGAACCCGGCTCGGCATCGCGCCGTTCCGGCTGACCGCCGACTTCGCCGCGCAATATCTGCACGACGTGCGCGAGACCGACCCGGTCTATGCCCGCGACGGCCTCGCCCACCCGGGCACGATCCTGCGCCTGTGCAACTGGACCCTGATGCAGAACGTGGTGCTGGGGCCGTGGATCCACGTCGGCAGCCGGGTGCAGAACTTCGCCGCCGCGCGAGTCGGCGACGAGCTGACGGTGCGCGCGCGGGTGAGCGACAATTACGAGCGCAAGGGCCACCGCTTCGTCGATCTCGACGCGCTGATCATCGCCAACGACCGCACCATCATCGCCCGCATCCTCCACACGGCGATCTACCGGCCGCGCCAGGCGGCCGACGCCGCATAGGCCGGGGATTTGGCGTGACCATCGTTCCATTGGAGCGCGGCGATACGACGGCCCCGGTCGCCTCAGCCTCGGAGCTGCTCGCGCCCGACTGCCGCGGCCAAAATTTCTTCCGCATCGATCCGGGATTGCACCAGCTCCTGGCGCTCTATCTCGACGCGCCGACTCTGCAACACTTCGAGCCGCATTTCGACCGGCTCGGCGCGCTTGCGGGCGGGCGGCTCGACGAGCTTGCGACGATCGCCGACAAGCATCCGCCGGTGCTGCACGCGCGCGACCGCCAGGGCCGCGACGAGGACTGGATCGAGTACCACCCGGCCTACCGCGAAATGGAACAGATCGCCTTCGGCGATTTCCAGTTCCACGCCATGAGCCACCGTGGCGGGGTGCTCGGGTTCGATGCGCCGCTGCCGCCGGTCGCCAAGTACGTGTTCCAGTATCTGTTCGTGCAGAGCGAGTTCGGGCTGATGTGCCCGATCAGCGTCACCGACACCTCGATCCATCTCGTCGCCAAGTACGGCAGCGACGAGCTCAAGGCGCTGCTGCTGCCGCGCATGCTCTCGGCCGATCCGGCGCGCCAGTGGAAGGGCACTCAGTTCATGACCGAGAAGGCCGGCGGCTCCGACGTCGGCGCGATCGAGACCGTGGCGCGGCGCGAGCGCGGGGTCTGGCGGCTGTACGGCGAGAAATGGTTCTGCTCGCACACCGACGCCGACGTGGCGCTGCTGCTGGCGCGGCCCGAGGGCGCGCCCGCCGGCACGCGCGGGCTCGCGCTGTTCGCCCTGCCGCGGCGGCTGGAGGACGGCCGGCGCAACGCCTACCGGATCGTGCGGCTGAAGGACAAGCTCGGCACGCGCTCGATGGCGAGCGGCGAGATCCGCCTCGACGGCGCCCTCGCCTATCCGGTCGGGGAGCTTGCCGCCGGCTTCAAGCAGATGCTCGACCAGGTGAACCTGTCGCGCCTGTCGCACGGGGTGCGGGCCGCCGCCATGATGCGGCGCTGCCTCAACGAGGCGCTGGCGGCCGCGCGCGGGCGCGCGGCGTTCGGCCGGCGCGTGGTCGACTATCCGCTGATGCGGCGGCAGTTGATGAAGGTGATGGTGCCGGCCGAGCAGGCGCTGTCGATGGTCCTGTTCACCGCCGACGCGATGGGACGCGCGCAAGCGGGCTCGTCGGAGGCCGAGCAGTTGCTGCGCATCCTCACCCCGCTGGTGAAGTTTCGCGCCTGCCGCGACAACATCGCGGTGGCGACCGGCGCCATGGAGGCGCGCGGCGGCAACGGCTACATCGAGGAATGGGTGGCCGCGCGGCTGGTGCGCGACGCCCATATCGGGGTGCTGTGGGAGGGCACCAGCAACATCATCGCGCTCGACCTGATCGGCCGCGCGGTCGGCAAGGCGGGCGCCCACCGCGCGCTGGCGCAGCGGCTGTCGGAACGGCTGGAGGCGACGCCAGCGGTGCCTGCCGAGCACCGTGCGTGTCTCGGCACGGCGCTCGACCGCGCCATGGGGCTCGCCGAAGTGGTGGCGCGCAGTCCGCAGTCCGAGCACCTGTCGCGCAAGGCCGCGACTGCGCTCTACAACGCGGTCAGCGCCGTGCTGCTTGCCCACGAGGGCGTGCAGGACGCGCGGGATGCCCGGCGACTGCTGATCAGCCGCATGGTGCTGGAGCATCGCCTGGCGGCGGACGATCCGCTCGCCCACGCCGAGGCGGCATGGGAAGGACCGGCGATCGATCTCCTGCTCGCCGGCGCTCCGGTGCCGCTCGCCCAGGCGCAGACGTTGGTCGCCAGGTAGGGCGCAATAGGCCGAAGGCCGTATTGCGCCGGCTAGCCGCAGATCGGCGCAATACGCTTCGCTATTGCGCCCTACGCTCCGGAAGTTGACGCCGGGCTGCAAACGGCCGAAGGTCGCGCCATGCGCCGCCTGCACAACGCGAAAGCCAAAGCCGCCGACATCCGGGGGGCCGAGGACATTCGCCTGCGTTGATCGCGTCGCGCAGCTCGAAACGAAAGGGACCCCGCCGGCTCGGACGGGGTCTTTGCATTTTTGGGCTCCCTCCTCCGGCACCAACAGAGGAGAGACCGCCATGACGACCCACCAACCACGCATCGCCGGACTGTGGCTGCCGCTGATCACCCCGTTCAAGGACGGCCGGCTCGACGAAGCCTCGCTGAGCCGGCTCGTGCGCCACTACGCCGCCGAGCCGATCGACGGACTGATCCTCGCGGCCACCACCGGCGAGGGACTGACCTTGAGCAAGGACGAGACCGAGCGGCTGGTCGCCGTCACCACCGCGGCGCTGACCCGCCGCCTGCCGGTCTATCTCGGCCTCTCCGGCGCCGACACGCGCAGGCTCGCCGCCGCGCTCGAGCGCACCGTGCCCTGGCCGATCGATGGCTATCTGATCGCCTGCCCCTATTACGTGCGGCCGTCGCAGGAAGGGCTCTACCGCCATTTCGTCACGCTCGCGCGCGCGACCGAGCGGCCGATCATCGTCTACAACATCCCGTACCGCACCGGCGTCAACCTCACGAACGCCACCCTGCTGCGGCTCGCCGCGCTTCCCAACATCGTCGGCCTGAAGGATTGCTGCGCCGACCAGGCGCAATCCTTCGACTTGCTGCGCGGGCGGCCGCCCGGCTTCGCGGTGCTCACCGGCGAGGACGCGCTGTTCTACGGCGCGCTGGCGCACGGGGCCGACGGCGGCATCCTGGCCGCCGCCCACGTGGAGACCGGGCGCTTCGCGGCGGTGCGCAACGCGTTCGTGGCCGGCAAGCCGGACGAAGCGCTCGCCCAATGGCACGGGCTCGTCGACCTGGCGCGGCTGCTGTTCGCCGAGCCGAGCCCGGCGCCGATCAAGCATTGGCTCTGCCGCGCCGGGCTGATCGACAGCGCCGAGGTGCGCCTGCCGATCACCGAGGTCAGCGACGCGCTGGCCGCGCGGCTTGGGGCGGAGATGACGCGGCGCGCCGCCGGCAGCGCCGTCGCGGCGTGACCCAATCGACCCTCGCCATGCCGGCGTGACTTCGCTAGCTTTCCGCCGGCACAACGAGGCACCGATGACCAACAAGATCGATCTGAGCGGCCGCTGTGCGGTCGTGACCGGCGGCGCCCAGGGGATCGGGCGGGCAATCGTCGAGCGCTTCCTCGATTCCGGCGCCGCGGTGGCGATCTGGGACCGCGACCGTGCGCTCGCCGAAGCGACCGCCGGCGAGCTCAAGGCGCGCAACCGGGTCGCCGCAATCCCGGTCGACGTGACCAGGCTCGCCGAGGTGGAGCGCGCCCGCGACGCCACCACGGCCGCGTTCGGCCGCATCGACATCCTGGTCAACAACGCCGGCATCGCCGGGCCGAACGTGAAGACCTGGGACTATCCGCCCGAAGCCTGGGCGCAGGTGATGGCGATAAACCTCGACGGGCCGTTCCACTGCTGCCGCGCGCTGGTGCCCGGCATGCTGGCGCAGAACTACGGCCGCATCGTCAACATCGCGTCGATCGCCGGCAAGGAGGGCAACCCCAACGCGTCGGCCTATTCGGCCTCAAAGGCGGCCCTGATCGCGCTGACCAAGTCGCTCGGCAAGGAGCTGGCCGACAAGGACATCGCGGTCAATTGCATCACGCCGGCCGCCGCCAAGACCGCGATCTTCGACCAGATGACCCAGGAGCACATCGGCTACATGCTGGCCAAGATCCCGCGCGGACGCTTCGTCGCGGTCGAGGAGATCGCGGCGCTTGCCGCCTTCTGCGCCTCGGCCGACTGCTCGTTCACCACCGGGGCGGTGTTCGACATTTCGGGTGGGCGGGCGACCTATTGAACAGGCGAGAATGGTATTTGGTCGCATTTTCTACGGAAAACCGGTGCCCACTTTTCCGGAAAATGCTCCGGTCCGTCGGCCGGATCCCGCCCGCGAGCGCCGCCAGCGGCTGATCGGCATAGGCCTGATGGTCGGCGCGGTTGCCTGCTTCGCCTGCCTCGACGCCACGGCCAAGTATCTCAACGGCCACATGGACACGCTCGAGGTGGTGTGGGCGCGCTACACCGGCGCGTTCCTGCTCGCCCTTATGGTGTCGAATCCGGTGACCCGCCCGGGCGTTATGACCACGCGGCGGCCGCTGCTGCAGGTCGGGCGATCAGCTTTGCTGCTGGTCTCGACCATCCTCAACGTGTTCGCGCTGCGCTACCTGCAGCTCGACGAGGCGCTGTCGATCATCTTCTCGACCCCGTTCCTCGTGGCGGTGCTGTCCGGACCGATGCTGGGCGAACGGATGGGCTGGCGGCGGTGGTCGGCGATCGGAGTAGGCTTCGTCGGCGTGCTGATCGTGACGCGGCCCGGGTTCGGCGGCCTGCATCCGGCTGCCCTGCTCTCGCTCGCCAGCGCGTTCTGCTACGCCGTCTATGTGATCTCGACCCGGGCGCTCGCCCGCACCGATTCCAACCAGACGACGTTGTTCTACGGCAATGTGGTCGGTGCCGCCGCCATGCTGCCGGTGCTGCCGTTCGTGTGGACGACCCCGCGATCGATCCTGATCGTCGTGCTGATGGTCGGCCTCGGGCTGTTCGGCAGCATCGGGCACTACCTGCTGATCGCCGCCCACCGGTTGGCGCCGGCCTCCCTGCTCGCCCCGTTCATCTATACCCAGCTGGTCTGGGTCATCCTGTTCGGGTACCTGGTATTCGCCCACATGCCGAACGCCTGGACGCTCGCCGGCTCCGGCATCGTGATCGCGTCGGGCCTCTACGTGCTCTACCGCGAGCGCAAGGTGAAAGGCTTGGCCTGACGACCTTTTTTCCGGGTGCGCCCCGCCCGCCCGGTTGCTATCGTCCCGGCCCGGCGCGGAAGCCGCCAGTCGAAAGGTCCGAAGGTCCATCATGCTCAAGAAGCAAAGCCGGGCGCCCGCCGCGGCGCGCAAGCCCGGCTTGAACGACGACATCGGGGAGGAGCTGCGGCTGCGCATGTACCGCATGCAGGTCGAGATCCGGCAGGCCGAGCAGCGCGCCTACGACCTGTTCCTGCAGAACCTGGTCAAGGGCACGAGCCATCTCTCGCTCGGCCAGGAGGCGGTGGCGACCGGCTTCGCCGCCGCCATGCGCCCAAAGGATCTCAGCTTCTGCACCTACCGCGGCCACGCCCACACGCTCGCCCGCGGCGTGCCGGTCGAGCGTGTGCTGGGCGAGCTGATGCAGCGCGACAACGGCCTGATGCGCGGCAAGGGCGGCTCGATGCACCTCACCTCCGCCGAGCACGGGGTCATGGGCTCCTACGCCATCATCGGCGCGCACCTGCCGATCGCCTGCGGGGCCGCTTGGCGCGCGCAATACAAGGGCACCAAGGACGTCGCCGTGTGCTTCTTCGGCGACGGCACCACCAACATCGGCGCCTTCCACGAGGCGGTGAACTTCGCGGCGGTGTGGAAGCTGCCGGTCGTGTTCGTGTGCGAGAACAATCTCTACATGGAGTACACGCCGATCGGCGACGTGATCCCGGTCAAGCACCCGGCCGCCGACCGCGCTTCGGCATACGGCCTGGAGTCGATCGTCGTCGACGGCAACGACGCCGACGCGGTCTACCGCGCCGCCGCGGCGGCCTACGACAAGGCGCGCGCCGGCAACGGGCCGTCGCTGGTCGAATGCCTGACCTATCGGCACAGCGGCCATTCGCGCGCCGACCCGGCCACCTACCGGCCCAAGGGCGAGCTCGAGGCCTGGCTCAAGCGCGATCCGATCAAGATCTACCGCGAGCGGCTGCTGCAGTTCGGCATCAAGGAAGACACGATTACCGAGATCGACGCCGACGTGCGACGCAACGTCGACGCGGCGACCGAGGCCTGCAAGGCGGCCCCGCCCCCGCCGCTCGAGATTCTCACCACCGACGTCTACGCCGACGGAGGCTGGGCATGGCGGAACTGACTTATCGTGAAGCCGTTGCACGGGGCATCGCCCAGGAAATGGCGCGCGACCCCGACGTGGTGTTTCTCGGCGAGGACATCGGCAAGGCGGGCGGCGTGTTCAAGGCGACGGTCGGCCTGTTCGACCAGTTCGGGCCGCTGCGCGTGCGCGACACGCCGATCTCCGAGCAGGCGATCCTCGGCGCCGCCATGGGGGCGGCGATGACCGGCCTCAAGCCGATCGCCGAGATCATGTTCTCCGACTTCCTCGCGGTGTGCTTCGACTTCATCGCCAACGAGTTCCCCAAGAGCCGCTACATGAGCAACGGGCAGCTCAAGTGCCCGCTGGTGGTGCGCACCGGCAACGGCGCCGGCTCCCGCTTCGGCGCCCAGCACTCACAGAGCGTCGAGAACTGGTGCATGATGATTCCCGGCCTCAAGGTGGTGGCGCCGTCGACCCCGCGCGACGTGATCGGCCTGATGGCGGCGGCGGTGCGCGACCCCGATCCGGTGATCTTCTTCGAGCACAAGTCGCTCTATCCGACGAAGGGCGAGGTGCCGGACGGCGAGATCGTCGACACGCTCGGCAGCGCCAAGATCGTGCGCCCGGGGCGCGACGCCACCATCCTGGCGCTCGCCCTGATGGTGCCGCGCGCGCTCGCAGCGGCGGAGCGGCTCAAGGCCGAGGCCGGCATCGACTGCGAGGTGATCGACGTGCGCTCGCTGGTGCCGCTCGACACCCAGACCATCCTCGGCTCGATCGCGCGCACCCACCGCTTGTTTACCGTCGAGGAGAACCCACGTTTATGCGGGTGGGGGGCGGAGATCGTCTCGATCGTGGCCGACGAGGCGTTCTACGACCTCGACGGACCGGCGGTGCGGATCACCACCCCGCACATCCCGCTGCCCGCCGCCGACACTCTCGAGGACATCGTGCTGCCGACCGCCGAGCGCATCGCCGCTCGCGTGCGGGCGTCGCTGCAATCCTAGCAGCGGCAGCGTACGCAGAGCAGCCGGCGGGAGCGCCGTGATGCGACTTGCCGCCCTTGCGTATGTTATCAATAAGTGATAACTCTTAATTGCCATGGACGACCATGATCCCGGCCTTGGCATCCTTCTCGACCTTGATGGCGAATCGTTCGCCGTCGACGAAGCCGGCAGCTACACGGTCAAGTTCGTTGTGAAGCAGGTACCGGCAAGCCCGGAGCGGCCGCATGGATTGAGTTACAGCCTGACCCTGCACGACGAGAATGGCCTCCGCATTGTCGGCTTCGACAACGCGCATAGGGCATCGAGCGGAAACAGGCGGGGCAGACGTGCGGCGCGGGACCACTGGCACCGGCTGCTCAATATTCGGCCGTACGAGTACCGCGACGCGGCCATGCCGCTCGCGGATTTTTGGGCCGAGGTCCGCGCGGTTCTCAGAGAACGAGGAGTTTTGCCGTGACGACCTTAAGAGTAGGGATCGCCTCGTTCGAGCAATATCGAGAACGCACGATGGCGATTGTGCGCGGCGAATACAAGGTGACGCCGGACGAGCCGAAGGTCTGGTTCTCGTCGATCGAGAGTTTTGCCAAGGTGCTTTCCGAGCGGAACCGCGACCTGCTGCGCGTCATCGTGGAGACGAAGCCGCAATCGCTCAGCGCGCTGGCCAAAACGACCGGCCGCGCCAAATCGAACCTGTCGCGAACGCTCAGGACGTTGGAGCGTTACAACTTGATAAGCTTCGAGAAGGGCAAGGGCGGCACGCTGCTGCCGCGCACCCCCTACACCGATGTGGTGCTCGATCTCTCGCTGCGGGCCTCGCGCAAGGCGAAGCGCACGCTCGTTCCGGTATAGCGCTGTTGGGCAAGACACGCCGACCTGCCCCGCTTCGATCCAATATCTCGATCCGCTATGATCTATCGGTGGGCAAAGGCGCGAATACATTGTAAGCAGCAGGGCTGAGCCTGAGCCCACTCGAATCCAGCCGTTTCGCTCATTGCTGTTGCAGGTGTGCCATGTACGACAACCTTCTCGCCAACGTCCCGACCAACCTGTGGATCGGCGGCAAGTGGCGCAAGTCGTCCGACAACGCCCGCTTCGACGTGATCGACCCGGCGACCGAGAGCAAGATCGCCTCGGTCGCCAGCGCCTCGGTCGAGGACGCCAAGCTGGCGCTCGACGCGGCGAGCGACGCCTTCGCGGGCTGGGCGGCGAAGAAGCCGCGCGAGCGCGCGGAGACCCTGCGCAAGGCGTTCGAGCTGATCATGCGGGACGCCGAGCGCCTCGCCAAGCTCATCACCATCGAGAACGGCAAGGCGCTCTCCGACTCGCGCGGCGAGGTCGCCTACGCGGCCGAGTTCTTCCGCTGGTACGCGGAGGAAGGCGTGCGCAATCTCGGCGACGTCGGCCGCGCGCCGTCCTCGGGCGCGCGCATGCTGGTGAACCACAAGCCGGCCGGCATCGCCGTGCTGGTGACGCCGTGGAACTTCCCGGCCGCCATGGCGACCCGCAAGATCGGCCCGGCGCTCGCCGCCGGTTGCCCGGTGGTGCTCAAGCCCGCGTCGGAGACGCCGCTCACCATGCTGGCGCTGATGCCGATCCTGGAGGAGGCCGGCGTGCCGGCCGGCGTCGTCAACGTCATTCCGTCGCGCCGCTCCGGCCCCGTGGTCGACCACATGCTGCACGATCCGCGCGTGCGCGTCGTCTCCTTCACCGGCTCGACCGAGGTCGGCCGCAAGCTGCTGCACAGCGCCGCCGACAATGTGCTCAACACCGCGATGGAGCTCGGCGGCAACGCGCCGTTCATCGTGTTCGAGGACGCCGACATCGACGCCGCGATCGACGGCGCCATGATCGCCAAGATGCGCAACATGGGCGAGGCCTGCACGGCGGCGAACCGGTTCTACGTGCATGAAAAAGTGCAGGAGGATTTCAGCAAAAAGCTCACCGCCAAGATGGCGGCGCTCAAGATGGGCAACGGCCTCGACGACGGCGTGTCGCTCGGGCCGCTGGTGAACGCGGAGGGCCGTGACAAGGTGGTCGAGCTGGTCGACGACGCGGTCGCCAAGGGCGCCAAGGTGCTGACCGGCGGCAAACGCCCGGACGGCGCCGGATTCTTCTATCCGGCCACGGTGCTTTCCAACGTGCCCGACAATGCCAAGATGCTGAACGAGGAAATCTTCGGGCCGGTCGCCTCGCTGCAGACCTTCACATCGGAGGACGAGGTGATCCGGCGCGCCAACGACACCATCTACGGGCTCGTCGCCTATCTCTACACCAAGGACATCGGCCGCGGCCTGCGCGTTTCCGAGAAGCTTGATTTCGGCATGATCGGCCTCAACCGCGGCCTGGTGTCCGATCCGGCGGCGCCGTTCGGCGGCATGAAGCAGAGCGGCATCGGCCGCGAAGGCGCGCATGAAGGCCTGATGGAGTTCCTCGAGACGCAGTACGTGTCGGTAAGTTGGTGAGGCCGTGATCCCAAGCTCGTCATTCCGGGGCGCCGCGGAGCGGCGAGCCCGGAATCCAGTAATCACCGCCCGTGGATACTGGATTCCGGCTCTCGCGCTGCGCGCTCGGCCGGAATGACGAAGACGTGAGATAGCGCAAATGGACGTCCTGATGCCGCAGCTGGGCGAGACCGTGGCTGAAGGCAAGATCACCGCCTGGTTCAAGTCGGTCGGCGACAAGGTGCAGCCGGGCGACAACCTGTTCGAGATCGAGACCGACAAGGCGACCATGGAAGTGCCGGCGACGGCAGCCGGCGAGCTCAAGGAAATCCGCGTGGCGACCGGCGCGGTCGCGCCGGTCGGCGCCATCGTGGCGGTGATCGCCGACGGCAGCGGCGCCGCGGCAGTGCCGCGTGCGCCGGCGCAGAGCACGCCCGCCAAAGTGTCCGCCGCCCCGGCGGCCGTCGCGCCGACGCGCGCCGATGCCGGGCGTCCGATCAAGCTCGATCCGTTCCGCGAGGTGCGCACGCCGGAACGCAATTTCGGCCCGGCCCGGCTCGCGAGCGGCACCGTGGTGACGCCGCTCGCCCGGCGGCTCGCCGGCGAGGCCGGGATCGACCTCGCGCGCGTCACCGGCTCCGGTCCGCACGGCCGCATCGTCGCCCGCGACGTCGAGCAGGCGACCGTCGGCGCCAAGGCCGCGCGGTCGGCCGCCGAACCGTCGGCCGAGCAGATAAAGGCGCTCTACGCCGAGCGCCCGTTCGAGGACGTGCCGCTCGACAATATGCGCCGCACCATCGCCAGGCGCCTGACCGAGGCGGTGCAGACGATCCCGCACTTCTATCTGACGGCCGACGCCGACATCGAGCGCCTGCTGGCGCTGCGCGCCGACGCCAACGCGGCGGCGCCCACCGACAAGGACGGGACGCCCGCCTTCAAGCTTTCGCTCAACGACTTCGTCATCAAGGCGCTGGCGCTGGCATTGCAGCGGGTGCCGGCCGCCAACGCCGCCTGGGCCGATGACCGCATCCTGCGCTTCCAGCATTCCGACATCGGCGTCGCGGTCGCGCTCGACGGCGGCCTGATCACGCCGGTGATCCGCGACGCCGAGACGAAATCGCTCTCGGCGATCGCCGCGGAGACGCGCGAGCTTGCCGCGCGCGCGCGCGCCAGGAAGCTCAAGCCGCACGAATACCAGGGCGGCTCGACCGCGGTCTCCAACCTCGGCATGCACGGCGTGCGCGCGTTCACCGCCATCATCAATCCGCCGCACGCGACCATCCTGGCGGTCGGCTCGGCGCAACGCCGCCCGGTCGAGACCGCCGACGGCGGCGTCAAGTTCGTCAGCCAGATGACGGTGACGCTCGGCTGCGACCACCGCGTGGTCGACGGCGCGCTCGGCGCCGAACTGCTCGCCGCGTTCAAGGCGCTGATCGAGCAGCCGGTGGCGATGCTCGTGTGAAAGAAGGCGAATAGCGAATAGCGAGTAGCGAATAGAAAAGGATCAGCCTGCGCGCTTATTCCCGTTCCTCCCGCAGCAGCATGCCCGGCGCGGACCAAGCTCGCGGCGGATTGCCCTGCCGGCCTTACAGCGCGGGACCGGGCCAAGGCAATGATGCCGCGCCGCGATTGCGCCCGCCGATCGGGCCGTTTCCGGCCATTTTCGCCCCATTGACTTGCCTGGCCCGATGCCGGAAGTCTGCGCCATTCCCTTCATCCGCGGCCCGTTCCGGGGCGGCCGCGGACCACGCTTCATGGAGACAGGCGATGGCCGGCGACAAGGCCGAAGTGTTGATGATTGGGCAGATGGCCCCGATGATCATCGACGGCGTTGCCAAAGCGTTCACCTTGCACAGGCTGTGGGAAGCCCCGGACCGCGACCGCCTGATCGCCGAGCTTGGTCCGCGCCTGCGCGCGATCACGGCCGGCGGGCCGGTGCATGATCGCGTCGACGGCGCCCTCATGGCGAAATTCCCCAAGCTCGAAATGATCTCGAGCTTCGGGGTCGGCTACGACCATGTCGACGCCAAATGGGCGGGCGAGCACGGCATCGTGGTCACCAACACGCCCGACGTGCTCAACGAGGAAGTGGCCGACACCGCGCTCGGCCTGCTGCTGTGCACGGTGCGCGAGCTGCCGCAGGCGGAACGCCATCTGCGCGCCGGCAAGTGGACCAGCGGCGACTATCGGCTGACCGCCTCGCTGCGCGGCCGCCGCGCCGGCATCGTCGGCCTCGGCCGCATCGGCAAGACGATCGCGCGCCGGCTCGAAGCCTTCGGCCTGCCGGTGGTCTATCACGGCCGCAACGCGCAGGCGGACGTCGGCTATCGGCACTATCCGGACCTGGTCGCGATGGCGCGCGACGTCGACATTCTCATCGTCATCACGCCGGGCGGCGCGCAGACCCGGCATCTCATCAACGCCAAGGTGCTCGAGGCGCTGGGGCCGAACGGGATACTCGTCAACGTGTCGCGCGGCTCGGTGGTGGACCAGGACGCGCTGATCGCCGCCTTGAAGGAGCGCAAGATCCTGGCGGCCGGGCTCGACGTCTACGCCAACGAGCCGCACGTGCCGCCGGAGCTGACGGCGATGGAGCACGTGGTGCTGCTGCCGCATGTCGGCTCGGCGTCCGTGCATACGCGCAACGCCATGAACCAGCTCGTGGTCGACAACCTGCTCGCCTGGGCGGCCGGCAAGCCGCCGCTCACCCCGGTGCCGGAGACCCCGTGGCCGCCGAAGCGAAAGTAGCGCGGGAGACGGAACGCATGCGTTATCCGCTTTTCGTTGTGATGGGCCTGGCCTTGGCGGCCGCGACGCCTGCCGGGGCGCAGACGCCGGCGCCGCCGAGCGACGCGGTCAAATCCATGCTGGGCGGCTGGGAAATGTCGAACGCCGACCGCGACAAGACCTGCATCATCACTTTCAAGCTCGACATGGCGGGACCGGGCCGCGCGCTCGACCTCGGCGGCAATTGCACGACGACGTTCCCCAACATCAAGGACGTGGCGGCCTGGACGATCGACAACGACGCGCTGCGCCTGATCGACGCCAAGGGCCGGCAGCTCATCGAGTTCAACGAGGTCGAGAACGGAATGTTCGAATCCGCGCATTCGAGCGATACGCTCTATTTCCTGCAGACGGTCGCGGCCGCCGAAGGGCGCGAGCACACGCCCGACACGATGTTCGGCGCCTGGACCTTCACGCGCGCGAACGGCAAGGCGATCTGCCAGATCACCCTGATGGACACGGCGGCCGACACCGACAGCTTCGCGCTGCAGACCAGGTCCGGCTGCGACCCGCTGATCGCCAACTTCGCGCCGCGGGCGTGGCGCATGGACCGCGGCCAGTTTGTCCTGCTCTCGACCAAGGGCGACATCTGGCGCTTCGAGGAAAACGAGACCAATACCTGGCACCGCATTCCGGAAGGGCGGCAGCCGCTGCTGCTGGTGAAACAGTAGATGGGCCTCGGATGATTACTTCGGCCCAACTGGCGTGTCATTCCGGAAGCCGCAAAGCGGCTGTCCGGAATCCATAACCACGGACAGTGATCATGGATTCCGGGCTCGCGAGCTGCGCTCGCGACCCGGAATGACGCCGATCGGTCGCGTGTGCCCTCGATGAGATCACAGAGCGCGTCGCGGTCGGCGACTCGACAAGTGCAGCGCTGCGTCCTGCGGCGGAACACGGGCACGCCCCGCCTCGTTATCTCCAGACGAAACTCCAGACGACACTTCGATATCCGCCGTAGCGATTGGGGCGGATATCGTCCGACACCACCACATGTTCCGTTCGCCGCAATCAACATGGAGCGTTGCCGTGACGACCGAACTCCTCGAACGTCCCCGCGTCCACAAGCTCGACCCGCGCGAAGAGCACGTGCACATTCCGAGCCCGCACCCCCGATTGTCGCTGTTCCTGCGCTATCTCCCGCCCGCCCATGACGTGAGCCTCGAGGACCGGGTCGTTCTCTACGTCCACGGCGGCACGTTCCCGTCCGCTCTCTCGATCGCCCACCGGTTCGGTGGAAGATCGTGGCGCGACGAGCTGTGCGCGGCCGGCTTCCATGTGTGGGGGCTGGACTTCCACGGCTTCGGCCTGTCCGACCCCTACCCGGAAATGGCGTCGCCTGCCGACAGCATGCCGCCGCTCGGACGCGCCGAGGACGCGAGCCGCCAGCTCGAGCGGGCGGTGCGTTACATCCGCGCGCGCCACCCGATCGGGCAGTTCGCCATCATCGCCCACTCGTGGGGCACCATGGTGTCCAGCCTGTTGGCCGGGCGTTGCCCCGAGCTCGTCGACCGCCTGGTCTTCT
>Ga0193751_1001169_pt1 | contig 17318 bp, 12 predicted proteins | sample L1c2metaG_FD_143050 | JGI IMG/M metagenome (GOLD analysis project Ga0193751, IMG submission 143050) | Soil microbial communities from a riparian zone of the East river system, Colorado, United States - L1c2 | ecosystem: Environmental > Terrestrial > Soil > Riparian zone | place: USA: East River... | reverse complement strand
CATGCCGAGCAGATAGTCAACCTTCACTCGAGTGCCGAAGCTAGGAGGCTCCTCGATGTCTTGCGGCCTGAGGTCGATCACCTGTCGAACGGAATCAGCCATGATGCCCATCACGGCGGCTTCCTCGCCGGTCTCGACTTCGGTGATGACGATGCAAGTGAGCTTCCCGGCAACGCTAGGGGATTGCCGGAACTTCACCGCGAGATCGACGACGGGCACGACGCTACCGCGCAAGTTGATCACACCGCGAATCCATTCCGGCGTTTTGGGAATCTCGGTGACGGTATCGTACTCGATGATCTCCTTGACCTTGAGGAGACTCACTGCGTACTCTTCACCGCCGATCATGAACGTGAGGTACTGCTGAACGTTCTGCTCGATATTCCGGCTAATTTCTTCTCGTGTAATCTGCATGGGAGTCTTGCCCTCTTAGAACCGGGTGAAGTTGCGTTCCGCTGCGGAACCGTTAACTTTCTTGGGAGGAATCGCCTGAGACCCAGCCAAGTGCTTGAATGGCGCGTGCTCTTGCACTGGGCGGCGGGCGGCGGCAATTCGTTCTCCGGCCACGCGGAAGAATGCCATGAGCTGCTGCAAGGCCTCCGACTGCGCCGCCAACTCTTCGGCAGTGCTGGAGAGTTCTTCGGCCGAAGACGCATTACGCTGGGTCACGGTGTCGACGGAGGACATGGCTTTGTTAATTTGGACGACGCCCGAAGACTGCTCCCTGGATGAGGCGCTGACTTCCTGAACCAGTTCGGAAGTCTTCTTGATCGCCGGTACCAACTCTCGCAGCAGCTCCCCGCTGTGTTCCGCAACTGCAACGCTGTTGGCGGCAAGTCCGCCAATTTCCTGCGCGGCAGTTTGACTGCGCTCGGCCAGCTTGCGAACTTCGGTGGCAACCACGGCAAAGCCACGACCGTGCTCACCGGCGCGGGCCGCTTCAATCGCGGCATTGAGCGCCAGCAGGTTGGTCTGATAGGCGATCTCTTCGATAATGGAGATCTTCTCGGCGATCTGCTTCATGGCGGTCACGCTTTCACGCACAGCCCCGCCTGACTCTTCGCTATCCCGCGCGCCCTTGACCGCCATTTGTTCCATCTGGCGGCTGTTCTCGGCGTTTTGTGTGATGGAGGCGCTCATCTGTTCGAGGCTCGAGGTCGTCTCTTCAATGGAAGCGGCCTGCTCGCTGGTTCCCTGAGACAGGGAGGCGGCGGAGGCGGCGACTTGTGAGGCGGCGCTGGCGACGCCATCGCTGCTGACGCGAACTTCGCTGATGATCTCCTCGAGCTTTTTCACAAAACCGTTGAAAGAGTTCGCCATCTGGCCGACTTCATCGCCGGAGACAATCTCTATGCGTTTCGTCAGATCGCCACCTCCCTGGGCCATCTCGCCCAAGTGATCAGCCATTGCTCTGACGGGTCGGGTGATTCCGCGCGACACCACCATGGTGACGAATGTAGCCGCGATGAATGTAACCAGGACCACTCCGAACATGACGAGGGCAGTCTGGCGCGCGAAAGCCGTAATGGTCTCTTCCTTGTCTGCCATGATCTTGCGATGTTTTTCCGAGAGATCGGTGGCGGCCGCCTCCATGCGGTGGATCTCTTCTTTCACTTCTATGACCTTGGCATTGCCCTGTTGAGGAGTCTTTATCGTGCCATCGTTGATGCCGGCCACAACCGCGTCCACGCCGCGTTCGTAGGCTGCAATTTCGCGCTCCATGGCCGAGACCAGCTGCTTGCTGCCGTCAGAGGAGACGCGCGCGTCAAGCTCGCCCACTGTGGACCGAAGATCCGACAATTGAGTCTTCCACTTCTCCTGATAACTCTGCATAACCGCCTTGTTGTCCATGTTGAGCAGTGTGTCTTTCTCAAAGCGGCGGAGTTCGAGCGTTGAGATCTTGGCTTCATCGGCCAGCTGGGAGATCTTCGAATCTCCGCGCAAAATGGCGACGGTCTCGCGGGTCACGGATTCCATGCCCCAGTAGCCCGCCACGGCGACGACGAGGAGCAGAAACAGCACTACTCCGAATCCCACGGCGAGACGTTTTGCTATCGACGACTTGTTCAACATACGTTGTTCCTTTCGCGGTCAATTTCCTTTAGCGCCGAAGCGCGGAATTTTTTACTGCCAAAAATTCAAAGACTGGTCAATTCACTACCCGAGCTTGATCGGCAACGACATCGCGCAGCAATGTGCTGACATCGAGAATCAGCGCAACCCGCCCGTTATCGAGGATGGTGGAACCAGAAACTCCGGGCACATCCCGGAAAATTCGGTTCAGAGGCTTGATGATTGCCTGGCATTCGCCCAACAGATTTTCGACGGCAATTCCCGCATATCCGCCGTCGCGATGGACAATCACTACGTTTTCGCGCTGGGGACACTGATCCGGCTTGCCAAATACCTCGCGCAGCCGGACATAAGGCAAGGGTTCGCCGCGCAAACTGAGGACGCCGACGGCTTCGCTGGATATCTGGTCCGAGGGAAGCTCCACACATTCACTGATCATTTCGACCGGAATGACGTAAGTCTCGTTGTTGGCGGTGACGGAAAAGCCGTCAATGATCGCCAGAGTGAGAGGCAGGCGAATGGTAATGGTCGTGCCTTGGCCCTCTGCGCTCTGAATTTCGATGTTGCCGCGCAATAGTTCGATATTGCGCCGAACTACATCCATGCCGACGCCGCGCCCCGATAGATCAGTGACCGCGTCCGCTGTCGAAAAACCCGCCTTGAAGACCACATTGAAGAGGTCCTTGTCGGTGCACTTTTCCCCATCGGGCAAAAGATTGAGTGCGCGGGCCTTGGCTAGAATGCGCTGCCGGTTAAAGCCGGCACCGTCGTCCGAAAGCTGGATGAGGATGTTTCCAGCCTTGTGGAAGGCAGTGAGAGTCAGCGACCCGCACGGAGGCTTGCCCATGGCCTCGCGGGCCCTGGGTGCTTCGATGCCATGATCGACGGCGTTCCGGATCATATGCAGCAGCGGATCCCTGAGATGCTCCAGGACTCGGGTATCCACTTCAACGTCAGCCCCAACCACCTGCAATCGGGCGAGTTTGTTATGGCTTTGTGAGATGTCGCGGACGGAGCGCGCGAATTGCTGAAACAAAGGGCCCACCGGCACAAGACGTACACACATGACCTGTTCCTGAAGATTTTTCTGTAGACTCTCGATTTCGCGATGCACTTCGAGAAGCTTGCGCCCCGCATCGGTTTTGAGATCTTCAGTCATCCTTCGCAATCGGCCCTGCGCAATTGCGATTTCCCCGGAGAGATTCAACATGCAGTCGAGTTTGTCAGTGTCCACGCGAAGGGTGCGGTTCCGGGCCCCGGGAGGTATCGAACCCGGAACCGCTGTGGGGGAGGACATCGTTGGGGAAAATACTGGATCAGAACTGAGGCCAGCCGCCTGTGTCGGCGTCTCGAGCCCGGCGGCATGGCTGACGATAGCTTTTTTTAACTCCTCCTGGGATGGGTTGAGTTTGTCATTGCCCTCTGCGGCGGCGGGTATCAGCGCTCGCATCGCATCCACTCCCTGCAGAAGCAGCGAGATCACTTCGCGGGAAATGGCAAGTTCGTGCTTGCGCAGAGCTTCGAGCAGGTCTTCCGTCACATGCGCGAAGCCCGCCAGTTCGGGGAAACCGAGGGCCGAGGCATTGCCTTTGATCGTATGAGCCACTCGAAACATCTCGTCGAGCAATTCCAGGTTGCCGGGGTCAGTCTCGGCGGCAATCAGGTGCTGCTCGGTGCGATCGAGTCCTTCTTCGGACTCTGCGAGAAACGCGGCTACGACTTTTTCAAGATCAAAATCCATTGCGTGGCTTTCTTCTCCGTTAAATTCGCTGGCACCACACGACGCCATCGTCGGTGTTGAGCATGATCTTTCTGCCGTGGATTCCACCGGTCTCCTGGACGCTCACTGGAATGCAGGCATCCTTCATCAAGTCCAGCGCGGCCTCCACATTCTTCGCCCCCAGGCTGATGGCACGGCGATCCTGTTTCTGAAACATGGACGCGCCACCGAAGATCTTGGCCTGGAGATGCGGGGCACGGCACCCGAGCGCATGCAATTTTTCCAGCAACGTTCTGGTTGCCACGTCCGCGAACCGCGTGGAAGCGGATCGACGTCCGCTCGAGGCAGGAAGCAGGAAGTGATTCATCCCTCCCACGCGCAGGTGGCTGTCCCAGAGGCAAATCGCCACGCAAGATCCGAGGATCGTGCGGATCTGGCAGGGCTCTGCACTTACATGGAGTTGTCCGGGCAGCAGATACGCGCGCTCGCGTGCGCCGAGGGCAGGCCGGTTCGAAGGCCGACGGAAAGGCGAGTCCACCGCTTCAGGCTGTCGCGGATTGGGTTGCGTCATGGCCATCACAGTTGATCTGACCAGACACGACCGTCATCAGTATGGAAAACTAACTTTCGCCCGTGCGTTCCACCAACTTCTCTCTGCACCAGGCGAATGCCGTTCATTTTCAGGAAGTGAGTAACGGACTGGACATTGCGATCGCCCACACAATCTACACCGCTACCGAACGTTATCGCAGGCAGAGATCCGCCGAAGATTCTTGCCTCGAGCATATTGCGCTGGGCGCCGAGTTCAAGCATGCGCTGCAGCAAACCGGGGTTAGCCACGTTGGCGTATCGGCTGGCGTTCTCGCTGTCCTCCGGGCCCTCAGGCAGCATAAAGTGATTCGCGCCGCCAATGCGGCGATCTGAATCCCAAAGGCAGAGCGCAATGCCGGAACCCACGATGGTGCTGATGGCGAACGGCTGCGCGGCAGCGAAGATTTTGCCCGGGATCAAATAATGCCGCGCGTGTTTGTCGTCTGAAGTGCCCAAAGCACGCGGCAGATATTCCATGGGGAGCACGGCCGGGTTGAACCTTGTCGTTTTTGGTTTGAAGGTCATCTGCAAGTTCTTTCTGTAGCGCTAGTGTGAGTGATAGGGCTCGACCGCCCGGCCAGCACAGTTCGACAGCACTTCACAAATCTCCCGATCCACCGCCTCGATTCCTGCCTTGTGCGGGAACAAGCGAAACAGCACAATGACCGCGGCCGGACTGCCATCGACCAGAATCGGAATCAGCGCGCTTACTGGATCTTCCGTGGAAAGCAGGTTTTCATTGGACAGCTTGAGTCGAAACACGGGCTTGCCCTTGAGCACCTGCTTCAGCTTGGGCTCACGACGTACTTCCAAAACCGCGTGCTTGTTGGGATCGACTCCGAACGCCCAATACAACCAGAGTTCCGAGCGGTTCTTGTCGACCTTGAACACAGCAACTTCTTCTGTGCCGATCAGGTTCCCGGCAATTTCGCGAATGGCGTCCAGGGCGTCGGCTTGATCGCTGGCATTCTGCAGCCGCATGCGAGCGGCATACACTTTGGCCTGCGAGCCGACATCCCGGATTGAGCCTTCTCCTTCAAGCTCCGCGGGTGCGTCGGAAATATTGCTCATGCGTCCTCGAAATATCCTTTCCTGGAGATTCGTTTATTCCCCGAGATAGCTCTTAAGCAATGTAACCAGTTCAAAGCTATCGATCGGTTTCGTGATGTAGTCATTGCAGCCGCTCTGAAAGCCAGCTTCGACGTACTCTTCTTCGCCACGGGTGGTGACCAGAATGATGGGGGTTTCGCGCAAAGAACTTTCTAGCCGCATGCGCTTGCATGCCTCGAAGCCGTTCATTCGGGGCATCACCACATCCATCAGCACTAGATCAGGTGCTTCGACAACGGCGCGCGAGATTGCGTCTAATCCGTCCTTAGCCGTGACACAGTCATACGGAGTGCGCTGTTTCAGAATCATTTCTTCCATCATCAGCGTGGTGGTCGAATCGTCCACCAATAAGACTTTCTTAGCCATTCTTTGACCTCTTAAACTGACCTATGTGTTGGGGGAGAGCCGCGGGATCGATTCTTGATCCCACTGTGCAATGGCAATCGCATGGCCAATTCGCATCCGTGAAGCGCGCGGACGTAAGACACTGAAACGTAATCTGTTAGCAAACGACGCGTGTAGAACGCCGAGCGTGCAGAATTCGAATTCCAGAAAGTGTTTTCGGAAATCGAACTGCGGGGGCGTGAAGGAAGGAAGAACGAGAGTTAGAACCTCAGGTCAAGTGCAGGGTCTTGAGTTTCTGGTAGAGCGTGCTCTTAGCGATTCCCAATCGTTTCGCAGCCATTTCGACATTGTGATTTTCGCTGGAAAAAACTGAGGAAATGTGGAAGCGCTCCAATTCCTCGAGAGTCCAATCGGGACTGTAGGCGTTCGACCGGTTCTCGGGATGGGGCTCGAACGCCAGATCACCCGGTTCCAGGACCGGCCGATCCGAAAACAACAGCGCGCGCTCCAGGACGTTACGCAGTTCGCGGATATTTCCGGGCCAGAAATAGGATCTCAGCCGATCGACGGCCTTCGTTGAAAGCTGGGCTCGCGGGCGTGCCATGTCGGAGCAAATTCGTTGCAGCAGCGAATGGGCAATCGCCGGAATGTCATCCTGACGTTCGCGAAGCGGAGGAATCGCCAGGGGCACGGTACTGATGCGGAAGTAAAGATCGCTGCGAAACACTTTCGTCTCGATCAAATGCCGCAGATCCTGGTGAGTGGCAGCGATCAAGCGGACATCGATGAAGCGATCGCGAACATCTCCCATCCGGCGAAACCTCTTTTCCTCGACAACCTTCAACAACTTGGGCTGCACGTTGGGATCTATGTCTCCGATCTCATCCAGGAAGATAGTGCCACGGTGGCCGACCTCCAGCAGGCCGGGCTTGGCGTTGACGGCCCCTGTAAATGCCCCCCTTTCGTGACCAAACAACTCCGATTCGAGGAATTCCCTGGTCAGCCCGGCACAATTCAGGTCGACGAAAGGTTCATCGGCGCGGGGCCCGTTTTCGTGAAGCCACGTTGCGAGCACTCCTTTACCGGTTCCGGTCTCGCCTTGAATCAGGACCGGGCTTTGGCTTTTCGCCACTTTGGCAGCTGTCTCGGCAAGGCGCCGGATCACGGGACTTGCACCCAGGAATGGATCGAGCACTACCCGTCGACGCCGTGTATTGTTGGCTAGCTGCTTCTGCTGATTGCGCGAGTTCTCCAGTAGTTTGTGCACGATCATCAGCAGGGCAGAGGCTTCGACGGGCTTGGCGAGGCATTGCTCAGCACCGCTCTTAATGAGCGACACTCCCAACTCCATAGAGCCAAAACCGGTCAAGACAATGATGGGGACGGTAGGTTCGAGTTCTTTGAACTTCGGAAGAAGATCAAGAGCGGTGCCACCGCGCAGGCGAAAATCGAGAACCGCGACGTCGGGCCGCGTAGCCCCAAAACTCTTATGCGCGGTGGCCAGATCCCCTGCCTCTTCAACCAGAAAGCCGTTGGCGGTCAGATGAGTGGCGTAGGCATAACGGAGCTCTTCGTCGTCCTCCACCAATAGAATTCTGCGGCTCACGAACGTGGCAGACATAGGTTCGTTCTTCGACGCGGGAACATTATACGGGGGAAGGCAGGGTGTGTCGTCAGAAGCTGTGCAATTGCCCTAAGGCAGGTTGAGAGCGAAGATGTAGCCACAAACCGTGGAAATGGACTAATATCGGCTCTCTCCGCTGTATCTGCTCTCGAGCTCGGCTCAGAACTCGGTCGGCCCGACGGTATTGCGGCTTTGGCTCTCGCGAAACAGCAGGTGGTTTGGTGAAATCAGGCCCGCAACTTCTCCGGCGAAGTAGTTCCTCCGCGCGATTTTCAGTTCTGTGCGCCGTTTCGGTTGCACTCATGGCCTGCACTCTGGGATCCGCCCAAGAATCAGGAAATCCCCCTAAGAGAGTTCTTCTCCTCTATTCCTTCGATAACGAAGAAGGAATTTACACTGAATTCGATCATGTCCTCCGAGCTCAGCTGAGATCGGGCGCGCGAGACCGGGTAGAGTTCTATACCGAATACCTGGACCTGGTGAGATTCCCCGGCGCGGCGCACTCTGCGAATCTGGTGAAGTTGTTGAAACTGGAATTCTCGGAACAGAAGCCCGACCTGATCGTACCCGTGTCTTACTCGGCACTGCAGTTTCTGTTAGACGAAGGGAAAGAACTTTTTCCTGGAGCTCCGGCCGTGGCCTTGTTTAACGCCAGAAGGCTGGCTGAAGTGAAGCGCCGTATCGCAACGGGGGCGGCGGGACGAGACATCACCGGGGTTACGAGTACGGATGAGCCGGCTCGAACCTTGGACCTGGCGCTCCAGCTTCAGCCCGATACAAAGCGAGTCGCCGTGGTCGTGGGCTGTTCGCCGGTGGAGAAATACTGGGTCGATCAGCTCAAGCAGGACTTCTTGCCATATAGCGGAACGATCGAGTTCACCTATCTCACCGGCATGACCATGAACGAGGTGCTGCGTCGAGTCGCCGAATTGCCGCCGCACACAGTGATTCTGAATACCTTCTTTTTCGAGGACTCGCGGGGACAATTCTTCCTTGAAGGAGAAGCCCTGGACTTGGTTGCGGGCGCAGCTCATGTGCCGGTATACGCGATCTACTCCAGCGATATCGGGCATGGCGTGGTCGGTGGTCGAATGACGGAATCGGGGAATTTAGGCAGGAAAGTTGCCGGGTTGGCAGAGAGGGTTCTGAGCGGCGAGAACGCCGCCAGCATTCCCATTGTCTCCGACAATTCGGCTCAGGACACCGTCGACTGGCGCCAGCTGCGGCGCTGGAACATCAGCGAAAAGCGATTGCCAGCTTCCGCCGTCAAACTCTTCCGTGAACCGTCAGTCTGGGAGCGCTTTCGCTATCTAATCATAGCGGCGATCTCGCTGTGCATTCTGGAGACGATTCTGATTCTGGCTCTCCTGTTCAGCATAGAACGACGCAAGCGGGCGGAGAAGGCACTGCTGCGAGAAAAGATCCTGGCGGATGCGGTAATCGAGAGCCTGCCCGGAGTCTTCGTCCTCCAGGACAAGGCTGGAAAGAACATACGCTGGAACAAGAATGCAGAAACGGTAGCCCGCTACAATCTTGCCGAGGTTTCTCCGCTGGGAAATGTGGTGGATAAATACAAGGACACTGTACAACGGGCCACGGAGGAAGCCTTCGAGCGAGGGTCGGGCTCTGTGGAAGCCGAGTATATGGTGGCGCAGGGTGCCGGGACCGCCCCCTACTATTTCACCGGTGTGCGGGTAGAACTGGAAGGCAAACCGTACATTGCGGCCATAGGGATCGATCTGACGGAAAGCAAGAAGGCGGAACAGGCTGTGCGCCGTTCCGAGGCGGAGTTGCGTTCTTTTGTCGAGAATGCTCCGTACGGGATTGGGACGATTGCCATCCAGCAAGACAGGTTTCTGCATGCCAACCCCGCACTGGTGAAAATGTTGGGTTACCAGTCGGAGGCGGAAGTACTGGCGTTGACGGTATCGCGCGATCTTTATTCTGACGGCGATGCAGGCGGCCGTTTCCGCGCGCAGCCGACGCGCGCAGACTTCTTCAGCGCAGTGGACTTCACGTGGAAGAGAAAAGATGGCAAGCCGGTCGTGGTGCGCGCGAGCGGTCGCCGGTTGTCGAATCCCTCAAGCGGAACCGTCCTGCTCGAGATCATCGCCGAAGATGTGACTTCCCGCAGGCTGCTGGAAGAACAATTGCTTCATGCCCAAAAGATGGAGGCACTTGGGCAATTGGCAGGCAGCGTCGCCCACGACTTCAACAACCTCCTCGGGGTAATTATCGGCTACAGCGAACTAATTTCCGCCGATCTCATTTCCAATGCGCCTATCCGCGCACGACTGGAAATCATTAAGAAGGCAGGCGTGCGCGCCGCTTCTCTGACTTCGCAACTGCTGGCCTTCAGTCGCCGGCAAGTGCTTGAGCCCCGGGTCCTAAACCTGAACTCCCTGGTGACAGAAACGCAAAAAATGTTGCAGCGTCTGATGGGGGAAGATATTGAGCAGAAGATCGTGCTCGACCCGGCATTGGGCAAGACGAAGGCCGATCCAGGTCAGATGGTGCAGGTCATCATGAACCTGGCGGTAAATGCGCGCGATGCCATGCCTACGGGCGGCAGGCTGAGGATTGAGACTAAAAACATCAGCTTTGACGACGTTGCGAATTTCTATGGTGTACCTGTCCCCCCCGGACAGTACGTCATGGTATCGGTCGCCGACACGGGCACTGGTATCGACGCGGAGACCCAGAAGCATCTTTTTGAGCCGTTCTTTACCACCAAGGCAGCCGGCAAAGGCACTGGGTTGGGACTCGCCACAGTGTATGGCATCGTGAAGCAAAGCGGCGGGTACGTGTTCGCGGATAGCGAGTTGCGGAAAGGAACAACCTTTAGACTCTATCTGCCACAGGTCGATCAGCCCGAAGAGGAGGTCTCCCGCCAGCCCCAAAAGTTGGCAGCGTTTCCGCCAGGGTCGACAACCCTTCTGGTCGTTGAAGATGAGCGCGCCTTCCAAGATTTATTGCGAGAAGGATTGCAATCTAAAGGCTTTCACGTACTGGTTGCCTCGAACGGAGTGGAGGCTCTTCAGGTTGCCGAGCAGTATGACGGGCCAATTCGCATGCTAATCACGGACGTGATCATGCCCCAGATGAGCGGTCCCGAATTGGCCAAGTCTCTGACAAAAGCGCGGGCGGACATCGACGTCTTGTATATGTCGGGGTACACGGACGACAAGTTGGGAAACATTGCGGGATCAAACGGCGAACTGACCTGGATCCAGAAGCCTTTCTACCTCAACGATCTGCTGGCGCGAATACAAGAGATTTTGCACCGCCATGACGGAAAGCCGAGAAACTCGGCCTCGTTGCCGGACCTGCGAACACGACCAAAGGTTTGGTAACCATAGTCTGTGAGATCGCAGGGCAAGAATGGCAGAATTGCGAAGTTTCGGATTCAGACGTTCTTGAGATAAGAACACAGCAGAGATGTTAGCGCTGGGCGATATCGAAGAAATGGACGACGTAAGCCAACTTCAGCTCTTTTTACCCATTTTGCGCGAGATCTCTTCGAAGATCTTCGGCCGCAAATCGGCCAGGACGCTATCGACGATGCTGGCGATTGCAGCAGGATCGGACTCGGAGTCCGCCGCTTCGGGAATCTTTTCCGCTCCGGCAGCGACGGCCATAGCTGCGGCGTCCTGCGAGGTGGAAGTCTGTTCGATTTCTTTCTGAGCCGGTTCATCTGAAACAGCCTTGGAATCTCCGGATTCGCGAATTCGCCGCCAACTGGCCCACGCGGCGGCCGTAGTCGCTGCCGTGTCGGTTTCTTTCTTCGTCGGCTCGCTGGCTGCCGCCAATTGTGCGGGAGCCGCGGTTTCCGCCGAGGCGTTTTCCCGGAAGGAAGACGACTCGTTACCAAAAATTTGTTCAGTCGGTACGGCGCCTGAGAGTGCGGGTGCCCCGATCTCGTGCTTTTCCGTGGCCGTCTCGCGCTTTTCTTCCAGCGCTGGCTCAGCGGCGGCTACGATTGGCGCTTCATTTCTCCACGGTTCGGTTCGTGAGTCCGCGCTGCTTCGCACTTCGTTTTGTTGCTCTTCGCTGTTCGATCCGCTGTTCGATCCGCTGTTCGATCCGCTTTTCGATCCGCTGTTCGATCCGCTGTTCGATCCGCTTTTCAACTCTTGGGTTGGGGAGTCCTGCCGCCCGGTAGCGGACCCGTCCTGTTTCAACGGTTCATGCTTCGCAACTTCCGCCTGCGGCTCCCCCGCGGCGTTTGTGGGATTTTCTTTGGCACTCGCATCGATAGTCGGAGGCGGCGGCGCAAGCTGCGACCCTGCCGGGGCTTCCGCCCCCGGCCTTGGTCCAACCGAGGCAGGTTCCCCCACAAATGATTCCGCGACCATTTCGAGCTCTTGTACCGCGGCCCGAATGGCATCAGTCGAAGCGTTGCCCAGCGCGGTGCTCAAGGTTTGGATCGCTTCCGGCGCGGGCATTGCAGGAATTGCGGCGGACAACTCTGGAGGTACAACTTCAGGGACAGGCACATGAGGCAATGGGTCTGCCGCAGCAACCGCGCCCGTGCCGGTTTCCGAACCTGCTGACACATGGTCGTTTACAGCTGCGGCGAAGGCTGCATAAGCCTTCTGCATCTCGTGCTCCAGCGAAGTGGCGGCTTCTTCCTTGCCCAGAGCAATCGAAACCGCTGTCCAGCGCGGTGCATCTGCCACCGAGCCCGCGCCAGCCGCTAAAGCCATGGTTACCGGTTCATTCGCGGGCTGGTCAGGTATTTCCTGTGACGAAGAGTTATTCCCTAAACCAGGGCCGGGCAAAGCAGCGGCGCCCGGGTCCAGACCTGTAATCGCCGCCATCAGATCGGAATGCGTGCTCTCGGGGGACTTCTCCAGGAACTTCTCGCCGGACTTCTGCCCGGACTTCTCTTCGAATTTACCTTCGGAGGATCTAACGCCGGGCTTCGGCTCGACGACGGGCGCCGAAAACTGAGGCTCTTCCGTCCTGGCCGCGGCAAAGGCGGACTCTTCAGGCTTGCTCTCCGCGAGCTTGCCCTTCACTTGAGCGGCGGCTGCCGCTAAAGCAGCTATCTCCTCTGGGGTTACGTCCTTGGGTAAGCCTTCGGGTGCAAGTGCCCCCAGATCGACCTTGGTTTCCTCCGGCTTAATCGCGCGGGGTCTCGCTAGTGGCTTAGAGGCCGCTGCGCTCTGACCTTCCTCCAACGATGATCTTCCCTTCTGCTTGGTGGGAAACGAAATTCGATCCTTCCATCCCAAATCCGCTTCAATGGCGACCGTCTTGTCGTAACGCCCCTCCTCGATAGAGGCTGTTACTTTCGCAAAGCGGCCTGGCTTCGAAACCTCCGCGCGAGGAACAATCTTGTCTTCCAGTTTACTGAGAGCGCTGAGCAATTCACTGGCTTCAAAAGGTTTGACGATAAATCCATCGGCCCGCACACGCTTGGCTTCTTCCGGTTTGAACGGCTCTAACTTGCCCACAGTCAGCAGAACCGGCACCCGAGCCGTCTCCTGCGCTTCTTTCAGGCGCTGACACACTTCCAGCCCGCTGTAGCCGGGCATATAAACATCCAGAACGATCAGATCAGGTTTTTGCTCGGCAATCTTTTTCAGCGCGGCCGAACCGTTGTTGACGGTAATGACCTCGTACCCCGCATCCGCGAGGATCTTCCTCCCCATGTTTTGGGCGGTCACGCTGTCATCGGCGAGCAGTATTTTCCTGGCCAAGGTTTCCTCTAATGAGGGGAGATAACGCGAAGGTAACCCGAGCCACACTCTAAGTCAATGATGCAAAAGGGAAGTAACCAGTTACCAGTGGTCAGCACCTAGTGCGTGGGACCGGTGGAAAAACGAGTTAGGGACCAAAGTAATATCGCCCGCCGACACCTGAATTTCCTGCGATTCCGCGAATTCCAATCCGCACAATCCACGGCGGTAATGCTCTAAAGGGTTGTTGTCAGCTGATAGCTCCCCTCAAAATGGCACAATCTTCTTCAGCCCCTTCTTTCGCTTCTTCTTGCTGCTGGAGAGCTCCGCGTCGCTGGCGGGAGTACTGTCGGCACTCGCGGTGGCGGAAGACGAGGACTGACCCTGCTGGATTTCATTCACCTGCGGCGGCGGCGGCAGAGTTTGATCTACCCCGCTATTGGTCGGCTTCAATTCGTTGGGATCGGCAGCCGGAGTGGGCTTCGATTCATTGGGCTTCAATTCATTAGGATCGGCCGCGCCCGGAGGCGTGATCGCGGTTGTGGTGCGGCCGAATGGCGAAGCGCCTCCCGGTGCCGCATCGGCATTCGGAACCGCCGTATCCGCAGCCGGCTGCTCAGGCTTTACGATTTCCACTCCCACGCTGTTGTCGGGTATGCCCGTCACGGCGCCGGTTTCTGATCGGATGACTGAGGTCGCAGCCACTGGCTCCGGATCGGCCAGCGGCGGCTCGCCTACTTTCGCAGCCTGGGATACATCCGGTCCCTTCTTGACCAGTCCCATTATCTTCTGCATGGCACTGGATTCACCTCGGCTGGCCAGTTCGGCTCGGTTCTGCGCGACCGCTGCCTTGGTTGGCCTCGGAATCGGCTGGTGCAAAGCTGCCAAACGCTTCCTGGCATCGTCCGACCGATCCATCAGCGGATAGCGCGTGATGATCTTCGAGTATTCCTCCGAAGCATTCTTGGTTAGTTGGCCGATGTAACGCGACTTCACTCCTTCCGTCGTGCAACCGCGCGGCAGGCCGTGTGCGTCGCAAGTCGGTGCACGGCGGAGAAGGGCAATCTGTCCTTCATAATCCTGCCCCAGCAAATACAGCGCTTCATCGGCGTGGCTGTAGAGAGGATACTTTTCTACCAACGATTGCAGGCGCGCGATGGACGCGGGGTAGGACTCGCGCAGGTTATAGAAGCGGCCAATTCCAAACTCGCGTTCCGCAAGCACTTCCTGCACTTCCAGCAGGTGCTGCTTGGCCTCGGGCACCAGCTTGCTGTCGGGATATTGCAGAATCATCTTCCGGTATTCGTCTTCGGCGCGCTTGGCGTGAGTGTAATCGCGATCCGCTTTTTCCATTTGCTGATAATGGATGTTAGCGATCTTCAGCTGCGCCTCAGCCGCTTCCGGCATGTTGGGGAAAAAGATCTCGAAGTCGCTGTACTCCTGCTCAGCCTGAGCTAGGGCGGCGGTTCCACCTTCCGCATACCAGGAGTCTCCGACAGCCAGTTTAGCGCGCGCAATGTATTCCGAATCGGGATAAGTATTGATCAAGGTCTGCAGCGTCAGCCGCGCCACATCGAAGCGGTTGCGCTTCATGGCGTCCATGGCCTTATCGAACAGCACTTTATCCGGCTGCTTCGACCCGACTTGGGCCAGCGGGTTTACCGACTTTTTGTTGGTGCACGCGACCGTGATCACCAGCACCATGCCCAACACAACCACCAACGTACTTCGACGTGACATTTGTACCTCGAAATGATTCATGTAGGGACAGCCGCCTCGGCTGTCCGCCGAGCGCAGCTCGGTCTTTCTGGGTGCCCCACTTCTCGCTTCCTTTGCGAGAAGTGGGTATTTACTACTCTGAAGTCCACCGACAAAGGCCCGTTTCCAAAATCAAAACTAAACCTTCAGCATCGCCGCTTCTGTCGCGACCTTCAACAATGACTGCGCATTCTGTCTTGGATCACCATTGCCGAACACGGCGTTGCCCGCCACCAGAATTTCTGCGCCCGCCCGAACCACATCAGCCGCGGTCTCGAGCGCCACACCACCATCCACTTCGATGCGATAGTGGAAATCGCGCTGGCTGCGAATTTCCGCTAACCTCCGCATTTTGTGTAGCGTGGACGGAATAAACTTCTGCGCTCCAAAGCCAGGATTCACCGACATCACCAGCACATAATCAACAATATCGAGCACTTCGATCAATGTATCCACCGGGGTCGCCGGATTAATCACCACGCCAGCCAGGCAATCATGACTCTTGATCAGATGCAGCGTGCGGTTTAAATGCCGGCAAGCCTCCTGATGCACGGAAATCCAATCCACGCCTGCGTCGGCAAAAGCGGGAATGAACTCGTCCGGATTTTCGATCATCAGGTGACAATCGAGCGGCAGGTTCGTCACCTTGCGCAGCGACTTCACCACCGGCGGCCCAATCGTGAGATTCGGAACGAAGTGTCCGTCCATGATGTCGACGTGGATGACACTCGCGCCGCCTTCGGCAGCGGCACGCACCTGCTCGCCCAGCCGGGCAAAATCAGCGGAAAGAATAGACGGTGCCAGTTCGATCACTCGTGGACTCTCAGAACCTGACTCTCTGAACGTGAGGAAACGGTTACCGAAATTCTAACACGCAGAAAAGCCGTGCCGAGTACCGAGTTGCGAGTACTAAACCCAGTGTGGTGCCGGCGCCCCCGCCCGCAAGAGTCCATACTAATAAAGACGAGAAATCGTGTCGCATCTTACGGCTTCAGCGACGCACTGTACGCGGCCAGCGCCGCCATATCGTCGACGGTCAGTTTAGCCACCACTTCCTTCATCGCATGAACTGTCACCCCAGCGCGCGCGCCGCTTCGAATATCGTAAAGTTGCCGCACGATATAGCTGGGCGAGCGGCCAGCGAGCGCTGGCACGTTGTCGCGGCCCTTCAGGCCCACGCCGTGGCAGGTGGCGCAACGAAGCGTTCTGCTGGAGGCTCCGCTCGCCAGTACCGCGCCCTTCTTGATGCTTCCCACCGGTACATAAGCGATGAAACCGGAGTGGTCATCACGCAGTTCGGTGCATTCCAGGTTTTCTGGTGTTTCGATAATGCGCCTCCCAATCGGCTCCCTGTGGCCACCGATCGTCGGAACCAACATCCAGCCGGCAACATGAGTCTGAGGAACGGTGTTGGTCTCGACCACGCGAATCCACGGTCTCGGTCTCAGCGCCGCGAAATATCCTGCCGCAGCCGTGATCTCCTCGTCATTAGCCTGGGTTTCGTTCTTGATCATGGCATTGGTGGGCGCATGTCTGGGGTCGGAACTCTTGCGCAGACCGTTCTTGAAATCAGCCAGCTGTTGCACGATGTAAGCCGCGCTCAGGCCCGCCAGGCTCGAATTCTCCGGACGGCCCTGCCCGTTCGGCAAATGACAGTAGCCGCAGGCAAAAACGTCCGGCGCTCTACCGTGCGCTACGATCCCAGGCATCGCCGGATGGTCGTGAGGATACCAGTCGGGCGGATTGAAAAAATCTTTGACCTGCGCCGGCGTGAATGCCGCCTCGCTATTCGGAACGTGTCGGAGCCTAGTATCGGGCGGATCGGTCGAGGCAGCGGGCTCGTTACTAGGGTTAATGGCAAAGGCCCAACTCGGCGGTGGCTCACGCTTGGACGAAGGTTTTCTTCCTGCGGTCTGTTTCTGGGGCTCGACATTCTGCGCCCCCGCGACCACGAGCACACCAAGAACTGCGGTCAGAAAACATCTCACCTTGATGGTTCGATTCACGGCACCAGCGTATCCCATCCCCGCCCTTCAATCTATGGATGAGTTGCTCACACATTCTTCTGCCGCGGGGGCAGCATGCTACGCTCGTCTGGCGTGCTCTCACCAACTCACTTTGCGCCCGCTGTCTACAGCGTAATCGCGATATTCCTCTGGGGCGCCTCCGACTTCGCCGGGGGATACGGCTCCCGCCGCGCCAACGCCTTCGTGCTCACCGCGTTCTCTCACTTGTGCGCATTTGTCTTGATGTTCGCCATCGCGTTCGGAGAGCAAGGCGCTTTTCCTCCGCACGCGAGCATCGTCTGGGCGCTGGCAGCGGGGGCGTCCGGCGGATTCTCGCTGGCCATCTTCTATCGGGCCCTGGCCGCCGGACAGATGGGCGTGACGGCGCCGATTGCAGCCTTGGTGGG
>Ga0193751_1001168_pt1 | contig 17328 bp, 20 predicted proteins | sample L1c2metaG_FD_143050 | JGI IMG/M metagenome (GOLD analysis project Ga0193751, IMG submission 143050) | Soil microbial communities from a riparian zone of the East river system, Colorado, United States - L1c2 | ecosystem: Environmental > Terrestrial > Soil > Riparian zone | place: USA: East River... | reverse complement strand
CGATTTGCCGGCGTCCTGCTCGAGATGCAGCCGCTCGATCCCGACCGTCACCGTGTCGCCGTCGGCCAACTCGACCGCGACCTCCCCCTCGCCCACGATCGGCGCCTTGTACTGGCTGATCTGATAGCCCTGCGGCAGGTCGGGATAGAAATAGTTCTTGCGGTCGAACACGGATCTGAGGTTGACCCGCGCGTTGAGCCCGAGCCCGGTGCGGATCGCCTGGCGCACGCATTCCTCGTTGATCACCGGCAACATGCCGGGCATGGCCGCGTCGACCAGCGACACGTGCGCGTTGGGCGCGCCGCCGAACGCGGTCGGGGCGCCAGAGAACAACTTGGCGTTCGACGTCACCTGGGCGTGGACCTCCAGGCCGATGACGACTTCCCAGTCGCCGGTCGCGCCCTTGATCAGCTTGCCGTTCGCCGCCGTGCTCATGGCGCCCTCGCCGGCTTGTCGATCAGGGCGGCCGCGATGGCGTCCCACTCCGCTTCGAGCGGTCCCGTCGCCGCGGCGTGCCGTGCCTGCCGGTACCAGTAGCCGGCGTTGCTCGCGTCGCCCTCGACCCGGTGCAGATAGGCGTGCACCCAGGCCGCGTCACGGCCCTCTTCCTTCATGACGATGCCGTGCGCCTTGTCCCAGTCTCCCTTGGCCGCCCACCACAACGCCGCGAGCGCGGGCGGCAGGCCCGCCGGGGGCCGGGCCTTGGCTGTCGCGCGCTTGAACTCCGCAAGGGTCATGGCCGGTCGCTCACGCGTTTCACTCAACAGCCGACCGCTTGAATATGGCCCTGCTCGGCGTAGGCCAAAAGCAGTCGATCACGTGTCATCAGCATATAGCCAAACTCGCGCGCCGTCGCCGCGATGATGCGGTCCGCCGGATCGCGCGGGGGCTCTCCGGGAAGAAAAGACGACGACATCAACAGGTCGGGCGACATGTCGGCAAGCCGCATGTTGGGAACGTCGAGCACGCGCTGGAACCACAGTTGCGGCTTGATGATCGACGTGAGGCGCCCGCGCGCCACCAGCAACCCCATTTCCCAGGCGCTTATCGGCGACACGTAGACGAACTGGTCGGCCGCATGCGCCTGGTCGAGAGCCAGCGCAGCCGCGGCGGAGATCGCCTGATCCTCGGCAATCCAGATCACCGCGCAGGTGTCGAGCAGAAGCGGCGCCTCCATGTCAGGCGGTCTCGCCCCATTCGGGGTCCGCCGGTTCCGTCAAGTCCGTGCCGGGCACGACGCGCATCAACCCTTTGAGCGCTCCGAACAGCGGATGACGCTCGGAGGCAAACTCCGGCTTGCCGTCGAGCGGCGCATCCGCAAGACCGGCCACGTTCCGCTCCGCTTGGGCGCGGCGAAAAACCAGCTTGCGGCGATCGATGTCGACCTGCTCGGTGACGAAGCCGGCGTCAAGCCAAACCTTGGTCATCACGTTGTTCCATGGATTATTGCTCCACCACGCGCGATGGTGCTGCGAGGGCGGCAGCTTTCCTCCGATCACACGTTCGATCTGCGCAAACGTCATCGGCACCTCGGACGTGCGCTGCTTGCGCAGATAATCCCCGAGCGGCGCATATTTTGTCACGGCGAGCTTCCTGTGTGTATGTTAATTACACACACTAACGTGGCGAGAAATCCCTGTCAAGTCGATGCTTACCACCAGCGCTCCGGCGCGAACCCGCCGGCGGCCCGCTCGATGACCGCCCCGAGCGAGAATAATGTCTCCTCGTCGAACGGCCGGCCGATCAGCTGCAGGCCGAGCGGCAGCCCCTGGCCGTCGAGGCCGGCCGGCACGGCGATGCCCGGCAGGCCCGCCATGTTCACCGTCACGGTGAACACGTCGTTCAAGTACATTTCCACCGGGTCGCCCGCGGACTTTTCGCCGACGACGAACGCGGCGGACGGCGTCGCCGGGGTGAGCATGGCGTCGACGCCCGCCGCGAAGCAGTCCTCGAAGTCCTTCTTGATCAGCGTGCGCACCCGCTGGGCGCGCACGTAATAAGCGTCCTGGTAGCCGGCCGAGAGCACGTAGGTGCCGATCATGACGCGCCGGCGCACCTCCTTGCCGAATCCGGCGGCGCGGGTGTGCTCGTACATGCCGGTGACGTCGTTGCCGTTGGCGCGCAGCCCATAGCGCACGCCGTCGTAGCGGGCGAGGTTCGAGGACGCCTCCGCCGGGTTGACGATGTAATAAGCCGGCAGCGCATATTTGGTGTGGGGCAGCGACACCTCGATAATCTCGGCGCCGGCATCGGCGAGCCAGCGCCGGCCCGCCTCCCACAACGCCTCGATCTCCGCCGGCATGCCCGCGATCCGGTATTCCTTCGGAATGCCGATGCGCATGCCCTTGATCGAACGGCCGACCGCGGCCGCGTAGTCGGGCACCGGCCGGTCGGCCGAGGTCGTGTCCTTCGGATCATGCCCGGCCATGGATCCTAGCAGGATCGCCGCATCGCCGACCGTGCGGGCGAACGGCCCGGCCTGGTCGAGCGAGGAGGCGAACGCCACGATCCCCCAGCGCGAGCAGCGTCCATAGGTCGGCTTGAGGCCGACCACGCCGGTGAACGCCGCCGGCTGGCGGATCGAGCCGCCGGTATCCGTCCCGGTCGCGCCCGGCGCGAGGAACGCGGCAACCGCCGCCGCCGAGCCGCCCGACGAGCCGCCCGGCACCAGCTGCGTGTTCGCGCCCTTGCGCCGCCATGGCGACACCACCGGGCCGAAGCACGAGGTCTCGTTCGACGAGCCCATGGCGAACTCGTCGTTGTTGGTCTTGCCCAGCAGCACCGCCCCGTCGCGCCACAGGTTGGCGGTGACGGTCGACTCGTAGGTGGGAACGAACGGCTCGAGAATGCGGCTGCACGCGGTGGTGCGAACGCCCTGGGTGCAGAACATGTCCTTGACGGCGATCGGGATGCCTTCGAGCGGTCCCGTTTTGCCGGCGGCGAGCCGGGCGTCGGCCGCCTTCGCCATGGCGTGCGCGCGCTCCGGCGTCTCCAGCACATAGGCGTTGAGGCCGCGCGCCCGCTCCATGGCGGCAAGATGCGCGTCGGCAAGCTCGACCGCGGTGAACGCCTTGGCGGCGAGCCCGGCGCGCGCCTGCGCGATCGTGAGCGTCGTGAGATCGGTCATGCGCGGGCGGCCATGAATGAGATCCTCGGGTCTCCCCCGGCCCAAGTCCGGGGTCGCCCGAGGATGGTCGAACGATGCGCATTGCGCATCATTCGACCACCTTAGGCACGACGAAGTAGTGATCTTCCCGCGCCGGCGCGTTCGCCAGGATCGCGTCCGCGTCGCCGCCGTCGGTGACGACGTCGGCGCGCTTCTTCATGTTCATGGGCGTGACCGAGGTCATCGGCTCGACGCCGGTCACGTCGACCTCGTTGAGCTGCTCGACGAACGCCAGGATGGCGTTGAGCTCGCCCTGCAGGTGCTCGATCTCGTCGTCGTTGACGGCGATGCGGGCGAGATGCGCGATGCGGCGCACGGTCGAGGCGTCGACGGACATGCGGACTCCTTGTCCTACACGGTGACGGGCTTGCCCTTGTCGGGGACGATCACCTTGGTGGCGTGGCCCTTCATCGCGGCGACGAAGCCGTCGGCATTGGGCGCGATGATGGGGAACGAGCCGTAGTGGCACGGGATCGCCGCGTCGAGCTTGAAGAACCGCTTGACCGCGAACGCCGCCGAGGTCGGGCTCATGGTAAAGCGGTCGCCGATCGGCACCATGGCGATCTTGGGCTCATACAGTTCGGCGATCAGCCCCATGTCGCCGAACACGTCGGTGTCGCCCATGTGATAGACGGTCGGCTCGCCCGGCGCCTTGATGATGGCGCCGCACGGGTTGCCGAGATAGATCGGCACGCCGTCCTTGATGTCGCCGGAGGAATGGTCGGCGCGCACCAGGGTCACCGTGAAGCCGCCCTGTTCGGTGGTGCCGCCGGTGTTCATCGGGTCGAATTTCTGCAGGCCCTTGGCCGCAAGCCACATGCACAGATCGTAGTTGGTGATGACCGGCGCCCCGGTCGATTGCGCGATGTCGAGCGCGTCGCCCACGTGATCGGCGTGGCCATGGGTGAGCACGATATGGGTCACGCCCTTGATCGCGGCGGCCTTGTCCGACACGAACGCCGGATTGCCGGTGAAGAACGGATCGATCAGCACCGCCTTGCCGGCGAAATCCAGCCGGAAAGCGGAATGGCCGTACCAGGTGATCTGCATGGGTTGGTTCCGTGCTGGGCGGGAAACGTCGTCCGTTGCGAACATAAGCCGCTCGGCCGCAGGATCAACCGCGTTGGCCCGCGTGCCGCTGCATGTTAGGCATCGGCCATGCCGGCTCCCATCCTCGACCTCGTCGCGGCGGCCGCTCACCTCCCCGCGCGCGGCGCTCTCCTCGGGCTCGACCTCGGCACCAAGACCATCGGCGTTGCCACGTCCGATCCCGACCGGCGGCTCGCCACCGGGGTCGAGACCATCGCCCGCACCAGCTTTACGACGGACGCCACGCGCCTCCTCGTGCTCGCCGGCGAACGCCGGGCGGTCGGTTTCGTGCTCGGGCTTCCCATCAACATGGACGGCTCGGAAGGGCCGCGCGCCCAGTCGACCCGCGCCTTTGCCCGCAACCTCGCGCGCCGCACCGAGCTGCCGATCGCGCTGTGGGACGAGCGGCTGTCGACCGTCGCGGTCGAGCGCGAGCTGATCGCCGGCAACGCCAGCCGCGCCAAGCGCGCCGCGGTCATCGACCAGCACGCCGCCGCGTTCATCCTGCAGGGCGCGCTCGATCGGCTGGCGCGGCTGCGATAGGATGCCCGCCCAGAGTCCATCAAGAGGCGCTCCATGAACCGGCTGAATGCAGTTTTCGGCGCCGTCGTGCTGGCGGTGTCGCTTGCCAATCATGGCGCCGCTGCCCAGGCGCAGCCGTATCCCACGCGCCAGATCACGATCGTGGTGCCGTTCGCGGCCGGAGGTCCGACCGACGTGCTGGCGCGCGTGCTCGGGCAGCGGATGAGCCAGTCGCTCGGCCAGTCGATCATGATCGAGAACGTGACCGGCGCCGGCGGCACGCTGGGCGCCACGCGCGTCGCCAAGGCAGCGCCCGACGGCTACACGCTGGTGATGGGAAATCTCGGCACCCACGCGGCCAGCGTCGGGCTCTACAAGAACCTTCCTTACAATCCCCGCACCGACTTCGAGCCGGTGATTCTGGCCTCCACCACCCCGATGGTGCTGCTCGCCAAGAAGGACATTCCGGTCAAGACGCTGCAGGACGTCATCGCCTACGCGCATGCGCATCCGCTGACCTGCGGCAGCGCCGGGGTCGGCTCGATCTCGCATCTCACCCTGCTGCTGCTCAACAAGGTCGCGAAGACGAACTTTCAGCACGTGCCGTACCGCGGGCTCTCGCAGACGATGAACGATCTTCTCGGCGGCCAGATCGACATCATGTTCGACCAGGTCATCAGCGCCTCGCCGCACGTTCTGGCCGGCGACGCCCACGCCATCGCGGTCACGGCGCCGGCACGGGCGGCGGCGATCCCCGACGTGCCGACCACGGTGGAAGCCGGCCTGCCGGAACTCGAGACCATCGCGTGGTCGGCCCTGTTCTTCCCCAAGGGCACGCCCAAGGCCATCGTCGAGCGCATCAACGCCGCCGCCGCCGAGGCGATGCGCGACGAGGCCGTCGCCGCGCAAATGGCCAAGCTCGGCGCCGACCTGCCGGCGCCCGATGCGCGCAGTCCGGACGCGCTCGCCAAGCTGGTGCGCTCGGAAATCGACAAGTGGGTGCCGCTGATCGCGAGCGCCGAAATCACCGCGAACTAGCGGACCGCGCGCGTGCGGCTGACCGACGAAGAACAGGCCATGCAGGCCGGCGAGCTCGGCCCGCTGCGGCAATGGGCGATCGCGCATCAGGTCGCGGTCGGCCGCTACCTCGGCGCGGCCGATTTCGTGCCGGTGGCGCAGGCCCACATCATGGCCGACACCGAATCTCTCGGGGTCGCCGGCGTCGAGTGGCTCGAGCGCTGGACGAGCCTGCCGGACGCGCAGCGGCGCGTGCGCGTGCCCACCATCACCGACCCGCGCGGCACCGACTTTGCCGCCGCCGCCCGGCTCAAGCATCAGGACTGGATGCTCGAGCGCGAGCGCCGTGCCATCGCGGCGTTCGAGGCGCTCGGCGTGCTGATGACCGACACCTGCATCAACTACCAGACGATCATGCCGCCGGTGCGCGGCGAGCACGTGGCCTATGGCGACACCGGCGTCGTCATCTATTCCAACAGCGTGTGCGGCGCCCGCTCCAATTTCGAGGGCGGACCGTCGGCGCTCGGCGCCGGCCTCACCGGACGCACGCCGCGCTACGGCTTTCATCTCGACGCCTGCCGCCGGGCAACCCTCGTCGTGCGCGTCGCCGCCACGCCGCGCGAGCTCGACGAATGGGGGGCGCTCGGCGGGATCGTCGGGCGCCTCGCCGGCGACTATTGGCAGGTGCCGGCGCTGGTCGGCATCGACCGCGTGCCCACCTCGGACGAGATGAAGCATTTCGGCGCCGCCCTCGCGAGCTACGGGTCGGTGGCGCTGTTCCACATGGTCGGCATCACCCCGGAGGCGCAGCGGCTCGAGGACGTGGTCCCGGCCGGCGCCGCCGTGCGCGCCCATGACGTCGGCGCGGCCGACCTGCGCGCCTTCCGGCAGAGCTATGCCGCCGAGGTCGACGCCGTCGACGTGGTGGTGTTCTCCGCCCCGCAGCTCAGCCTGATCGAGCTGCAGCAACTGGCCGGCCTGCTCGACGGCCGGCGCGCTGCCATCCCGCTTCTGGCGGTGACCAGCCCGCAAGTGAAGCCCGATGCCGATCGCCTCGGGCTCACCGCGCGCATCGAGGCGGCCGGCGGCACCGTGCTGTCGGGCATGTGCTTCTACCAGAGCTACGCGCGCGAGATGGCGGAGGCGAACGGCTGGCAGCGGCTCGCCACCAACTCGGCGAAGCTCGTCAACATCATCGGCGGCTACGGCTATCGGCCGGTGCTCATGAGCATGCCGGCCTGCGTCGCGGTGGCCTGCGCGGGCGGGCGCATCACGCCATGAGCGCAAACGTCCTCTATGCCCGGGCCGGCATGGGGCGGCCGGTCCGCGGCCAGGCGCTCGTTGCCAAGGACGGGTTCTCGGCACGCTATGATCTCGACCGTGTGCGCGGGGTATTCTCCCGTCCCGAGCACAAGCTCGCGGGCGAGCGATACGTGGGGCGCGTGCTGGTGCTCGACGCCGCCAAGGGCGGGGTCGCGACCGCCTGGATGCTGCACGACATGAGCGCGCGCGGAGTGATGCCGGCCGCCCTGGTGCTCAACGCCGTCAACCCGATCATGGTGCAGGGCGCGGCGCTCGCCGGCTTCACCATGATCTCCGGCTTCGACCTCGACATCACCGCGGCGATCCCCAACGGCGCCCTGGTCGAGGTCGATGGCGGCGAGCGGCCGTGCATCCGGGTGCTGCGATGACGGATACCGACGCGCCGCTGGCGGTCGAAGTCTGGCGCGGCGCCGCGGCCGGCCGTTTCCAAACCTTTCAGGTGGCCCGCAGCGCCAACCAGACGGTGCTCGACGTGGTCACCAATATCCAGCGCGACCAGGACCCGACGCTCGCCTACCGGTTCGCCTGCCGGGTCGGCATGTGCGGGTCGTGCGCCATGGTGGTGAACGGCCGCCCGCGCTGGACCTGCCGCACGCGGGTCGCGGCGGCGCTCGGCGCCGCCTCGGTGCTGCGCCTCGAGCCCCTGCGCAATTTCACCGTGGTGCGCGATCTGGCCGTCGACATGCGCGACTTCTTCGACAAGTGGCAGGCCGCCAAGGGGCACTTCGAGCCGAGCGCGGACCCGGCCGCCGACTTCGCGGTCGTGCCGCCGGGAAGCCCGCAACGGCAGGCGGCCGACGCCGGCATCGAGTGCATCGGCTGCGGCATCTGCCATTCCGCCTGCGACGTGGTTGCCTGGGACCGCGACTACCTCGGCCCCGCCGCCCTCAACCGGGCATGGACGCTGGTCAACGACGTGCGCGATCGCGGCAACGCCGCGCGGATGGACGCGGTCTCCGCCGCCTCGGGCTGCCATCTCTGTCACACTCATATGAGCTGCACCCAATTCTGTCCCAAGGGACTGGCCCCGACCTATGCGATCGCCGGGCTCAAGCGCGCCATGGTTGCCCGCGCGCTCGGGAGAAAGCCGTGACTGCGGCCCTCTTCCTCGCCCAGCGCCTGAGCGCCGCCGTGCTCGCCGTCGCCGTGACGATGCATCTCGCGACCATCATCCATGCGGCGCGCGCCGGCATGACGGCGGCGGACGTGTTTTCGCGCACCCGCGGCAATGTGGCGTTTCTGATCCTGTACGGGATCTTCGTCCTTGCGGTCGCGGTGCACGCCCCGATCGGGCTGCGCAACGTGCTGCGCGAATGGACGCCGTGGCGCGGCCGCGGGCTCGACATCGCGCTTGCCGCATTCGCCCTGCTGTTGCTCGCCCTCGGCCTGCGCGCGGCGCTGGCGGTCTTTCTCGCATGATCCGCGCGTCGCACCGCCAACCGGGATTCCTCGCCGCCCTGCTGCACCGGCTGTCGGGCCTCGCGCTGGCGCTCTTCCTGCCCCTGCACTTTCTCGCTCTCGGGCTCGCGCTCAACGGCGCGGCGCCGCTCGACTCCTTCCTCGCCCTCACCCGCCAGCCGCTCGTCAAGCTCGCCGAATGGGCATTGGTCGTGGCGCTCGCCACCCACATGGCGCTCGGCCTGCGGGTCATCGCCATCGAGCTCCTGCCCTGGCGCGACCGCACCGCCGCGACGGTGTCGACCTGCGTCGGCGCCGGGCTGCTGGTCGGGCTTCTCCTTCTGCTCAACGGGGCATAGAATCGACCCATGCAGATCGACCCGAAGGAAATCGAGGAGCTGAGCAAGGCGCTCTACGTGCGCGCGCTCAAGCTGCTGCCGCCCGACATCAAGGCCGGCTTCGCGACGCTGCTGCGGCGCGAGACCGACGCGGTCGGCCGTACCGTGCTCGGCACCATGGTGGAGAACATCGCGGTCGCCGAGCGCACCGACAACCTGCTGTGCCAGGACACCGGGCTGCCGATCTATAACGTCACCATCGGCCGCCACGTCGAGTTCGACGGCGTCGCGCTCAAGGAGGCGATCCGCCGCGGCTGCGAGCGGGCGACGCGCGAGCATCCGCTGCGCTCCTCGGTCGTGCACCCGATCACCCGCAAGAACGAGCAGACCTCGTGCGGCGTGCGCATGCCGCTCATCCACGTGGATTTCGACGCCCGCGAGGAGACCGTCGAGATCGAGATGATCCCCAAAGGCTCGGGATCGGAGAACGGCTCGTTCCTCGACATGCTGATCCCCGCCGACGGGGTCGCCGCCATCAAGCGCTTCGTCATCGACCGCGTCATCGAGGTGGGCGGCCGGGTGTGCCCGCCGACCATCGTCGGCGTCGGCGTCGGCGGCACCTCGGACTTGTGCATGCACCTTGCCAAGATTGCCGCCACGCGGCCGCTCGGCACCTCCTGCGCCGATCCGGAGGGCGCGGCGATCGAAGCGGAGCTGAGCGAAGCGGTGAACGAGCTCGGCATCGGGCCGCAGGGGCTCGGCGGCTTTTCCACCGCCTTTCGCGTCCATGTGGAGATCGCCGCCACCCACATCACCATGAACCCGGTGGCGGTGAATATCCAATGCCACTCTGCGCGGCGGGCGAGCGCCGTCATCACGCCGGGCGGCATTTCGTTTGTTTGAGTCAAACAAACGCGTAGGGCGCATTAGGCCGAAGGCCGTAATGCGCCGCCTTTCGCCGCAATACGCCGCGCTATTGCGCCCTACCAGGACCAAACAATGCCCCATCACGTGCTCGAAACGCCGCTGACCGAGACGCAGGTGCGCGCGCTCAAGGTGGGCGACACCGTCACCCTCGAGCGCACGCTGTTCGGCATCCGCGACGGCACCCTGATCGCGCTGTTCGACCGCGGCCGCGAAACGCGGCTCGACCTTCACGGCCACGCGCTCATCCACACGGCGCCCAACGTGCGCAAGATGCCGGTCTCCAACGAGAACCCGACCGGCTACGCGCCGCTGTGCATCGGCACCACCACGTCGCAGCGCCTGGAGCGCTTCACCCGCCCGCTGATGGAGCGCTACGGCCCGCGCCTGATCATCGGCAAGGGCGGCATGGGCCCGCAGACGCTCGCCGCGTTCGGCGATCTCGGCGGCGCCTATCTGGCGGTGGTGGGCGGCGCCGCGGCGCTGCAGACCACGTGGATCGAGGCGATCGAGGACGTCGATCTCGACGACCTGCATCCGGAAAGCCTGTGGCGCTTCCGCATCAAGGGTTTTGGGCCGCTGATGGTCGCCATGGATTCGCACGGCGGATCGCTCTACGCACGGGTGCAGGGCGAGGCGACGGCGCGGCGCGATGCGATCCTCGCCGGCCTCGGCGCGTCCGACTGAACGGTGGCCATGGATCGTCTCGACACCGACGTTCTCATTCTCGGCGCCGGCGGCGCCGGGCTGTTCGCGGCCCTGCACGCCAAGCAGGCGGCGCCCGATCTCGACGTGACCATCGCGGTCAAGGGCCTGCTGGGAAAATGCGGCTGCACCCGCATGGTCCAGGGCGGCTACAACGTGGCGCTGGCGCCGGAGGACTCGATCGAGCGTCATTTCATGGACACGATCGAGGGCGGCGCCTGGCTCAACGACCAGGACCTCGCCTGGCTGCTGGTCGAGCAGGCGCCGGTGCGCATCCGCGAGCTGGAGAACGAGATCGGCTGCTTCTTCGACCGCAATCCGGACGGCACCGTCCATCAGAAGGCGTTCGCCGGGCAGACCTTCGACCGCACCGTCCACAAGGGCGACCTCACCGGCATCGAGATCATCAATCGCCTCGCCGAGCAGGTATGGCGGCGCGAGGTGCGGCGGCTCGAGGACCACCGCGCCCTCGACCTGCTGCCGGCCGCGGACGGCGGCGCGCTTGCCGGCGTCCTCATGCTCGACATGCGCACCGGCGAACCGCTCTTGGTGCGCGCCCGCGCAACCCTGCTCGCCACCGGCGGCGGGCCGACCATGTACCGCTACCACACGCCCTCCGGCGACAAGTCGTGCGACGGCATGGCCATGGCGCTGCGCGCCGGGCTGCCGCTGCGCGACATGGAGATGGTGCAGTTCCACCCGACCGGCCTGCTCGCCGGCCCCGACACGCGCATGACCGGCACGGTGCTGGAAGAAGGCTTGCGCGGGTCCGGCGGCTGGCTGACCGACGGCGGCGGCGAGCGGTTCATGCACGCCTACGATCCGCGCGGCGAGCGCGCCACCCGCGACATCGTCTGCCGCGGCATCATCGACCGGGTGCGCCAGGGGCACGGCGGCCCCAACGGCGGCGTGTTCATCGAGATGGCGCATCTTGGGCCCGACAACGTGCGCCGCGAGTTCAAGGGCATGGTCGAGCGTTGCGCCGATTGCGGCTTCGACCTCGCCGGCGGAAAAGTCGAGGTCGTCCCCACCGCGCACTACATGATGGGCGGCGTCGCGTTCGCGCCCGATTGCACCACCGCGCTTCCCGGCCTCTACGCCGCCGGCGAGGACACCGGCGGCGTGCACGGCGCCAATCGCCTCGGCGGCAACGGGGTCGCCAACTCGACCGTGTTCGGCGCGCTCGCCGGCGACGCCATGGGCCGGCAGACCGCGCGCTCCAAGCCATTGCCCGAGGTCGATCGTGCCGCGCTGGACGCCGCGCAGGCCCGCGCCTTCGGGCCGCTCGGGCGGCGGGCCGGCGACCTCACGGCGATCCGCCGCGCGCTCCACGACGTCATGTGGAACGACGTCGGCATCCTGCGCAGCCCGGACGGCCTGGCGCGCGGGCGCGCCCGCCTCGACGGCCTGTGGGCGGACATCGCCCGGGCCGGCACCATCGATGCCGAGCCGCGCTACAACCTGACCTGGATGGACCGCCTCAACCTGGAGAGCCTGATCCTCGTGAGCCGCGTCATCTGCGCCGCCGCGCTCGCCCGCACCGACAGCCGCGGCGCGCATTTCCGCGAGGACCACCCGCAGGCTTCCGACCTTGCGACCTCGCGCTACACGGTCGCGCGGCTGCGCGAGGACCAGGTGGTGTTGGACAGCGCCCCGGTAGAGTTCACCCGTGTCCGGCCGGGCGAAAGCTTGCTCGCGACCGCCGCCGAGTAACTCCGCCTCAAGCCACATGACGGTGCCGGAGCCCGCCGCCGGCACGGGCCCGCGCCGGCCGGCCGCGCTTGGCCTGTGGACCGCGACAATGCGGCCTTGCTCCCGGCGGGCGACTCCGCCTATAGAACCGGCTTTAATGAACATAGCCCAGAAATCCTCGTTCGTTCTCAACCGCCGTCACCTGTTGGGAATCGAAGGGCTTTCGTCCGAGCAAATCACCGGCCTGCTCGATCTCGCCGAGGAGTTCGTCGATCTCAACCGGCAGATCGAGAAGAAGCGCGCGTCGCTGCGCGGCCGCACCCAGATCAACCTGTTCTTCGAAGCCTCGACCCGCACCCAGTCCTCGTTCGAGCTGGCCGGCAAGCGGCTTGGCGCCGACGTGATGAACATGGCGGTCAGCACCTCGTCCGTGCGCAAGGGCGAGACGCTGATCGACACGGCGATGACCCTCAACGCCATGCACCCGGACCTCCTGGTGGTGCGGCATCACGCCTCGGGCGCGGTCGAGCTCCTGGCGCAAAAGGTCGACTGCGCGGTGATCAACGCCGGCGACGGCGCGCACGAGCACCCGACCCAGGCGCTGCTCGACGCGCTCACCATCCGCCGCAACAAGGGCCGCATCGAGCGGCTGGTGGTGGCGATCTGCGGCGACATCCTGCATTCGCGCGTCGCGCGCTCGAACATCATCCTGCTCAACACGCTGGGCGCGCGCGTGCGCGTGGTCGCGCCCTCGACCCTGCTGCCGCCGGGCATCGAGCGGTTCGGGGTCGAGGTGTGCCGCGACATGCGCGAGGGGCTCGCCGGCGCCGACATCGTCATGATGCTGCGCCTGCAGCGCGAGCGCATGAACGGCTCGTTCGTGCCGTCGGTGCAGGAATATTTCCATTACTACGGCCTCGACCAGAAGAAGCTCGCCTATGCCAAGCCCAATGCGCTGGTCATGCATCCGGGGCCGATGAACCGCGGCGTCGAGATCGACACGGCGGTCGCCGACGGCGCCCAGTCGCTGATCCGCGAGCAGGTGGAGATGGGCGTCGCCGTGCGCATGGCCGCGCTCGAGGCGCTGTCGCGGACGCTGCCGAACGCGTGATGCCGTAAGGGCGAATAGCGAGTAGCGAATAGCGAATGGAACACGCGGATCATCCTCAGGTGCAGTTTCTATTCGCTATTCGCTATTCGCTATTCGCTCGCGCCGTCATCTCGCGGCGATTTGCAGCGAAGTAGCAAATGCTGTCCGACCGCCGCCCGATCCTGCTCGCCAACGCCCGGATCGTCGATCCGGCGCGCGATCTCGATATCGAAGGCGACGTGCTGATCGCCGACGGCGTCATCCGCGAGGCCAAGCGCGGCATCCATGCGTCCGGCGTGCCGGAAGGCACCGAGGTGGTCGATTGCCGCGGCCGCGTGGTGGCGCCCGGCCTCGTCGACATGCGCGCCTTCATCGGCGAGCCCGGCGCCGAGCACCGCGAGACGCTGGCGTCGGCGAGCCAGGCGGCCGCGGTCGGCGGCGTCACCACCATCGTGTGCCAGCCCGACACCACGCCGGTGATCGACGATCCGGCGATCGTCGATTTCGTGCTGCGGCGCGCACGCGACACCGCGATCGTCCACGTGCATCCCATGGGGGCGCTGACCAAGGGCCTGCGCGGGGAGGAGCTCGCCGAGATCGGCCTGCTCAAGGCGGCCGGCGCCGTCGCCTTCACGGACGGCGTCGCCAGCGTGACCAACGCCCTGGTGATGCGGCGCGCGCTCACCTACGCGCGGGATTTCGACGCCCTCGTGGTGCATCACACCGAGGATCCCGACCTGGTGGGCGAAGGCGTGATGAACGAGGGCGAGTACGCCGCGCGCCTCGGCCTGCTCGGCATCCCCAACGCCGCCGAGACCGTCATGCTCGAGCGCGACATGCGCCTCGTGGCGCTGACCGGATGCCGCTATCACGCCGCCTCGGTCACCAACGCGCAATCCCTCGAGGTGCTGCGCCGCGCCAAGGAGGCGGGCATCGGCGTGAGCGCCGCGGCGTCGGTCAACCACCTGACCTTGAACGAGATCGACGTCGGCCCCTACCGCACCTTCTTCAAGGTCACGCCGCCGCTGCGCGCCGAGAGCGACCGCGCCGCCGTGGTCGAGGCGCTCGCCGGCGGGCTGATCGACGTGGTGATGTCGGACCACAATCCGCAGGACGTGGAGGTCAAGCGGCTGCCGTTCGCCGAAGCGGCGCCGGGTGCGATCGGGCTCGAGACCATGCTGTCCGCCGGCCTGCGCCTCGTGCACAACGACGCCCTGCCGCTCGCGACCCTGCTGAAGGCGATGTCGACCCGCCCGGCCGAGCTGCTCCGCCTGCCGGGCGGCAGCCTGAAGCCGGGCGCGCCCGCCGACGTGATCGTCATCGATCTCGACGTGCCGTGGGTGCTCGACCCCGACGCGCTCAAGTCGAAATGCAAGAACACGCCGTTCGACGAGGCCCGCCTGCAGGGCCGGGTGGTGCGCACCATCGTGGGCGGCCGCACGGTGTATGAATACGTGTGACGCCGTCGCGGGCGTCATTGTGAGCCAACGGGCCCGGCCCGAAGTGGCCGGCCCGATGACAGGCTCCGCGAAGCAATCCAGGAGCGTCCGCAAAAGCCTGGATTGCTTCGTCGCCCCTGCGGGGCTCCTCGCAATGACGGCGGGGGGCTGACTCAGCAGCGGTTGGCAGGCGTTTACAATGGCGCCGGCCGGTCCCGTCGTCGTTGCGCGCACGGGCAAGCAGAGTGTCCCGGCTTGATCCTGCTTGTTCGGAGCCGTTTCGCGGCCGTTCCTGTTGCACTGCACCCGTTCCCCGGCATCCTGTTTCGACAGCACGTTGAACGACTTCCGGCAGGGCCTGGCGTTGTCCCATCGCACTGCGCTGCCTCGAGCGCTTGTATTTTCGCTGATACTTACAAGCGCGCGCGCCGAAATTGTGCGACGCAGCAAGTCGATTCGGTGTGCTTGCGACACCAGTCGCATGACTCGCCTCGAGCAATCAGGTCGGCCCCCAGCGGGAGCCCGCCAAAATGACAACACCTTCACGATTTCGATCGCACACTATTGGGAATGACCGCGCAAGGACAATTGCGCCGGCGCCACCGATCACATGCTGGTGATTGTCTTGGCGGCGGACTCGTGATCGGATTGCCGCGACCGCCCAAACGAACCGCGCGCCGAATGCGACGATGACCGCTCCGATCACCGCCTACCTCGCCGCGCTCGCGGCCGGGTACCTGTTCGGCTCGATCCCGTTCGGCCTGCTGCTCACAAGGCTCGCCGGCAGCGGCGACATCCGCGCGATCGGCTCCCGCAGCATCGGCGCGACCAACGTGCTGCGCACCGGCCGCAAGGGCCTCGCCGCGGCGACGCTGGTGCTCGACGTGCTCAAGGGCACCGCCCCCGTGCTGCTGATCGACTGGCTGTGGGGACGCGACCCGGCGATCGTCGCCGGCTTCGGCGCGTTCCTCGGCCACCTGTTCCCGGTGTGGCTCGGCTTCAAGGGCGGCAAGGGCGTCGCCACCTATATCGGCGTCCTCATCGGCCTTGCGGCCTGGCTGCCGCTCCTCGCCATGCTGGCGATCTGGCTCGCGGTCGCCGCCGTCACCCGCTACTCCTCGCTCGCCGGGCTTATCGCCTGCGCGGCGACCCCGCCCCTGTTGTGGGCGACCGGCCGCCACGCGGAGGCGGTGCTTTTCCTCGTGCTCACGCTGCTGGTGTTCGTCAAGCACGCGCCCAACATCGGGAGGCTGGTGAAGGGCAGCGAAGGGAAGATCAATTTGAAAAGTGGGGTGGGTTAGCGGCACCCGCGCAGCGGGGGCCGCGTAACCCACCGGCAGCCCTTCCAAACAAACAAAGCGGTGGGTTACGGCGCCATAGCCCGTCGAAGACGGGCGTAAACGCCCTGATGGCGCCTAACCCACCCTACGAATTACCAGATGGCGAAGCCCCAGGGGCAGGAGACCTCGCAGGTGTCGCGCCAGCGATAGTTGTAGATCAGCGCGCTGCGGCAGGCGCCGAGGATGTCGCCGTCGAGGAACTTGATCCGCTCGCCGGCGACCCAGTGGCCGCACGCCGGGATCGCCGGCGTGAACCGCCGGCCGTTGATGATCAACCGGCCCCAGCTGTCGACCACTTCGATGACGTGCCGCTCCGGCGGCAGGCGCAGATCGTAGCCATGCCAGGTGCGGTGAACGGGGCGAGGAAGATCGCTGCCGTCGGCGCCCGCCGGCCCGGCGGCAAGGCCGAACGCGGCGGCGAGCAGCAGGCCGGCGATCACACGATGCGACATGGAATTTTCTCCTGAGCTGAGCTCCGCGCCTCACGGCCCGGCAGTCTGCCACAAGCGCCCGGGCAAAATCACCCGCCTCGCGTCCTTGCCCATGCCTGTGGCGCGGTGGGCCGATCGGCTCCGGTGCCCGCTATGTGCGGCACGCATATCTCACCCGATCTCGGGAATGTGTGTTCCACGTTACATCTTAATACTTCTACGTCGTCTGCTTGAGGGCCGAAGATCAGGGATTCGGATCGAAGATCGCAAGCGGCAGGGCCAACCGGTGCGGAGCATTTCTCAATATAGCGGGAAATCTATTCTTCCCTTTCTGCGAAACATCTCGATTTGCGCCCTGCTCTACTGCGCCCTGACGGCGCCAAGCGTGGCGGACGTGCAGGTGCGCCACGGCACCGTCATCGGCGTCCTCTACAGCAGCCGCTACATCGTCGTCGCGGCGGACGGCCGCGAGGTCGACCGCGCCAACCGGCCGGTCAACGATCGCAAGTGCAAGATCGACCGGCTCGACGATTCCCATTTCTTCTTCTCGTTCGGCCGGGTCCGGTTCACCGATCCGGCGCGCAATGTCCTCGCCGACGCCCACGACGGGGCGCGGCACGTGTTCCGGCCGGCGCAATCGGTGCATGCGCTGTCCGAGACGTGGGCGTCGCGCATGGAACGGGCCCTGCAAAAGGTCGCGCGCATCGATCATCGCAGCGTCGCCTCCGCCGTGCCGTCCAAATCGATCGTGCAGGGCGTGTTCGGCGGGTCCGATGCGCCGGGTAATCTCGCCATCGCCAAGGCCGACATCGCGTATTCGCCGCCCGCCACCGCGAACATCGCGCTCAAGCACC
>Ga0193751_1001167_pt1 | contig 17331 bp, 9 predicted proteins | sample L1c2metaG_FD_143050 | JGI IMG/M metagenome (GOLD analysis project Ga0193751, IMG submission 143050) | Soil microbial communities from a riparian zone of the East river system, Colorado, United States - L1c2 | ecosystem: Environmental > Terrestrial > Soil > Riparian zone | place: USA: East River... | reverse complement strand
GGCGGCAACGTCGAGGGCACCGAGATCGATCAGATCGCGATCAAGAACGGCGTGAAGATCGTCGGCATCGCCAACCTGCCGGCCCGCGTTCCGGCCGATGCAAGCGCGCTGTATGCGCGCAACGTGCTCAACTTCCTGTCGCTGTCGCTCAATCCCAAGACCGGGGAATTCAATGTTCCGAAGGACGACGAGATCATCACGGCGACACTGGTTTGCGAGAACGGACAGGTTCTCTCGAAGACCTCGTAACGGAGGCCTGGTAGCGGCGCGACATTCGAATTGTCATCCTGAGCGCAGCGAAGGGATCGCGGGCTTAAATAACGAAGTCGGGATTTGGATGACAGGAATGCTCTGAAGGCAGCAATGCTCGGATGGCCGCAATGCTCGCGATGACAGCAAGCGTAAGTAGGAGAAAAACATGACTTCAGGCGTTGATCCGATTGTCGTCAACCTGATCGTATTCGTGCTGGCGATATTCGTCGGCTACCACGTCGTATGGAACGTGACGCCGGCACTGCATACGCCGCTGATGTCGCTGACCAATGCGATCTCGAGCATTATCCTGGTCGGCGCGATGCTCGCGGCGGGCGCCTCGGACCTCGACTGGGGCGGTTGGCTCGGCGTCGTCGCGGTGACACTGGTGTCGATCAACGTGTTCGGCGGCTTTCTGGTGACCCAGCGCATGCTTGGCATGTTCAAGAAAAAGGAACCCAAGCCCGGTGGTGCGAAGGAATAGGCCAGCCATGAGCGACAACCAACTCGAATAGGCGAACCATGAGCGCCAACCAACTCGCATTGTGGTATCTCGTCGCGGCGGTCAGCTTCATTCTGGCGCTGAAGGGCCTGTCCGGCCCGCGCACCGCGCGCCGAGGCAACGTCTACGGCATGATCGGCATGGCTATCGCGCTGCTGGTCACGCTCGCGCTGGTGTATTCGCGCAGCAAGAACGTCGCCCCTATCCTCGGCGGCATGGCCATAGGCGGAATCATAGGCGCGATCGTCGCGCGGCGGGTGCAGATGACGCAGATGCCCGAGCTTGTCGCCGCGATGCATTCCTTGGTCGGCCTCGCCGCGGTATTCATCGCCGTCGCCGCGGTCAACAACCCGGTCGCGATGGGTCTCGACGCGCCGATCACCGTCGGTCACAAGGTGGAGCTCTTCATCGGAACATTCATCGGCGCGATCACCTTCTCCGGCTCGGTGATCGCCTTTGGCAAATTGTCGGGCCGGATCCGCAGCGCGCCCGTGGTGTTCAAGGGTCAGCATTTCGTCAATCTCGCCATCGGCATCGCCATGATCGGATTCGGCATCTGGTTCTGCGTGGCGCCGCCCGAGACGCATTGGATGCCGTTCATCATCATGATGGCGCTCGCGTTCCTGCTCGGATTTCTGCTGATCATTCCCATCGGCGGCGCGGACATGCCGGTGGTGATCTCGATGCTCAACAGCTATTCCGGATGGGCGGCGGCGGGTATCGGCTTCTCGCTCGACAACCCCATGCTGATCATCGCGGGATCGCTCGTGGGATCTTCGGGTGCGATCCTGAGCTACATCATGTGCAAGGCGATGAACCGCTCGTTCTTCAGCGTCATCCTCGGCGGTTTTGGTGGGGAAACCGCCGACGCAGCGGGCGCCGGCGAGAAAAAGCAGGTCAAGACCGGCAGCCCCGAGGACGCGGCGTTCCTGCTGTCCAATGCCGACCTGGTGATCATCGTCCCCGGTTATGGACTCGCGGTGGCGCGCGCGCAGCACGCGGTGAAGGAGCTTGCCCAGAAGCTCACCTCCAAAGGCGTGACGGTCAAGTTTGCGATCCATCCCGTCGCCGGCCGCATGCCGGGGCACATGAACGTCCTGCTCGCGGAAGCCGAGGTTCCTTACGATCAGGTTTTCGAAATGGAGGACATCAACAGCGAGTTCCCGCAGGCGGACGTCGCGCTGATCCTGGGCGCCAACGACGTCGTCAATCCGCTGGCGGAGCAGAAGGGAAGCGCGATCTACGGCATGCCCATCATCGAAGCGCACAAGGCAAAGAATGTGATCGTCAATAAGCGTTCGATGGCATCCGGCTACGCGGGCCTCGACAATCCGCTTTTCTATATGGACAAGACGATGATGGTCTTCGGCGACGCGAAGAAAGTCGTCGAGGAGCTCGTCAAGGCGATCGAATAGTCACCGCAAACGTCGCCCTTAGCGTCGCAATCGCGGTCCCCGCGACGTCGCCCGCCGCCTCGCGGCCACGTTTGCGGCTGTCTCGCGAACGCGCGCATCCGAAACCGGTCGAACGCGTTCCCCTGTCGAAGATCCATCGATGATCGGCATCACCCGCAAGAGCGCATTCTGGGTCGCGTTTGCGCTCGTCTCGGCGCTCTCGGCTCTTTTCGCCTGGCGCTTTTTTCCGCAGGCGCTGCCGCTGATCAACCTCGACGTCAAAATGACGCGCACCGGCGCGCTGGAGCAGGCGCGAGTGCTTGCGGACAAGTTCGGGCTGGCCCCGCCTGACGCGCGCCGCGCGGCGCTGTTTGCGCACGACGGTCCGACGCAGAATTTCGTCGAGCTGGACGCCGGCGGCAAGACCAAGTTTGCCGAGCTTCTCTCGGGCGAGATCTACTCGCCATTTTGGTGGGAGGTGCGGCTGTTCAAGCCCAAGGAAGCCGGCGAGGCGCGCGTGCGCTTCAAGCCCGACGGCACGCCATATGGGTTCGTGCAGAAGTTTCCCGAAGCCGAACCCGGCGCCGCGCTCGATGCGGACGCCGCGCGTGCGATTGCCGAAGCCGGCGCACGCGAGCAATGGGGGATCGATTTCTCGGCGTTCAAGCCGCTCGAGCAATCGCAGGTGCGGCGGCCCGGCGGCCGCATCGATCACAGTTTTGTCTATGAGCGCGAGCGCGAACGACTCGGTGACGGGCGCATTCGCATGCGGCTCGGTGTCGCCGGCGAACGCTTCAGCGAACTGACGCACTTCGTCCATGTTCCCGAAGCCTTCGAGCGTCGATTTCAGGAAATGCGCTCGGCCAACAACACGATCGCGCGCGTGTCGAGTCTCGCAGCCGGCGCGCTGTATGGGCTGGGCGGCTGCATCCTCGGGACGCTTTGGCTGCTTCGGCGCCACGCGCTGTTATGGCGGCCGGCGCTCGTCGCGGGCGCCGTCGTCGCCGGCATCAATGCCCTGGCGCTGCTCGCCAACGCCTCGCAATCCTGGTTTGGATTCGACACTGCGCAATCGACGTGGGTGTTCTGGGGGCAGCAGGTCGGGCTCGCGGCGCTGATACTGCTCGCCGGATCGATGCTGCTGGCGCTGGTGTTCATGGCTGCCGAGGGACTCACGCGGCTCGCATTCCCGGGTCATCCCCAGCTGTGGCGATTGTGGTCGCGCGAAGCCGCACCGACGCCGGCCGTGCTCGGACGCACGCTCGGAGGCTACCTGTTCGTGCCTATCGAGCTCGCGCTGATCGCTGCGTTCTACTGTTTCACCAACCGCTATCTCGGATGGTGGCAGCCCTCCGAAGCGCTCACCGATCCCAACATCCTGGGCAGCGCGCTGCCCGCGCTTGCGCCCATCGGCATGGCGCTGCAGGCCGGATTCATGGAGGAATGCCTGTTTCGCGCGATACCGCTGTCGATCGCCGCGCTCCTCGGCGCGCGGTTCGGGCATCGACGGCTTTTTATCGCCATCGCGCTTGTTTTGGAGTCGGTCATCTTCGGGGCCGCACACGCGAATTATCCCGGCTTTCCGGCGTACTCGCGCCTGGTCGAGTTGGTGATTCCGGCGTTCATCTGGGGACTTATTTTTCTGCGCTTCGGGCTGTTGACCACGGTGATTCTGCACGCGGTGTTCGATCTGGCGTTGATGTCCATTCCGGTGTTCCTGGTCGAAGGTTCGGGCGGCGCATTTAACCAGGCGGTGGTTGTCGCGGCGGGACTGGTGCCGTTCGGCGTCGTCCTCTGGCGCCGGGCTCGTGCGGGACGCTGGCTCGAGCTCTCGCCTGCGTCGCGCAACGCGGGTTGGCTCGCTGTTGCCGGCGCCGCGTTGAACGTCGCGGCCTCGACGCGAGCCGCTGCGGGCGCATGGACGAGGCGCGCGCTGCGTGTCTTGCCTCTGCTGGGCGTCTTCGGATTGCTTGCGATCTTCACCGCGGGGGATTTTCGCAGCGACGTACCGCCCCTGGCCATCGATCGCGCGGCGGCGGAATCCGTTGCGGATGCCGCGCTGGGGCAACGCGGCGTCGTGCTTTCTTCCGAGTGGAAGCACGCTTCCGCAACGCGCGTCGCGCCGGACGAGGCGACGGCATGGCTCTGGCACAAATTCGTCTGGCGCGAAGCCGGCCCGGGTGCTTATCACAAGCTGATCGGCAGTTGGCTCGCACCGCCGCTATGGGAAGTCCGCTATGCGCGCTTCGAAGGCGGCGATGTAGCCGATCGCGCCGAGGAATGGCGCGTGGGAGTTGCCGGCGACGGGAGCGTGCGCCAGGTCAGGCATCAGCTGCCCGAGAATCGGCCGGGGGCGAGGCTGTCCCGCGAAGATGCGCGCAACATCGCTCAGCGCGAGATCGTGAAGCGCTTCGCGCTCGATCCGGCGGACCTGCGCGAGGTATCGGTCGAGCAGCAGGACCGGCCCGCGCGCCTGGATTGGCAGTTCACGTATGCCGATCCGCGCGTCGACGCGGGCAAAGGCGGAGAAGCGCGCGTCCTGGTCGGCATTGCCGGCGACGAAGTAGTCAACGCCGGACGCTATGTTTTCGTACCCGAGGAATGGCAGCGCATGGAACGCGATCGCGCGGGACGACTCGGCATCGCCAAGAGCGTCGTGGCGATGGCGGTCATCGTCGTCGCGATCACCGCGCTCATCGCTGCGATCGTCGCGTGGAGCCGGGGGCGCTTCGACCGGCGCGCGTTCTGGTTGGCGTCGTCGATGCTGCTTGCGGCGGGAATCGTCAACACGGTCAATCAATGGCCGCTGTTGGGCATGCGGCTGTCGACCACCGAGCCGGTGACGACCCAAATCGCCCTTTACGTTGGCGGAACGCTCCTCGCCGGCGTTTTTGCAGCGATGCTGGGCGGATTGTTGTCCGGAGTCGCGTCGTTCGCGGCGCGCGCGCACGTCGAACCCGAACTCACCCGCAGGGCGCTTTGGCTGCGCGGCGCGGCGGCGGCGTTGTTCGTGCTGGGCGTCGAGGCGCTGCTCGAGCATTTTGCGCCACAGACCGCGCCCGCGTGGCCATCGTTCAAGTCCGAGGAAATGTGGCTGCCGTGGCTGGCGCGCGTTTCAGGAACCGTGACTTCGGGCCTGATGGTGATGGCGGCGACGGTCGTGGCGCTCTACTGGCTGGAAAGATTGACCGCGGGGTGGTCGAGACGGCGCTTTATCGCTTTCATCGTGCTGGTGCTGGCCGAGGCCGCGTTATCTGCGCTCAAAGCCGAGCAATGGATCGATGTCATCGCCGGCGGACTCATCGGAGGCGCACTTTCCACGATCATGTTCGCGATGGTGCTGCGCTTCGATCTGCGCGTGGTGCCGGCATTGATCGCGGTCTATCTCTCGATGAACGTGCTGGTCGACGCGCTGCAAAAGCAGACTCCTTCCGCAGCGGTGCTGGGTGCGATCTCGATCGCGTCGATGCTCACCCTGGCATGGGCGGTCACGAACTATCTGTTGCGTCCCATGGAGATTGCCGCGCCTGAAGCGGCGCAGCCCAAGCCTGCGGAGTGACGCGACATCTGCCGTTCATCGCTGCGATGCATTCGCGGATGCCTGCCCTGCGAGACACGCATGCGCGATTACCGGCGCTTGAGGCTATTCGATCTTCACCCAGTACGGAATCACCTGGTTGTCCGCGCGGTGTACCGCGGTGACGTTGCTGCGCGTCGCCCACGGAATCACCTGACGGTGCAGCGGGATATGGTTGATCTCGGCGTTGTGTGCGAGCAGTGCGTCACGGATCTCCTTTAGCCGCTGCTCGGGAACCATGTCGACCTTCACTTTGGCGACCAGCTCATCGAGCTTGGGATTGGAGTAGCGGCCATAGTTGTAATCGCCGTCGCCCTTGTCGTTCTTGGTGGAAAGGACAGGCTGGAGAATGAAGATCGCGTCGGTGGCGCCGCCGCCCCAGCCGAGCATGTACATGCTGGTGTCCGTCTTCTCCAGCTTGGGGAAATAGTTGGTGCGGGGCATGGCGTTGACCTCCGCCTTGATCCCGACCTGCGCCCACATCGCCGCCACGGCCAGACATATCTTTTCGTCGTTGACGTAGCGATTGTTCGGACAGTCGAGCGTGACCTCGAATCCGTCCGCGTAGCCTGCTTCGGTTAAAAGCTGCTTGGCCTTGGCCTTGTCGTAAGGGAGGCGCTTCTCGATCTCGGGGGTCGACTGTGTGGGCGACGGCAACATCGCCCCCGAAGGGTTCGAGAGCCCGCGCATGGTGTTGTTCTTGATCGCCTCGATGTCGATCGCTTGGTACAGCGCCTGCCGGACGCGCTTGTCCTTGAGCGGGTTCTTGCCCTTGACGCTGGAATACAACAGCTCATCGCGCTTCTGGTCCATGCCGATGAACACGATCCGGTTCTCGGTTCCCTCCAGCACCTTGATAGCGGGATTCTGCTTCAGACGCGGCACGTCCTGCGGCGGCGGATCGTTGATCAGATCGACTTCGCCTGAAATAAGCGCGGCAAGGCGCGTCGCGTCGGAGACGATCGGCTGATAGATCACTTCGTCGGCATTGCCTTCGAAGAGCTTCTCCTTGATTCCCCACCACTGGGGATTCTTGACAAGGACCGTCTTGATATCCGGCTCGCGCGATTTGAGCATGTAAGGCCCGGTACCGTTGGCCTGATGCGCCGTGATCATGTCCTCCTTCTGGGTGTAGTTCTGCGGCTTGGTCGCGCGGTTCTTTTCGCACCAGGCGCGGCTCATGATGTAGATGGTCTGCACGTGCTCGAGCTCGATCGGATTGGGTCCGCTGGTCGTGAATTCGACAGTGAGATCGTCGATCTTCCTGGGTATTCCTGCCGCGTTCGAATAGACCTTGAGCTGCGAGCTGTCGGCGCGGGCACGCTCGTAGCTGAATACGACGTCGTCGGCGGTGAACGGCGTGCCGTCGTGAAACTTGACGCCGGGACGAAGCTGAAAGCGCCATGTCGTCGGGCCCAGTTGCTGCCACGATACGGCCAGCGAGGGCCGCAGACCCAGCGTCTTGGTGCGCTCAGTCAGCGTCTCGTAGACCAGGCTGTTGATGTTGTTGGTCAGATTCTCGTTCTGGGAGTGAGGGTCGGTCGTCTGCATGTCGCCGCGACCCGCCCAGCGCAAGGTCTTGGCGTCGACGGCGCCGGCGGCAAGCGCAGCCAGAAATACCAGTGTGATCGAACGCAGCATGTGAACACTCCTCCTGAAGTGACGGCGACCATCATAGCGCGCGCATTCGCGAACGCAACCTCTGCAAGCGTGGTCTCTGGTGCTGATTAGCTTAGAATGCCCACGCTTCGCCCAAAGGACCGATGCCGCCCCCGTTTTCCGTCGACCGCATGATCGCTGAATTGCGCGAGGGCATGGCCGCGGATTGGTTTGCGCTCGAGCCGCGCATCGAGCGGCTCAGGCGAGGAGGCGTTTCCGCTGCCGAGGTCGAGCGTGTTGCGAAGGCGGTTGCGGCGTCGCGCGAGCGTGCGCGTCGCCGCACTGCCGCGATTCCGCGCATCGCATTTCCGGAGGAGCTGCCGGTCTCGGCGCGCCGCGAAATTATCGCCGAGGCCATTCGCAGACATCCGGCCATCATCGTCTGCGGCGAGACAGGTTCCGGAAAGACAACACAGCTCCCCAAGATCTGTCTGGCCTTAAGGCGCGGCGCACGGGGTCTGATCGGACACACCCAGCCGCGACGCATCGCCGCGCGCAGCGTGGCGACTCGCATCGCCCAGGAGCTCGGCACGGCACTGGGCGAGACGGTCGGCTACAAGGTGCGCTTTGCCGACCACACCCGGCCGCGCGGTCATGGCGAGCGACTTTCCTCGCCGGCGGAACCAGTCGACGGCGATGACCGCGTCCCTCACCCCCGCCCCTCTCCCGGAGGGCAAGGGGAGATTCGTGAGGCGCGTCGCGCCTTTCATGACAACGCATACATCAAGCTCATGACCGACGGCATCCTGCTCGCCGAAACACAATCGGATCGCCGACTCGCCGCATACGACACCCTCATCATCGACGAGGCGCACGAGCGCAGCCTCAACATCGACTTCCTGCTCGGCTACTTGAAGCAGCTTCTGCCGCAGCGTCCCGATCTTCGCGTCATCGTCACGTCGGCAACGATCGATGCGCAACGTTTCGCCGAGCATTTCGAGGACATGGGAGCACCGGCGCCGATCATCGAAGTTTCGGGTCGAACGTTTCCCGTCGAAGTTCGCTATCGTCCGCTTGGCGGCGCGGATGACGATCAGGAAGCCGACGACGAGGAAGCGCTGGAGGAGGGCATCGTTGCGGCAGCCGAGGATCTCTGGCGGCACGGGCCCGGCGACATTCTGGTGTTCCTTCCCGGCGAGCGCGAGATCCGCGAGACCGCCGACCTGCTGACGCGCGGTCTGGCGCGCAGGCCTTACGCGGCGTCGCTGGAAGTCCTTCCGCTGTTCGCCCGACTCTCGATCGAGCAGCAACAGCAGGTGTTTGCACCAAGCCGCGGGCGACGCATCGTGCTCGCGACCAACGTCGCCGAGACTTCGCTGACTGTCCCCGGCATCCGCTACGTGATCGATTCGGGGCTCGCCCGCGTCAAGCGCTATTCACTGCGCAACAAGGTCACGCTCTTGCAGATCGAAAAGATATCGCAAGCCGCGGCGAACCAGCGCGCGGGGCGCTGCGGCCGCCTCGCCGAAGGGACGTGCGTGCGTCTGTACGCCGAAGCCGACTTCACGGCGAGGCCCAAGTACACCGACCCGGAAATTCTGCGCAGCTCGCTTGCCGCGGTCATCCTGCGCATGGCATCGCTCGAGCTGGGCGACGTCGGCGCGTTTCCGTTCCTCGAAAAACCGAGCCCGCGCGCGATCGGCGACGGCTACCAGTTGCTGCAGGAGCTCGGCGCCGTCGACGCGGAACGCGCGCTGACGCCGCTCGGAAAGGAGCTCGCCAGGCTTCCCGTCGATCCGCGCATAGGGCGGATGATTCTTGCCGCCAGACAGGCGCGCTGCCTTGCCGACATGCTCGTTATCGCCAGCGCGCTCGCCGTCCCCGATCCGCGCGAGCGGCCGCTGGAAAAGCAGCAGGCCGCGGATCAGGCGCATTTGCGCTTTCGCGACGAGCGCTCGGATTTCCTGAGCCTCATCGCGCTGTGGCAGTTCTTCGACGAGGCGCTGTCGCAGAAACTGTCGCATCGAAAGCTCGTGGAGCGCTGTCGCGCGCACTTCGTCTCGTATCTGCGCCTGCGAGAATGGCGGGATCTCCATCGGCAGCTCAGCGAGCAGATCGCGGAGCTGGGCTGGAAGTGGGACGAAGCGCTGCCGGAGACCGTCGACAAGGTCCGCTACGAGGCGATCCATCGCTCGCTGCTCGCGGGGCTGTTGTCGAACGTCGGGACCAAGGCCGACGATCCGCGGCTCGGTGCCGATGCGTATCTTGGCACGCGCGGCCTCAAGTTCTACCTTCATCCAGGGTCGGGGCTCGCAAAAAAGAGCGCTAAATGGGTCCTTGCGGCCGAGCTGACCGAGACGACGCGCTTGTACGCGCGCTGCGCCGGGAGGATCGAGCCTGAATGGGTCGAGGCCGTAGCCGGCGATCGGGTCGAGCGCACGTTTTTCGATCCGCGTTGGGACCGCGCGCGCGGGGAGGTCGTCGGATTCGAGCGCGTCACGCTGTACGGCCTCACGCTGGTCGCGCGCCGGCGCGTGTCCTTCGGACGGGCACAACCGGCGACGGCACGCGAAGTGTTCCTGCGCGAGGCACTGGTCGCAGGCGACTTCGATACGCACGCGCCATTCTTCGCTCACAACCGCAAACTGGTCGCCGACATCGCATCGCTCGAGCACAAGGCGCGCCGTCAGGACGTGCTGGTGGACGACGAAGCGCTGTTCGCGTTCTACGCCGAGCGCGTGCCGGCCGAAGTTCATTCCGCGGCAGCGTTCGAGCGCTGGCGCAAGGGCGCCGAGCAAGAGGATCCGCAGTTGTTGTTCATGACGCGCGAGGCGCTGATGCGCCATGCCGCGGCAGGTATCACCGAAGTGCAGTATCCAGACGACCTCGAGATGGCGGGAACGCGGCTCAAGCTCGACTATCGGTTTTCGCCGGGTCACCCGCTCGACGGCCTCACACTCACCGCGCCGCTGTCGCTTTTGAATCAGATCGATCCGATGCGGCTGTCCTGGCTGGTTCCCGGAATGATCCGGGAGAAAGTAGCCTGGTACGTCAAGTCGCTGCCTAAAGCCTGGCGCAACCGCCTGATGCCGGCCACGGAAATCGTCACTGCGTTCCTGGAAGGTGCGCCGGTGGGCACGATCGAGCTGACTGACGCGTTGCGCCTCTTCCTATCCACGCGCCTGGGAGAGCCGCTTCCGGCAGACGTCTGGGAGGAAGCCGACGTGCCGCCGCATCTCCAGGTGAACGTGAGTATCCTCGACGCCGCCGGCGAGGAGCTCGCGAGCGGGCGCGATCTCGTCCGATTGCGCGCCCAGCTCGGTGACGCGGCCCAACTCACGTTCTCGGCCGCCGATCCGGAGTTCGAGAAGAGCGGCATCGTCCGATGGGATTTCGGCGATTTGCCGGAGACGCTCACCATCGTGCGCGATGGACACAGGCTCACCGGCTATCCGGCGCTGGTCGAGCAGGCCGACGGTGTCGCGCTCAGGCTGCTCGACACGCGGGCGGCGGCCGATGCCGCCACCCGCGGCGCCGTCGTCCGCCTGATGCGCCTGCAGCTCAAGGACGCGTTGCGTCGCTGGGAAAAGGATCCGCCGGGATTTCTGCCGGCGGCGCTGCAGCTCAAGCCTTCGATCGCCACCGACGCCCTGCTCGAGGATGTGCTCGCGGCGATCTGCGACCGCGCCTTTGTCGGCGACGACGCGCTGCCTCGGACCGAGCGGGCGTTTGCCGAGCAGATCAAGCGCGCCCGCACGCGGCTGCCCGCGGTGGCCGAAGGCTCGCTGCGTCTCCTCGCGTCGATCGTGGCCGAGCATCACGCGCTCTCCCAAAAAATTTCCGGCTTGCCGCCCGCGCTGTCGCGCCTGGGCGCGGAATTGGGCGCGCATCGCGACGCGCTGGTGTATCGCGACTTCTTTTTCGCGACTCCCTGGGCGCAGCTTGCCCACATCCCCCGCTACTTGAAGGCCCTCGAGCGGAGACTGGCGAAATATGCCGAAAATCCCTCACGGGACGTAAAACACGCGCAAGCGGTCGCCGAATTGTGGGATCGTTATCGTCGGCGCAGCGACGCCAATCGCGCCAGGCAGCGTCACGAGCCTGCACTGGAATCGTTTCGTTGGCAGATCGAAGAGTTGCGCGTCTCGCTCTTTGCCCAGGAGCTCAGGACGCCCCTGCCGGTGTCATACAAACGTCTGGAAAAGGCCTGGGCAGAGCTTTCGCGGGCTTAAGTGCCGTTTTTTTCCTTTGGCAGGCAGAAAGCGCGCGTGATACAGTAACTTGCCGCTTATCGAGTGCTGTGGCGAGCTCGGCGGCAGGGAGCGGCTTGGCGTCTTCTGGCTGCCCGACTCCGAAAGAACGCGACAGGTAAACGTGACGACGACCAGCGGCGGCCAGGCGGTTAGCCGGCCTATATCGAAGGACATGGCGAGGATTCTCGGCGATTGCCGCGATCTTGCCATCCACCGGCTGTTACTGTCGTTTGCCTCGATGCTCGACCGCGTCGGCGATCTGCTGATGTCGCGCGCCGAACGCTCGGACGTGCGCGAGGAACAGACCTTGTGCCTCGACGCGCGCGCGTTGCTGACCGACCAGCGCGGCAATCTCATGGCCGACTTCGAGAAGCATTTGCGCAGGCGGGTGGATGATGGCATCGAGGGCAAAATGGACGTCAAGCCCGATTTCTCGGCGGTCGACGCCAAAAAACTGACGTTAGTTGATACAACTGTCATGGACGAGTCCGTCCTGTCCGGAAACATCATCCGCGTGGTCGAGAATTCATGTGAAAGCGAGTTGCGCGAGCTCAATCGGGGCATCGGCTATCTGCTCGGCCGCCCCGATCTGGAGACCCGCGCCAATCCGCTGGCGCCAACAACGATCGTAGAAGCATTCACGGAGGCGCTGCACGAGCTCAAAGGCGATACGCGCATCAAGCTCACCATCCTGAGGGAGCTCAACCAGACTTCGCTCGGCGATATCAACGCGATCTACGCTGACCTGAACCGGCACCTGGAAGGACTCAACGCCGTGCCGAAGGACCATCATGCGCAGTTCGTGCACAAGGCAACCCCCGGCGGCGGTAAGGGCGCAGCTGCTGCAGCATCCGCCGACGGCGGTGGCGGCGAGATCGACCTGATGGCGCTGCTGCAGCGCTTGATATCAGGAGCAGGGGCGCGCACGCCTGGCGCGCAGATGCCGTCGGGGCTCCCCCCCGGCGGGATCCAGGTCCCGTCGCTCGGCTCCGGACCAGCGTCCCCACAGGGATCGGGTCCGATGAATCTCTCGGGTTCCTATCCGATGATGGGCGGCGAAGTTGGGACGATGCGCGGCGCGTTCGGCGGCCAGCGCATCCTGGTAACCCCGGAGCTGGGTGACGCGCTTGCGCGATTGCAGCACGGCGAAACGGGCTTCGATTTCGCCGGCGCTCCACTGCACGTCGCCGGTTTGCAGCAGGACATGCACAACGTCCTGCGCGACCTGCAGGATTCGCCCTTGGGCGCGAAAGCAAACCAGCTCGAAGCGATGACCATCGAGCTGGTGGCGATGCTGTTCGATTTCATCTTCGAAACCAGGGACCTGCCTGACAGCATCAAGGCGCTGATCGGACGCCTGCAGATCCCCGTGCTCAAGGCGGCGATGCTGGATGGAGCGTTCTTTTCGAAGAAGTCGCACCCGTCGCGGCAACTCGTCAACGCGCTGGCGCGCGCGGGCATCGGCTGGTCGCCGACGATGGGTCAGGACGACCCGCTGTATCGCAAGATCGAGAGCCTCGTTCATCGAGTTCTCGACGAGTTTACCGACGACGTCGGACTGTTCGACGAACTGCGCAAGGATCTCGAGGCGTTTCTCGTCGAGGAGGAAAAGACCGCCGAGCTGACGATTCAGTCGACGGCCGACCAGATCAATCAACGCGATCAGCACGAAATCGCGCAAATGGTCTCCAAGTCCGAGATAGAGCACCGGCTCAGGGACTTTCCGATGCCGAATTTTCTGGCGAGCTTCCTGCTCGAGAAATGGCTCGCCACGCTGTCGCAGCTTTACTTGCAGGAGGGAGAGGAGAGCGCGGCGTGGAGTTCCGCCCTGTCGACGCTCGACGATCTGGTGTGGAGCGTTCAGCCGAAGCGCGCAGCCGAGGACCGCAAGCGTTTGGTCGCGATGCTGCGCAACCTCCTCAAGCGGCTGCACGGTGGCTTGCACAATGTGCAGTGGGGCCCGGGCGAGCGCGAACAGTTCATGTCCAACCTGGTCGAGGCGCACGCCGCCGCGGTCAAGCCGAGCCTGGCGTCGGCGCCGCTGCCCACGGTGGCGGTCTCCGAAGCTGCCGCTGCGGCGGCCGAGAAGGCGGCCGCCGCCGGCGATCTCGAGGCCGCGACTCGGGCGCGCGCGCTTGCCGAGGCGATGGCGCCCGCGCCCCAACCGCTGGCTCCGGCGCTCGAGCCCGAGATCGTACAGGACCGCTTCGCGGATCTTGCGGCGGGACTCGATCGCGGCATGTGGGTCGAGTTCGAGGGCGAGGACGGGCAGCTTGCGTTTGCCAAGCTTGCCTGGGTCAGCCCGCTGCGCGGAACGTATCTGTTCACCAACCGCCAGGGACAGAAGGCCGTGTCGCTGACGGCCGACGAGCTTGCCGAGCGATTCCGCACCGACCGCGCGCGACTGGTCGAAGCCGAGCCGTTGATCGATCGCGCGTTCACGAGCATGGTTCAGACGCTGGAAGAGAAATTCGGCGGCGAGGTCGCCGCGGCACCGGCCTGATCATATTCGTTGGCTGCGCGGGGCGGAGCCTAAAGCGCGAGGCGGATCGATATCATCGGGCCTCTCGATGGAAGCAAGCGGCAAATGGTTCGACGATGTCGCCGTCGGCGATCGCTTCGGTTCCAGCGTCACCATCACCGACGCGCATATTTTTCTCGGCGCGGGTCTCATCCGCGACTTCAATCCGCATCACGTCGACGACCAATACGCCAGACAGTCACGATTCGGCACGCGCATCCTGCACGGTGTGATCACCAGCGCGATCATGGGCGGTCCCGTCGGCATGTACTTCCACGGCACGGCGATGGCGTTGCAGGCTGATGCAGAACCCTCCATGAGCCGCGTTTCGGACGAGATGGCCCCGGATGCAAGACGCGAGCCGCGTCGAATAGCCTTCGCATATTCGCAAGGCGAGCAACGCCGCAGACGGGGCCATATCGTCGAAACCCGTATGGGCAGGGGCTTTGCCGGCGATCTGCTTTGTCGCACCGCTCGCCAATGGGTCCTGCCATTGGCTTCGCGTCGCTTCGTGCATCTCATCCGGCAAAGCCTCCTGCGCGACCATGTGGGGTTCTGCATCAGCCTGCTGAGCACGCTGCGCGCTTCATCGCCCCGGTGCGGCCGGGCGATACACTTACGCTGTCGTGGACGGTGACCGAGCGTCACCACAAGCCGCACCGGCACGGCGGCGTGGTCGTCCTCGCCGGCGTTTGCCGCAACCAGCATGGGGAAGTTGTCGCGGAAGCGGACGGAAAGATGCTCGTGCACTCCAGGCCCGCGACTGCGCCGATGTAGGCCAGAATCAATTCGCGAAGTTGGCAAGCACCCGTCGAGCGCTTGTCGCGATTACCGATCGGCGAGCGCCTGAGCAATCTCCGCTACCAGTTCCGGCCCTCTGTAAATAAGGCCGGTGTAGATCTGCACCAATGTCGCGCCCGCGGCAATCTTTGCTTGAGCGTCGGCGCCCGACATGATGCCGCCTACGCCGATAATGGGGATGGCGCCGTCGAGCTCCTTGGCGAGTATCCGGAGTACCGCCGTCGATTTCTTGAACAGCGGTCTGCCCGAGAGCCCGCCCGCTTCGTCGGCATGCGGCGATCCCGCGACCGTGGCGCGGTCGACGGTGGAGTTGGTGGCGATCACGCCGTCGATGTTGTGGGCGATCAGCGTTCTCGCGATACGGCGGATTTCCGCGGTGGTGAGATCCGGAGCGATCTTCACGACCAGCGGGGTGTGCTTGCCGTGCTTTTGCGCGAGCCTCGCCTGCTCGGCCTTGAGTGAGCCGAGCAAAAGATCGAGCGCGGTATTCTGCTGCAAGTCGCGCAAGCCCTCGGTGTTGGGCGACGATATGTTGACGGTGACATAGCTTGCTCGCGGATAAACGGTGCGAAGGCACGTCAGGTAGTCGGTTGTGGCCCGCTCATTGGGCGTGTCGAAGTTCTTGCCGATGTTCAGGCCCAGAATGCCGCGATAGCGCGCGCGATACGCATTTTCGAGGAAGCGATCGACGCCGTCGTTGTTGAAACCCAGCCGGTTGATCAAGCCTTCTGACTCGGGAAGGCGGAACATGCGCGGCTTCGGGTTGCCCGGTTGGGGGTTGGGAGTCACCGTGCCGCATTCAATGAAGCCGAAGCCGAAGCTCGCCAAACCATCGATATGCAGCGCGTTTTTGTCCAGGCCCGCAGCCAGCCCGACGCGGTTGGGAAACTCCAGGCCCATCAACTTGATCGGTGCGGGGATCGCGTGCTGCGCGAAGAGCCGAGTAGCGCCGATCGCGGTCGCGGCGTCGAGCCCCGCAAACACAAGCCCGTGCGCGGTCTCGGGATCGAGCTTGAACAGTAGCGGGCGGAGCAGGGGATAGAGCATTGCAGATTGCGGAAGGCTGCGGCGGCTGCGGCCGGATGATAACATCGCTGCGATGCGGGCGATGCAGCGACAGCTCAATTTCAGACGCGCAATCGGAGCTCGCGTGTCATGGAGGAGGGTCGTGGTCTGTGTGTGCGCATTCGCGCTGCTTGCGATTGCGCCATCCCTTGCGCGGTCCGCGGAAATCCAGACCGGAGAGATCAAGCCGGTCCCCGGCGGCTACGCCGCGCGAGCGGACGTGCGTGAGCTCATTGCCGAGATGGCGAGCGATCACGCCTTCGACGAAAGCGAGTTGCGGCGTCTGTTCGCGAAGGTGCGCTATCAGCCCAAGGTCGTCGCGGCCATGTCGCGTCCCGTGCTTGCGCCGCCGAAGTGGTTCGAGTACGCGCCCCAGTTTCTCAGTGCGGCGCGAATCGATGGCGGCGTTGCTTTCCTGCGCGAGCACGAGGCTGTGCTGCAGCGCGCAGAACGTGAGTTCGGTGTTCCAGCAGAGATCATCGTCGCCATCATCGGTGTGGAGACGCTCTATGGCCGCAATACCGGCTCGTATCGCGTGATCGACGCGCTGACCACGCTGGCGTTCGATTACCCGCGGAGGGCATCGTTCTTTCGCGGCGAGCTCAAGCATTTCCTGCTGCTCTGCCGCGAGCAGGGCATCACGCCGCTGGATGTGAAAGGCTCGTACGCCGGCGCGCTGGGACTTCCCCAATTCATGCCGGGCAGCCTGCGCAACTACGCGGTCGACTATGACGCCGACGGGACGATCGACCTCGCGAAGGATCCGGACGACGCGATCGGAAGCGTGGCGAATTTTCTTGCACGACACGATTGGCAGCCCGGGCAGCCGGTTATTGCACCTGCCGTGATCGAGCTCGACACGAGGGACGCCGTGCTGGGCAGGATCGACGGCGGCATGAGCGAGCGTCGATCGCTCGACGCCTGGGCACTCGATGGCGTTTCGGGGTTCGACCTTCCCGTCGGGCTCACGCCCGATCCGATCGGTTTGCTGATGCTGGAGGAAGCAGGCGGGGCGTCGTACTGGCTCGTCTTCAACAACTGGTATGTTTTGACGCGCTATAACCGAAGCCGCCTTTATGCGACCGCAGTGTGGGAGCTCGCGCAGGCGATAAAGAGCGCTGCCGGCGCGTGGCCTATCGATGAGGCAACGCGCCGCTGATGCGAGCTTGGCTGATTCTTTCAACACGCCTTAGTCGGCGAACCACGAGGTCGACATGACGAACCGCGCCACCGGACCTTTCGAAGTCTCCACGAAGCCCCAAAGCACACCCCAGCAAACCGCAGGCGTGCAACTGGGACGAATGTTGCTCGAAAAGCAATTCTTCGGCGATCTCGCCGGAACCGGTCAGGGCGAAATGCCCCACGCG
>Ga0193751_1001166_pt1 | contig 17334 bp, 14 predicted proteins | sample L1c2metaG_FD_143050 | JGI IMG/M metagenome (GOLD analysis project Ga0193751, IMG submission 143050) | Soil microbial communities from a riparian zone of the East river system, Colorado, United States - L1c2 | ecosystem: Environmental > Terrestrial > Soil > Riparian zone | place: USA: East River... | reverse complement strand
TCCTCAATGAAAACGGGCGGATAGGCGAACGTCTCTACGCGGTCGGCTGGGCTCGGCGCGGGCCGACGGGGACGATCGGCACCAACCGCCCCGACGGCTATGAAGTCGCCGACCGGGTCGCCGCCGAAATGCCGGCGGGAAGCTCCAACGACCGCGCCGGCGCGGAAGGCCTGAAGCGCCTGCTGGAAAGCCGCGGCGTGATGCCGACCGACTATGACGACTGGCGCAAGATCGAGGAGACCGAGGTGTCGCGAGCGCGGCCCGGTTCCCCGCGCGAGAAGTTCGTCCGCGTCGAGCATTGGCTGGAGACGCTCGGGCGCTGATTGCCAGCTTGCGCTTAAGGGAACCCCCATCTATCTAGCCGCGGCCTTGGCTCCCGCCGCGACTGGAATGTCGCACCTGCGGGTTCCGGTCGGGGAGTAGCTCAGCCTGGTAGAGCACTGTCTTCGGGAGGCAGGGGCCGGAGGTTCGAATCCTCTCTCCCCGACCACTAAAGTTAGTGCCCATAATCTTAACCCTGTTCGCTTAGGCCCGGGCCCATGCCCGGTGTCGGCAAACGCCTGCTCAAAAGCAGCGCGGTCCCTGTGGCCTGCGCGCTCGGCTCGTTGTGTGCATCGCCCGCCCAAGCCTCGGATCTCGACTTGCTTTCCGCCAAAACGCTCGAGGCGACCGGCGACATCCGACTGGTCGCGGTCGACGGCGAGAAAAGCTGGGTCGACGGCGGCTTCGGCAAGCTCCGTTCAGGCGGCAATGGCGACCTTCGAGTCCGGCCAGAGCTCGGCAATTTCAATCTGATCTGGCAGCCCCAGTTCACCTGGTCCTTGTCGGGGACGGTCGTCGGTTCGGTCCAGGGCGGTGAGCGCACTCAGGCGGGCCTCAGCCAGGCTTATCTCAGCTTTAAGCCCATGCGCAGCACCAAACTCGCCTTCTCGGCCCGCGCCGGTCTGATGTGGCCGCCGGTCAGCCTCGAACACGAAGGCGCCGACTGGCACGTCAAGGATTCGATCACGCCCTCAGCGATCAACAGCTGGATTGGCGAGGAAGTCCGTCCCGTCGCACTTGAGGGAACGCTGGCGGCAACCCTCGGCGAGCATAAGCTTCGTGCCACCGCGGCGCTCATGGCCGCCAACGATACGTCGGGCACGTTGCTGACCTTCCGCGGCTGGGCGTTGCACGATCGCACGACGCTCGCCTTCAATCGTCAGCCTCTGCCGCCGCTCGATGCGGAGGTTGCCGGATATCAGGCGCCGTTCACCCATCCGTTGCTCGATCTCCACCACGGCTTCGCCCATCGGCCCGGCTACTACGCCAAGCTTTCCTGGCAGCCGCCGATCCCCGTGCGGTTCGAGGTTTTTCGCTACGACAACCGTGCCAATCCCGAGGACGTCAACGCGGATCTCGAATGGGGTTGGAGGACGCAATTCGACGATGTTGGCCTCATTGCCGATCCCGGCGCTGGCGTGGAGATCAAGGCGCAAGCCCTGACCGGCCGCACGCGCATGGGATTTATCGACGAGGGTAGGCGCTGGGTCGACAATCGCTTTCGCTCGGCGTTCGTGCTCGTGACCCGGCCGTTCGGGCCCTATGGCCTGGCCGCGCGCGCCGAAGCCTTCGATACCCGCAATCACGGAAGCGATGTCGGGAGTGAATATAACGAGCGCGGCTGGTCGGCGATGCTCGCCGCGAAGCGCGACTGGGGTCGGCTGACCGGTCTCGTCGAGCTGCTCCACGTCTCAAGCCGGCGCGAACAATTGGAAGATGCCGGTCTCGCGCCAAGGCAGCGCCAAACCCAAGCGCAGGCCGAAGTGCGAATAGGCTGGTAACCATCCTCGAAGCACAAGCGTTTACCCGCGCGCGCTTAATGTCCTTCGGTGGTGCGTGGACTTATGCTGTTCGCGGCGGGCGTGAGCCTGTCCGCCTCCCTCGTCGCAGCCCCGCTTTCGGTTCGCGTCGTCGACGCCTCCGGGCGGCCGGTGCGCGACGCAGTCGTCACGCTCTACCCCTCGGGCTCCGCGGCCCGCGCGCCGCGCCCGGGCGGGCGCTACGTCGTGTCGCAGCAGAACCTGCAGTTTCATCCGTTCCTGACCATCATTCCGGTCGGCGCCGACGTGTCTTTTCCGAACTTCGATCCGACCAAGCACCACGTTTATTCCTTCTCCCCGGCCAAGCGTTTCGAACTCAAACTGTTCGCGAAGGACCAGTCGCGCACGGTGCATTTCGACAAGGCCGGAGTGGTCGCGCTTGGCTGCAACATCCATGATTCGATGAGCGCGTTCATCGTCGTCACCGACAGCGTGTGGACCGCACGGACCAATGCTCAAGGCGTGGCGGCATTCGCCGACGCACCGAATGTGCCGGGACGGGTAACCGTCTGGCACCCCTATCTCCGCGCTCCGGGCGGCGTCATCCAGCAGGCGGTCGCATCCGCCCAGCGCTCGGCGAGTTTCGCCATTCGGCTTCGGCCCCCGCCGCCGCCGATGCCAATGCCGGATTATTGAGCGATGCCGCCGTTCCGGTCCCTGTCTGCGCGACTGACAGTCCAGTTCGCACTGTTGTTCGCAGGCGCGATGCTGGTCGTCTCGGCTGCGCTTTCGACCTTCATCGCCGGTTCCGCGTCGCGCGAGGTTGAGAGCCAGCTGCAGTCGAGCGGCGCGGTCTATGATCGGCTGTGGCAGCAGCGCGCGCACGAGTTGCAGAACGCCGCGCAACTGCTCGCTCGCGACTTCGGCTTCCGGGCCGCGGTTGCAACTGGTGACCAGGCGACGATGCAGTCGGCGCTCGGCAATGCTGCGGCTCGTTTGAGGGTGCGCACCGCGTTCATCGTCGCCGCCGACGGACATGTCTCGGCGATCGATCCCAGGATTCGCCCGGCGGAGGCCGCAAAGCTGTGGGAGCCACTCGACGAAGGACGGATGACCGGCGTCGCCGTCCTCGCCGGACGCCCGCGCCAGCTGGTCGCGGCGCCGATCATGGCGCCGACCCTGATCGGATGGGTGGTGTTCGCCGCCGACCTCGACCAGCGCGAAATGCGCTCGCTCGAGCGGCTGTCGGCAATTCCGCTGCATGCCGCGGTCCTCGCCAAGGGCGATCGCGGCTGGGCCGAGGCCGCGGGCAGCATGTCGGCACTGAGCTCCGATTCTGCGGCGCTCGCCCAGAACCATGAGCTGAGCAGCGCCGCATTCGAGATGCGCGTCGGCGTAACGCCGTCGATCGTTCTGGCCAAGCCTTTGCCGACCTTCGCCGATAAGGACGAGGCGATCCTGGTTCTTGCCTACCCCAAGGCTGAAGCGCTCGGTGACGCGCGCAAGCTGCAGGTCGCTCTTGCCGTCATGACGTTGCTCGGGCTGGTGCTCGTCGCCTTTGCCACCTGGAAGGCCGCAGGGCGGATCACACGGCCGCTCGAGCGTCTCGACGAGGCCGCTGGCCGCTTGGCTTCAGGGGAACATGTCCAGGTGCGCGTGCGCGGTAGCGACGAGCTTGCCCGGCTCGCGGCCAGCTTCAACGAGATGGTCGGCAAGATCTCCGAGCGCGAGCAGCGAATCACCCAGCTGGCGTTCAACGATGTGCTCACGGGGCTGCCCAACCGCACCATGTTCCAGCAGCAGCTCGAGCATCTGTTTCGCGCGCTTGAGGGCAACGGCAGCCAGTTCGCGCTGCATTGCCTCGATCTCGACCAATTCAAGGTGATCAACGACACGCTCGGCCATCCGGCCGGCGACACTCTGCTGGTCGAAGCCGGGCAACGCGTCCTCAAAGCTGCGCGCGGGCAGTTCGTCGCTCGGCTCGGCGGCGACGAGTTCGTCGTGCTGCAGGCCATCGGCGACGACCGCAACGCGGTCGACCGGCTGGCGCGCGACATTCTCGACACGATGGCCAAACCGCTGACGATCGACGGCAACGAATTCGTGCCCTCGACTAGCATCGGCATCGCGATGGCGCCATTGGACGGCAGCGACGGCGAGACGCTGCTGCGCAACGCCGACCTCGCGCTCTACCGCGCCAAGGAGGCGGGCCGCGGCACCTACGCCTTCTTCGAGGAAAGCCTAAACCAGCGCGCGCAGGAGCGCCGGCAGCTTGAGACCGACCTCAGGCTCGCCGTCGAGCGCGAGGAATTCGAGCTTCTTTACCAGCCTTTGTTCGACCTCGAATTGAACCGAATTTGCTCGTTCGAGGCGCTGATCCGCTGGAACCATCCCAAGCGCGGCCGGATCGCGCCTGCCGACTTCATCCCCGTCGCCGAGGATACGGGATTGATCGTGCCGATCGGCGCGTGGGTGATCCGCGAGGCGTGCGCCCAGGCGGTTCGCTGGCCTGAGCATATCCGGGTGGCGGTCAACGTCTCGCCGGTCCAATTCCATCGCGGGGCGCTCCACGCGACGATCCTTCGCGCACTCGCCAAAACCGGCCTGGAGCCGACGCGGCTCGAGATCGAGATCACCGAATCGATCTTCCTCGAAGGCAGCGAAGCGACCTTGAAGCTGCTGCACTCGCTGAGGTCACTGGGGGTGCGAGTCGCGCTCGACGATTTCGGCACGGGCTATTCGTCGCTGAGCTATTTGCAGAGCTTCCCCTTCGACAAGTTGAAGATCGACCGCAGCTTCATCCAGAACCTGCTGACGCGCGAAGGCGCGAGCGCCATCGTCCGCGCGATCACCGAGCTTGCGCATGCGCTCAATATCGAGACCACCGCCGAGGGCGTCGAGGAAACCGCGCAGCTGATGGAGTTGAGGGCGCACGGCTGCTCGTCGGTCCAGGGCTTCCTGTTCGCCGAGCCGATGACGGCGTCGGACGTCGAGCGCCTGTTCGGGACGAAGGGAATGACGATTCAGGACGTCGCCTGATCGATTACGTCAGAATTGATTTCCGAAATGGTCGTGCGGCCGGTCAAGGCCATGGCGACCCTCATCTCCGCATCGATCAGCTTCAGCATGTGCGCGACTCCCGCTTCCCCGCGGGCCGCGAGCGCATAGGCCCAGGCGCGGCCAAGCAGCACGAAATCGGCGCCGAGCGCGAGCATGCGCACGACGTCGAGCCCTGAGCGCACGCCGCCGTCGGCGAGCACCGGCATCTTTCCCGCGACCGCATCGACGACGCGGGGCAGCGCGCGCGCCGACGAGCTGACGCCGTCGAGCTGGCGTCCACCGTGGTTGGAGACGATGATTCCGTCTGCGCCGCTCGCCGCCGCCTCGCGCGCGTCATCGGGATCGAGTACGCCCTTGATCACCAGCGGTCCCTTCCACTCGCTCCGCACCCATTCGACGTCCTTCCAGGTGACGCTCGCGTCGAAATTGTTTGCGACCCAGCCCATCAGGTCCTCGAGCGCAGCTCCCGAACCGAGCAGTGGGTCGAGGTTGCCGAGCGTGTGCGGACGGCCATGCAGGCCGACATCCCAGGCCCAGTCTGGCCGCTCGAGCACCTGCCGCAGCTTGCTCGATTTGCCCCGGATCGAGCCCGACAGGCCCGAGCGATAATCGCGATAGCGCGTCCCGGGCACGGCCAGGTCGACGGTCAGGAGCAGCGCGCCGCAGCCCGCTTCCTTGGCCCGCGCGATCATGTCGCTGACGAACGTCCGGTCCTTGACGATATAGAGCTGAAACCAGAAGGGGAAGCTGGTCTTCTCGGCGACTTCACCGATCGAGCAGGCGCTCAAGGTCGACAGCGAGAAGGGGACGTCCGCTGCCGCGGCCGCTCGTGCCGCCTGCACCTCGCCGCGCCGCGCATAGAGGCCGGACAGGCCGACCGGACCCAATCCCACCGGCATCGCCCAGTGTTTTCCAAACAGCTCGGTCGATAGGTCGATCGACGAAACGTCGCAGAGCACGCGCTGCTTCAAGGCGATCGACCGCAAATCATCGACGTTCCGTTTGAGCGTCACCTCGTCGTACGAACCGCCGTCGAGATATTCGAACAGGAAATGCGGCAGCCGCGCCTTGGCAAGCGCGCGATAGTCGCTGACTGATGCCGCCTTCTTCGCCAACGTCAGGTCGCGAAGTCCGGGTCGAGCCGGTAGGCTTTGCGCTTGAGCGCGGGCCACGCGAGCAGGTTCGCCGCCATGGCGACGCCGACCTGGCCCTGCTGCGCGGTGATCTCGGGCGAGCCCTGCGGCGGGTTGCTGATGTTCTCGCCCGCCGACAGCGCCATGACCTGTGCCTGGCACGCGCGTTCGAGGAAATAGAGCCGGACGAAGCATTCGCCGACATTCTGGCCGACGGCGAGCGTGCCGTGGTTGCGCAAAATCATCCCATTCTTGTCGCCCAAATCCGCGACCAGCCGCTCGCGCTCGCCAAGATCGACCGCGACGCCTTCATAATCGTGGAACGCCAGGTCGCCGCGGATCAGCATCGCGGTCTGGGTCAGCGGAAGCAGCCCCTCATTGTGCGCCGAGACCGCCTGTCCGGCGGGCGTGTGGAGATGCATCACCGCATACGCGTCCTCGCGCGCCATGTGGATCGCCGAATGGATGGTGAAGCCCGCCGGATTGGTAATGAACGGCGTCGGCTCAACCGGATTGCCGTCGACGTCGACCTTGATCAGCGACGAGGCGGTCACTTCTTCGAACATCAGATTGTACGGGTTCAACAGGAAATGATGCTCCGGTCCCGGGATCCGCGCCGACAAATGGGTGAAGATGAGGTCGTCCCAGCGATAATGAGCGACCATTCGGTAGGCCGCGGCGAGATCGACCCGGATCGCCCATTCCGCGTCGCTGACCTTGCCTTCGAGCGACGGGATGTCGACCGATTCCAAGGGCCTCATGTCGGTCATTCCGCGATTGATCGCGTCGACACGGTTCATGCGGGTACCTCCTGCTTGTCAGGGTGTGCTTTGGTGAACGCGTCCAGTCTATTCGCATTTTCGTCGGCGCGCAGCAGGGTCGGATAATCGTCGAGTGGAACGTTGAACCGGCGCGCGTTGTAGAGTTGCGGGACGAGGCAGACGTCGGCCACGCTCGGCGCGTCCTCGAACAGGAACTGTCCGGCCCGAGGAGCCGCGAGTGCTTCCAATGCGGTCAGGCCTTCAACCACCCAGTGGCGATACCAATCGTCGCGCTGCTCCTGCTCGATCCCGAGCTTCGTCAGATATTTAAGTACGCGCAGATTGTTGAGCGGGTGGATGTCGCAGGCGACAGTCAGCGCCAGCGCTCGGACGTGCGCGCCATCGGCAGGATCGTGCGGCATCAGCAATGGCTCGGGAAAGCGCTGGTCGAGATAGACCATGATGCTGAGGCTCTGGGTCAGCCTCAATCCGTCGATCTCGAGCATCGGCACCAGTCCTTGCGGATTGAGCGCGCGATAATCGTCCGATTTCTGCTCATTTTCCAACAGGTTGACCGAGCTCTGCTCATAGTCGACGCCCTTCAAATTGAGCGCGATGCGCACGCGGTACGCGGCCGACGAGCGATAATAATCGTAGAGGACGGCGCGGCTCATGGCTCGGGAGTGCTTACTCTTGCGCCATGAACGGCGCCACCACGTCCGGCGGGACGCGGATCGGCCGCCCGGCCGCCTTGTCGATGATCGCCCATTGGGTTTTCGCGCGGACGCACACTTTGCCATCGCGACCGATGAATTCCATCAAGCGGTCGAAGCGCGCGCCCTGCGGCGCTTCGCCGACCCAGGTGCGGGCGGTAATCCGGTCGCCGTCGTGCGCGGCGCGGAGGTAATCGATCTCATGGCGCACCACGACCCAGTAATAAGCGTCCTTGTGCTTGGCGTCGGCGACCGAATCCCAATGCGCGACCGCGACCTGCTGGATCCACTGCACCCAGATCGCATTGTTGACGTGGCCGAGCTCGTCGATGTGCTCGAGCCCCGCGGTCAGCGCCATTTCGAACACTGGCCGCGTCATTGCACCTGGGTCAGGATGAAGCCGTAGGTCTCCGCCACCTCGTGCAATTTTTCCCACCGGCCGGATTTTCCGCCGTGGCCGGCGCCCATGTTGATCTTCAACAGCAGGAGGTTGTCGTCGGTCCTGGTCGCGCGCAGTTTCGCCGCCCATTTGGCCGGCTCCCAATAGGTGACGCGCGGGTCGTTGAGGCCCCCCGTGATCAGCATCGGCGGATAGGCCTGGGCCTTCACATTGTCGTAGGGCGAGTAGCTCCGGATATAGTCGAACGCGGCCTTGTCGGTGATCGGATTGCCCCATTCGGGCCACTCGCCGGGGGTCAGCGGCAAGGTATCGTCGAGCATCGTGTTGAGCACGTCGACGAACGGCACGTCAGCGGCCACCGCGCCCCACAAATCGGGGTCGGAATTCACGACCGCGCCCATTAGCTCGCCGCCGGCCGAGCCGCCGTTGATCGCGATTCCACCGGCCTTGGTGAGCTTCGCCGCGATTAGGCCCTTTGCGACGTCGACGAAGTCGTTGAACGTATTGGTGCGCTTGGTGAGCTTGCCGTCGAGGAACCATTGGTAGCCGAGGTCGTCGCCGCCGCGGATATGCGCGATCGCGCAGGCCCAGCCGCGATCGAGCAGGCTGATCCGGTTGGAGTTGAACACCGGCGGGATGGCGTGGCCGTAAGCGCCATAGGCGTAGAGGAACAGCTTGCCGGTGCCGTCCTTCCTAAAGCCTTTCTTGTAGACCACCGAGACCGGCACTTTAGTACCGTCGCGCGCGCCGACCATCAGCCGTCCGGTCTCATATTGCGACGCGTCGTAGCCCGACGGGATCTCCTGGACCTTCCTGACCTCGAGCTCGTCGGTGTCCGGGTGGTAGTCGTAGGTGGTCATCGGCGTGACCATCGACGAATAGCCGAGGCGGTAGGCGTCCGGCGCGAATTCCGGATTGCCGTGGAAGAAGGCGGTGTAGCTCGCCTCCTTGAACGGGATGCGCTTCTCGTCTCCCGCATAGGTGCGCATTACCAGCTGGTCGAGGCCGTCGACGCGGCTGCTGATCGCGAGATGGTCGCGGTAGGATGCCGCGCCGGTCAGGTACACCCGGTCAGAGCCCTCGATCACCGTTCGCCATTCCTCCGGCTTGGCCGGATCGGCCTCGGCGAGGCGGAAGTTTACGTGGTCATCGTTGGTGTGGATCCACAATTTCCCGTGCGCGGCGTCGACATGATATTCACGATTTGGCTTGCGCGGTGAGATGAGCGTCAGCGGCTGCGCCGGGTCGTCGGCCGAGACGAACCGCACTTCGCTGGTCGCATTGTCGCCGGTCGAGACAAAGATCAGGCTTTTGTCCTGCGACTTGCCGACTCCGACGGAAAAGCCCAGCTCCTCGGTCTCCTCGTAGAGCGTCACGTCTTGATCGGTCGGAGTTCCGAGCCGGTGATAGCGCGCGCGATAGCTGCGCCATTGCTCGTTGACCTCGGTGAAGACGATTCCCTTGCTGTCGCTGGTCCACACCGGCTGGCCGATTCCGACCTTGGTGACGGTCTCGACGTCCTTGGCCGTAGCAAGGTCGCGGATGCGGAGCTCGAACCGCTCGGACCCGTCATAGTCCGCCAGCGTCGCCAGCAGCTTGCCGTCGGGGTTGGCTTCGAGCGCGCCCAGGCGAAAATAGTCCTTGCCCTCGGCCTCGACCGGTTCGTCAAAGATCACCTGGTCCTCGCCGCCCCGCACGGGCTTGCGGTACCATGTCCGGTACTCAGCGCCGGGCCGAAATGCCCACCAATAGAGGAAGTCGCCGTCCTTTAGCGAAACCGAGCTGTCGTCCTCCTTGATCCGGCCTTTCATCTCCTGGAACAGCTGGTCGATGAGCTTGGCGTGCTGCTTCGCCCAGGCTTGGAAATAGCTATTCTCGGCATTGAGGTAAGCGAGGACGTCGGGATCGTTGACTTGCGGGTAGTTGGGATCGCGAATCCAGTGCCAAGGGTCCTCGATCGTGACCCCGTGGCGTTCGTAGCTGTAGGGACGCTGTTCAGCTTGGGGCGGGGCTGTGACGTCGACAGGTTTGTCCATGCCGTGCTCTTAACGCCCCCAGTCGCGACCGGAAGGGCAAAAGGTGGTGAATATGCTGAGGCAGGGCGACGTCGAGCGGATTGTGTTCGGCTGCGGCAATTTCGGCGGAATCGGCTCATCGCCAGCCTTGCGCAGCGCCGGCGACAGCGAAGAGCAGGCCCTGCAGCTGCTCGATCATGCGAGGGCCGTGGGCCTTAGACGGTTCGACACCGCGAACACTTACGGCGGCGGATCGAGCGAAATCATCCTTGGCAATTGGCTGCGGTCTCAGGACGCTTCTTTCCGGCGCAACGCGCAGATTGCGACCAAGGTCGGCAATCCCCATGGCTGCCCGCCGGGGGTGGCGCCGCTGAGCCGGACCCAGATCGCCCATCATCTCGATCTGTCTCTGCGCCGTTTGGGGGTCGAGCGGATCAACCTCTATTACATTCACGAATTTGATCGCGTGACGCCTCTGGAAGAAACGCTCGGCGCGATGACAAGTGCTGTTGAAGCGGGCAAAATCGCCCGGTTTGGCATCTCCAACGCCTCGTTATCCGAAGTGAAGGCGGTCAGGAGTCTCTCTGGCAGCAGCCTCGTCTCGTATTTTGAATATGTCCAGAACGAGTACAGCCTGCTCGCCAAAGCGGATGTCGGCGCGCTGATCCCGTACTGCGCTGAGCACGGGCTGCGCTACACTGCCTACAGCCCGCTCGCGGGCGGGTTCCTCACCGGCAAATACCGCTTCGGCGAGGAGCCCCCGCCTGACAGCCGCCTGGCCCACGCGCCGCAGGTCTACGCCCCCTATGCGACCAAGGAAGCCTTTGCTGCGATCGAGCGGCTGAGGCAATCGGCCGACGCACGACAGGAGAGTATGGCGGAGGCGGCCCTGCACTTCGTGCTCGACACGCCCGGAGTCGATGGCCTGATCATCGCGCCACGTCGGATCGAACATTTCGCGAGTTTGGGCTTCGAGCGGCAATGATTTGAAGGCAGCGAATTTCGGCTTTGGGTGGGAAGCGGACACTAGGTCGCGTCGCGATGCGCCTTTTCTTACAGCCCCGGTTTGATCTTCACCGGTCCGGTGGGCGCCTCCGCCTGCGAAGCCCTCCATTCGTCGAGCATTTCGCGTTCCTCTTCGGTCAATTGGTTCCCCCTGAACCCCGGCCGCCGGAAATCGAGCTTTCTGGTGTCCCTGACAATGGCTGGGGGAGGAACCGACGCGTTCCGAAGCAGCTCCTCCGGCTGGATCGGCTCGCCGAACTGGATGCCGGCGTGCGGAGGGTGAACCCACGCCACCCAGCTTTCGACCGATAGGCCGTTGCAGCGGAAGACCACCAGCGTGTCTTCTCCCGGAATCGCATTGCCGATCACCAGCGCCCCGTGCACGGACAGGTTACTGATCCGAACGGGGATCCGGGCTCTCCCGCTTTCGATCGCGCCATTCAGCAGGACGTTGGCGCGCGGTGATCGCCTTTCCTCTGCAGGGTTCTTCAGGACTTTCGCTCCTCGCTCACGCGAATAGGTGTGGCACGCAACACGCGGCGGAAGCATCAGCAGATCCGGCGCGACTAGAATGGCCGCAAAGTGTTGATTAATTTCTCACTAACCAAAGTTAGTAAGACGCGGTCCGCCGCCCCCCGTTGACGTCGTGTCCAACAGCCTGGAACGGACCGCCCCAGCGGCACGATGTCCGCAATGGGTGGAAAGCGGACGTTAGTGGGCACCGCGACCACCGAAGCATTCGGCACATGTCGTTGAAGCTTAGCCGAACACCCGCGCAGCGATGGCCGCGACACGACCGTCCTTCCGCAGCGGATCGATGAACGGATCGACCTGGACGCCTGCCAGCCCCGGATCTCTTTTCGCCCACGCGGCTTCGAGCGCCGCCACGCCCTGATCGACCAGACCAAGTTGCGCGTAAACCTGGGCGAACTGGTAAAGGGCTGCATCGGCGTAGCGCCGCTCGATCGCGGCAATGGCTTTAAGCGCATCCTGGCGCCGACCGCCACGCGCCGCGATCGCCGCTTCCCCGACCAGACGGTGATATTCGTCCGCGGGCAGCTTTTGAAATTCCCGCAATGCTTCATCGGGTCGGCCCAACATCAGCAGGCCATTGCCGACGAACGCCTTGGCGCGGTTACGCTCGGGCGAAATCTTCAACGCCCGGCGAGCGGCCTCGATCGAGGCCGCATATCGGCGGCCATAAAACAGGATCCACGATTGGATCTCTTGCGAAAGCGGATTGAGGGGATCCAGAGTGATCGCGCGTTCGGTCGTCGACAGGGCCGCGGTCTGTCTGCGCGTCTGGCTCAGGACCAACGCATAGTTGAGCAGCGTCAAGACATCTGCTCCCGGAAGCGCGTCCGCACGCTCGAAATCCGCGAGTGACCGCTTCAGCTCGAGCTGATCCTGGTGAACGGCTCCGAGGGCGGCATAGCCGAGCGGCATTTGAGGGGCGATCGCGACGGCGCGCCGCGCGGATTGAATCGCCTGTGACTGGCCTCGCTCCTTTTCCTCGACGTTGGCCGCAAACGTGCTCGCCCATATTTCGAGGTATTGGCTCCTTTTCGCGTGAGCTTCTGCATAGGCGGGGTCCAATTCGATCGCCCGCTCAAGCAGTGCGATCGTGTCCAGCATGCCTTTCTCGCTATCGTCGCCGTGAGACGCTGTGGCCCGGAGGAAAAGGTCCTGCGCTTCGGGGCTATTGGTCCCGCGATTTGAGAGGGCGGCGCGGGCCGTGCTGCCGAGCTCGACGCTCAGGGCTCGGGCGACATTCGCCGCGATGTCGGACTGGATCGCGAGCACGTCTCCGAAAGGACGGTCGAAGCTTTGCGACCATTGTTCCAGGCCGCTTCTTCCGTCCACGAGCTGGGCGCTGACCCGGACCGTGGACGGCGACCGCCGGACGCTCCCGGTAATGACGTTGGCAACGCTAAGGCGCCGTGCGGCGGTAATCGCATCGACGTTTCTGAGCATTTCCGATGAGGTGCGGGCGACGACCTTGAGGCCGCCGAGGGCCGCGAGCGCGCTGCGCAACTCTTCGGCCATTCCGTCCGAGAAGTAATTCTGTGACGGGTCGCCACTGAGGTTCGCGAACGGCAGGACGGCGATGGTGTGGGCTTTTGCCTTTGCCGGCGCCAGCAGCAGCCAACCGCCAGTTGCGGCAGCGATCGCCGCGACGCCGCCGCCCGCGAGCACGGCCCGGCGGCTCGGGCGGGCCTTGAAGTCGACACTGCTGGCAACGGCCGATTTGCGCCCGAGAATCGAATGCACGCATTCGCTCACCGATCGGTAGCGCGGATCCGAGCGGTTCCCTTTCCAGCCACTCAGAGCGATCGCTTGCATCTCGCCGAAACCGAGTGGCGGTTCGACCTTGTCGATGGTGACCGGAAGATAGGTTCCGCGCCGCTGTGCTCGGGCCGCTTCGTCGCGCACAAAGCGCCCTTCCGGTCCGGTCGAGCGCTTGCTCCAGACGACGATCACGCATGGCGCTGAATCGAGCTGTTCGGCGATCGTCTCGCGCCAGGCTTCGCCGCCTCCGACGCGGGCATCCCACCAGACAGCCAGTCCGTCCGCCTCCAGGGCTTTGACCAGCGGCTGAACCCGCAGCCGGTCTTCCGCCTTATAGGAAACGAAGACGTCCGACATGCCCAGCCCCCTCGTGCCGCGCACTTTATGACGAAATCCCATTGAAGGCGATGGTGTGGATCGCCGATTCGGTGAGATGCACCACAACGAGCTAAAGCGCCTGTTTCCACCAATGTCCGCAACGGGTGGAAAGCGGACATTGGCGCTCTCGCGGTGGACGCGGAATCGAGCCCTGTTGACAGACTGCTTCGCTCAAGCGGCCTCAAGACTGCTCATGTCGATCACGAAGCGATAACGCACTTCGCCTTTCTTCAACCTGTCCCATGCTTCGTTGATCTCATCCGCGCGAATGATCTCGATCTCCGGCATGACGTTCTTAGCCGCGCAGAAATCGAGCATCTGCTGAGTTTCCCGAAGCCCGCCAATCGCCGAGCCAGCGATGATGCGGTTGCCGAAGATGAGGTTGAAGCCGTTGACTCCGGGAAGCGGCTCCAGAGCACCAACCAGCACCAGTGCGCCGTGCGGTCTCAGAAGGTTCACGTAAGGCTGCAGGTCGTGCATGACGGGGATTGTATCGAGGACGAAATGGAATCGGCCCGTCGCTGCCTCCATCGCCTGGCCATCGGTCGAGACAAGTACGTCGTGAGCCCCGAGCTTGCGCGCGTCCTCGCCTTTCTCAGGCGATGTGGTGACCATCGTGACATGCGCGCCCATTGCCGCGGCGAGCTTCACACCCATGTGCCCAAGACCGCCGAGGCCGACCACCGCCACATGCTGGCCCCCGCCAACACCGAAGCGCTTAAGCGGCGAGTAGGTCGTGATCCCCGCGCAGAGCAGCGGGGCCGCGCGGGCCATGTCCAGTCCGTCGGGTATGGAGCAGACGAATTCCTCGCGCACCACCACATGATCGGAATAACCGCCCTGCGTCAGCTCGCCGGACTGGCGGTCACGACCGCTGTATGTGAAAGTCGGCCCTGCAATGCAGAATTGCTCGTAGCCGCCGCGGCATTCCTCGCAGGTGAGGTCGGAATCGACTAGGCAGCCGACCGCGACGCGATCGCCGATCTTGTGATTTGTGACGTTGGATCCAACTCCCGTGACCGTCCCAACGATCTCGTGCCCGGGGACCATCGGATATTCGCTGATACCCCAGTCATTGTGCGCGAAATGCAAATCCGTGTGGCAGATGCCGCAGTGGCTAATCTTGATCGCGACGTCTTCGGGCCGAAGCTCGCGGCGATCGATCGTCAGTGGAGCAACTGGCGAGTCGGCGCTCGTGACGCCCCACGCCTTGGCTGTCGTTACCATATAGCCTCCTACTGCGAGGAGCGCGCTATGAGCAATGTACCCACTCAACATGTCGAGCGTCCATCTTAGACATGCTGGTGTCCGCAACGGGTCGGCTGCGGCCGGAACGGGTGGAAAGCGGACATTAGCGAACCGTCATTCTGATGCAGCTAGACGAGGGTTTGTCTGGGACGCACTCGGCTGAGCCGCATTGTCGCCAACCGGCATCAAATGGCGAGGTAGGAAGAAGGCGTTCGCAATGAGTGTCGGGATGATGGCCGAACCGATGACGGTAGCGACCAGGACAGAATATTGGCCCTGGTCGATGACGTTATGCGAGAGCCCGTAAAGCGCCGAAATCGTCCCAAACGTCAGTCCAGTGGACATGAGGAGCGTCGTATACATCCCCTCCTTTGGCGGCGCGCCGAACCCGCGAGTCACTGGGTAGACGCCGACGATTTTGCTCCCGACCTTCACGACCAGGAATAGGAGAAACGCGAACGGAGCGGCGATCAGGGCGGGAACGGAAACGAACGAGCCCGCCCGTATGAAATAGAAGGGCGTCAGTAGGCCAAATGTGACCGTCCGCAGCCTCCGGATGAGAGCGTGGTCCCTTCCTACGGTCCCCGCGAGAACCATGCCGACGAGGTAGGCCGGAAGCACCGCTTCGCTTCCAGCCCAAGTCGCCAATGCGCCGAGCCCGAACAGGGCGAAAAGCAAGAACTTGGCCTCCAGCTCGGATGGCCGGCCGCCATAGCGAGCGAAGAATCGCGGCGTTAGCCACGGAAGTATAACCATTGCCGCTACGCTGACGGCAAGGAACACCAACGTTTTGGCTGTGAAGGGCGCAAAGATTAGCCCGAGCGCCACGACGGTGCCGAGGTCCGTTATAAAGCAGGCGGCCAGAACCGTCTTACCGTAGCTCGTGGAGTTGAATCCGAACTCCAGCATCACCGCGTAAACGACGGCGACGGAGGTAGTGGAAAGAGCAACTCCGGCCAGCCAGCTTTGCATCACTCCCCAACCGAGGAGCCAATGAGCCGCCGCCGCGCAACCGAGAAACGGCAACGCGAAGCTGATGAGCCCCACCGCGCCAGCCTCTTTCCAGCGTAGGCGGAACACGGCTGGGTCCAGCTCCGCGCCCGCGAGGAATGTGAGGATGATGGCACCGGCCCCAGCGAGAAACTTGATCCAGCTCTCATCGGTGCCAAGCACCGCATGTCCGATGGCCGCGCCGATGATAAGCTGGGCAACGATTCCGATGACGATTTCCGAGAGCGCCGCCGAGATACGAAGCCAGATGGATAGGAGAGTGGCCAGGAGGGCCAGCCCTAGCCAAATTGCCGCGAGCGCCCAGATGGTCGTCATAGGGTCACTCCCTCCGTCAGTGCGCCAGCATCAGCGGGATCTTCGCTTGGCCAATCGTCCGATGTGTGGTCGCGCCGAGTGCCCACTCAATCAACGAGCCAAAGCGATACGCGCCCATGACGATAAGGCTTGCGTCGATTTCGTCGGCGGTCGCGAGAATGCGTGCGCTAGTTCGGCCGTCGATTGGCTGTCCCGAGATATGCTCCGCCTCGATGCCCTCGCGTGAAAGCAACTCCAGAAGGCGGGTCGGATCGACGTGCTGGCCCTCCTTCTCAACTGTCAGCACCGTGACTTTGTCGGCCTTGCGGAGCCAAGGTAGCGCGCCGTCTACTGCACGACTGGCTTGCCCGGTCTGTTTCCACGCCACCAAGATATGGCGCTCGATTCTCGGGCCAGCGTCAGCCGTCCAGTCGGCCGGCGCCAAGAGCAAAGATGTGCGGGACAGAAATACCGCCGCGTGAAAGGCGTCGTGGCCGTCCAGGTTGTGCGGCCGCGCCATAACGAGAAGCTCGGCAGTCCTGCTCGCGCGAACGACCTCCTCCTCCTCGCCACCCACGACTTCCTTGTACTCGACCAGTTTCGAGAGGTCGGGAGGGGCCGCTCGCATCCAGTCTTCGACCTCGCTGCGGGTCTCTCCGGCCCGCTTCTCGGCGTCTCCCTCGTGTGAATCGCGCAGGAGTTGAATGGCAACCTCCTCGTCGCTGGTCAGCAGTTTAAGCGGCTCGACACGCACGTGAAGGGCCACGACGTGCGCTAGGTCCTGCGACTGTGCCGCTGAAGCGGCGGCATCGAGGCAGGCGCGGGCGCAGCTTGCTTCTGGGACGAGTGCAAGTATCCACATCAGCGTGTTCTCCCTATCCCCGGGGCGATGTGGGCCACGGCCGTCCCCAGCCACGAGATCAAGCACAGCGCCACCGATGCGACGATGTTGGCGATTGCGCGAACCGGCGCACCGTCATCGAACAGCGCGAGCGTTTGAAGGCTGAATGACGAAAAGGTCGTGAAGCCGCCGCACAGGCCGATCATCACGAACGTTCGAATCTCGGGCGTGGCAAACACTCGGCCGCTGCTGGTTGTCGCTGCCGCGAACCAGCCAATCACGAACGAGCCAATGACGTTAACAGCCAATGTTCCCCAAGGCATCGCCTCGCCAGCAAACCGCCCCACAAGGCCGCTCAGCATGAAGCGGAACACGCCCCCGGGC